>Ga0105237_10005438_pt1 | contig 14382 bp, 16 predicted proteins | sample KBSC24metaG_FD_81520 | JGI IMG/M metagenome (GOLD analysis project Ga0105237, IMG submission 81520) | Corn rhizosphere microbial communities from Kellogg Biological Station, Michigan, USA - KBS C2-4 metaG | ecosystem: Host-associated > Plants > Roots > Rhizosphere > Soil | place: Michigan, USA... | reverse complement strand
GGCGGCGGAGCCGCGATTCTTTTCCCATCGCGTTGCGGAGAACGCGATCCACCCTCGCGTGTTCCGAGCGCGGGAATCTCCAACGTCATCCCGAACCCACAATCCCGCGAAGCGGCTTGGGGGGTCTCAGAATGACATCAAGAAGGAACACCGAGCTATTCCCACGTCGGAACTGATCCCGGAGTGCCCCGCGTTTCATCCTCCCGATGAAAACATTTCACTTCGCGCCGTCGCGCGGGGCGGGTAGAACTTCAGCGTTTTGAACGCGCCAACATCTACCACGAATCCTCTCCGCGAGGGACTTTCCAACCGGCGCCTGCCGCAACCGTGCAGCGTCGTCATCTTCGGGGCCTCGGGCGATCTCACCTACCGCAAGCTCATCCCCGCCATCTACAATATCGCCGCCGACGGCGACCTGCCCGCCGCGCTCACCGTGGTCGGCTTCGCCCGCCGCGAAAAGACTGACGAATCCTTCCGTCAGGAACTCCAGGAGGCGCTGAAGAAATTCTCCCGCACCGGCCTGAACGATGAACTGTGGAGCAGCTTTTCCAACCGCATCTTCTATCATCGCAGCGAGTTTGGCGACGCCGAGGGCTACAAAACGCTCGCCGAGCGGCTGAACAAGCTCGACGAGGAGCGAGGAACCAACGGAAACCGCCTCTTCTACCTGTCGGTCGCGCCCAGCGAGTTCGAAGGTATTCTCAATCAAATCGCCGCCGCCGGCCTCAACAAGACACGCCCGGGAAGCTGGACGCGGGTCATCGTCGAAAAGCCCTTCGGCAAAGATCTGCCCTCCGCGCAGGAACTGAACACGGTCGTCAACAACGTCTTCGCGGAAAAGGACACCTACCGCATCGACCATTACCTCGGCAAAGAGACCGCACAGAACATCATGGTCCTGCGCTTCGCCAATGCGATCTTCGAGCCGCTCTGGAACCACCGCTACATCGATCACGTCCAGATCACCGCTTGCGAGCCCCTGGGCGTGGAGCAGCGTGGACCGTACTATGAAAGTGCCGGCGCCACTCGCGACATGGTGCAGAATCACCTGCTCCAGCTCCTCTGCCTCACGGCGATGGAGCCGCCCACCGATCTCGGCGCGGACAGTATCCGCGACGAGAAGGTCAAGATCGTGCGGTCCCTGCGCCCGATGTCGCCGGAGGACGTGGCGAAGAACGTGGTGCGTGGGCAATACACCGCGGGGGCGATCGACGGGAAGGAAGTGAAGGCCTACCGCGAAGAGGATCGCGTGAATCCGCAGTCCATGACCGAGACCTACGTCGCCCTCAAGGTGAACGTGGACAACTGGCGCTGGGAAGGCGTGCCGTTCTACATCCGCATGGGCAAGCGCCTGCCCAAGGGCGGGACCGAGATCGCTGTCCAGTTCAAGTCCGCCCCAAGCGTCCTTTTCAACAAGCCCACCGAGCCGCTCGGCGAGAACGTCCTCGTGATCCGCATCCAGCCCGACGAAGGCATTTCCCTGCGCATGCAGTGCAAGATGCCGGGCGCCGCCGTGCGCATCGAACCGGTGAAGATGGATTTCCACTACGGCACCAGTTTCGGCAAGGCCTCGCCCGAGGCCTACGAGCGCCTGTTGCTCGACGCCATGGCCGGTGACGCCACGCTCTTCGCCCGGCGCGATGAAGTGGAGGACGCCTGGCGCTTCGTCGACCACATCGAGCACGCGTGGCACGACAACGCCGCGCCTCCGCCCCTCGCGTTTTACCCATCCGGTTCGTGGGGTCCCAAGGAGGCCGACGAACTGCTCGCCCGCGACGGTCACACCTGGAGGCGGATGTAATCGCCATGCCGGCCACACTCGACACCTCGCTCCTCGGCGAACCAGTCGCGATCAACCAGATCAGCCGCGAGCTGAAGAAACTCTGGGACACCGGAGACAGCGCGCCGACGCGCGCATCCCTGATGAATTTTGCGGTGTATTGCCGGAGCACCGAGGCGCTGGAGGCAAATACCCAGCTCATTTCCGAATTCACCCGCCACCACGCATGCCGGGCGCTGCTCATCTGCGTGATCCGCAACGCTCCCGAACCACGCGCTTCAGCCTGGATCAATGCCCATTGCCACCTCTCCCGCGCCGGAGCGAAGCAGGTCTGCTGCGAGCAAATCACTTTCCTGCTCGAGGGCGAGATCAAGGGACGACTGACGAATATCGTCTTCAGCAATCTCGATTCCGACCTCCCGCTTTATTTCTATTGGCAGGGCGACATCTCCGAAAACCTCAATCCCCACCTCTGGTCCTGGATTGACCGGCTCATCGTGGACAGTCTCTGCTGGCAAGGGTGCCGCGCGCAATTCCAACGGTTGCGCGCATCGTTCGCCGAGACCAAGGCCCGCCTGACTTTGCGCGATCTGAACTGGACGCGTTCCCTCTACATCCGGCAGGCGCTCTCGCAGATCTTCGATCACCCGGAAAATCTTCCGCACCTGGGCGACCTCGCCACAGTCACCATCACTTCCAAACCGGGCAACCGGTCCACGGCCGTGCTCTTGATGGGCTGGCTGGCGAGCCAGCTCGGCTGGCAGCTCGGCGCCGTCAAACCGATCATCTTTGCCGACAGCGAAGGCCGGGGCATCACCGTCGAGTTCCGCGAAGAAGAGGGCGAAGCCCTCGGCGGAATCGTGCTGGCTTGCGACCATGCCTCTTTCGCGATCCACCGCGATGCCGGTTCCTCGTTCCTGCACGCGGATCTCAACCTGCCCGATGGCCGCCACTACCGGCATCTCTACCCCGCCGGCCCCGATACGATTGCCGATCTGCTGGACGAAGAAATGAGCCGCGCCAGCACGGACCGCATCTATCTGCGCGCCCTCAACATCATCGAACGTCTCCTTTGAGATCAGCACCGTTGCCAGCTCCATGGACCTCACCGAATTCTTCCGCACCGAAACAGAGTTTTTCACGGTGCCCGCCGGCGAGCTGATCTTTCGCGAAGGCGCGCCCGCCGATTCGATGTACGTCCTGCTCGATGGCCGTGCGCAGGTCGCCATCGGCGAGCGCGTCGTGGAGATCGCCGAATCAGGCGCACTGCTCGGTGAGTTGGCTTTGATCGATCAAAGCGCCCGCGCCGCCTCGGTCCTGGCGATCACCAATTGCAAGCTGCTGCCCATCGACGAAGCCCGCTTTCACACCCTGGTGACCCAGACGCCACAATTTGCAACTCACGTCATGAAGGTGATGGCAGGCAGACTGCGGAACGTGGACCACATGGTAGCGGACGTGCCCGAAGCAGCAGCGCAGTAAGGTCTCCGGCAAGTCGGACAAGTCAGACCCGCCCGGCTAGTCCGACTCGCCTCTCAAGTGCCGCAGCGCCTCGCGAATCGCCGGCAGCACCAGCGGCAAGCACTCCCCGATCGCCCGCGGATTCCCCGGCAAATTAACGATCAGCGACTGCCCGCGCGTCCCCGCCGTCGCCCGGGAGAGGATCGCCGTCGGCACCTTCGCAAACGACTGCACGCGCATGATTTCTCCAAATCCCGGCAACTCCCGCTCGAGCACGGCACGCGTGGCTTCGGGCGTGACATCGCGGGACGCGGGTCCGGTTCCGCCAGTGGTGATGACGAGGTCGCAACCCGCCTCGTCGCACAGCCGGCGCAGGACTTCTTCGATCTGCAACCGCTCGTCGGGAATCACGACCCGCACCCAATCCACGGTCTCCTGCGCGTGTTCGCCGAAAACCCGCTCGATCTCGGGCCCGCTGCGATCCTCGTAGACTCCGGCACTGGCGCGATCGCTCAAGGTAACGCGGCCGACTTTCATTCCTTGCGCTTTCCGGTCACACGAATTCCCTCGATGACCATGCCCTTGTCCACCGCCTTGCACATGTCGTAGATCGTCAGCGCTGCCACGGTCACCGCGGTGAGCGCCTCCATCTCCACGCCCGTCTTCGCGGTCGTCGAGACACTCGTGCTGATCCGGATGGCGTCGTCCTCCACCGCAAACTCCACTTCCACGCTGTCGATGGGCAAAGAGTGGCAGAGAGGAATGAGGTCATCCGTCCGCTTCGCCGCCTGAATGGCGGCAATCTTGGCTACCGTCAGCACATCGCCTTTCGGCAAGGCCCGCTCCCGCAGGGCGGCGATCGTCTCCCGCTGGCAGCGCACCACGCCTTCCGCTTGCGCAACCCTGCGCTGGCTCGGCTTGTGCCCGACATCGACCATGCGCGCGCCACCAGTCTCGTCGAGATGGGAAAATGGAGATTGGGGATTCACGCCGCACACACTGCCAGCCCCGGCACAAATCAGAAACTCGAAATATCAGCCGCGCGCGACGTAATCCGCGGTCAAAGTTCGTGACTCGGTGTGGCCGACCGGGACAGATTCGGGTTCGCTACCGATCGCCGGGTCGCCTCCGATATAGTCCGGCTCCAGTCCGAACGGAAAACGGAACCCAGGATCCACGTGGACCCACAGATGGTATTGATTCGACGTATCCACGAGGCGGCTCTCCGCTGGGAACAGTTCGACCGCCTCGTGCTCCGGACCAATCAGCTCATTTTTGATCTGCTGAAAGTCGCGCCAATTCTTATCGCTCCCTCCATCGAGACGCTTGATATCCAGATTGACGTAGGGAGGCCGGTAGTTGATCTCCACATGGTAGACGTCGTTCTCGAAGGTGTGGAGAGAGGTCATCCGCTGGACGACCTGTTCCACAAGACGAACTTTTTCCGCCAGGGACGGCGTCCGCCCTCCGCAAAACTGGCGAAAGAACTCACAGGGTTGCTGCAAGAGCGCCAACCGCTGCTCCATGCTCGTCGCGACGCTCCGGGGTAACTTGATGAACGGCTTCATCTTGCCCCCCGGCCCTGGTTCGAACGGTGGCATTTGCGACTGGAGTGCGAGGAATCCATGGGAGGGATGCCTCGCATCTCACCACAGCACCCCTCCCAATGCGGAAAGGTTTAGCTTGTCGTGAAAATCACGACCGGCCTACGCGCCCTGCTCCTGCACCCACTGCGCCGCGCGGCTGTAAAGCTCGGCGGCGTTTCTCAACTGCAGCTTGTCCTTGATGCGGGCGCGATAGGTGTCGACGGTGGTCTCACCCAGGTGAATTTGCTCCGCAATTTCACGGGTATTAAAGCCCTTGCCCACGAGGTGAAACACTTCGAGTTCCCGGTCGGTCAGCAGTTCCATCCCACCGGAGGACTTGCGCCCCCCCTGCCCGCTCATCTTGGCCAGCATGGTCGCGGTCATCTTTTCGCTGAGATACACTTTGCCATCGAGGACCTGGCGGATCGCCTTCAGCAGCGTCGAAGAGGCCTCGTGCTTGGTAATGTATCCCTTCGCGCCCGCGCGCAGAACCCGCTCTGCGTAGAGCGCCTCCTCGTGCATGGAAAGCACGAGCACCGGAACTTCCAGCCCATGGGCCTTCAGGTCCTTGATCAGTTCCAGCCCGCTCGAACCGCGCAATGAAATGTCGATGATTGCGATATCCGGATGCTGCGCCTGGATGGTCTTCATGGCGCTCTGGATATTGTCGGCTTCACCGCAAATCGTGAAGGATTGGTCCTTGGCGATCATCTGGGCAAGCCACTCGCGGAACATCTGGTGGTCCTCGACCAGCATCACTTTGACGGTTTTAGGTTCAGGAATGGTAGGCATGGGGAAAAGTGAGAGTGCAGCGAACTTCTGTACCAGTGGCAGGATTACTTTCTACCACCAATTCCGCGCCGATCAAATGCGCACGGTACTGCATCGTGCGCAATCCCATGCCTTGCGAAGGCCTTTGCGCCGGAGAAAAACCGCGGCCGTTGTCCGCGATCGACATCGTCATCCCGCCCTTCTCCCAGCACAGGCGCAGTCGGATCAGGCTGGCTGCGGCATGGCTCAAGGCATTGTTCAAGGCCTGCTGGGCGATGCGATAAAGATGCATCGCCGTCTGGGGATCGTCGATGCCGGCCTCGCCGTCGCATTCGAATGTGACGGCAACCCGGGGCGGCCGGTTCGTCCCGCCAACCAGTTCCTCAAGGGCTGCCGCCAGCCCATCCGCATCCATTTGAACGGGAAAGATTCCGCGGGCCAAATCGCGCGTTTCCACGACCGCCCCCTTGAGCAGTCGCTGGATGGCTTCTGCCGTGGCAGCCTCGGGCAAGGCCTTCGCCTCCAGGTCCGTTCTCAAGCATGCCGCGGCACAATCAATGGCTGCAAGATTCTGGCAGAGGCCGTCGTGCAGCTCCTGGCCGATGCGCATCTGCTCGCGTTCGCTCACCCTCACAATCTCTTGCTCCAGTTCGCGCGCCCTCGTCAGCGCCTCCATTCTCGCGCGAAATTCCTCTCCCTGCTGCTTCATGGCGGTGCCGCCGAAAGCGACGAAGAGAAAATACATGGCACGATTAAAAGCTGCCCAGGCATACGCATACGCGGTGGTGTATGGATGGCTGTCATTGTTAGCCCAGAACCAGGCGACGCCGCACGCCACCGCACACACCAGGGCCAGGCGGCGATCCCCAAACCACACGGCGAGTAATATCGGAAATGCGTAGAAGAGGAAAAGGCTCACGTCCCAGCCACTGATCGCATCGGCCGCTCCGATCAGTGCCACCAATGCCAATGCCTCCACGAGGAGGAACACTTTGGACTGCGTTTGCAGGGTATTGATGGCCTTCAGAAACGCGCGCCGGTTCCATGATGCCCACCCACCGCCTTTGGCGGCGCCTGCCGCCTTCGCATGCGACTCGCGGCTGGCCTGTTTCGCGAAGAGAATTCCCATGAAACCAATCGCGCTGAACTGTCCTGACCGGCCTCTCTTTTGCTCTCCCGCCTCATCCTTCCACTCCGACTCCCATCGTCTTCGAGTCCGCGGTTTTTCGAACAGCGAACCAACCGGATCCCACTCGACGTGGGTGGCCATTACGCAACCTGGTGCACGGGGTGGTGTTCCGCAGGAGAGGCGACATTATTCGCCATGACGTAACGCTCGTAAACTACCGGGCGTGAGAGGACACATCGCTCCGCAAACCCAAACGGAAACCGGTAGTCCGGACTCACGTGGACCCATAGGTGATACTGATTCGCGGTATCCACGAGCCGGCTCTCGGCGGGAAAAAGTTCCACCGCTTCATGCTCGGGGCCGACAATCTCATTCTTGATTTGCTGAAGTTCGCGCCAGTTCTTGCAGTCCCCATGATCCCGTCGCCGCACATCCAACTGGACGAACGGGGGATGATAGCGAACCTCCACAATGTAAGTATCGTTCTCGTATATCTGGATGGAAGTCATGCGCTGCACGGCCTGCTCGATCCACAACGCTTTTTCCGGCTCCGAGGGAATGCGTCCGCCAAAAAAGCGGCGAAAGAATTCCGACGATTGCTGCATGAGGGCCAGGCGATGCTCCATGCAGGTAGCCACGCTGCGCTGCACCTTGGTGAAAGGAGTCATGACTGGACCTCCTTGTTGAACGCGGATGCCGATCGTATCGGCTTGGAAACTTGGTTCGGGAGAACAAACATTGATTTCATAGGCGATTCGGAACGACGCCATTGAAACCTAATCCCGGAAATCGAACAAAAGTCTTGGGGTGTGGTGATATTTGCGACATCAGCGGGGAACAGCGTTACACGCCCAGGAACCGGGATCTCGCAACCCGGACCGTCTTGTCTGCCACACGGCTTCCGCCATTCCGCTCTGCCCGCGGAACCTGCCATCCGCTACAACTGCGAATTCAACAGCAGCGCCCGAAAACTCGCCCCGCTCGGAATCGGCCCGGTGCCTGGGGGAATCGGGATCAACGCATTCGCTGAAACGAGGCCACGCAAATCGCCGGAGCTTTGCCACGGCAGCGGATGCGCCCGCAACACACCTTCGACAGCCGTCACGTGCGCCGGCCACCACATCTCGCGCGTGTCCGGCTTCATGGGCAAATCCGCACCCAGTTCGACCGGCGCCAGCGGCCACGACTGGGGACCGCCTTCGAGGCATTCCAGCGCCAGGCGAATCGCGGCGTGAAAGGTCACGAAATGGGATACCGGATTTCCCGGGATCACGAATGCGACCTGTTTCGCACGCGTCGCGAAAACGAGCGGCTTGCCAGGCCGGAGATTGATCTGCCGGAAATGAATCGCAAAGCCGAGTTCCTCCAGCGCACGCGTTCCGAAATCGTAATCTCCGACGCTGGCGCCTCCGGAGACGAGGAGCATGTCCCAAGCTTCCGCGTGTTGGTCCGCCACTACCGCAACCGACGCGGCCAGGTCGTCCCCACAACGCCCTTGTTTCACCAACCGCGCCCCGGCTTCCGCCAGCATTGCCCTCACGAGAATCGAATTGGAATCACGGATCTGGCCCACGCCTGGCTGTTTCGAGGGATCGACCAGCTCGTTTCCCGTCGCGAGGTGGACCACACGGGGAGCCGGCGAGACGTGTGGGCGGACGGCGCCAAGTTGAGCTAACAAGGATAATTCCCCGGCCCGGAGCCGGCCGCCGGCGGCGAGCAGCAGATCGCCGCGCCGCGCATCTTCGCCGCGCCAGCGAATCCACGTCTTCGCGTCCCGCCCCCGCGGAATCATCCATTCCCCATCGCGATCGACGTCTTCTTGCATGATGACCTGCGTCGCGCCCCGCGGAATCTGCGCGCCGGTGAAGATGCGGGCGCATTCCCCGGCATGGATCTCCACCTCCGAGGCGTGCCCGGCCTGGAGTTCCGCGACGATACGGAATCGCGCCGAAACATCGCTTGCAGCCACGGCATATCCGTCCATGGCCGAACGATCGAATGCCGGCAAGTCCTCGGGAGTCAGCACGTCCTCGCGCAGCACTCGCCCGTGCGCCTCCGCGAGAGGCATGACGATGGGTTCGAGTGGGGAGACAGCGCGGCTGATCATCGCTCGGGCGTCGGTCAGGGAGATCAAGGGCATGCGATTTTGTAGCGGCGAAAGCCATTCCCGGCTACATCGCAACCATGCAAGTCAATCTTCTCGCTTTCGCCCAAGCCCGGGACCAGCTCGGCTGGTCCGAGCGCGCCGTCGAATGCACCCCGGAAGACACGCCGCGCTCGATCTTCGCCCGGGTCGCCCCGGAACTGCGCGTCAAGCTGATGCGCGTCGCGGTTGACCATGAATATCAATCATGGGATCACCCGATCGGTGAGGCCTCGGAGATCGCTCTCATCCCGCCCGTGAGCGGAGGTTAGTCGATGGAAACTCACATCACATTCACGACCTCGCCCATCGCGATTCCCGCGCTCACACTGCCTTCCCGCGAAATCGGCGCGTGCGTCGAATTCCAGGGCATCGTCCGCGAGACCGAGCAGGAGCGGCAACTGGCCGGCTTGCAATACGAGGCCTACGAACCAATGGCCCGCCGGCACCTCGCGCGGATCTTCGATGAACTCACCGAACTCCATCCCTGCGCGTCGGTCGTCTTCATTCACCGGCTGGGATGGGTGCCCGTCGGTGAAGCCTCCCTGTATGTGCGCGTGATCTCCGCACATCGCGGCGAAGCGTTGCGATTCGTGGCGGAAGCCATCGATCGCCTGAAAGCCGACGTCCCGATTTGGAAACGAGGCTGAGCATCACGGCGCGTGCTTCGCCGGGTTTCGATCAAGGCAGCCTTGCCCAGCCTGCCGAGGTTCCCGAAGCGGGAGCTTCGCAGACAAGTGCGCACCCAATCTGGAGCTTGGGTGCGAGGGGCTGTTAGATTCCTCACCTCGCCCGCTCAACTCCCAAGGCGCTCGGACACGGACACGCAAAGTCCCACAAACGTCTCCTCGGCCAGGCTCAACCGGCGCGCCCGCCAGTGCAGCACACCCCAGCGGCGGCGCAATTTCCGGCGGCCGAGCGGCAAAGCGACGAGCGACCGGTCCTTCAATTCCTTCTGCGCGGTCCACGGCGCGAGGATGCTCACGCCCAGCCCCAGCTTCACGAGTTCCTTGATGGCTTCCATGTTGCCGAGATCGAGCATGCTATTGAGGACAATCTTATCCTGCCGGAAGTACTCCTCGACCATGCGGAACGTATAGCTGGTCTTGCCATAGAGGATGTAGTGCTGGCGCGGAATGTCTTCGCGCGGGACGCGCCCTTGCCGAGCCCATTCGTGGAGCGGACTCACGATGAATTGCAACTCGTCGGTAAACAGCGGGCGGAATTCGAGCCAGTCCTCGCGCTGGGGCTCGAGGTTCACCGCAAGGTCGATGCGATGTTCGCGCAGCGCATCGATCATTTCTGGCGTGTCCCCCGGCTCAATGGAGATCGTGCAATGAGGAAAGCTCTCCTTGAACTCGCGCAGCACCTCCGGGATGACGTGCTGGCAGGCGGTGGTGCTGGCGCCAATTCGCAGCCGGCTGGTTCCCCATTTTCCCAAGCGGCCCAACTCCGCGCGCGCGGAATCCATTTCGCTGAGGATCTTTTGGGCGTGCACGAGCAGTTGCTCTCCGGCCTGCGTGAGCGCCACCGATTTACCCAGCCTGTCCAAAAGGCGACATCCCACATCGTGCTCCAGCGCCTTCATGGCGTGGCTGATCGCCGATTGGGAGAGATGCACCTGCCGGGCTGTCTCCGTGAAGCTCCCAGTCTTGGCGAGGATCGAGAACGCGCGTAACTGCCTGCTATCAAGTGGTTGTGTCATGTATGAATGAAATTCATCATCGTGATCTCAAAGTCGGGTGCCATCAATCGAATGGCAAGTCATTCAATGGCACGGGCAAAGCTAGTGGCGGCGGCTGACAGTTTTTTCATTTGCCCAATGCGCAAAACAACACCTCTCGCCGCCGCGCGATCCGCTTCGGATTTGTGCCGATGGATCACCGGAGAAGTGATTGCGCGCCAACATCTTCAACCATCCACTCATGACCAACTCGCACCCAACATCCAGCCACCACAGCCGCCGCCGCTTTCTTTCCACCACTGCCAAAGGGATCGGCGTCACCGCCCTTCTCAACGGCCTGCCGCAAGGCTGGGTAGGCAGTGTTTTCGCCAGCGACGCACCCGAGGTGGCCGACGTGAAATTCGGCATCATCGCGCTGACGGATTGCTCGCCCATCGTCGTTGCCCATGAGAAGGGCTTTTTCAAAAAATACGGCATCAACGCGACGGTGAACAAGGGCGCCAACTGGGCCGCGATTCGCGACGCCCTGGCCAACGGCGACAACCAGGCCACGCACATGCTCATCGGCATGCCGCTCGCCTCGACAATGGGCCTCCTCGGCTCGCCGAAAAAGCCGATGGTCGTGCCCTGGCTGCTCAACCGGAATGGCCAGTCCATCTCTCTCGCCAATAAATTCAAAGGAAAGGTCACCGACGACCCCAAGGCGCTGAAGCCCTTTGTTGACGAGGCCAAGAAGGCCGGCGCTCCGTTGACCTTTGCAGTGACATTCCCGCCGGGGACCCACGCGATGTGGACGCGCTACTACCTGGGCGCCGGCGGCATCAATCCCGACACCGACGTTGCGCTCATTACCGTGCCGCCGGCCCAGATGATCGCCAATATGAAGGTCGGCAAGATGGACGGATTTTGCGTGGGCGAACCGTGGAACGCGCGCGCCATCGCCGACGACATCGGCTACACGAGCATCAATACCCAGGGCATCTGGAAGGACCATCCGGAAAAGGTCTGCGCGTTCACCGCGGAGTTCGCGGACAAGAATCCCAGGACGGTCAAGGCGGTCCTCAAGGCTCTGCATGAATCCAGTGTCTGGCTGGACGTGATGGAAAACCGCGCGGAGCAGGCGAAAATCGTCGCCTCTCCGACCTACATCAATTGCCCCGAGGACATCATCCTGGGCCGGCTGCAAGGCAAGTATCTCTACGGCGACGGACGCAAATTGCGCGACCCAAACTACATGATCTTCAGCCAGCGGAACTGCAACTATCCGCAGCCGAAATACGCGAAGTGGTGGCTCACGCAGTTCCGCCGCTGGGGTCTTGTGGAAGGCGCGCCGGACTATCAGGGAGTGGCGAAGGAGGTCATGCGCCCCGACATCTACGAGGAAGCGATGAAGGAAATTGGCTACAAGCACGGGGGGTTCGACGAGAGCGCGGAAACGCTTTTCGACGGCGTGAAATTCGACCCGAAGGCCGACCTCGAGGGCTACGCCAAGGGCTTTGCCGTGCACAGCATGAAAGGCTGATCGATGATGCCAGTGACTTCCACCCAACCATCCGGCCACGAGACCGCTCTGACCGCACGTCGCTTCCCCGCCGGCGAAGCGCCCGGCGCGGGCCTCGATCTCGCGCGGTTGCTGCCGAATGGCTGGGTCGGCAGCGTCTACGCCAGCGGCGAACCGGAGGTGCGGGAAATCACTTTCGGCATTCTGCCCCTCACGGATTGCGCGCCGCTCGTCGTGGCGCACGAGCGTGGCTTGTTCAAGAAGCACGGCATTACTTCGAGTTTCGCGAAATTCGCCAGTTGGACAGCTTGCCGGGACGCCCTCGTGCAGGGTGCGACACAAGGGGCGCAGATGCTCTTCGGCATGCCCATCGGCGCGGCCGTCGGCAAGCTCGGCGCGGATCAGAAACCGCTGGTCGTTCCGTGGATTCTGAACCGCAACGGCCAGGCCATCACCCTCAGTGCCCGGCATCGGGGCGCGGTGGGCGCCAGCGCGAAAGATCTGCGTCCGCTCGCCCAACATCGGCGCGACAAAGGCCGTCCGCTCGTCTTCGGCCTCACCCTCGCGCCCGGCACGCATGCCATGTGGTTGCGCTACTGGCTCGCGGCCGGCGGCATCCACCCGGACAAGGACGCTGCGCTCATCACCGTGCCACCACCGCAAATGGTGGCGAACATGAAAGCGGAGCGCATGGATGGCTTCTGTGTCGGCGAACCCTGGAATGCCCACGCGATCAAGGAAGGCATGGGCTACACGGCCATTTTCACGGAGGAGATCTGGTCCGACCATCCCGAAAAGGTCATCGCCTTCACCGAGGAGTTTGCCGAGGCCAATCCAAACTCGGTCAAGGCGGTGCTCAAGGCGATCCATGAAGCCAGCGTGTGGTGCGACGAATTGGCGAACCGGGCGGAACTCACACGGCTGCTCGCCCAACCTGCGTATCTCGGCTGTGCGGAAAAGCTCGTCCGCTCCCGGCTCGGCGGCACGGCGAGCTATGGCGACAGTCGCCCCGATGCCGAGTTGCGCGGTGTCACCTTCCATGCGCGCAATGCCAATTATCCGCAGGCCAAATACGCCGTGTGGTGGCTCTCCCAGTTCCGCCGCTGGGGCATGCTCTCCACCGCGCCCGACTACCTCGGTGTCACCAGCCGCGTGATGCGTCCCGATTTTTTCGAGGCCGCGCTGAAAGAACTCGGCGTCACCCATGGCGGCGCGGACTTCGCGCCCGAGACCCTTTTCGACGGCAAGGCTTTCGACCCGAGCGAGCCGGAAGAATACGCCGCCTCCTTCGAGATCTCCACCTTTCGCAAATCATGAATGACTCCATCCTGAAAAAACTCGACTGGCTGATCCTGCCCATGATCGGCATCGCCTTCTGCCTCGGGCTCTGGGCCGCCATCTCCGGGCACGAGAAGAAAACGGAAATCGTCGACGACTTTGGCGACAAGATCACCAAAGTGCAGCGCATCGGCGTATCCGCCGACCTGCCCTCGCCGACGGAGACCTGGGCGAAGAGCAAGCTTTACATCACCGAGCCCCTCGCCAAGCGAGGTGAACTCGACCAGGGATTGCTCCGCTTCACCTGGCTCTCCCTTTCGCTGGTCGCCCAAGGCTATGCCATCGCCCTGCTGGTCGGCACACCGCTGGGCTTCTTTCTCGGACTCTCGAAGACCTTCGCGAAAATGTTCGATCCCATCTTTCAGGTGCTGCGACCCGTTTCTCCGCTGGCCTGGCTGCCGCTCGGCTATGTCGTCTTCAGTACCGTCAAGATCACCAACAGCGCCAATCAGGTCGTCTTTGGCACTTCGGACGCTGCGGCGCTTCTCACGATCGCCGTATGCGCAATGTGGCCCACGGTGATGAATACCGCGGTCGGCGTCCGCGCCATTCCGCAGGATTATCTGAACGTGGCGAAAGTGTTAAAGCTTTCGAAAACCAAGACACTCTTCAAGGTCCTCATCCCGGCCACCTTGCCCTACATGTTCACCGGGTTCCGCCTTTCCCTCGGGATTGCGTGGCTGGTCATCGTGGCGGTCGAAATGCTCACGGGCAAACCGGGCATCGGCGGCTTCCTCTGGCAGCAGTACAACGCGTCCAGTTTCGCGCACATCATCCTGTGCATCCTCACCATCGGCATCATCGGTTTCATCCTCGACCGGTTGATGAGCCTCGTGGAAAGCCGCTTCAAGACCGCCTGATCAGATGGCCCTTCTCGAAGTCAATCACGTCTCCAAAGGCTTTGGCCCGGCCAGCCATCGCACCGAGGTGCTCGAAGACATCACGCTGGAAATCGAACAGGGAGAATTCGTCGCCATCGTCGGCTACTC
>Ga0105237_10005434_pt1 | contig 14389 bp, 15 predicted proteins | sample KBSC24metaG_FD_81520 | JGI IMG/M metagenome (GOLD analysis project Ga0105237, IMG submission 81520) | Corn rhizosphere microbial communities from Kellogg Biological Station, Michigan, USA - KBS C2-4 metaG | ecosystem: Host-associated > Plants > Roots > Rhizosphere > Soil | place: Michigan, USA... | reverse complement strand
CGCAGTTCGGGGGCGGCGTCGGCGTGGGTCGGCGACGCGGGAGATGTGTTCCGGGATAAGTCGGAGCGGATGCCAGGCGAGTTGGCGAAGGCGAACGACTCCTACGAGCTGGTCGCCGAGGCGTTGCGGGTGTGGGCTGCCGCGGTGGACGACCGACCCGCGTCGCACTCGCGCGCGACGCGACAGACCATCCCGAGTGAACCTCGCTGCTCCCCTATGCTGATGCTCGTACTGACGTCGCGGCCGTCGACGTCACGGCTTGGAGCCCTCAATGTCACGTAAGTCGCGACCGTATCGTCCGATCATTCTCACCTTCGGTGTGGTGGGAGCCCTGGCTGTATTCGGCATGGCGTCGCCGGCTTCGGCGCTCGTCGAACTCAACAGTGTGCCGGTCGGCAGCAATCCGTATTCCGTCGGCCTGTCGCCGGATGGCACGTACGCGCTCGTACCGAACGAGGGTGACCACACGGTTTCACGAATCGACCTCGCCACCGCAGCCGTCACAGCGACAATCAACGTTCCCAGCAATCCGGTACATGTCGCGTTCACCCCCGATGGGTCGAAGGCGTACGTCACCTCATGGGTTGGCGATGCGATCACGGTCATCGATACGGCAACGAACGGCACCACACAGGTGACAGGGATCGCCGTCGGCAGTCATCCCTTTGGGATCGTGACCACTTCGGACGGCTCGGAGGCGATCGTGACGGAGTACGGTAACGGCCACGTGCTGACCGTATCCACCGCCACCAACGCGGTGACCCATGACGTCAACTCCGGCGCCGGTCAGCTCCAGGGGATTGCACTGGATCCAACTGGCGCGACCGCGTATGTGGGTTCTCCCGGCGGCTGGCTTGAGTCTTATGACATCGCCACGAACACTTTCGACCCCGGCACGGTCACCGGCTTGGGGTGGATCAATAACATCGCCGTAGCTCCCGATGGCAGCGAAGTCTGGCTGACCAATGACAATCTCGCGGGGTCGATCACGATCTTAGATGTGGCCTCCGACGCGGTTGTCTTGACGATGACGGGGTACCAATATCCCGACGGCATCCAGTTCAGCCCCGACGGCAGTGTTGTCTACATTGCGGAAGACCACATCGATACGGTCACAGCGCTCGACTTCTTCAGTCTCGACGCGCTCTATGCGTATCCGACCGGCAACGGGCCATACGGGGTGACCCTGTCACCGGACGGCAGGCGCCTTTATGTGCCGAACTACAGCGGGAACAACGTGTCGGTGATTGGCACGATCCAGCGGATCACCGGACCGGATCGATTCGAAGTCGCCGTGTCGATTTCTCAGCGCGCATACCCGGGGACGTCCAATGTGGTGTTCATCGCCAACGGATTGAACTACCCGGATGCGTTGAGCGCCGGTCCCGTGGCGGCTGGGTTGCACGGACCTCTGCTGTTGACCTCTCCCACATCCATTCCCGCTTCCGTCCTTGCCGAGGTGCAACGGCTTCAGCCGGCCGCGATCTACATCGTCGGAGGCCCGAACTCGGTAAGCGATGCCGTGAAGGATCAGCTCGACGCTCTCCCGATCCCGGGCAATCCGCCCGTCACGCGAGCGGGCGGAGCCGACCGCTATGAGGCGTCCCGAAATATCAACAACCTGTTCTTCGGTAACGCGGCGACGGTCTACATCACCACGGGGCGGAACTTTCCCGATGCCCTCAGCGCGGGTGCCGCTGGCGCCGTGAACGGCGTTCCGGTGCTGCTTGTCGACGGACTGGCGTCGTCACTCGACCCGGCCGTTCTCAACCAGCTGACCGCGTGGGGCACGGTGAAGGTCAAGATCGCGGGTGGACCGGCCTCGGTGTCACCGGGGATTCAGTCACAGTTGGAGACCCTGCTTGGGCTGTCGAACGTCGAGCGACTTACCGGAGCGACTCGATACGACGCCTCCCTGGCGATCAACGTCGACGCTTTCGCCACCGCCTCCACTGCCTACATCGCGACCGGTCAAAAGTTCCCCGATGCCCTGGCCGGCTCCGCGCTCGCGGCTGCAGATGGCGCGCCCCTGTTCGTTGTCCCGGGGACGTGTGTGCCCCAGGGCATGTTGGATGCCATGGATGCCATGGGCGTTGGTGAGGTGGTGCTGCTGGGAGGCCCGGCGTCCCTGACGCAGAGCGTCTTCAGCCTCGTCAACTGCTGAGTCAGGTGACGGGATCACTCCCTGAGAAGCCCGTCGAAAGGACACCCTCATGCCATCCGTGATCGAGTTCGATCTGAGCGGCGATCAGCGTGCGGCCCGCCACGTCGTAGAGGCGGCCGCCACTGCCGAGGGGTTCGCGCTTGAGCCGACCGGTGAGTGGAGCGAGTTCCTGACACGGGGCAGCTCGACCAAGTCGGTGCTGCTCGGCGCGATGGCGGGCAAAGATTTCTACCTCAAGTTCGGCCTCGACTTCTCGGTGAACGATGGGCACCTCGTCGCGCGGCTGTCACGCGATGTCGCCTCAAGCGCGTTGCGCGGTGGCGTGATCGGGGCGTCTCGCGCCTCCGACACCTTCCAGAAATTGGCGGATGCCGTCGGCGCGGCGACCACCCAGGCCGGCATCTTCGTGGCCAACCGCACCGTCTCCTGAGCCTCCTCCCATGGATGCCGCCGAGCTCGCCGCCCTCCGCGCCAGCGGGGCGCTCGCCGAGACGCGGCTGACGCCACCGCCTGCGGTGGGGTCTCCGGCGGCGCGACGCGAGGCGAGCTCGCCGTTCGCGGCGCCGGAAGTGGCGGCTCGAGTGTCGCGTGCGCCGGCGGCCGCGGCGCCTGCTCCTTCCGCGGTGCAGCCCGCTGCCTCCACCTCCGCCTCGAACATCGAACTGACGATCTCGAGCGGCGAGCACCTGCGCGTCGCAGGCCGCGGCGTGATCGGCCGCGACCCGAGCGAGGCGCCCGGTACCTACGCGCACCGGATCACGCTGGCTGACACCGAGAAGCTGCTCTCGCGCGCGCACCTCGAGTTCGGGCTGGAGGGCAACGGCCAGTTCTGGATCTCCGACCTGCACTCGACGAACGGGGTCGCGATCGAGCGGAAGGGGCAGGGTCCGCAGCGCTGCCTGCCCGGCTACCGGGTCGTGATCCAGCCGGGCGATCGGGTCACCTTCGGCGGTCGCATCCTGACCATTTCGGCGCGCTGATACTCCCGCGGGAGTATTTCAGGTAGACAGGCTTGCAATCTATTCCGATATATCGCTACTGTGTCGGTATCGGTCACGATGACTCGCGGACTCCATCTCTGCGGCGTGACCGGCCAAGGAGAACACTCATGAAGAACAAGAACTTCGACCCGCGTCTTGCCGCTCTCGCGGCTGCGCGTTTCCACCACGGCTCGACCGATCACCACGACCACCCGCACGGCCACCAGGGCCGCGGCGGCAACGGCTTCGGCCCGGGCTTCGGCCGCGGGTTCGGCGCCGGCTTTCCCGGTGGCTTCGGCCCCGAGATGATGCGCGACTTCGCGCAGGCATGGGGCGGCCACGGCCGTGCCCGCAAGGGCGACGTGCGCGCCGCCATCCTGTCCCTGCTCTCTGAGGCGCCGGCCACCGGCTACGCGCTGATCAAGGGCATCGCCGAGCGAACCGACCAGGCCTGGCGGCCGAGCCCCGGCTCGGTCTACCCGACGCTGCAGCAGCTCGTCGACGAGGGCCTGGTGCGCCAGCAGGGCAGCAAGGATTCCAGCGGCGGCCGCACCGACTACGAGCTGACCGACGAGGGCGCCACCTATGTGGCGGACCACAAGGAGCAGTTGGATGCCGCGTGGCAGGCCTCGGGCCCCCAGCGCGGCGGCGTGGACCACGAGTTCATGGCCAGCATCGGCAAGCTCTTCGACGCGGTCAAGCAGTTCCCCCGTTCGGCCACGGCCGAGCAGCGGGCGGCGGCGACCGCCAAGATCGACGAGCTCCGTCGTGAGCTCTACAAGATCCTGGCCGACTGATCCTTCTCGTCGAACGCGCGGCTCAGGCCGCGCAACTCAGTGATCGCGCGGCGCCAGGTCCGCAAGCAGACGCCTCGACGGCAGCTCACGCAGCCGTCGAGGCGTCACGCGTCTCAGCAGGCGGACGAACCCGATCGCCGCGCGATACCGATGCGGATGCCACGGCAGCCCGTATGCCTCACGCACGCTCGTCGGCAGCAGCCCGCTCGTCACCACGCGCACGATCGGCATCGCCGGGCGGGTCCACCACGGGATCGCGCGGTTGCGCAGCAGGTCGCGGGCGATCCCGCGCGCGTCGGCGCCGATCTCGAGACCGGCCACCGCATTCACCCAGTAGGCGGCGAAGGCCTCTCGATCGACCGGCCAGGCGCCCGAAGGAAGTTGCAGCGACGAGCCGAGCCGCTCGCTGGCCGCGTAGATCTCGTCGGCGAGCGAGGGAGAAAGCGGCCCGACCAGCAGCTCGTGCACCGAGATGCCGACTTGGTGCAGGGTCGCGGCCACCCAGAGTTGCCGGTCGGCATCCCGCGCGCCCGTCACTCGCGCGTGCGCCCGGTCGACTGCCGAGGCGGCCAGCCGCGACTGCTGCTGCGAGCCGAGGCCGACCGCATACACGTAGCTCAGCGTGTTGCGCAGCCGGGCCATCGGCCGATGCGCGAAGTCGCTGTGCTCGGCCACGCCACGAGCGACCACCGGGTCGCCGATCTGCAGCAGGATGGCAGCCGCGCCCCCGAGCACGAGCACGCCGTCGGCCGCGTACTCCTCGAAGCTGCGCGAGCCGGCCATGTTCCATGGTCGCGCACATCCGCCTGAGATCGAGCAGGTAGAGTCTTCTACGGCTCGAAAAGTCTCTTGACATCGAACTATCTCGGTGTCGAGACAGTCCCTCTGCGGAGTGCTCCCAGCAGGGCCTCGGGCCGGCCAGCTCCGACGCGAACGGAAGAAGCAAGAAGCGTGGATCTTTTCGAGTACCAGGCCCGTGATCTCTTTGAGAAGTACGGCGTGCCCGTGCTCGCGGGCATCGTCGCCGACACCCCCGAGCAGGTGCGCGCCGCGGCTGAGAAGCTCGGCGGCGTCACCGTCGTGAAGGCCCAGGTCAAGGCCGGCGGTCGTGGCAAGGCAGGCGGCGTCAAGGTCGCCAAGACCCCAGCAGATGCCGAAGAGCTGTCCAAGGGCATCTTCGGCCTCGACATCAAGGGCCACACCGTCAAGCGCGTCATGGTCGCGGCGGGCGCCGACATCACGCAGGAGTACTACTTCTCGGTGCTGCTCGACCGGGCCAACCGCAGCTACCTCAGCCTGTCGAGCTACGAAGGCGGCATGGAGATCGAGGAGCTCGCCGTCGAGCGCCCCGAGGCGCTGGCCCGCGTCGAGGTCAACCCCGAGCAGGGCCTCGACCTCGAGAAGGCGAAGGCGATCGCGGTCGCAGCGCACTTCCCCGCCGAGCTGATCGACAAGCTGGCCCCGGTGTTCGTCAAGCTCTATGAGGTCTACACCGGTGAAGACGCCACCCTGGTCGAGGTGAACCCGCTGGTGCTCACCGGCGCTGGCGACATCGTCGCCCTGGATGGCAAGGTCTCACTCGACGAGAACGCCGACTTCCGGCATCCCGACCACGAAGCGCTCGAAGACAAGGATGCCGCCGACCCGCTCGAGGCGAAGGCCAAGCAGCTCGGTCTCAACTACGTGAAGCTGGACGGTCAGGTCGGCATCATCGGCAACGGCGCGGGACTCGTCATGAGCACCCTGGATGTCGTGAGCTACGCCGGCGAGAGCCACGGCGGCGTGAAGCCGGCCAACTTCCTCGACATCGGGGGCGGAGCATCCGCCACCGTGATGGCGAACGGCCTCGACGTGATCCTGGGCGACCCGCAGGTCAAGAGCGTGTTCGTCAACGTCTTCGGCGGCATCACCTCCTGCGTCGCGGTGGCGAACGGCATCGTGCAGGCGCTCGAGATCCTCGGCGCGACCGCGAGCAAGCCGCTCGTGGTGCGCCTCGACGGCAACCAGGTAGAGGAGGGCCGGGCGATCCTCGCCGGCGCCAACAGCCCGCTGGTGACGCTGGCCACGACCATGGATGACGGCGCCGCGAAGGCCGCCGAGTTCGCTGCCAAGTAAGGACTGCAGAGAAATGTCGATCTTCCTCAACAAGAGCAACAAGGTCATCGTCCAGGGCATCACCGGCGGCGAGGGAACCAAGCACACCGCCCTGATGCTGAAGGCCGGCACGAACGTGGTCGGCGGCGTGAACGCACGCAAGGCCGGCACGACGGTCGAGCACGTGGGCGCGGGTGGCGAGGCCCTGAGCCTGCCGGTGTTCGGCACGGTCGCTGAGGCGATGGCCGAGACCGGCGCCGACACCTCGATCATCTTCGTGCCGCCGGCCTTCGCCAAAGACGCGATGATCGAGGCCATCGACGCCGGCATCCCGCTGCTCGTGGTGATCACCGAGGGCATCCCGGTGCAAGACACCGCCGAGGCCTGGGCGCACGCCAAGGCGAAGGGCACCATGCGGATCATCGGCCCGAACTGCCCGGGCATCATCACGCCCGGCGAGTCGCTGGTCGGCATCACCCCGGCCACGATCACCGGCTCCGGCCCGATCGGCCTGGTCAGCAAGTCAGGCACGCTGACCTACCAGATGATGTTCGAGCTGCGCGATCTGGGCTTCTCGACGGCGATCGGTATCGGCGGCGACCCGATCATCGGCACCACGCACATCGACGCGCTCGCCGCGTTCGAGGCCGACCCCGACACCAAGGCGATCGTCATGATCGGCGAGATCGGCGGCGACGCCGAAGAGCGCGCGGCCGACTTCATCAAGGCGAACGTCACTAAACCGGTCGTCGGCTACGTCGCGGGCTTCACTGCTCCCGAGGGCAAGACCATGGGGCACGCCGGCGCGATCGTGTCGGCCGGCGCGGGCACGGCGCAGGGCAAGAAGGAGGCCCTCGAGGCCGCCGGGGTCAAGGTCGGCAAGACGCCGAGCGAGACCGCCGAGCTGATGCGGGAGATCATCGCGGGGCTGTAGGGATCGCAGCATGGCCGGTATTCTCGGCCATTGATGGATGTCGAGAGCAGCGACCTCGAGCACGCCCTGGCGGTCTTCGACGCCGTGCGCGGTCGTCTGTTCGGAATCGCCTACCGCATGCTCGGCAGCGCCTCGGAGGCCGAGGACATCGTGCAAGAGACCTGGATCCGGTGGCAGGGCTCCGATCGCACCGTCGTGCTGGATCCCCCCGCGTTTCTGGCGACGACCGCGACCCGCCTGGCGCTGAATCTGGCGCAGTCGGCCCGTGCCCGGCACGAGAGCTACATCGGCCCGTGGTTGCCGGAGCCGGTCGACACCTCGGCCGACCCGCTGCTGGGCGCCGAACGCGGCGAGGCGATCGAGCTCGCCGTGCTGCTGCTTCTCGAGAAGCTCACCCCCACCGAGCGGGCCGCCTATGTGCTTCGCGAGGCGTTCGACTACCCGTACGGGCAGATCGCCGACATCGTGCAGGTGAGCGAGGTGGCCACGCGTCAGCTCGTCAGCCGCGCGCGAAAGCACCTGAACGAGGAGCGCCGCGCGCCGGCACCCCTCGAGGAGCAGCAGAGACTGCTGATCGCTTTCATGGCGGCGGCGCGAAAAGGCGAGATCGACGAGCTCGAGAAGCTGTTCGCCGAAGACGTCGTCAGCTACTCCGACGGAGGCGGGCTCCCGCGCATCTCGCACTTCCCGGTCGTCGGGCGCGAGCGGGTCGCCAAGTTCCTGCACGCCTTCGCGCCGCGCTTCTGGCCCGGCGTCGACCTCACCCTCTCGGTGGCGAACGGCCAGCCCGTCGCTCTGATGTCGCGCGGTGGTGAGGTGTTCGGTGTGGTCGCCCTGGTGGCATCCACTGCGGGGGTCGAGAAGGTGCTCTGGGTGATGAACCCCGACAAGCTGAGCCGGGTCGCTCAGCGCACCGGCTGAGCCAGCCAGTCCTCGAATCGGGTCGGCGCCAGGATCGCGTCGACCCCCGGCAGCAGATCGTTCTCGGCGAGTTGCGCGCCGAAGTAGCGTCCGAGCGGGTCCACCTCGACCTCGCGGGGATCACGCCGGATCCGCAGCTCCTGCTCGATCAACTCGTCCAGCCGGAAGACCTCGGGCCCGGCATGCTCGACCACGGTGTTCGTGGGTGCCGTGACCGCGGCATCCGCGACGGCCGCCGCGATGTCGTCGGCGGCGATCGGCTGCACGAAGGCGTGGGCGAGCGGGATGCGGCCGCCCTCGGTGGCGAAGTCGGCGATGCTCGTCAGAAACTCGAAGAACTGGGTGCCGTGCACGAGGGAGTAGGCCATTCCCGAGTTGCTGATCAGCGCCTCTTGCTGCGCCTTGGCCAGGAAGTACTTGCCCTCCTGCGCCGCGAGCCGTTGGGTGCCGACCACCGAAAGGGCGATGTGGTGGCGCACACCCGCCGAGTGTCCGAAGCTCAGCAGGTTGAGCGTCGACGTCTCGAAGAAGTCGATGGCTCCCTCGTAGTCGGTGTACGGCGAGTTGGAGACATCCACGACGACCTCTGCGCCGTCGAGCACCTCGGGCAGCCCGACGGTGGTGTAGCTGTTCACGCCGGTGGCTCGCGATGCGGCGATGGCGTCGTGCCCTGTCGAGCGCAACCGCTCCACGACGCGCGTGCCGATCAATCCGGTGCCTCCGATGACGACGATCCTCATGTGCTTCATCCTCTGCTCGAACGGACGCCGATCGTCCGTGTCATCTGCTCAGACCGGATGGGACGCCGAACTGTGACAGGGATGTCACAGATCGCACTCTCATCCGGTCTTGGTCAGTGACAGGCGGCACACGGTCGCCTCGAGAAGGGACTCGCATCATGAAGTTCGTCATCATCGGAGGCACCGGCCTCATCGGCTCGAAGCTGATCGAAACACTCACCCCTCTGGGGCATCAGGCGTTCGCGGCATCGCCGAGCACCGGCGTCAACACGCTGACCGGCGAGGGCCTCGCCGAGGCTCTTCGCGGTGCCGACGTGGTCGTGGATGTCTCCAACTCGCCGTCGTTCGCCGACCGGGAGGTGATGGACTTCTTCCAGACCTCCACGCGCACCCAGCTGCGCTTCGAGAAGGACGCCGGTGTCGGTCACCACGTCGCGCTCTCGATCGTCGGCGCGGAGCGCCTGCCAGAGAGCGGGTACCTGCGCGCCAAGGTGGCGCAAGAGAAGTTGCTGGTCGAGTCCGGGCGGCCGTATTCGATCCTGCGTGCCACGCAGTTCTTCGAGTTCGTGTCGAGGATCGCCGACGCCGCGACCGTCGATGGCGAGGTGCGGGTGCCCCTGGGCTCTCTGCAGCCGATGGCCGCCGACGATGTCGTGGAAGCCCTTGCGCGCGTTGCCGTCGGTACTCCGTCGATGGGAATCCGGGAGACCGGGGGACCTCAGCCCTTCCCGATGCCCGAACTCATGCGGTTGTCGCTAGCGGCGACGGGAGACGCGCGTACCGTCGTTCCCGACCCGACAGCGCGCTACTTCGGCGCCCTCCTGACCGGAAACGAACTCGTGCCGAGCGAGGGCGCCGAACTCGGCAGCATCCGGTTCGCCGACTGGCTGGACGCGTCGGTTCCCGCGCGCAGCTGACTACGGCTTCTTCTTGATCGTCTCGCGCCACATGAAGGCGAAGAAGTTCGGCGTGCCCTCGATGGTGCGCACCTCGGGTGTCGCGCGCACGAACTCCGAGCCGCCGGCGAGGCGCAGCAAGAAGTCGGCCAGGTCGGCGCGGGAGGTGTAGCGGCCACTCAGGTGCTCGCTCGCCGAGACGCGGTAGTCGCTGACGGCGTCGGCCGCGAAGAGGCCCGAGGGGCGCACCACCGTCCAGTCGAGGTCGCTCGCGGCGGCCGCCGCCTCCATGAGCCGCATGTCGTCGTAAGTGGTCTTGCCGATGCCGTTCACCACGTAGGGCTGCAGCACCCGGTTGAAGATCCAGCCCTCTTCGGGGTCATCGTGCGGATCGACCGCGCTCGAACTCACGCAGACGAGGCGCCGCACACCGTGCTCGGTCATCCCCGCCACGATGTTCCCGGTGCCGACCGAGTAGATGGTGATGGGGTCTTTGGTGAAGGGCACCCCGAGGGTGGAAAGCACGGCGTCCTGGCCGGCGATTGCGGCGGAGACCGAGACGGCATCCATCGCATCGCCGGCGACGACGCGCAGCTGTGCGTGACTGAGCCCGAAGGTCTCGGGGTGACGGGTCACGGCGGTGACCTCGTGGCCGGCGGCCAGGGCCTGCGCGGTGAGCACGCGACCCGTTCCGCCGTTGGCGCCGAAAAGGGCGATCTTCATGGTGTTTCCCTCTACTCTGCTGTGAACGGATTGTTGTCAAGGAGTCGTATAATATGAAAACCATATCATATGGATCAGATAATGAATGAGTCCGCCAGCGCTCGTGACCGCCGCCGCGCCGTCAACGCCGTGAAAGACGGCCTGCGCGAACTGCGGACGCAGCTCGCAGCACTGAACCACCGCGTGGGATCCGAGGCGTCGCTGCGCGACGCAGACCTCGATACCTTCGATCTCGTGGCCAGGCACGGCCCGATCAGCCCGAGCGCTCTCGCGCGGCTCGCGGGACTGCATCCGGCGACCATGACCGGAGTGCTCGACCGACTCGAGGCCGGCGACTGGATCTCGCGGACCCGCGACCCTGCCGACCGCCGCGCGATCGCCGTCGCCGCCAACCCGGCCAAGACCGGCGACATGCTGAGGCTGTTCGCCGGCATGAACCACGCGATGGATGCCGTCTGCGCCGAGTTCGACGACGCACAGCTGGCGACCATCCAGAGCTTCCTCGCGCGGGCGGCGCAGGCCGGCCACGAGTCGGCCGAGTTGCTCATCCCCTAGGATTCCGGCATGCGCGCACGCCGTCTCGTTCTTGCCGCCACCCTCGCGATTGCTGCGCTGCTGCTGTCGGGCTGCCAGTTGCTCCCGAAACCCAACGGGAGCAGTACGACGGTGACGACGCATACCGATGAGGCGGTGCCGTCCGGCCTCCAGAAGTTCTACGAGCAGAGCCTCACCTGGACCAAGCACAGCGGAGCCATCGACTCGACCTTCGTCACGGTGCCCCTGAGTTGGAGCGACCCCGGTGGCGCCACCATCAAGATCGCGATCGCGCGGCACCGCGCAGGCAGCGGCAAGCTCGGCTCGCTGCTGATCAACCCCGGCGGCCCTGGTGGCTCGGGCTACGACTTCGTCGACCAGTACGTGAACTACATCGTCACGCCCGACGTGCTGAAGAAGTACGACATCATCGGCTTCGACCCGCGCGGGGTGGGCCGCTCCCGGCCCGCCATCACTTGCTACACCGACCCCAAGCAAGAAGACAAGCTGCTCTACGGGACCTACGCCAGCCCGTACGGTTCGCAGGGCTGGATCGACGAACTCACGGTCGTCGAGAAGAACTGGTCGGCCGCGTGCCTGAAGAACACCGGGCCGCTGCTGGGCCACATCGATGCCGAGAGCAACGCGCGTGACATGGACGTCATCCGGGCCGTGCTCGGCGACAAGAAGATGCACTACCTGGGCTACTCCTACGGCACCTACCTGGGCACGATGTATGCCGAGCTGTTCCCGAAGAAGGTCGGCCGCATGGTGCTCGACGGCCCGATCGATCCGCTGGTCGGGCAGCTCGACGCGCTGGCGACCCAGATGGCCGGCTTCGACAGCGCACTGAAGGCCTATATGGCCGATTGCCAGAGCCAGAAGGGATGCCCGTTCACCGGCTCGGTGCAGCACGGTCTTCAGCAGGTGCGCGGCATTCTCGACGGCATCGACGCGCGGCACCTGGTCGGCTCTGATGGACGCGCCGTCGATTCGGCCACGGTGGGCACCGGAATCTCGTACACCCTGTACTCCCAACAGAGCTGGCCCGACCTGACCCAGATGTTCAAGGATCTGGCCAAGAACGACGCCGACTCGACGCTCGAGAACGCCGACGGCTACAACAACCGCAGCCCCGACGGCACCTACAACAATGAGACCGATGTCTACGCCGCCGTCACCTGCGCCGAGAGCGACATCGGCACCGACGGGGTGACTCCCCTCGAGGGCCTGGCCAAGATCGATGCCGCGGCCCCGATCCTGGGCAAGTACTTCGCCGAAGACGACTACGCCGTGCTCGACACGGCGTGCTCGAATTGGCCGGAGCCGGTCGCCAAGCTGCCGACGAAGTTCGACGCGGTCGGCGCGCCGCCGATCATGGTCGTCGCCACGACCAACGACCCGGCGACGCCATACGCGGGCGGCGTCTCGCTCTCGAAGCAGCTGTCGAGCGGCGTGCTCGTGACGCACAAGGGCGAGGGGCACACGGTGTACGCGCAGGGCGACGAGTGCGTCGACTCGACGGTCGACGCCTACCTGATCAACGGGACGGTGCCGTCTTCCGACCCGATGTGCGACTGAGGTCCCGGCACCGTTTTCGCAGCCTGAAGAAACGACGGGCGCCGAGCGGTATCGGGGCAGCCGCGGCGCCCGCCGTACGAGGGCGAACCACTCGCTTCGTCAGGTTCGCGGCACGCCAGACTACTCGCTAGGGACTTTGGTCCTATCGCGCGATCCAGCAGAATGGATGCCATGACCGCCGCCGCTCAGACCCCCGCCACCCCGACCGATCCCAAGGGCATCCGCCTCTTCAATGCGCTGATCGGGGTGACGACCCTGGGGATCTTCCTGCAGGCGATCACCGCCGGCGAGTTCGTCTCGCAGGAGCACCGCGACGGCTGGATCGCGGCGCACAACATCATCGCCGACGTGACGATCGTCGTCGCGCTGGTCACCGCCATCGTGGGCCTGGTCGCCGTGCGCGCGACCGATCGCATCCTGGCTTGGTTCGGCCTCGTGCTGTTCGTGCTGCTGCTCGTGCAGACCGCGCTCGGGCACCTGATCACCGAGGGCGAGGCCGATGCCTGGATCGGCGTCCACGTGCCGCTGGCCTTCGTGATCGTCGGGCTCGCCGTGTGGCTCTCGGTGCGCGGCGCCCAGGTGCGGCGCCGCAGCTCGTAGTCGCCATACCAAGCGATTCCGGGTTCGACCGGAACGCCGCCTCGGCGCGCCCGCATTCGGCGGCTAGGGTCATCCCGATATGACCCGGCGCCTGACTCTGCTGTTCTCGGCCTTCGAGGCGCTGCTCGTGGTGGCGATCGGGGTGGCGATCCCGCTCGTGCCGCTCACGATCCTCTGGGCGGCGCAGTTCGGGTTCGCGCCGGATTGGGCGATCTTCTGGCGCGGCGCGGCCGACATCTGGCTGATCGGCCACGGCGTCGACGTGACCTTCACGCTCGACCCGACCACGGCGGCGGCGCTCGGGATCGCGGGCGCGGGCGCTCCGGTCAAGATCACCATCGCGTTGCTCGGCTTCGCACTGCTCACCCTGCTGCTCGGCGTGCGCGCGGGGGAGCGGGTCGCCGAGACCGGTCATCGGGCGCTCGGCGAGCTGACGGCGTTGGCGGTGTTCGGTCTCGCATCCAGCGTCGTAACCCTCACTGCAGTGAACGGCGGGGCGCGTCCCTCGATCTGGCAGGGAGTGCTACTGCCGACACTGGTCTTCGCGATCGGGTTGTTTCTGGGCGTGCTGCGCGAGGGGCGCGAACGGGGTCCGGATGCCGCGGGCAGTTCTCTGCGCGACTGGATCGACGACTGGCGCCCTCAGGTGCGCGCGGCAGTGGCCGGAGCGCTCCGCGCCGGAGCCGCCGCCGCCGCCATCACCACTCTCGTGAGCGCTGTCGCGGTCGCGCTGCTGATCGCGGTGAACTACGCGCAGATCATCCGGCTCTATGAGGCTCTGCACACCGAGGTGGTCGGCGGCGTCGCGCTCACGGCGGGCGAGCTGGCCTTCCTGCCGAACCTGGTGATCTGGGCGGTGTCGTGGTTCATCGGCCCCGGGTTCGCGATCGGGGCCGGATCGCACGTCTCGCCGCTCGGCACGGCACTCGGCCCGATGCCGACTATCCCGCTGCTCGGCGCGCTGCCCACCGGTGACCTGGCCTTCGGATTCGCCGGCCTGCTGGTGCCCGTGGTGGCGGGATTCCTGGCCGGCGCTGCGGTGCGCCCGATCCTGGTGCGAGCCCTGGACGCCGCGGCAGATCACGCCGACCCCGCCTCGCACCTTCCCGCCCTCGTGGCCACCGCCCTCGGCGGCGGCGTGTTCGGCGGAGTGCTGCTCGGGCTGCTGGCGGCGGTATCGAGCGGGGCGGCCGGGCCAGGGCGATTTCAGCAGGTGGGTCCGGATGCCCTCGCGGTCGGGCTGGCGGCAGCGCTCGAGTTCGCCGTTGCGATCGGCATCGGGCTCGCGGCATCCAGTCGGCTCCCCAGCCGTCAGCCTCGCCGGGGCGCGGCCCGCGCTCGGTAGGCTGAGGCCCGTGCTGCGACTGGTCGTCTTGATCTCGGGCGGCGGGTCGAACCTGCGGGCTCTGCTCGACGCATCTGATG
>Ga0105237_10005432_pt1 | contig 14392 bp, 15 predicted proteins | sample KBSC24metaG_FD_81520 | JGI IMG/M metagenome (GOLD analysis project Ga0105237, IMG submission 81520) | Corn rhizosphere microbial communities from Kellogg Biological Station, Michigan, USA - KBS C2-4 metaG | ecosystem: Host-associated > Plants > Roots > Rhizosphere > Soil | place: Michigan, USA... | reverse complement strand
TGATGCTATCGTGATGAGTTGGAGAGGTATGAAGGGCGGTATACAAGCAGCTAAAATGGGCCACGAAGTAGTAATGAGCCCAACTACATTCGCCTACCTTGATTATATGAACGGCGACCCGATCATCGAGCCACATGTATATTCAACGTTACGGTTATCCAAGGCTTATGAATTTAACCCGGCACCGGATAGCGTGGATTCAAAATTGATAATAGGCGGACAAGCCAATTTGTGGACAGAGCAGGTTTATAATGTACGCCATTTGGAGTATATGACCTGGCCGCGCGGTTTAGCCATTGCCGAAGCGCTTTGGACTCCGCAATCAAAACGCAATTTTGATGATTTCTTTAGTCGTGCTGAAAAACATTTCGGAAGGCTTGACCAGGAGCAGATCAAATATGCTCCAAGTGTATATGATCCAATCTTCACTGCTCACAACACACCCGACAGTTTAGTACAGGTGGAAATGAAAACTGAGGTAAAGGGATTAGATATTCGTTACACATTTGACAACTCATTCCCGGATCAATTCTATCCAAAATATTCGGAACCATTAATGGTACCTAAGGATGCGGTGATGCTGAAGGTGATCACCTATAGAGGCGATAAACCGGTTGGACGTATGATCGCCATGCCTGTTGATGAGTTGAAGAAAAGGGCGAAGAGAAAGAACTACGATGATGATTGATCCAATCAATAATTAATAAGGAAAAGCTCCACATTTTGTGGGGCTTTTCTTTTATAGATTAATATTCCTGTTGCCCCGAAAAAGCATTGATTTAGGTGGATAAATTCAACGCCCAACAGTCGTAGTAATTGGGAGTAGAAATAGAGGATGTCAATTATTCAAGCATTAAATAGGCAGGCGTTGCAGAGCGTTGCATTTTTCAGTGAATGCAACACTGTGTTTAAACATTTATTTTAAGGCGTCGAAAGTGATTGAAAATATGTATGTTAGAAATCGAAGAAACTGCCTTTGGTGCTCGTCAGGTGTTGCATAATGCAACAAAATGTTATAACATCTATTTTTTTCGAGAGTGAAAATCCGTCAAAAAATCAATAAAACTGCGTCAATTGCCAGCGTAATTGGTCGATTTGGTCGCCAATAAGCTGCACATTTTCGGCAGTAAGTTCCGCCTTTGAATATTCTTCCAATTGCCAGCCGCCACTGACTTTTCGGATATAGCCGATGAAGGAATGATCGAGGCTAACCCGGTAATAATCCTTTTGTATTTGTCTCACTTTCATCAGCTTGTCGCCGCTAAAAGGTATGATGTGTTCGTCCATGATTATTCGATTACCAGGTTATATTTAAGAAGTAATCCGCCCAAAGCATCCGAACTGAATTTCGCTTTATTGATGCTATTGTTTTCGGGGTCGATATTAAAATTATAGGCGGTCCGCAGATCGGCCCCTCTCAAAATTGTCCGGTTAAAGATGGTACGGTTAAAGTTGCATTTTTCGAATACCGCGTTGGTGAGGTCGGTTTCGCTGAAGTCAGCTTCCTCAAAGGAGCATTCTATAAATTGTGTCCCCTTCAGTTTCTTTTTATGCCATACGGTGTAGTCCAGCACGCATTTGGTAAAGCTAACGGCAATAGAAAAGCTGCTGCTGTCGCCAAAATTAACACCTGTGATCTTGCAGTCTTTAAAATCTACATTTTGCAGGCCGGTTTCCGTTAGTTTGATGAGCGACAGGTTGCAGGTATCAAATATACAATCGATAAAGGTGATGTGAGATATGTTGGCGTAAGAGAGGTCGCATTTAGTAAAAGTGCAATTTTCAAAGGTACGGTCGAGCCCTTCGATATCTGCGGGTTTGATATTTTGGTAAACCGTTCCTTCCTCAAATTTCTGCTCCATTTTATAGCTGTTTATGCCCGTTTCGAAATTAGGAAAAGTTTACATAACCGTGTTACTAATTTTAATTGCGAAATGGATATTTGGATACAATTAAATAAACCAGATTATGAGCGATACTCAAACTACGACAACTGCTGACAAAGAGTTATTTATAAAAATGGTGCTATCAAACTGGGAACTACAGGTTGGCAGGATGAACAGCCTGCTTGGCAAATTGAGTGACGAGGAACTGGCTACAGCTACGGCTCCCGGTAGGAATACTGGGGTTTATATACTGGGACATTTGGCTGCCGTAAGTGATGGTATGTTTAAGATCCTGGGTTTGGGTGAAAAATTAAAACCGGCAACAGAGGAATTATTCATCCGTAATCCCGAAAATTCAGGTCTGGAAAAGCCTTCTCTCGAAGAATTAAAGCAATACTGGAATGATGTGAATGCATTACTTGACCAAAAAATGAATAATCTGCCTGCAGACGAATGGTTTACCAGGCATACCGCGGTATCTGAAGAAGACTTTTCAAAAGAACCTCACCGGAATAAATTGAATATCGTGATCAACAGAACAGGCCACCTGGCCTATCATATAGGGCAATTGGTGTACCTTATCAGTAAATAATTAAATCGGTTTATAATTAATTAACGTTCAGTACGTTACTGGGTATAAAGCCTTTCACTCATGAAAAGATCATTACCCGGTCTGCTTGTTATAATAGCATTTTTATTATGCTGCGGTTGCCGTACCATTAAGACGCAAAAAATCGCTTTGCGTGATTTGCGTACAAGAGAAGATGTGATCCAAAAATTCGGCCCGCCGGATAAGGTAAAACCAGGTGATGGCTGGGATGAATGGATCTACTATGACCGGGATTATGTGACTTCGGTTGATGTTTCAAATAAGAAAAATTCTTCTCATCAAGCCGGATCAGATTCTCTAAAGACCGGTCAATCAATTCTCCCCAAGAAATATATCCAATTTATCATCGATACCGGTAACAATGTCACCGGGTATAAAAACAATGGTGTTAATCTTACCGAATCCAAAAAAGAAAGCTTTGGAAAAGGCCTGGTTAATGCCCTGGCAGTTACAGGAGTAGTTATATTGGTTGTTGGTGTGGAAATAGCCAGCAATGGCGATTTTGAGTGGTGATTTTTATTTGGTCAGATAGTCATTATAGGTTTCTTGATAATATCTTTCTTATCTGTAAATTACAGCAATAAATCCAAAAGTTGATATGCCCCGTTTTTTTGTCGACCCTGACATTGCCAAAGCCAAAACACTTGATGCTGATTTTTATACCAGTGCTGAAGTATTTGAACAATGCCGGGAGAAAATCTTTGCGCCATCCTGGCAATTTATTGGTAATGAAGAGTTGGCAAAGGAAAATGGTGATGTCTATCCGTTTACACTACTACCTGGTTACCTGAATGAACCTTTATTGTTGACGAAGGATAAAGCGGGAGAATTAAACGTTGTATCAAACGTATGTACGCACAGGGGTAATATCGTAGCTGAAAAGGCGTGTAAAATGGCCAATTTGCGGTGTCGTTACCACGGTCGTTTATTCAATTTGGATGGCAAGTTTGTTTCGATGCCAGAGTTTAAGGAGGTAGAGAATTTTCCATCCAAAGATGATGATCTGCCTGCTTTGAACCTGTTCAAATGGAGCAAATGGCTGTTTACTTCAGTTAATCCCATTTATTCCCAAGACCTGTTTTTTAGGGATATGATGGAGCGGGTAAGCTGGATGCCATTAGATGAGTTTAAATTTCAGCCTGAACTATCCCGCACTTTCAACGTAAAAGCCAATTGGGCGCTGTATTGCGAGAATTACCTTGAAGGTTTTCATATTCCTTTTGTTCATGCTGGGTTAAACGCGGTGATCGATTTTGGAGAATATGCCACCGAGTTATTTTTCCCTTATTCGAGCCTGCAATTAGGTTTGGCTAAAACAGATAAAGACTGTTTTGACCTGCCTGCATCATCACCTGATAAAGGAAAAAATGTGGCCGCTTACTATTTCTGGGTATTTCCAAATATGATGTTCAACTTTTATCCATGGGGGCTTTCAGTCAATGTAGTTGAGCCGGTTTCAGTCGGCGAATGCCGGGTTAGATTCCTGTCTTATGTATGGGATGAGTCCAAATTGGATAAAGGGGCGGGCTCAGGACTGGATAAGGTGGAGCAGGAAGATGAGGAAATTGTAGAGAATGTGCAACGTGGCGTCAGATCCAGGTTCTATAAACATGGCAGATACTCAGTTACCCGCGAACAAGGAACCCATCATTTTCATCGCATTCTCGCAGAATTCATGAACAAATAAACATGGCCCATCTCGAACGCAAATTAGGTTTATGGGCATCGGTATCTATCGTGATCGGCTCTGTCATCGGCAGTAGTATTTTCATGAAACCGGCTACCATGGCCGCGCAATTGAGTTCACCGTTGATGTTGCTGTTGGTTTGGGTTGTAGCAGGGGTGGTTTCCTTATTTGGCGGGATGATCAATGCCGAGGTAGGCAGTGTGCTGCCGGAAACCGGGGGACAATACATCTATTTTAAGCACATGTATGGCAATTTCTTTGCGTACTTATTCGGCTGGGCTTCATTTACGGTTATCGATACGGCCTCTATTTCAGGTATATCATTTGTGTTCGCAGCTTATATGGAATACCTGGTGCCGCTGCCACGGTTTTCAACAGCAATTGAACATGCTGTACCCGTCGTCATCCCTTTTATTGGCAAGTTTTATCTGCTGGAAAATATCGGCGTTAAAGGTTTGGCGATACTGATGATCCTTATTTTTTCATGGATAAACGCCCGAAGCCTGAAAGCAGGTGGCGCGGTACAAGTCTTTTTTTCGACCCTTAAGGTATTGGCGCTCCTGTTTTTGATCGGGGTTATCTTCTTTTCAGGAAAAGGTAATATACTAAACCTGACTACCGCATCAGCCAGTTTTGACCGTTCCACCTGGCATCAGCTAACGGCCTTTATCGCCGCCACAACCGGGGCACTGGCAGCATATGATGGTTGGAATAACCTGGGATTTATATCAGGTGAGATCAAAGATCCGCAAAAAAACATTCCGTGCGGACTGATCATCGGATTATGTACCTGTATCCTGTTATATGTATTAACTACTGAGGCTTACCTGTATATGCTCCCGGTTGATGTGATGAAAAGCTCACCCCTTGTAGCGTCGGATGCGATGTATAAGATATTGGGAGTTGGAGGTGGAGGTGTAGTGGCACTATTAGTGGCATTGTCCACAGCCGGAGCAGCAAATAGTAGCATTATGCCCTGTGCGCGGGTGGTATTTGCTATGTCGGAAGAGAAGAACTTTTTTGCTTTTGCCGGTAAGGTCAACCCCAAATATCATACTCCCTCCAATTCGTTATGGTTCCAGGCTGCCTGGGCAACTATACTGGTGTTGATCGGCTCTTTCGACATGTTGATGGATATGTTTGTTTTTGTTACCTGGATATTTTATGGATTTGCGGCTTATGGGATATTTATACTCCGCAAAAAGATGCCGGATGCCCCGCGAGCTTTTAAATTAAGAGGCTACCCATACCTGCCGATTATCTTCATTTTATTCTCAACATTATACGTGGTTATTACTTTGTATAATGATATCACCAATTACATGGACGGGAAAAGCCCTATCATCAATTCGGTATTTGGATTGTTGCTGACATTGATAGGCGTGCCACTTTATTGGTATTTCAGGAAGAAGGAAGTTTAACCGCCATTTTATTTATTTTTGAGGTATGAAAGTAAATGTGCTGGCATTTGGCATCGCGAAGGATATTTTTGGCGGATCGTCAATTGATGTGGAATTATCAGGCGGAACAGCGGGTAACTTAAAGGAATCATTGGAGGAACGCTATCCGCGGTTGAAACATTTAGCATCATATATGGTGGCTGTGAATAACGAGTATGCAGAAGATGGACTTGCTATAAATGAGCGGGACGAGATCGCCATTATTCCACCAGTAAGTGGAGGATAATATTTCCGTTGTCTGTGTCCTCACAGACAACATAATCATTAAGCCATTGAACGCTCAAATAATAATATCTGATAAGTCTCTTGATATTCAATCTTGTGTCGATTGGGTGATGTCGCCGCAATCCGGGGGGATCGATGTATTTATTGGTACCGTACGTGATTCGACAAAAGGAAAAACGGTTCTCAGGCTTGAATTTGAAGCATATGAACCGATGGCGTTGAAGGAAATGAATAAAATCGCGGAGCTGGCTTTTGCCAAATGGTCGGTGCAGAAATTGCTTATTCATCATCGAACAGGTATGTTAGAAGTAGGAGAAGTGCCCGTGGTTATCGCTGTTTCCTGTGCACACCGGGATGCTGCATTTGAAGCTTGCAGGTATGTGATCGATACCTTAAAGCAGACTGTGCCTATCTGGAAAAAGGAAATTTTTGAAGATGGAGAGGTTTGGGTGGCGGCACATCCATGACCGCTGATTAATTTGATTTAAAGATTTCGCCGATTTAATCTTGCCTGTCTTTCAAATCCTATAAACCATGTTCAGACAGATGCATCAATCCACCTTCCAGTGAATAAACATGAGCACCGGGAATTTTTTTCTTGATGAGCTTTACCGCTTCGCCGCTGCGTTTTCCTGTGGCACAATATAGAACTTTGGGTATATTGCTGTTAAAGTATTCTATATTTTCTTCTATCTCCTCTAAAGGAATATGCTTTCCACCAATATCGAACTGATCTCGCTCGCGATCCGTTCTTACGTCTATCAACTCAAACCTTTCGTCGGCTAAACCTTTTTTTAGCTCGGTTGCTGAGATTGTAGGGACATTTGTTGTCGCTATTAATTCTTTTATCTGAGTTTTGGTAACAGCGCCAATTTTGATAACGCGGCTTTGCATGGTTTGCGCGTCAAAGATCAATACCTTACCGGAAAGTAATTCGCCGGTTTTAGTAATGTATTTGATCACCTCATTGGCTTGCATGCAACCGATGATACCTGCGAGGGTCGGAATAACTCCACCTTCGACGCAGTTGGGTATTTGGGTAGCATCTACTTCGGGGAACAAGTCGCGGTAATTAGGGGAGAGGGTGCCGTCGCTATTTTGAATGTTCCAGACAGCTACTTGTCCTTCAAATTGGTAAATGGCCCCATATACTAAAGGCTTTTTTAAAAGCACTGCGGCGTCATTCAGCAAATAGCGGGTTTCAAAATTATCGGTACCATCCACTATAATATCATAACTCTGCATTATACCTATTACATTTTCAGATGTAATTTTCAGATCGTGAGCAATGATTTTTATGCCGGGGTTTTGTTTTTGCATTCGTTCACAGGCGACAGTAACTTTTTTCAAACCAGCATCATCCGGGGTGTATAGTATTTGCCGGTGTAAATTGCTGATGGACACGGTATCAAAATCAACAATACCCAAAGTGCCAATGCCTGCTGCCGCTAAATATTGTGCAGCAGGGCATCCCAGTCCACCGGCCCCAACAATCAATACTTTTGCCTGTTGCAGTTTTATTTGGGTCGATTCACTAAATCCCGGTAGAGCGATCTGGCAGCTGTATCGTGTAAAATCGGGATCCATCAGGCGTTGGCGATCTTTTGATGGATAGTCCTTTTTACTTTTTCCAGATCCTCCGGAGTATTTACATTGGTCAATGCTTCGGGACTTGGGGCCTGTATCAAATTAACATCGCTGTTGATCAAAACTTTTCGTGGGCAGGAGTATCCCTGTGCCAAGAATGCCAATAGAACAGGATAGCTTTTGGGCTCCCAAATGGTGATCAATGGTTCCGGAAATTCGTTATCCGGACTATTAAAGGCTGTAGCGATAGCCGATGGGTTACGCTGACCTGTCAAGAATCTGAACGTTTCTGTTTCGAGTAAAGGCAGATCGCAGGCCACTACCAGCCAGGCACTGTCCGGCTGTTGACGAAACGCGGAAAGGATAGCGCCAAAAGGTCCCAAGCCGGTAAAAGTATCCTCCAGCACATTATAGCTGATATTTATTTGACTTTTTTGCTCTGAACGGCACGATATAAAAACTTCTTCGCAAAACGGCTTCAGCATATCGGCCACATGGTAACGCTGTTCTTTGCCAAACCAATTAACAGTGCCTTTGTCATAACCCATTCGCACGCTCTTGCCACCCGCCAATACCAATCCATTCAACATGGGTTTTGCCAGCAGTATCTTATTCTCAAAAAATGCGGTTATCTTTTCAGTCTCGTCCAATCGGCAGATTGGGATTTTTTCCCAGTTTGGAATAGCTTCCTTTATAAAATCAAACACATCGTATACTTCCTCCGCCAATAAGATCAATTCAATATTCGTAAGTTGCGTAATCCGGTTTTGAAGAGACGTCAGCTTATTGTGATAAATGATCACTACCTGCGCTTTAGCCTGTTGATGATTGCCATTTACCAAAACCAGGTCAGTATCGTTAAATTGCTGCCGCATCAAAAACGGGGACAATTTATTTTGGTAATTGAACTGTTGGTGGTTGATCTGGTCGGTATATTCCAAAACGGCACCACTCGCTAATCTTCCCGGCGCAATTGTTACTTCGTCATTGTGAGAAGTATCGGCATAGGCGCATTTATATTTTGGAGATAGCGCGGATATAACTTTATCGGCCAACGACTTGATAATGATGCAGGGTGCACCAACAATAGCCCATTCATTGCGACTGAATGCGCCGAGCGTGGGCCTTACCAATTCTGAATGTTTTTTATGCTCTTTTGAAGTCACGTTTACCTCCGGTTTTTTTAATCAATTTGGTTTCTTTGATCACAATATCATGACTGAGTGCTTTACACATATCATAAACCGTTAAAGCAGCTATTGAGGCCCCAACAAGTGCCTCCATTTCAACACCGGTTTTGGCAGTTATACTTGCTGTACAATCAATAACCACCTCTTGTTTCTCATTTAATTGAATTATGACCTGGCAGTTATCTAACCCCAAAGGATGGCAGAGTGGGATGAGGTCGCCAGTTTTTTTAGCGGCCATGATACCTGCAATAATTGCAGTTTGGAACACAGAACCTTTTTTAGTTTGAATATCACCTTCAGTCAATTGCTCCAATACTTCAGCGGGCAATGAAACTATACTGCGTGCGGTGGCAGTGCGGTGCGAAACTTGCTTTTCGCTTACATCAACCATCATGGCCTGACCCTTATCATTCAGGTGAGAAAACCCCATATCATAAATTATTTAAATGGCCAAATTCTGAACACTTCTCCCTTTTTAAATTCATCCCTGTCCAATGGAAGCTCTATAAAGGCGTCTGTGTCTGCTAAGTTAGCAAAATCGCCTGAGCCATTTCCTTTCAGTGGGGTAGCTAATATTTGTCCTTGTTCGCTTATCTCTAACCTTACTTGTAAAAAATATTGCAGCTCAGGTTTAAAACAGAAATCCTGGTTTAAAATTGCATAAGCTGGTTTTTCAATGATTCCCTGGCAGGTATTGAACCAGGGCATAAAATACCGATGCAGGCACATAAAAGTCGCTACAGGATTACCCGGAAAGGCAAATACCAATACACCATTTTCGTGTTTCCCGAACCAGAAAGGTTTGCCGGGACGCTGCTGTACTTTATGAAAAATGGTTTTCACTTGTACTTCTTCCAGCGCTTTGGGTATATAGTCAAACTTACCCATGCTGATGCCGCCGGTTAGCAGGATTACATCATAATGTTCCAGACAATAACCTATTCGATCTTTTGTAATACCTGGATTGTCTGGAATATGCAGCAAATCAGTTTTCAATCCATGTTGACGTAAAACGGCCTCCACGGTATAACCATTGGATTTCCTGATCTGGGTTGGTGATGGCTCCTCGTAAGCATCCACCAGTTCGTCCCCGGAGGATATAATTACAACGCGCGGAGTTTTTTTGACCAATAACTCAACCTTACCAACTGAAGCTGCAAGACCAATTATAGCAGGTGTAATTATTTGCCCCGCTTTTGCCAATACCTCTCCCTTTTTTTTGTCTGCACCTTTCCTATGCAAGTTTTGTCCTTTTTTTATGTTGCTAACAATTAAATTAGCTTTTCCATTTTTAATTTCGATGTGCTCGTAGGGGATGATCGTATCGGTTGATTCGGGTAATGAAGCACCGGTCATGATTTCTATGCACTCATCGGGACGCTCAATGTTGATCGTGGCTTCCCCCGCAGCCTGAGTAGCCTTGACATTGAAAGTTGTAATTCCGTTTGTAATAGCTTCGTAGCTTATGGCGATGCCATCCATGGTTACCCGGTTAAATGGCGGAAGGTCGCGGTCGGCTATGATATCCTCAGCCAGAGATCGACCTAAAGCAGCATCAAACAGGATGCTCACAGTACCAAAATCTTTCACCTGTTCTAATATGAGCTTTTCCGCTTGTTCTACCGTTATCATATATTTTGATTATCCGCCAATAGTGGCCATTGATTCATGTGCCGGGTCATTTATATTCCGGTTTTGTTCTGCTTCCCAGCCGTCTTTTGGACGATTACCGAATGCGGAAAGTAATTTATCCCGTAACTCGTTACCAGATATGTCATTACGAATCAAATCCTTAATATTTAAAACCCCGCCATCATATAAACAGGTTTTTAATTCACCCTGTGGTGTAATACGGATACGGTTACAGGTACCACAAAAAGTACGCGAATAGGCTGCTATAATACCGATACTTCCCTTATGACCTGGTATCTGGTAATTGTACGATGTGGAATAGGAGGGATCAATAAGTTTTTCTGTTGTTGGAAAACGATTTGTGATCTCTTCCAATATCCTAACGTAATCCCATTTCAAGCCTTCGTAAATATGACCATCGCCATTAAAAGGCATTTCTTCAATAAATCGAACACTTACAGGCAATTCTTTTGTTAGCTCAACCAATGGGATGATATCTTGCGTGTTTTTACCATCCATTACAACGGCATTGATCTTTACTTCGATATCATGTTTCAGGAGCTGCTCTAAGGTTTCCATCACTTTGTTAAATTCATCCCGTTTTGTTATTGAGAAAAACCGGTTTGTATCCAGGGTATCCAAACTTAAATTGACTGAATGTATACCCAATTTCTTTAATTCGGGCACCAATGGAGCCGTAAGCACACCGTTGGTAGTAATGGTTAATTCATTTAAACCAGGAAGCTTTGATAAAGCTGAGAGCAGTTTCATCATGTCTTTACGCACGAAAGGTTCGCCGCCTGTAATCCGGATTTTTTCGATCCCCATTTTTACAAGTAGTGCGCAACTTTGCAGCATCTCCTCATAGGTCATGAGTTCCGAGCGCGAAAGCCAGTTCAGCCCTTCCTCCGGCATGCAATAGAAGCAACGGAGGTTGCACCTGTCGGTTACGGCCAGGCGTAAATAGTTTATCTTTCTTCCGTGATTATCTGTCAACAAAGTAATGGTATAATGAATTGTAAAAGTAAATATTTCAAGTTAGCAGAATGTTTTTTGAATGTCGTATTTATCGCATAAAAAATCCTGCTAATTGTGGTTAGCAGGATTTTATTGTAGAGACGCAAAATCTTGTGTCTCTACTTAGTTTTAAATTTATATATCGACTGCGTTTTGTATGTCTGTCCTGGCTTTAAAACCGTTGACGGGAATTGCGGCTGGTTTGGTGAATCCGGGTAATGCTGGGTTTCCATGGCAAATGCTGTGCGATGATCGTCCTTTTCACCATATTTCATAATGTTTTTAGATTGCATGAAATTGCCGCTGTAAAACTGCAATGCAGGTTCTTCTGTATAAATCTCCATAACAATGCCCGTTTTGTCACCTTTTACAGTCGCGATGGGTTGGGTTATGTCATGTTTGTTAAGAACAAAATTATGGTCGTATCCCTTACCGTTTTTTAATTGCTCATTGATATCATTGATCCTGGCCCCGATAGCAGTTGGTTTGCTGAAATCGAAGGGGGTTCCTTTCACCGTTTCTACTTTTCCTGTCGGGATCAATGTCGAATCAACTGGTGTATAATTATCTGCGTTTAATTGCACAATATGATTTAATATAGTACCACTTCCTTCTCCATTCAGATTGAAATAAGCATGATTGGTCAGGTTGACAACAGTTGTTTTATCGGTTGTGGCTTCATACTCGCATTTAAATGAGTTATCGTCAGTTATCGAATAAATTACCTTAATGTGCAGGTTACCCGGAAAACCTTCTTCCATATCTTTTGACAGATAGGTTAGCTCCAAAGTCTGGTCATTAACTTTTTTTGCATCCCAAACCACATCCTGGTAACCTTTCTTACCTCCGTGCAAGGTGTTAGGTGCATTGTTGGTAAACAAGGTATATTGCTTGCCTTCCAAAGTAAAATGCCCTTTCGCAATGCGGTTACCATAACGGCCAATTGTGCCGCCATAATAGCGCTCGGTTGATTTGATATAGCCATCCAAACTACCGATCCCAACCGACACATCGATCATCTTGCCAGCACTATCCGGAACTAATAAATTCACCAACCGGCCACCAAAGTTGGTGATCGTGGCTTCCATGCCGTTTTTGTTTTTTAAAGCGTAGAGGTGAGTCTGTTTGCCATCAATTGTTTTCTCAAAAGCCGAATCGGGTGGGAGTTGTCCATAAGTAATACTGTCTTTCATTGCGATAGTTGTAGCTGTTTTATTTGTTGATTGATTGCAGGCGCAGAGCCCTGCAACGCATGCTGATAAAAGCCCCAAAGATAAATTCCTTAAATTCATATTTATGCAGTTTTGAAATTAGTTTTATAAGATATTGAACTACTGTTTGTTATTTAACTTTTTAATAAGATCTGCTTCGTCCTGCTTATAAGGCGTGCCGTCTTTCCTGAAAACATCATGGAACCAAACCTTCGGTTCATCACCATTGGGCATTGGCGTATCCCAGGCATAAATTGTATTGGTTTTACCCGAAACAAATCCCCAGTTTATCGCGCCAACATTCTCTTTTTTTAATATAGGCATAGTATTTTCAAAGGTACTGTTACGAGTGCGCGCCATGTATTCGGTACAGATCAGCGGTTTCCCATTTGTTTTCAAAAGCTTTATAACCCGCTCATGCAGCTCGGGCGCTTCATAATCATGATAAGTAATTACATCTGAGTGCGCTACCTGGAAAGCATTCAATTTCTCCAGGTTCCAGTCCCATAGCCCGGCGCTTACCGGTTGATCTGGGTTAACCATTTTCGCCCAGGTAAATATCTTAGATAACAAGTCAAGTGATTTATCCCCTTTGCTACTATTGCCGGGTTCGTTATAAAGGTCCCACAATAAAATGCGCTGATCACGCTTGAAAGTAATCAGGATATCAGTCACATATTTTTGCAGCATGGCAGTTTCGTCGGATTGGTTAAGCCGGTTGCCTGGATCCTGCACCCAACCAGAGTTATGGACACCGGTTTTGGGTTCGGGTTGTTTGCCCGGCTTTGCTTCGGGGTTCCAGCAATCATCAAAAAACACGAATATAGTTTGGATATGGTGCTTATCTGCTATCGCCAGGTATTGGCTGATCCGGCTCTTAAAACCTTTCGGATCTTCCTTCCAGGCAATACTGTGCAGAAATACCCGCATGGCATTAAAGCCAATGCCTTCCGCATAGCCTAATTCACGGTCGATGGTTTTTGGATCGAACGTATCGGCCTGCCACATTTCCAGTTGATTGATGGCTGTGCTGGGAGTAAAGTTTGAACCGTTTATCCATTTGTGTTTGGCATACCATGCATTAGCTTTTTGTGCCGACCATACTTTAGCTGCTGTTTGGTGAGTAGTTTGATTTTGAGCCAAGGAAGGTAAAGAAGGAAGCAGAAATAATACAATTACGATTAACTGGTTTTTGAATCTCATAGCGTCAGGTATATTCGTGATCGGTTATGGCCCGGGATGCTAAGTTGATAAAAAATGTAATAAATACATTAATAATTTCTTAAATATTATCACCTGTTAAAAGGATATTCGTTTATCCAATGAAAGCCACGCCGGACTAATAGAAATTTGTTGACATCCATTTTTCGTAAACCGACTATTATTGAATCCTTTTTGTAAGCACCCCGGATAACCAAGGAGTCCTTTTTAGGTGAGTCATAGGTTAACAGGTATTTATGTACCGTATCGGCATAAGTATGCATTACGATCTTCTTTTTTACGGAATCTACTTTAAACGCAAAATAGCCAGTACTATCAGTCATGAATTTTATCAATACATTTCCCTCGTTTGATACTGCAAGCTTGCTCCACCTAAAAGTATCTGTTGTCAGTGGCTTTAAAGTATCTTTATTTTTAATAAAGGTTTTTACATCATATAGGCCATATAACGGTGGTTTGCGTGCTTTACCACCATATTTTTTTTCTGCGTCTATGGCACCATATAAGTCAAATATTACGGTGTAGGCAATAAGAATATATTTTATACTTGAAAGGGTGATATTCTTCCACTTCGCTTTAAAGCGATGAGGAGTCAAATTTGCCGGTTCTGCTTGTTTGTTAAAGAAGAAAAAGTTGCTGAACCTTTTAACATCCTTCAGAATAAGG
>Ga0105237_10005422_pt1 | contig 14403 bp, 11 predicted proteins | sample KBSC24metaG_FD_81520 | JGI IMG/M metagenome (GOLD analysis project Ga0105237, IMG submission 81520) | Corn rhizosphere microbial communities from Kellogg Biological Station, Michigan, USA - KBS C2-4 metaG | ecosystem: Host-associated > Plants > Roots > Rhizosphere > Soil | place: Michigan, USA... | reverse complement strand
TGAGCTCCTTCAGCGCTGCGTTGAGGAAGCGGCGGTCGAACCAGGAGTCGATCTCGGGCTTGCTGCGTGTGAGCCGGAGGCTGAAGGCTTCGCTGGCGGCGTCTTTGTAGCGGGCCACCAGGAACGGGTCGAGCAGCGGAGACAGGCGCACGCGCACCGGCTGGCCGATGAAGTCTTCGCGCCAATACTTCTCGGGCATCTCCGCCTTGCCCCACAGCGTGAACAGCTCGCCGCGCTGCTGTTCGTCGGAGTAAGCGCGCGCCGCCTTCACCACCGTCGTGACGACGCGCTGGACGATCTGCGGGTGCTTCTCGGCGTAGTCATCGGGCACCAGCAGCGCGGTCTGGCGGGTGTAGCGGTACGAATCCTGGGCCGCCGACCACACGACCTTGGCCGCACCCTTGTCGCGCAGCACGAAGAGCTCGACGTATCCGAACGCAGCGTCGATGTCCTTCGTCGTCAGTGCGGCCTGCGCGCCTGCGGTGTCCAGGTTGATCAGCCTGAGGTCGCTTTCCTTGATGCCTTTGGCCGCCAGCGCGCGCACCGCCGCCAAGTGCAGGTTGGTGCCTTTGAACACCGCGACGCGTTTGCCTTTCAGATCCTCGAGCCGCGTGATCTTCGAGTCGGGAGGCACGCCGAGGTACAGACCGTTGCGAACGCCGCTCGCCAGCACGATCTTCGTCTTCACGCCGCCGGCGCGGTGCACGATCGACGGCAGGTCGCCTTGCCACGCGAAGTCGAGCTGGTGGTTGACGAGCGCCTCGTTGACCGCCGGCCCCGCGCCCTTGAAGAAGATCCACTCGACCTTGATGCCGTCCTTCTCGAATTCCTTCTCGAGCAGGCCCTGCGCGTTGACGATGCCGATGCTCGAGCTGCCGGTGCGCGGCGGTGTGCCGACGCCGCCGGTGGCCACGCCGATGCGGATCGTCGAAGGGTTTGCCTGCGCGACGGCGGCAGTCGTCGTCGCGATCAGGAGCAGCGCGGCGGCAAGCCTGCGAATGGATTTCATGATTTGCTTTTCGAGGTTCGGTGGGATCGATTCGTGTCGGCCGATGGCACCGTCCGCACGCGAGGCGAGACCATAGTCGCGCGTGCTGCGTGTGTGAACGCAGCATTTCTTGGTTCTTTATGCGCGATTGCTTTGCGCACGGCCGACTCGCACGCGCTCTGCTGGCGAGGATGTCTGATCGACCGCCTCAGGGTGCCGACGTTGGACAGTCAAACACAGCGAACAGGAACTGTCGCCCCTTGCTGACCTTCCGCGCGGTGGAATGGAGCTAGGAAGAGGCTCCCAGGCGTGTCTGCCAAGCCGAATCGATCCTTCGGCGGTGAGGCATCGCGCGCAGGTGACTGTCGCGCTGGTCTCCGACTCCGTTCGCTACGGCATGCATCAGTGCGTGCGCGCGGGCCAACCACTCTTCGGCACGCCGGTCGCCAACCGCCCGCAGGACCTCGTGACATGTCAGAGCAACGAGTTCCGGATGGAATGTCGTGTCCGGCACGATGCCCAACGGCAGCGGTTGCGCAAGGAGCGGAGCGACGTGTTGCAGCGCCTCGCTCAGTGCTCCCTGCGCCAGCGCGACGCTGGCGCGTCCGGCCATCGCGGCATGGACCAGCCCTACGTTCAGAGTCTGAGCGGCCTCGACGGCGGCGGCCATCGCCTGCGCGGCCTGTGCATGAAGGCCCAGTGACAGTGCCGCTTCGCCGCAGCGGTAGTGGGCCCATGCCTGCGCATAGCGATGCTGGGTGGACAGTGCGGCTTGGAGCGCCCGGCTAGCGACCTCGAGCGCCCGCGCCTCATCGCCCTGCCAGAGCAGAACTGCCGCGAGATAGACCAGCGTGTGCGCCTGCGCGGAGCGCAGCCCGAGTTGATCCTGGAGTTGCAACGCCTCCTCGAAGGAGCTCTGGGCCTTTGGAAGATCACCCACATAGATCGCAACCTGACCCATGCAGTCCAGACCGATCGCTTCGCCGACACGATCTCCGGTCTCGCGCGCGATCGCCATCGCGAGCAGTTCCATTTCGGCGGATTTCATCTCGCAACCCTGCGTCTCGTAGATGAGCGCGAGCGCTCGCAGGAAGCTCCATTCGCGCTGCTTGAGGCCGCGCTCGCGCGACTCGGCAAGCGCCCGCTCGGCCAACGCCTGCGCGTCTGCCAAACGGCCCTGTCCACGCAGGGCGAGTGCCAGGACAACTTGCGCAGCCAGGCGCCCGGCAGGGTCGCCCAGTCGATCCGCCAGGCGCATGGCCTCGCGCGTTTCGCGTTCGGCGGTCGGCCAGTCTGCGAGCGTCTGCGCGAGACCGGCGCGGCGCCGAGCCAGTTCCGCGTGCGCGCTGTCCAGCGCGAGCGTATCGGCCAGCGCGCCCAGTGTCGCCAGGTCAGCGCTTTGCTCGGCACGTCGAGCCGTTAGCCGATTCGATTGCTCGCGCGCGAGCAGAAGACGCCAGCGAATCGGGGCCTGCACCGCGGCGGCGTCCACCGTGGACACCTCGAGCAATGACAGGGCTCGTCTGACATGCTCAAGCACTGCCGCGTGGGCGAAGCGCGCGACTGCGTGCTCCGCGGCACGCGCGTGGAACTCGACCGCGTCCGCCACTTCGCCGGCACGCTCGAAGTGATCAGCCGCCGTACCGAACAGATCGCCGTGGCGGCCGTCCGCATGTTCGGCGTTCGCCACCAGCCAGCGCGCCAAAGAAGCATGCCCGGCGCGGCGCGCCGGTCTGAGCACCGTGCCGTAGGTCACCGTGCACAGGATGTGGTGCCGAAAGGCGTATTCGCACGTACCGCCCTCTTCGGCACCCTGCGGGTCACATACGAGCAGACCCCTGCGCACCAGGCCCGGCAGCGCAGACCTTGCCTCGAGGTCCAGAGCGAGTAGTGCGCGATCCGTGAAGACCGGACCGATGATGCTCGCTTGCTGCAAAGCGAGGAGCTCAGCAGCGGGCAGACCGTCGAGCCTCGACTGCAGCACGCCGACAAGCGTGGCCGGCACGTGCGTGGCAGGCAGGGCCTCGGCATCGAACGACCAGGTCCGGCCCGTCGTGATGGTCCCTTTGTCGATCAGCATGCGCACGAGTTCTTCCATGTAGAACGGGTTGCCCTCGGCCCCATTCGTCAGCAGCTCGTGCAGTTCAGTCGGAATCTCGGGCATCCTCTTCAATAGCTCGGAAGCGAGCGCGTGGCTTTGGTTCGCGTCCAACGGATGAAGGTCGATGCGCTCGCGCGCACCGCCGCTGTCGCGCCATCCGGCGGCACGTTCGAATAGCAGCGGGCGCGTGAAGCCCACGACCAGCAGTGCTTCGCCGCGGTCGAACTCCACGAGCCCGTCGAGGAACTCCAGGCTTTCGCCGTCGGCCCAGTGCAGGTCCTCGATCAGCAGCAGCGCCGGGCATCCCTCGCGCCTTGCGAGTCGCAGCAGGACTTGGCCGGCTACGTGGAAGGCGCGACTCCGGATCTGCTTCGGATCCTGGAGAACGCCACGCAGGTGCGGACTGTCCTGCCAGTCGAGACCGAACAGGTGGCCGAGCAGGTGCGCATGGCCTTCGGCCCGATCGGGCTGCTCGTCGGCGAACAGTGTCGCAATCTGCTGCTGGAACCTGGCACGCATGTCGGTCAGCGTGTCATCGGCTGCGATGCCGAGTGCCCGCGTCATGAGGTCGCAAAGGAGTCCAAATGGGCGGGACAACGTCTGCGGCGTCGTGGTGCCGCGCAACAGCAGCGCCCGTTCTGGTCGACCCGAAATCCACCGAACGAATTCAGCGAGCAGGCGGCTCTTCCCCAACCCGGCGTCTGCAACCACGTGCACGAGGGCGGGCCCGGTTTGCGTGTGCAGACGTTCGAAAGCCCTCTGCAGCACGGCGAGTTCGTTCGCGCGACCGACCATCTGGGTTTCCACACCCTCGATGCCGCGCGTCGCATCGCGCAAGCTGCCCACGTTGGCACGCCGCACCAGAAAGCAGATCAATGGCGCATCCAGGCCTTTGACAAGCTGCGCAGGCCGCGGTTCGACTTCGAACAGACCCCGGACAAAGCCGAGCGTGTCCTGGCTGATCTGGACGCTGCTGGGTGGCGCAGTCTGTTCCAGACGCGCCGCAATGTTGACGCCGAGTCCGCGAATGCTGCCCGCGTCGTCGACTCCGCCGCCCAGCAGCACCGAAGCGGTGTGGATGCCGACGCGCACGTCGACACCCGCGTGTCCGAAGGCGCCCAGAACTTCGGCCCCCAGCGTGCGTCCCAGTTCAAGCAAAGCCAGACCACATCGGACGGCTCGCTCGGCATCGTCTTCGGCAGACCGATCCGCGCCGAAAGCTGCCAGGATGTTGTCGCCCGCGTACTGCAGCACGCGGCCGCCATGCGCGCCTACGACCGCCGTTCCTCGCGACAGGAACCCGTCCATTACCGCGCCGACGTCCTCCGGGTCCAGGTGCTGGCTCAGCGTCGTGGATCCCACGACGTCGAGGAACAGGATGGTGACCTGGCGAAGCTTCTGCGAACCATGGCTGGCTGCCTCCGCCTGCAGATCCGCCAGCTTCTCGCGCGCGGGCCTGAGCAGCGCGTCGACGATCGCGTCGCCCAGCACGGCCCGCTGCGCTTCAAGGGCTGCGATGCCGGCTTCGAGTTCCTGCTGCCGAGAGCACGACGACTCCATTGCGCGTTCCTTGGCGTCAAGCATAGAGAGACTAGGTGGCGGCGTGCCGGCCTGACGGCTGAATTATGTGACGCAACCCTTCGGGCCGAACGGTCGCCCGCGCTCGCCAGATGCTACGGCGCAAGAGCCATTCGCTTGTAGCGTCGTCGACGACCGCCGTGGGTGTCGCGGCTCTCCTCCCCCTTGAGGCTTGTCCGACACCTGCCCTCGGCGGGATGCCGAGCTCGGCCACGGTCACGCGAAGGCGATCGTGGCGTGCCGCCTCGCCCTCAGACAGCGGTCGTTCGCGAGAGGATCGACCTACGGCGCCGCAACACCGCCGATCGAGACGATCTGGAAATGGGTCGTGCCGGCAACGTCGACCCGCCGCAATTCCACGTCGACCCTCCCGCCGCCGTAGCGGAGCTCGATCCAGCCATCCGGCAGGTACCTCGCGTTCGTGCAGTGCGCCTCGACGATGAATCCCAAGGAGCTCGGCTCAACCATCTCGCCGATGCGAAGGAAGTCCCATGGGTCGCTGCCGCATTCGAACCGGCTGGCAAAGACGGGCTGCGAATGGCGTGCGGCGATCAAGAGCACCCAGACGATGGCCAGGCACACGGCAAGTGCTCGCGAGGTGTTGTCGGGAAAGGTGGTGCCACCTTCCAGCCAAAGGCCACGGTTCGACATGTCGACTCCTGGCAGTGCGGACTGATACAGCATAGTCCGGTTGCCTGGATGCCGCGATGAGGCTTTTCAGCCGCGACCTGCAAGCTCGGGTTTGATCGGCGCAGTCGCTCTCCATCGGACGATCGACTCCTGACGCGCACCACACCGGATAGCGGCGCCATTGGTGCTTCGGCGCCGTGCCTGGCAGTGTTGGTCCGAGGGGGCGGTGAGGATATGCTGCCGCCGGGCAGTGGAAGGAGGCGCACGATGCGTATCGCGTTCATGGGCTCGGGTGGATTGGGCGGCTACTTCGGCGCGCGCCTTTGCCGAGGGGGTGCAGACGTGCACTTCATTGCGCGCGGAAGTCACCTTCGAGCGATGCGAAGCGACGGCCTGCACGTGGAAGGCCCGGAGCCGATCCACATTGCTCGCGTCGCCGCGACCGACAATCCAGCAGAAGTCGGCGTGGTCGACTTCGTCATGCTGTGCGTCAAGCTCTGGGATACGGAAGCGGCGCTGCAGCAGATCCGCCCGCTGGTCGGCGAGCGCACGACCATCATCTCGTTCCAGAACGGTGTCCTGAAGGATCAGTACCTGCGAGCCGCCTACGACGCATCGCAGATCATGGGCGGTGTCGGCTACGTGGCGACGACGATCGAGCGGCCCGGCGTCATACGCCAGACAGGGCCGATGCAGAGGCTGCTGTTTGGCGAATTCGATGGCTCGCGGTCGGCCCGGGGGCAGGCGCTTCTCGAGGCCTGCCTCGCCGGTGGCATCAGGGCGGAGCTCTCCGAGAACATCCTTCGCGAGATCTGGCAGAAGTACGTGTTCCTGGTGGGCTTGTCGGGGACTACGACGACGATGCGCAAGCCCATCGGTCCGATTCGCGAAAATCCGCAGACGCGTGCCTTCCTGCTCGAGACGATGCGCGAGGTCGTTGCGGTCGGCAGGGCCTACGGCGTGGATTTGCCCGAGAACTACGCCGACGTGCGCCTCCAGATGGCGGACGATGTAACCCATGACATGACCTCCTCGATGCACCACGATCTCGAGCGAGGCAATCCGTTGGAGGTCCGCTGGCTCTCCGGCGGCGTCGTGGAACTGGGCCAGCGCAAAGGCATACCGACGCCCCTGAATCGCGCGATCGCCGACATCCTCGCGCTGCACGCTGACGGAACGGCGACCACGAAGTGACGCCCGGTAGACCGGCGCACAGCGTCCGCCAGGAGGACGTCGCCCGCTCCCGTGGGTCGGTGATCTCTGAAGTTGGGCGCCGGATTTTGGGCGCCTGGATCGAATCGCAAAGCGATCGCTCTGGGTCGTCTGCTGTCTCTCGTCCGCGACCGCGCTGCGGCGGTGATCGGCCATCAACCGTCACTCGCGGTCGACCGCTTTGAAGCATGTCGGTGCGAGTCACCCGCTGCGGTCACGCGCTAACGGGCGTGCTCTCGAAGTACCGGCTTGTCCTCGCTGCGCGACCAGTCGACCGGATTGAACGCGTGCTGCAGCAGATAGAGGCTGGTCTCGCGCTCGAGACGGTTGGTGCGGCGGGTGGAGTTCATTCGATCACCGCATCCGCGCGCAGCAGCACTGAGCTTGGAATCGAGATGCCGAGTGCGCTGGCGGTCTTCAGATTGACAACCAATTCGAAGCGCGTTGCCTGCTCGAACGGGATGTCGGCCGGCTTGGCACCTTTGAGGATGCGGTCGACCTGATAAGCAACGCGCTTGGCGAATTCGTCCAAGGTGGGTCCGTACGAAACCAGGCATCCGTCGTGTGCCTGGAAGCGGAACTCGCACGCCGTCGGCGTGCGACTGGCGAGCGCGAAATCCGCCACCCGCTTCCAGTTCGCAAGGGTCAGGAAGTCGTTGAACATCAGCAGCGCACCGACCGGATCGCGGGCGATCGGCGTGAATACGGTGTCGTAATCCGCGGCCGTTCGTACTTCGAGCGGCACCACACGAACACCGAGAGTGCGTCCCGCTTCCTGCGTGTGCTTCAGATGCACCGACGCGGCGGGAGCGTCGGCGTTGTACAGCGCGCCGACGCTCGACAACGCCGGCACGATCTGTCTCAGCAGGTCCATGCGCTTCACCTCCAGCTCGGGCGCCAGGCTCTCGGTGCCGGTCACGTTGCCGCCCGGGCGTGCCAGACTGGGAACGAGACCGGTGGCCACCGCGCCGTGGGCACTCAACACGACGATCGGAATCGTGCTGGTCGCCTGCTTGGCGGCAAAGGCATGCAGGCTCCCGTAGGCGACGATGACGTCGACCTTGGCGCGTACGAGATCGGCGGCCTGCTCGCGCACGCGATCCGGCCGCGCCTGCGTCGTGCGGACCTCGAACACCGCGTTCCGGCTCTCGACGTAGCCGAGCTGTCGCAGCGCTTCGTCGACCGGACTCGCGTCGTAGGCGCAGAGGAAGCCGATGCGGAATGGGCTGGCCTGTTGTACGTGGACCACCAGCAGCGGCAATGCCAGCACCAGCGCCAGCGCGAATGCGCGGGCCAGTGGTCTCGACTTCGTCGTCATCTCGGTCCCTCCTTCATCCGTCGCGATCCGCCGCCGGCTGAACCAACGGATGTGCCGGCGAGACTTGCTGCCGATGCCGGAATGTCCCAGCGCACGCATTGGAGAGTTCTCTGTCCGGCCGGTCTATCCCACGTTCGCAAACAGAACTCGCCGCCACGGGACACCGAGTCGGCCATCCCCAGTCAGACGCCCGATCAGCAAGGCTCGTACAGCGCGGCCACCCCGATCAGCGACACCGGCGCGGGCGCGAGATCGAAGTCCTGTGCGGCCTGCTCGACGCCGGCAAGGAAAGCCGGCATCTTCTCGAGCTTCCAGTCGACCATGAAGACCGTCAGTCGAACGACGTCCTTGAACGTCGCGCCTGCAGCGGCAAGCGCAGTGCCGACGTTGCGGTACGCCTGGGACACCTGTCCGGTAAGGTCGCCCAGGGACACGAGCTGGCCCTGCGCGTCGTACGCGACCTGACCTGCCACATGCGCCTGACGCGCTCCCGTGCCAATCGCCACTTGTCGATAGACCTCGGGTTTGAAGAGTTTTTCGGGATTGATCAGTTGAACGGGCATGGTGACCTCGAGTGAGTGAAGCGCTTCGGCCGAATCGCCGCCCCTGCAGCCCGGTACCAGCAGCGGTAACCCCCCGGGGGCGAACGCGAGCATCCGTTCATGAAGCGACGCTCGGCTTGAGCAGGTCGGCGATGCCGATGCGCTGCGCGAAGTCCTCGCGCACGCGTTCGGCAACCTCTGTGACCGCGGCCGCGCCATCGTCGATGAAGTCAACCACCGAACGGAACGGCCGTGTCCCGGCAGGCAGATGGACGATGCGCGCGATCTCGTCGGCGACCGCCGCGGGATCCGCGTCGTCGGGCATGAGCGCCGACAGTCGGGCGCCAACCTGGTCCATCAGTCCGTCGTACCGGGCGTAGGCTGCGGCGGTGACCGTGTCGACCGGCTTGCCGGCGTTCGGGAAGTGCGCCGTGCCCTTCGTGAAGGCGCCGGGCACCACGATGGACGTTTCGATGCCGAAGCGCGCCACCTCGTACGACAGCGTGATCGCGAGCGAATCCATCGCGGCCTTCGCCGCGGCGTAGGGCCCGAGGAACGGCGGGAAGCCGCCGCGCGTCGTTGTGCTGCTCACCCACAGCAGCAGACCCGACTGCTGGTCGCGCAGCACCGGCAGCACGGCCTTGTTGACGCGCTGTGTGCCGAGCACGTTGGTGTCGAACACCTGGACGATCTCGTCCGGCGTGAACGCCTCGGTCGGGCCGACCACCAGATGACCGGCGTTGTGCACCACGACGTCGAGGCGGCCCTGTTCGCCGACGATCGCCTGCACCGCCGCGTCGGCGGACGCCTGCGACAGCACGTCGAGCTCGACGGCGCGCAGGTCGTACCCGTGGGCGAAGCTCCAGTCGCGCAGCTCGCGCACGCGAGGCGCGTTGCGGCCGTGGATGTCGCGCATGCTGGCGTACACCGTATGGCCGGCTGCCGCGAGGGCGCGCGACGTGAGATGACCGATGCCGGTCGAGGCGCCAGTGACGAGGATGACGGATTTCATGATGGGCTCCTTGGCAGTGGGTTGGTTGATTTAGACGATGCCACCGTTGGCGCGCAAGGTCTGCGCGTTGATCCAGGCGCCGTCCGTCCCGGCGAGAAAGGCCACGACGCTCGCGATGTCCTCGGGCGTGCCGAGGCGCTCGAGCGGCGCGGCCTTGGCCAGCCGGGCGATTGCTTCGGCTGGTTTGCCGTTGAGGAAGAGCGCCGTGGCCGTCGGCCCCGGGGCCACGGCGTTGACCGTGATGCCCTTGCCGCGCAGCTCCTTCGCGAGGATGTTGGTCATCGTCTCGATGGCGGCCTTGGTCGCCGCGTACACGGCATAACCGGGCAGTGCGAGGCCGATCACGCTGGACGAGAAGTTGACGATGCGCCCGCCGGTGCGCAGCCGCGCCGCGGCTTCGCGCATCGTGTTGAAGCTGCCTTTCACGTTCACCGAGAACAAGCCGTCGAAGGTCTTGTCGTCGGTGTCGGCAAGCGGCGGCAGCTCCGGCGGCATGATGCCGGCGTTGTTGACGAGCACGTCGATGCGGCCGTAGAGGCGCTCGGTCTCGTCGAACAGGCGGCGCACGGCCGACGCATCGGCCACATCGGCCTGGATGGCCGTGGCGTGACCGCCCGCCGCGGTAATGGCGGCGACGACTTTCGCGGCTTCATCGGCGTTGCCGGCGTAGTTGACGACGACAGCGTGGCCTTCCTTGGCCAGGCGCTGCGCGATGGCAGCGCCGATGCCGCGCGAGGCTCCAGTGACGATGGCAACGGAAGAGGGATTCATGACGGGCTCCTGGGAAGTGGTGGGGTGAGCGAATTCTTGTGTTTATCGCGCGGCAGATAAATGCAGTAGATTTGCCATCACTGTCCAACGCATCAAAACAATCCAGGAGACCCCCGTGGACCGCCTCGATGCCATGCGCGTGTTCGTGCGGATCGTTGAGCTCAATAGCTTCACGAAGGCAGCCGACGACCTTCAGCTTCCGCGCGCCACCGTCACCCACACGATCCAACAACTCGAGAAGCGGCTCGGCGTTCGGCTGCTGCACAGGACGACCCGCCAGGTCAGCGCCACGTTGGATGGCGAGGCGTACTTCCAGCGCTGCGTGCGGCTGCTGGCGGACGTCGAGGAGGCCGAATCGGCGTTCAGCCGGTCGGCTGCGGCGCCCAAGGGGAAGCTGCGCGTCGACCTGCAGGGCACCCTGGGGATGCACTTCCTCTTGCCGCACATCGGCGATTTCTTCGCGAAGTACCCGGAGATCGAGCTCGAGATCGGCATGGGCGATCGACTGGTCGACCTGGTGCGCGAAGGTGTCGATTGCGTGCTGCGCGCCGGCGAGCCGCGCGAGTCGAGCATGGTCGTCCGCCGGGTGGCGCTGTTGGGTCAGGTCACCTGCGCCAGCAGGGCATACCTAGAACGGCACGGGACGCCGCGAACGCTGGAGGAGTTCAGGCACCACCGCGCCGTCAACTACGCCGGTACCACGGGGAAGATCCTCCCGTTCGACTTCCTTGTCGACGACGAGCCGCGCACGATGCAACTTCGCGGCTCGGCCACGGTCAGCCATGCCGACGCTTACGTGGCCTGCTGTGAAGCGGGACTCGGCTTCATCCAGTTGCCGCGCTATCACGTCGAACGGCAACTCGCGGACGGCGTCCTTTGCGAGGTGCTGGGCAAGCATCGGCCGGCACCTATGCCGGCGTCGGTGCTGTACCCTCATCACCGCCAGCTGTCCCCGAGGGTGCGCGTGTTCGTCGACTGGGTCGCGGATCGAATGCGAGCTGCCCGCTGACGCTGAGCCGCCTGGGATAGAGCCCGGTTCCATGGGACCGCTTTCCGGCGTCAAGACCGCGAGGTGAATGTCGGGAGTGGGTCGGCAGCGCCAGTCCAGACGGTGACAAAGCGGTCTGTGGCGCAACTGACGCGGCATCGGCGGAGCCCTACGCCCGCACCACCTCTCATTGCTGTCGCTCGGACAAGCGAGGTAAGCAGGGTTGAAGGACAGCTTGTTGGGAGTCAGCGTGAATTCCCCTGCCGCCGGCGACCGGCAGCAACCGCTGCACAGCAGTCCATCACTGCGCGCGGCAACGACTCACCCGCGGACTTTTGATGAGCGGAGGTCGCAGACCTTTCGCCCCATCGTCCTCGATATTGATGAAGGGCGAAGCTGACAGTTGCCGGCGCCGTTCTCGGCGCCGATCGCATCATGAAGGCGGACTTCCTCGGCGATCGCTATTCGCGCAACCGCCGTCAACTGGTGAAGGAGTGGCGAAGCCAAAGGCAATTGGCCCGCCCGGCATCGGAGTGATCAGGGCGAAAGATCAGAAGGCGCACCAGGTTATCGCGCGGCCGCATGGCGCGCGGCAGGTGCGAACCCCTCGCTGATCTCCCTCGTGACCGCCAGGAAGCGATCGACGTCCGCCTCGGAATTGCAGTGCAGCGGTGAGACACGAATGGCGCCCTCGAGCCCGAACGATTCGAGCATGCGCTTCGAGTAGAGGCTGGACGAGACCCGCTCGTAGACGATCACCCCCCGCTTCTCGTACTCGCCCACGGCCTCGGCGCAGCCGAGGTGGTCGAAGCCGATCGCGAGGATGAGGTCGCGCTTGCTCAGGTCGTTGTGGTCCAGGAAGACACGCAGATGCTTCATGTGCCGCAGGCCCGGTACTTCGCCGCCACCATCCAGGAGACGCGCGAGCAGCGCCCGCTCGTGAAGGCCGATGGCTTGCATGCCCAGGACGAACAGTTCACGCCGTCCGGTCACGCCGCTGGCCGTCGGCGCCTGGCCGCCCAACCAGCAGACGTAGTCGACGATCGCCGTGACCACCGCGAACTGCCACGGGGCGGAACTGCCGAGATCCCAGACGTCCGGCTTCTTGGCGCCCAGCTTGTGGTGGGGAAGCCTGGCCGCCCGATCGGACAGCCAAGCGAACCCGGAGCCACGACAGCCGAAGAACTTGTACGGCGCGATGTTGATGCCGTCCACCGGCGTCTTCTGCAGGTCGATGAGCCCATGGGGCGCGTGCTGGACCGCGTCGACGACGATGTAGAGGTCCGGCTTGATCAATCGTGCCCTGCGGACAAGCTCCTCGATGTCCAGCTTGGCACCGGAGATGTTGGAGGCGTAGATCACGTTCAGCAGGCACGTGTCCGCGTCGACCAGACCGACGATCTCGTCGACATCGACGCCGCCGGTCGCGGCATTGCTTCGCGCCACGCGCAACTCTTTCCCGAGTCGCTCCGCGTACATCGTCATGGCGTCGAATGCCGACGGATGCTCCAGCACCGTCGTGACCATGTTCCCGCCGGGAACGTGCTCCGCAATCGCACGAACCATGTCGAACATGGCCCCGGAGGCGGTCAGCGCGGCGAACACGCTTCCCCCGGTGGCATTCAGGATGGTCCGAAGGTCGGCAGCACCCCGCGCCTGCACATCCTGAAGCTCGACCGCCGCCGCGTGATGGCGCTCGGTGTTGTCGGGGATCGCATCGACGCGAGCGAAGCAGTCGATGGCCGCCTTGAGCCGGAACGCCCCACCGGCGTTGTCGAAGTACAGCCTCTCCCGACCCGCCGCATCGTGATCGACATGCACAAAGCGATCCTTGACGGCTCGCATCAGCGAGGGGGAGAAGAGCTTGCCGGTGTCATGGGTCATGACGCTGTCCCTCGACGCTCAAACGCCGTTGTTGTTCGGGTTGCGGAACGCATTGCGAACCGCCTCGGGCATCGGAAATGCCAGATTGATGTTGTTCGGCGGAATCGGCCTGGTAAACCACTTCGCGTAGAGCTCATCGATGGCGCCTGACTTCATGAGGCCCAGGACCGTCTGGTCGACCACTTCCTTGAACGCGGGATCGTTCTTGCGGAACATGATGCCGTAGGGCTCCTGACGCAGCGAGTCCTTCAGGAGTTGATATTCGCTCGGCTCCTTGGACGTCGCGATCAGGGCGGCGAGTTGCACGTCGTCGAGCACATAGGCCACGGCGCGGTCGCTTGCCAGCAGCAGGAAGGCATCGGCGGTGTCCTTCCCGGCCAACTCCTGGACTTCGATGCTCTCGGTCTTCCGATAGGCGCGCAGCAACTGAACCGACGTGCTTCCCGCGACCGTCGCCACCGTCTTGCCTTTGAGGTCCGCCAGCGAGTTGATGCCCGACTTCTTCTTCACCGCGGCGGTGATGGTCGTCACGAAGTGACTCGGTGCGAAAGCGACCTGCTGCTGCCGTGCCAGCGAGTTGGTGGTGGTGGCGCAATCCAGGTCCACGGTGCCGTTCTGGATCAGGGGGATGCGATTGGTGGAGGTCAGCGTCGTGTAGCGCACCGTGAGCGTCGGCAGCTTGAGCTTGGCCTTGATCGCGTCCACGACCTTCAGGCAGATGTCGTTCGTGAAGCCGATGGGCTCGCCGGTGCCGCTGGTGCGGTACGAGAACGGAATCTGGGTGTCGCGGCTTCCGATGTTGATGACCCCACTGTCCTTGATGCGGGCGAGCGTGTCGGTCGGCTGCGCCAGTGCGGCGGTTGTCGCTGCGAAAGTGGCGACAAGGCAGGCCATGAGAGAGCAGAGTCGATTCATGTGAGCTCGCTGGAGTTGAACAGGAGGAACGAAGCGATTCTGGGATTCGCAACACATTAAAAAAAGCGAGTTTTTGATATGCTTTGACAGCTCTTTTTTTCATCTGAAACCACCTGGGCAACCCGATGACGTTCAAGCAGCTGGAGGCGCTGTACTGGATTGCCCAACTCGGCGGTTTTGCGCAGGCGGCCGCCCGGCTGCATGCCTCGCAGTCGGCCATCTCCAAACGCATCCACGAGCTCGAACAGCGGTTCGGCATCGAGCTTTTCGATCGGAACCAGCGATCGGCACGCCTCACGGAGAAGGGCGAAGAGTTGTTCCTCCTGGCCAAGAAACTGCTGGAGCAGCGCGATGCGGCGGTGGAGCAGTTCAGCGGACCCGAGGTCACCCAGCGCCGGCTGCGGATCGGCGTGACGGAGCTGACCGCCATGACCTGGCTTGCGCGCCTCATCCTCGCGATCCAG
>Ga0105237_10005414_pt1 | contig 14412 bp, 8 predicted proteins | sample KBSC24metaG_FD_81520 | JGI IMG/M metagenome (GOLD analysis project Ga0105237, IMG submission 81520) | Corn rhizosphere microbial communities from Kellogg Biological Station, Michigan, USA - KBS C2-4 metaG | ecosystem: Host-associated > Plants > Roots > Rhizosphere > Soil | place: Michigan, USA... | reverse complement strand
CTTTCTCTCCAATTTCGAAAACCTCGAAGTGTTAGATCTAGACCCATCTGTGGTATACCTCATTGACCAAATCCTCTCATTCGCAAGATCCAACCCACAGGAGCCGGAAAGCACCTTCACTCAAGAACCCTCATCCCTGCCAAAATCAGCATTGAGAGCAGCGGCAACCCACGCAGCTAAAATCAAAGACGCCGAGACCGAAGGCAATGCTTTCAAAAAGCTGTGCCCCTTTTATCAGTCAAAGGAGATGGATCTACGAACCACAAATGTTGGGGAAATGATTGAAAACATCGTCACTGCATTCCGACGCAGACGGTTTGTTCGCTGCGTCTTGGACCTCAATGAAGAAGAGACTTCTAAACTCGAATCATGCTCCAATTGCGCTAGCACCGTGGCAATCGATCCCCATGTGGTTGAAAAAATCAAGATCTCTGGCGGATGTGGCCATATTCTCGCTTGTTCTAACTGCCCAGAGGACTCGCCCGATCTCATCAATTGCACCGATAAGCTCTGTTGTGCAGCAGTCGGTCAGGAATGGCCTGCTACGTTTTTCGTCTCAGACACAACAGGAGACTCCAGCAAAGTTTCTCGCATTCAAAAGGCCATGGATATAATTGAAGAAATCCCAAAGGACGAGTTTGTTCTCGTTTTCGTCCAGTTCGACAATATGGCCGATCAATTCATCGATGCGTGCGAAGAGGCGGATGTGGACTACAAGGATGCGAGATCTCGCGTTAGCAGTGCAAGAATGATCAGCGAATTCAAGACAGCGATCGAGAAAGACGAGAAAACTGCACCAAAGGTGCTAGTTCTTCAAATAGACTCGGAGGACGCTGCAGGATGGAACCTGCAGTGCGCAAACCATGTCTTGTTTCTGGCTCCATTTGTTGGAGAGTGTCCGGCTCTAGAGTGGGACACCATGGTCCAAGCGGTGGGCCGGGCTCATCGCCCTGGCCAGCAAAAGCCTGTGGTGGTTTACCACCTGTACGCGGCTAACACCGTCGAAGAGACCATGGTGTCTCACGTCTTTGAGCGATTTGAGAGAGATGGTTAGGGGAGGGGGGAGAGAGGGGTGGCGGTGGAGGAGGGGGCGGCGGAGGAGGAGGAGAGAGCAAGCGTGTTTGAGTAGATAGACAATCAAAACAAAATTAAAAACAATAGACGTACCAAAAACTGCCCTTTCCGGTGTACCTGATGCAGCCGCCGCGACCGTGCATGTGACCTCGAGTGTGAGGGCCTCGAGGAGGTCAATCGGAAGTGAATTGGAGGCGAAAAAGTGAAGTGGAATTCCGAAGACCAGGCGCACGTGCGCGGTGAATTAGGGCCTAGAGGTGCTGGCCGGGTACCCGCCGTAGGATAAGAGTGTACTGGCGTGACTTGGACTCTGGGAGTGCGCGCCGGTGTAATTGATTTCAGGGTGAAGATATCGGGGTGGGCGAGACCGCCCTCCTAAACCCAGATCTCAGCCTCGCCGATCCCCTTATATATGGAAGGCGGTCGCCCAAATGGCATCCAGATAATAATACGAGCTCGAAAACAGCACGTCTTTTTCTCAGAAAGGTCATTTCTGATACCCCGTTTGAGTGGTGAGAGCCCGCCATATTACCAGATTGGGCAACCCGAAATAGGAGACCCTAGCCTCGCCTACCACTAGGGGGGGGGGGATTATCACGTGACTTTTCACGTGTCCACACACCCACGCTAGAACCGGAACGCGAAACGAACATTTCGAGCCGTCGGTGGGGAGCCCAAACGCCTATTTTTAGAGGAGGATATTTATCGTGGCAGCTGCCCAACCAAACCTGGAATGGGATGGGCTGGGAACGGTCAGCGAGAGAACAATGCGATTCAGATCGCCGACGCATGGAGGCTGTTGCTTGGGGGGCCGCGGCTGTGGCTCTTTGGCTGTTGCTAATCAAGCGCCTGGGAAATTTAAATTTCAGCGTTGCGAGATATCCAGAATAGCAAATATCACGAGTACGAGTCAGGCCAAACAAAGTATATGTTTTCTCTTGTCGGCTGAAGCTTTGAGATATACGAAGTACACTGTGGGGGTCTGATGATACACACTGCGTGAAGATATGAAGAAATGTGTCTGTCTATAGCAAAGGAAATGCACTTGCCTCGTACATACAAGACTGCAAATCAATGTCAGCATGTAGTAATTAGTACGAGTGCAAAGCAACGACTATTTAGCGGTGGGTACGCTGGTCAGTTTGGCAAAATTTCGATAAAGACAGATGGACGATGGACGGAGTCCGAAATGATAATATGTATGGTTGGGCTGGGGCGGAGTCCGCGCCTTGAAACGCCACGTCCAACACCATCTCGGGACGAGGTACTACTGTATCAAGGGCGCTAATCATGGGCCCCGAGGGTCCGCCGCCAGCAAGCTGAGGAGTCAGGACCTGAGGCTGAACGAAGATAAGCCCGAGTGGACGGGTACAAGTGGTCAGTCTGTCGCACAAGAATAACACAGGTTACTCGTCCTGGTGCTCCGTACAGTCCACAGCACTCGGATACGAAATACGGATATCAATTCAAGTGGACACTGTGGCTTGTAGAGACAAGGAAGACAATGGAGTGGATTGAATTTGATGGTGGCTATTGATTTCTCTGTGATACGACATACGAAAAAGTGCCAGCGATGCCAGTTGCAGTTGATGCCAGCGGGGACCGCAGCTTTGCGGCTTCGCAGCTTTTGCGCAACGTCAACTCCCAAGGGATTCTGTCCTCTGGGTTATTGCTGTAGCCACCTAGCCACCCAGCTACCCAGGTGCTCCGAGCCCTAGCTGCCTCCTAGTATGGTATTTTAATTCTGTTGGACGTTGATTTTGATCCCGTCCGTCCGCGGGGAATTTTGGGGCAGCAGCTGCATGAGATCGCCCAGGGAAGTGATCTCTGAACCCGTAGTACGGAGCACTTCAAGTCAAGTTGGTGTGGAAGTGGCAAGGCTCATGTCGGCGCATTTTTTTTGAATTTGGTGACAGAGGGTTGCCGAGGGCCGCACGTCATTCTGACCACCTGTAACCGCCTGTAGTTAGTCGAGCCTCTCTCTCGGACTCAACAAGCGGGTTGATGGATGGCCAGGATCACCAGGATGGGACCGATGGGTAATATGAAATTTTTGTTGGAGATGGGGTTGAGAGATTCAGAAGTTTGTCTGCAACAGGGGCCACGATGGGGGCTTGGATGGGGACCGCGATGGGGATCTTAGGGGCAGCTTGGGTGGAGTCGAGGGTGGCTGATCGACGAATCGTGGGCGTGGGCGTCGGGCATGATCGACGCTTGGGGGCAGCCCGAGGCACCCCGACGCCCCTGGGGCCAATAACGAGCCAGGCGCTCCCGGCTAGCCCTGCGCCTGTTTGGGTTCCCAACCAAAACTGCACCTGCAAACCCCCCGAAGCCCCAAAAACTTCTCCGTAGACACGAGAGGGCAGAGGTACGGGATAGGGAGCACTGAGTACCCGGGGGTAGTGGTGCCTCGTAAGTATCTTATGTACTCACTCCGTACTCGTCTGGACCTGCTGGACAATTGCTAGGCTCCAGGTGATAAATTGACAGAAGGACGAGGAGCCATTACGAGAAACTAGATCTGGAGGACTGTTGACTACCTTAGTTGAGTTGAGTTGTGGCTGTTGCTTGTCGAGAGATCCAACAAGGCACTACAAGCTACAAGGGGCCACAAGGGACACGCTGCTCTTTAGATCCACAAAACCACACGTACGGGTAATGATGGTAATAATAGTGAGCAGGCAAAGAGCGTGACCGTACGGAGCCTGAAGCACCACCACACCAGATCTTATTATCGCCATTTCCAGCCGTTTACTCGTACATATTACACCTGCGCCCTCACAGTCTCACACACATTGATCTTGCTCTTTCCTCTTTGCTCTTACTATTTCCCTACTACCCTCCTTTCCTCTCTACCCCCTTCCCCTCTACACATCCTCACACTCACATTCTCTGTCTCCCTCCCACAAACAAAAAGCTCGGTCCCGACCTCTTCATTCCTTGTATAGACTCTGGGTCTGTGTCCGGAACTGTGGTACGGAGTACTAATATTGGCGTCATCCCGGTCTCCTATTTTTCTTGACTGGCCGACTTGACTCTCTAAACCCCCTCCTTTCCCGCCAGTTGCTCAATTCTACGTTTATTTACTCTCTGCCTCGACTGTATGGTATAGACCTTTTATTCGCAATCATGGCTCCCTCCACCGTCAATGGTGTCAATGGCTCCCGCAAAGCCTCGCTCACCAACAGCAAGCCCAGCGCCTGGCAGGCGAAACACCCCATTGCCTCCCACTTCATTGGCGGGAGCAGACTAGAAAAAGCTCCTCCGAGCAAGATAAAGGACTTCGTTCAGGAGCACGATGGCCATTCTGCCATTACCTCGGTGAGTTTGCAATCTGACACCTCCATTTTGTGGGCCGGGCCAGACGAGAACTGCGGCTGACCTTTGAATTTCCCCAGGTACTCATTGCCAACAACGGTATCGCCGCAGTCAAAGAAATTCGTTCCGTGCGAAAATGGGCCTACGAGACGTTCGGCGACGAGCGTGCCATTCAATTCACAGTTATGGCTACACCGGAGGATTTGCAGGCAAATGCCGATTATATTCGTATGGCTGATCAATATGTCGAGGTACGCACAAATTTCCAAGAGATTGGGCAATAAAAAGGAGGGAGCACACAGTGACTAACGATCTCTCGCACAGGTCCCTGGTGGCACCAACAACAACAATTATGCAAACGTCGAACTGATCGTCGATGTTGCAGAGCGCATGAATGTCCACGCAGTTTGGGCCGGCTGGGGTCACGCCTCAGAAAACCCAAAACTGCCCGAATCGCTCGCAGCTTCCCCCAAGCAGATCATCTTTATCGGCCCTCCGGGCTCTGCCATGAGATCTCTCGGTGACAAGATCTCCTCAACAATCGTCGCTCAACACGCCAGAGTCCCCTGCATCCCTTGGTCTGGGGAGGGCGTTGACTCGGTTGAGGTTGATGACGAAGGCATTGTTACGGTTAAAGATGACATCTACGATCAGGGCTGCGTCCATTCTGCGCAGGAAGGTTTAGAAGCCGCCAAAAAGATTGGTTTCCCCGTCATGGTCAAGGCCTCAGAAGGTGGTGGTGGCAAGGGTATCCGAAAAGTTGAGAACGAGGAAGAATTCCCCGCTCTCTACCACGCTGCAGCCAGCGAGATTCCCGGTTCTCCTATCTTCATCATGAAGTTGGCTGGAAACGCCCGACATTTGGAGGTTCAGCTGCTTGCCGATCAGTACGGCAACAACATCTCCCTCTTTGGCAGAGATTGTTCCGTTCAGCGCAGACATCAAAAAATCATCGAAGAAGCCCCTGTGACAATCGCAAATCCTGACACCTTCCGTCGCATGGAAGAGGCTGCTGTCCGTTTGGGAGAGCTGGTCGGTTACGTTTCCGCCGGTACCGTCGAATACCTCTACTCCCACTCTGACGACAAATTCTACTTCCTCGAGTTGAACCCTCGTCTCCAGGTCGAACATCCTACTACCGAAATGGTGAGCGGAGTCAACTTGCCAGCTGCTCAACTTCAAATCGCTATGGGTATCCCTCTTCACCGCATCCGTGACATTCGCTTGTTGTACGGTGTGGACCCTCATAGAGCCACCGAGATTGATTTCCACTTCAAGAATGAAATCAGTTTGAAGACTCAGCGACGTCCCCAAGCCAAGGGCCACACTACGGCTTGCCGTATCACTTCCGAAGATCCTGGCGAGGGCTTCAAGCCGTCTGGAGGTACGATGCACGATCTCAATTTCCGATCGAGCTCCAACGTCTGGGGTTACTTCTCCGTTAGCTCGGCTTCCAGCATTCACAGCTTCTCGGACAGTCAATTCGGTCACATCTTCGCCTACGGAGAAAACAGATCGGCCTCCAGAAAACACATGGTTGTTGCACTCAAGGAATTGTCCATTCGTGGTGATTTCAGAACCACCATTGAATACCTGATCAAGCTCTTGGAAACCCCCGCCTTCGAGGACAACACCATCACGACTGGTTGGCTGGATCAGCTCATCACCAACAAGTTGACCGCCGAGCGACCTGATCAAATTCTTGCCGTTCTGGCAGGTGCTTTGACCAAGGCCCACATCGCCAGCGAGGCAAGCATTGCCGAATATCGCAAAGGTCTTGAGAAGGGTCAAGTGCCCTCGAAAGACATTTTGAAGACTGTCTTCCCTATCGATTTCATCTACGAAGGACACCGATATAAATTCACTGCAACTCGGGCAAGTCTTGACAGCTATCACATCTTCATCAATGGCTCGAAATGTCTTATCGGCGTCCGAGCACTTGCTGATGGTGGTTTGCTCATGCTCGTGGCTGGTCGATCCCACAGTCTCTACTGGAAGGAAGAGGCTACTGCCATCCGCCTTAGCGTGGACAGCAAGACCTGCTTGCTCGAGCAAGAGAACGACCCCACTCAGCTACGGACACCCTCACCCGGTAAACTAGTCAAGTTCAGTGTTGAAAATGGCGCGCATGTCAAGGCTGGCCAAGCATTTGCTGAAGTTGAGGTCATGAAGATGTACATGCCACTCATCGCACAGGAAGACGGTGTTGTGCAATTCATTAAGCAGCCAGGAGCAACCCTGGAGGCTGGTGATATCCTTGGTATCCTCGCGCTGGATGACCCATCCAGAGTCAAGAGTGCTGAGACATTCACCGGTCAACTGCCTGATCTCGGCCCACCCCAGATTGTTGGCAACAAGCCTCCTCAGCGATTTGCTTTGCTCCTTAGCATTCTCCAGAACATCCTCCTTGGTTTTGACAATCAAGTCATCCTCGCGGCTACTCTCAAGGAGCTGGTTGCCGTCCTCAGAGACCCTGAACTCCCATACGGAGAATGGGCAGCAAGATCATCTGCTCTGCACTCAAGAACCCCACAGAAGTTGGATGCACAGCTTGAGCAGATCGTGGAGCGAGCTCACTCACGCCACGCAGAATTTCCCGCTAAGCAGCTGCAAAAAGCCATCAACCGCTTCATCGAGGAAAACCTCACTTCCGCCGAAGGTGCCGCACTTCACACCACTCTGGCTCCTTTGGAAGAGATCATCGTCAACTACGCCGAGGGATTGAAGGTCCATGAATTCGCAGTCTTCACTGGACTTCTCGAGAAATATTGGGAGGTCGAGAAGCTGTTCGCCTCGGGCAGCCACCGAGATGAAGACGTTATTCTGAAACTCCGAGAGGAGAAGAAGGATGACATCGCCTCTGTGGTCTATACGGTCTTGTCTCACACCCGTGTGTCGTCCAAGAACAACTTGATTGTTGCCATCTTGGACCTATATCGGCCAAATCAACCTAATGTCGGAAACGTTGCCAAATACTTCCGGCCAGCTTTACGCCGCCTCACCGAGCTAGAATCTCGAGCGACCGCCAAGGTAGCTCTCAAAGCCCGTGAGCTTCTGATCCTCTGCGCCATGCCCTCGCTCGAGGAACGCTCGTCTCAGATGGAGCACATTTTGAAGTCCTCAGTTGTGGATTCCAAGTACGGAGAATCTGGTTGGGAACATCGTGAGCCTGACTTGGACATTATTAGAGAAGTCGTGGACTCTCGCTACACCGTCTTCGATGTCCTTCCACTTTTCTTCGCCCACAGTGACCCATGGGTGGCGCTCGCTGCGCTTGAGGTATACATAAGACGTTCGTACCGTGCTTATACCGTCAAGGAGGTCACATACCACAACGATGTTGAGCCACCATTCCTCCTCTCTTGGGACTTCGTTCTTCGAAAAGTTGGACAGACCGAGTTTGGATTACCCTTGGCCTCTTCATATCCATCCGGTCAGGCAACTCCTTCGGAGCGGGGCAACCCATTCAAGCGAATCACATCCGTTAGTGATCTGTCTTATTTGAACAAGGTTCAAGGAGGCGATGAGCCATCGCGGAAGGGCGTCATTGTACCCTGCCATTACCTCGACGAGGCTGATGAGACCCTTGCACGTGGTCTAGATGTCTTCCCCAAGGGTGGAGAGAAGAAACCCAGCCAAACGTACCTTATGCCAACTCTCGACAGCCAGAGGAGACCACCACAAAAGGCCGAGACCAACGGTGATGACGAATTGACCAACGTCATCAACATTGCTATCCGTGATATCGAGAATCTTGGTGATGAAGAGATCATGCACCGTCTTGAAGCCCTCATTGCTGAGTACAAGAAAGAGCTTCTAGCACGCAAGGTTCGCCGTGTTACGTTTATTTGTGGCCATAAGGAAGGAAGCTATCCTGGATACTTCACTTTCCGCGGCCCTGAATACGAGGAGGACCAAAGCATCCGTCACAACGAGCCTGCGTTGGCCTTCCAGCTTGAGCTTGGAAGATTGTCAAGGTTCAAAATTAAGCCTGTTTTCACTGAAAACAGGAATATTCATGTATATGAAGCTACTGGAAAAGGCATCGACAGTGACAAGGTTGTTGACAAGCGTTACTTCACCCGCGCAGTCGTCCGTGCTGGTCGTCTTAAGGACGAGATTCCTACCGCTGAATATCTCATCTCTGAGACTGATCGGCTGATGAACGATATTTGCGACGCTCTCGAGATCATTGGTAACAATAACTCGGACTTGAACCATATCTTCATCAACTTCACCCCTGTTTTCAACCTTCAGCCACGCGATGTGGAGGAACAAATTGCAGGGTTCTTGGAGCGTTTCTCTCGACGTTTCCTGCGCCTTCGGGTCACTGGAGCTGAGATCAGAATCCTCTGCACCGATCCCGAGTCCGGACTCCCTTATCCCCTGCGTATCATCATCACCAACACCTCGGGCTACGTTGTCCAGGTGGAGAGTTACGTCGAGAAGAAATCGCGCACTGGCGAATGGGTGTTCGAGAGCATCGGTGGAACGACCAAGTTGGGTGCCATGCATCTGAGATCTGTGTCAACGCCTTATGCCTCCAAGGAGTGGTTGCAGCCCAAGCGTTACAAGGCCCATCTCATGGGAACCCAGTATGTTTACGACTTCCCGGAGCTTTTCCGCCAGGCTATCCAGAACAGCTGGACCAGAGCTGTTGCCAAGCACCCTTCGTTGTTGGAGTCCCGACCTGAAATCGGTACCTGCGTCGAGTATAATGAGCTCGTACTTGATGATGCTGACAACCTCACCGAGGTTGCCCGCGAACCTGGAACGAACAATTGCGGTATGGTTGCATGGTTGTTGACAGCCAAGACTCCTGAATATCCAAGAGGCAGACGATTCGTCATCGTTGCCAACGATATCACTTATCAAATTGGTTCGTTCGGCCCAATTGAGGACAACTTCTTCAACAAGGCTACAGAGTTCGCACGCAAGCTTGGTATCCCTCGCATCTACCTCTCCGCCAACTCTGGTGCTCGTATCGGTATGGCCGATGAACTTATCCCCCACTTCTCTGTTGCTTGGAACGATGATGCAAATCCAAGTTCAGGATTCAAGTATCTCTATCTTACCCCCGAGAAGAGAAAGAAGCTCAGCAACAAGGAAGTCATCACCGAGGCCATCTCAGAAGACGGTGAGGAACGCCATAAGATCACCACCATCGTTGGCGCCAAGGATGGTCTTGGTGTCGAGTGCTTGCGAGGCTCTGGTCTCATTGCAGGAGCAACCTCCAAAGCATATGAGGACATCTTCACTATCACACTTGTCACCTGCCGTTCCGTTGGTATCGGTGCATATCTCGTACGTCTCGGACAGCGTGCCATCCAAATTGAGGGCCAGCCAATCATTCTTACTGGCGCTCCTGCACTCAACAAGGTGCTTGGTAAGGAAGTTTACACCTCTAACTTGCAGCTTGGTGGTACGCAAATCATGTACAAGAATGGTGTCTCCCACATGACTGCAAATGACGATTTCCAGGGCGTGGAGAAGATTGTCGACTGGCTGTCCTTTGTTCCTGATAAGAAGGGTCAACCTGTTCCTGTCAGTCCATCGGCGGATCCATGGGATCGTGATATCGCCTTCTTCCCACCACCTCGAGCACCGTATGACGTTCGCCATCTCATCGCCGGCAAGCAGGACGACGAGGGTTTCCTCTCTGGTCTCTTCGACAAGGACTCGTTCCAGGAGTCCCTTGGCGGCTGGGCCAAGACTGTTGTCGTTGGTCGCGCCCGTCTCGGTGGTATTCCCATGGGTGTTATTGCAGTTGAGACCCGAACTGTGGAGAACATTAGCCCTGCCGACCCTGCTAATGCAGATTCCATTGAGCAAGTCGTCCAGGAAGCGGGTGGTGTCTGGTTCCCCAACTCGGCATTCAAGACTGCACAGGCCTTGAAGGACTTCAACTACGGCGAGCAGCTTCCTGTCATGATCCTCGCTAACTGGCGTGGTTTCTCTGGTGGCCAGCGTGACATGTTCAACGAGGTTCTCAAGTATGGATCTTACATTGTCGATGGTCTTGTCAAGTATGAGCAACCTGTCTTTGTCTACATTCCTCCTTTTGGTGAGCTACGTGGTGGTTCATGGGTAAGTCATTCTAGGGTGGCAATTATGAATAAGAGCTAACTTTCTTTTAGGTTGTGGTCGACCCTACAATTAATCCCGAGCAAATGGAGATGTATGCTGACGAAGAATCTCGTGGTGGTGTCCTTGAGCCTGAGGGTATCGTCGGTATCAAATACCGCCGTGAGAAGCAACTCGAGACCATGGCTCGCTTGGATGCCACTTATGGCGAACTCAAGACTCAATCTCTCGCTAAGGGCTTGAGCCCCGAGCAATTGAACGCCATCAAGGCCAAGATGACCGAGCGTGAGCAATTGCTTGGACCCATCTACCAGCAGATTGCAATCCAATTTGCCGATCTCCATGATCGTGCTGGGCGGATGGAGGCCAAGGGAACCATCCGATCTGCGCTGAAATGGCAGAACGCAAGACGATTCTTCTACTGGCGACTTCGACGAAGATTGTCCGAGGAGGTCTTGTTGAAGAAACTCAGCACCAGCCAAGCCGCTGGTGGCGCACCAGTCGTCGCTAATGGGCTTGCACAGAAGGAGAACAACCTCGCAATCCTCAAGAACTGGACCGGCTTACTTGACGTTGAGTTTGACAAGGATGATCGCAAGGTGGCTGAGTGGTATGAGAGCCATCGTAAGGAGGTCTATGCCAAGATCGATGCTCTCAAGAGTGATGCTATCAGCAAGAAGGTTTCTGAACTGTTGATGAGCAATAAGGAGGGCGGATTGAAGGGTGTGCGTGAAGTGCTGAGCCTTGTTCCAACTAGCGAGAGGGAACAGTTGGTCAAGTACCTAACAGGAGCATAAAAGACGGGTCAAAAGCATGGGTTCAGTTATGGCGGGTTGATTTCGAAGATGGACTGTGATGCCTAGAGGGTTATGACAGCGTGATTGTGCCATTGGTTTGGAAGCATTACGCACGACTGTGGTATTGTTATCCCTGTGGGTATTGGATTCGATGGAGTTGTCGTGGATTATTAGCTTTGTCATTACTTTTCTGCTTGGCTAGTGTTTTGTAGCAAGCCTTTATACCCATTCTTGCCCGATTTATTCCAGTGACGTGTAAGTTTGGATTGATGAGATTCGAATCTGATGCGACACACATGCATTGGCATTCGTCATTGCCAAAACTTGGTCCTTGTAGACCTTGTGGAGTATGCAATACTTACTGGATACATCCACTCTGGCGAACTGGTATACTGGCAATTTCACTATGGATGGGCTCGCACAGGAGAGTAGTTTTCTTTGCAATATGTTGGGATGAACAGGTGGGATGATTGGAGTCTTTATTGGGTGGAAAGGCAGTGGAATTAGCAATCCTACAACGTACCCTGTTGCAGGATTCATTCTCCAGCTAAATCTGGACTTCAAAGGAGATGGCGTGATCAATCGGTCAAGGAGCACGAGCGTACACGCAGAGTCCCAGAAGTCTGGAATGGTCTATGATGGATTAACCTTTGATGTTCGTTCCACGAAACTTTCCTCTCCAGCAGCTGTCTACCTTTGTCGCTACGTCAGCTCAGACCTTGGCTGAAGAGGCAAGCTTGCGCAAGCACTTTAAAGTCAAGGGGACACAGCTCTCCCACGATCTGTCAGGCTTCCTCACCAGTACAAGTACCGTTTTGTCTTGGACGGAGCAAGGGATTGCCTCTTCCAGGGATGCTGCCTCTTTCAAAGGTTGATCTGCACTACTGATTTGCAAAGAATATGCCACCTCAGAGCCAGGTTTTGCCCAAGCCGGGCACTTTGGGTCGATCAGTGGTAAACCTTATCTTGATGCACAGAGTCCGCTTGAAACTCAGAACTCCCAAAAAGGTGGCGCGGTATTGGTATTAGGTCTCTCTGGAAGGGAAATCCTACGGGGATCATCCATATTTGAGCTGCGCTCGTGACTCTCGACTCTCTCCGTGTACTCGTGATAGACAAGAAGAAAAAGCAAGTTATTCGAAGTCGGATTTTGTGGACTCGCTTGTCTTAGGCGGTAGATCATTGCTGAAATATCGTTTTTCTTTTGTGTTGGATCGCCCAAGGCGTTCATGGCGAGGGAAGTATGTTGGGGTAAATACCTTAGAAAAGGGGGGCCTCTAACTAATACCTTGGCTGGCCTGGAAGTCTCGGACCATGCGAGTTACCGTACCCACAATTGTGGTACGGTTGGGTTAGCAGATCCATCACAAGTGAAATGCATACCTTTCTGGTAAATCGGGGATTGGATTCCTCACAAACTTGAACATGGAAGGACATCTCCATGGTGGCGTGCTGGTGGGTCAGCACTCCAAGCATGTCAAGCTTCTGCGCCCGACGAAGCCATCCGCGTAGTCCAGTGTCTGTGCTTTCATGTTGCTATTAGGCATGCCTTAGGCACCTACTTAGGTGGGTATCCAGGTATGTACCTCACGTAATAAGTAACATATCAGCCATGGAGGATGTCATTGTCCGTCACGGTCCTCCACATCGCTTTGCCGTAGGGAGGTGGGTCTTGGCACTGATGATGACGACGCCGCGAAGTGGTAGTTATTTCACGTGATAATGGGCCAAACAGTGAGTGCCAAGCACCACCGAGCTCAGGAAGGCGGGGTCGCAAGCATTTCTTAACCGAAGCACTAATGCAACCTCACCTCACACACCGTTCACTGGACGGCACGTTGGCCAGCTGCCCAGCTACATTTCCATCCTGGGAGAAGTGGAATACGATGTCCGATGCATATTTGGCATAAAAGGTGCCGAAATAGCCATTGACTGCCTCGCATCGCCTGATCCGTGGGGCTCAGAGCTTTGCTTGAGGGGTTCGCATCAAGTGGTTGCTGGTAGGACTGCTTACACGAAGGAAGCCTTCGAACTCTAGCGACCTTCTGCCTTCAGCAACTGGCCCTCTCTCAGAGACAATGTATTAAACCCCATTGACACAGCATGCATTTCCCGGCTCGTGCAGAAACCCTCCTCGATGGCGGCTGTTCTTTCGGTCAATGACGATCTTCTTGCGGAGAACTATCGTGTACCCATGCCCCCTCCACCCAACCATCGGTCATCCTGCCCAATGGGAGATGAAGGGGATAGTGGTCTGTGCTCGACGCCACAGAGATGCAGACTGCCTAATGCACACAAATGATCGTGAAGGGTGGTCGGAAACTGCCTCAATGGTCTGATTCTATACTGCTTTCGCATGACGGGGCATTTGCTCTTCCAGCTTTTCCACCACTCCTTTCAACTTGTTCCCTGCAAATTCGAGCTTCAAAATTTGTTGAACCTTGGTGACTCCTGTTCAGTCTTTTTGCACGTTTGCCCTGAGGAGAAAGTCGACGGCTCTTTAATCCAGGGGGCAGAGGACGCAACGTCTGAGCCACAGCAACTCCAGCGTCGTGTGTTTTCCTTTCCAAATGTCAGGTTCTCATTCGACAGCATCTCTGCTGAAATATCGACTTCACACCATGACCCTGGTAGCTTCCCGCATGAGCTACCGGGAACTAGATGTATGTCTCACAGAAAGGTGGGAATGGCTCGACCATCTGTTCTCCAATCTGCTGTTCAATGTCATCGTCATTCATCGCTGCTACAGAATGTCCGTCGAAAAGCATGTACGAGCTTTCCCCGCTGTGATGCAGATGTGGAGGAACATACTGCCGCTCATGTCTCGATCAAGAACAATTTGGTGCTTCAAAAATGACTCGACCTCCGCATGTGCTCTCGACTCTTTTCCCTTCTATTGCTTGCCTGTGAAAGGTGCTGTCGTTGGTTGACCCCTCACAGAGTATTGGACCTTCGCTTCCTCAGTTGTCTACTGACCCTCGTTGACCTCTACACTCGTTGAGTATTGTGTGATCGAAAGTAGGTATCAGAAGAAACCTATACAAGCTTGATCATGCAGGGAACGCTCGCTATTCTGGCTCTGGCCGTTTCGGCCCTGGCCTCGCCGTATCCTCAGGGTGTCACCGAGAGTATTGCACCG
>Ga0105237_10005413_pt1 | contig 14415 bp, 15 predicted proteins | sample KBSC24metaG_FD_81520 | JGI IMG/M metagenome (GOLD analysis project Ga0105237, IMG submission 81520) | Corn rhizosphere microbial communities from Kellogg Biological Station, Michigan, USA - KBS C2-4 metaG | ecosystem: Host-associated > Plants > Roots > Rhizosphere > Soil | place: Michigan, USA... | reverse complement strand
AGGGCTCCTATCTGGAATGCGGATGCCAGGGCTTTATTTTTTGGGATAAAGGCCAGTCATGGGCAGGCGCATTTTATGCGGGCTGTATTGGAAGGGATCAGCTTTAGCCTCCGTCAGGTAGGGGCGTCGCTGGAAGAAACCATCGGGCCGATAAAGCATATATATGCCAGCGGGGGATTTACGCATAGCCCGTTGTGGCTGCAGATGGTGGCCGATGTCTTTGGCAGGACGGTGTATACTACCAGCAGCGCGGATGCCTCTGCTATCGGGGCCTGTATCCTGGGAGCGTATGCATTGGGTATCATTCCCGGACTTGAAGACGCGGCTGCCGGCATGATCCGGATAAAGGACAGCTATGAGCCCCGGGAAGATGGTTATGGATCGTCCTATAACACTTATACAGAACTATATCGAAGACTAAAAGACCTAATGTAAAGGCCCGCATTAAGCGGGCCTTTGTTTTCTCTCATGTGTCTCTCCAATGTCACTTGTGTCTCACGAGGTCTCTCGGAAGAATGCCGAACTCTTTTTTGAAAGCTTTTGCGAAATGGCTAAGATTGGAAAAGCCTATCTCGCTGCCGGCCTGTTTGATGCTGCATTGGCCGGTGATCAGCATTTCTTTGGCCCGTTGGAGCCTGTTCTTATTATAATAGTCATACAGGGTGTATCCGTATATCTGCTTAAAAAGATTCTTCAGCTTGCTGGTGCTCATGTATACTTCATGGGCCAGTGATTCCAGCGAGGGGAAGCCTTCCAGTCTGCTGCTGAGTATCTGTTCGATGTGCTGCATGCTCTCCAGGTCGTTCTTTTTGATAGCCCTGGGCAGCGATGCCTGTTCCTGGCGCAGGAACGAGTGGAGAAATTTCTCCGTCAGATGAATGATACGGGACAGGCGACGGACCTGGCTCAGCGGATCGTTCTCTTTCATTTCGAACAGCTCTTTGAGCGTCTCCCGGTGAGGGAGGCTGACGAAATAAGGGTTGTCGGATAAGCTGTTGGCACGGGCAAAGGCCTCGAGCTTGTCCAGGAGGTCCGCAGGCAAATAACGGGTGGCGAGATCATGCGTAGCAAAGATCATCAGTCTCTTCACCGTGCTGCCGGCCGGTATCTTAATTTGCAATGGTTCCCTGGTGTCAGAGAGGAAAATGTCGTTTCGGAGGGTGCCTTTGTCTACTGCAACAGGCTGGTCGTCCTTGAGCCATACTTCCTTGTTCATTTCCACCTGATTAAAGGAAAGGGAAAACCCTTTGACCCCATCTGCTTCCCGGTATATCTCAAGGTCGGAGGAAAGCCGGCAATTTATTACGGCATAAGAAAATTGAGGGCTCATTGTATGAGCCAAAATCGTTCCTTCTCCAACATGAGGGGGTAAAACGAGCAAATGGTCCTTAATGGGAGCGTTTAGAAGCGCTGCAAATTCTTCCAACCATTTTTCATAATTCTCCAGCTTGAATGAGTGCATTACCATGGTCACTGTATTACGGTTCTACTCAAAAAATTTAATTACATCATCGGCAGCTGTCGTGGTTAAGAGGATAGAGTACGTGCGGATTATAACCGCAAAAGCGCAAAATTACGGTAAAAAGTTATCGGGGATTGCCTGTAGGGAGTGTTTTAATAGCTGCAAAGGCTATTTAACGTTTTCTTGAGTTAGATCAATGCCGGTAAAGGGTAGAAACTTTGATTTTTATCACCGGCCTTTGATGATCTCCTTGGGGAGAATGCCAAACTCTTTCCTGAACGCTTTAGCAAAGTTACTCAAATTTGAGAAACCAATGTTCATTCCTACTTGTTTTACACTGTATTTTCCTGTTTGCAACATTTCTTTTGCTTTTTCCAGCCTGTTGCGGTTGTAAAACTCGTATAACTTCATCCCGTATATCTGTTTGAACTTGGTTTTGAGCTTGGTAGAGCTCATCATGGCAGTTTTGGAAAGCATGTCGATGGAGGGGAATTTATCGAGCTTGTTGTTGCTGAGAATGCGTTCTATGTCTTTTAACGCCTCGAGGTCTTTTTCCTTATCCCTTTGTTTTAATCCGCCGGATTCTTTCAGAAGAGGAGCTTTGGTAAGGAAGGCGCTGAGGAATTTTTCCGTCAGCATGAGCATCCTGTTCTGTAAAAGCAAATGGCTGACGGGGGAGTCATGATCGGCATTAAAGATATCTTCCAGCAGCTGGCGGTATTCAAAAGTGATGGGCTCCTTGTTAATGTTCCGCAGCCGATTGTCCGCATATACGAGGAGGTCGAGCAATATATCTTTTTTGACACAGCGGCTGACAAAGGAGGGACTAAAGAAGACGCCGACGCGTCTTAATCTCGACCCTCTTGAATAAGTCACTTCAAGATCATAATTGGTGGAAGACAAAAAGATATTACTTCTGCTGGGGCTTTTATCCGTGATGGAATTGTGTGGTTCGCGGATCGCGAAAAAATCGCTGACATTGACCTGGTTGAAAAAAAGACTAAGACCGTACAGGGATGATTTTTTTCGGAGAAAAACCAGATCGTCATTTAGAGAGAAGTTCATGATGACATAAGATATATCCGTATTGATATTGGCTGCCATCACATATCCATCCCCGATGGGGTAGGGGATCTGCATCCTTCCGGCGACGACAGGCAACTTTAATATCTTACTGAAGCTTCTGAGCCAGCTGCGGAAATCTCTTAACTGATAAACATATCTTATCATAGGACAATCGTTTAAGATGAGAGGTTTATTATCAGAGTAGATCCAATAGTAATTTAACGAAATTATGTCAAACGACAATGACTCTTTTTCTATGCATCGATAAGGAGGGAAGGTCTGTTCAGCTAACGTAAAATAACACACGAAACGCAATCGGGAGACAATACCTGCTTCTTTTGGACGAGGAGGTATTTCTGCCGGATGAAATGCACTGTGGGCCGGACGGACGAGCCGCCTTTCGCGGCATTTTGGACAGGCGGGCGCTTATTTCAGGACGCTTTTTATCTCTTGCAGCTTGAGCAGGGCCTCGACGGGCGTCAACCGGTTGATATCCATACGTTCCAGCAGACGGCGGATATGATCAAACGCCTCCGTATGGGCATCGAAGATAGACAACTGTAATTTGGGTGCAGCGATGTCCTTGATGGTGTCTCCGATGGAAGAACCGGCCTGCTTGTCCTCCAGCTGATGGAGTATCTCGCCTGCTCTTTGAAGGAGGGCGGGGGGCATACCTGCCATTCTGGCCACGTGGATACCAAAGCTGTGGGTGCTGCCTCCCGGAGCCAGCTTGCGGAGAAAGATCACTTTATTACCTACTTCCTTATTGGTAATATGATAATTCTTCACGCGGGGAAGCTTATTCTCCAGCTCGTTGAGCTCATGATAATGTGTGGCGAAAAGTGTCTTGGGCGCGTGCGGGGAATTGTGGAGATATTCTGCGATGCTCCAGGCGATGGATATGCCGTCATACGTGGAGGTGCCTCTACCTATCTCATCGAGAAGCACAAGACTGGCCGGGGTGATATTATTGATGATGCTGGCTGTCTCGTTCATCTCGACCATAAAGGTGGATTCGCCGGCGCTGAGGTTGTCGGAGGCGCCTACACGGGTGAATATCTTATCCGTCAGCGGGATCCTGGCGGCGTCGCAGGGTACGAAGCTGCCCATGTGGGCCATCAGGGTGATCAGCGCCGTCTGGCGCAGCAAGGCGCTCTTACCGCTCATATTGGGACCGGTGAGAATGATGATCTGTTGGGAGCCGGGTCCCAGCAAAAGATCATTGGCGATATATGATTCACCCGGAGGAAGGTTCCTTTCAATGACGGGATGACGGCTTTCCTTCAGCTCCATTTCAGGTCCTTCGTGAAGGACGGGCTTTTTGTAGTTGTATTGCAGCGCAACAGACGCAAAGGTCAGGAGGCAATCCAGCTCGGCCAGTGCCTGTCCATTGACCTGCATGGGGGCGATGTATTCCTGCAGGGTCGATACCAGCTGCTCGTATAGCCCAACCTCCAACGCGAGTATCTTTTCCTCGGCTCCGGTGATCTGCTCTTCGTACTCTTTCAGCTCGGGTGTGATATAGCGTTCGGCGTTGGCCAGCGTTTGTTTGCGCATCCATTCCCCGGGCACTTTGTTCTTATGCGTATTGGTGACTTCCAAGTAATAGCCGAATACGTTGTTAAAACCTATCTTCAGCGAGGATATCCCTGAGCGTTCCGACTCCTTCTGCTGTAATTCCACGAGATACTCTTTCCCTCCTGTGGCTATTTTCCGTAGACGATCCAGTTCGTCGTTGATGCCCGTGCGTATGGTATCGCCTTTGGCGACCGCCACAGGCGGGTTGTCCATGATGGTGGAAAAGATGTTTTCCATGATGGGCCGGCAGGTGTCGAGGCGGGCAGTGATCCGGCGGATATGATCATCGGCTGATCCGGCGCCGGTCTGTTTTATTTCATCGATGTGCTGCAGGCCTTTTGCCAGCGCCAGCAGTTCGCGGGGATTGATCTTTTTTACCGGGATCTTGCTGACCAGCCTTTCGATGTCGCCGCACTGATGTATATGACGGGAAAGGCTGCCCCGCATATCGGGGTCTTTTATAAAGAACTCGACGGCATCCAGGCGTCGCTGGATCTGGAGAATGTCCCTTAAAGGCATGAGCAGCCAGCGTTTCAGCAATCGCGCCCCCATGGGTGATACCGTATGATCCAGTACTTTCAGGAGGTTGAGGCTTTGCTCACGGTTGTCGGAGCCTGCCAGCAGTTCCAGGTTGCGGATGGTGAACTTGTCCATCCACAGATAGTCCTTTTTATCCAGGCGCTGGATCGAGCTGATGTGCTGGAGGTGTGGGTGTTCGGTGTCCTTTAAGTAATGTAATACGACTCCGGCCGCTATGATGCCTTCATGCATGTCTTCCACGCCGAACCCTTTAAAGGAATGGACCTGGAAATGTTTGAGAAGACTGTCTGTGGCGTAGGCTTCTTCAAAGATCCAGTCTTCCATCGTGTAGGTATAGAAACGGGGGCCGAATGTTTCTTTAAAGTGTTTTTGGAAGTTGCGCTGGAAGACGACCTCGGCGGGGCGGAGGGTCTGCAGCAATTTATCTATGTATTCGGTGTCACCTTCCGCTACGAAGAACTCGCCGGTGCTGATATCGAGGAAGGCGATACCCAGGCCGTTCCTGTCGTCGGGCCAGTGGTTGGGGAAGTAGATGCCTGCCAGGAAATTATTGCTATTGCCTTCCAATAACTTTTCATTAGTGGCTACACCGGGGGTTACCATTTCCGTGACGCCCCGTTTGACGATGCCTTTGACGGATTTGGGGTCTTCCAGCTGGTCGCAGATGGCGACGCGATAGCCTGCCTTTACCAGCTTGTGGAGATAGGTGTCCAGGGAATGGTGGGGAAAGCCTGCCAGCTCGAGGGAATAGGCGGCCCCGTTGTTGCGCTTGGTCAGGGTGATACCCAGGACCTTTGAGGCGGTAATGGCATCTCCACCGAAGGTTTCATAAAAGTCGCCTACGCGGAAGAGGAGAACGGCATCGGGGTATTTTTGTTTGATGGCCCGGTGCTGTTGCATGAGAGGAGTATCTGCGCTGGATTTTGCCATGGGGTGACAAAAATAAGAAAGCCTCCACAAATGAATGGGAAGGCTTTTTGTATGGGGATAAGTTGGTGGAAAGTGTTAAAGGTGACGTACCTTTGCGCATGCGCAAACTAGGTATGGACGAGCTGAACCGGCTGTCGGTGGACGAGTTCCGCCAGTCGGCGAAGATGCCGGTGGTGGTCGTTCTGGATAATATCCGTAGTATGCACAATGTGGGAAGTGTATTCCGGACGGCCGATGCCTTTCTCATCCAGGGGATCTACCTCTGTGGCTACACGCCGCAGCCTCCGCACCGGGATATAAACAAGACGGCGCTGGGGGCTGACGAGACGGTGGAATGGAAGTATTTCCAGGACATCCGGGAGGCGTTGAAGGAACTGAAAGAGGATGGTTTTCGGGTGTTTGCAGTAGAACAGGTGGAAAACAGCATTCCGCTGCAGCAGATGGCCCGGCAACATTCGGGAAAGACGGTTGTTGTATTTGGGAATGAGGTGAGCGGCGTGGGAGAGGAGGCATTGAAGTTTTGTGATGGCAGCGTAGAGATACCCCAGTGGGGGATGAAACATTCGTTGAATATTTCCATTGCCGCGGGGATTGTCCTGTGGGAACTGGCAAGAAACTATAGATTTGATACATTATGAGTAAAGTGAAGAGCTACCTGAGCCTGATACGTTTTTCCCACACTATTTTCGCGATGCCTTTTGCGTTGATCGGGTTCTTTTTGGGGGTGCTAAAATCCGGGTGGTATAGTATCGATGGTATCGAGCAATGGAACTTAAACAGGGCCATTGGCTGGGGAAACTACCGGGAGGTTTCAAATTATGCAAGGTTATTGGTTCTCGTTATTCTCTGCATGGTCTTTGCCCGAAGCGCCGCCATGGCCTTCAATCGCTGGCTGGATGCGAAATGGGATGCGCTCAATCCCCGTACGGCGATACGGGAAATACCTGCTGGTATCATCTCGAAAAACAGCGCCCTGCGATTTGTCCTCTTCAACTGTCTGGCATTTATCGTCTGCACCTGGTTTATCAATCCCCTCTGTTTTGCCCTTTCATTTGTCGCCCTGGCCGTCGTGCTGGGCTATAGCTATACCAAGCGTTTTACTCCTCTTTGTCACCTTGTCCTGGGAGTGGGGCTGTCCCTTGCGCCTATCGGGGCCTACCTGGCAGTCACAGGTCATTTTGCCCTGCTGCCGCTGCTGTTTTCCTTTGCCGTTATCTTTTGGGTCAGCGGCTTCGACATCATCTATGCCCTGCAGGATGAAGAGTTCGACCGGACCCAAAACCTGTATTCCATGCCGTCCTGGCTAGGAAAGGCAATGGCCCTGCGAGTCTCCGAACTGCTGCATGTGCTGAGCACCGCCTGCGTGGTGATGGCCGGCATCTACGGCGGCTTTGGATGGCTGTACTGGGGCGGGATAGCCGTCTTTATAGGAATGCTTATCTATCAGCATATCCTCGTCAAGCCTAATGACCTTAGCCGGGTGAACCTGGCTTTTATGACCGCCAATGGGATTGCCAGCGTCGTTTTTGCCGTTTTTGTCATTGCTGACCTTTTTCTGCATCAAGCCGGTCCGATGGGTAAATTTATGCGCATATTCTAGTTTTATGCGTATATTTGCCGCATGAAGGAGCGGCTCAACCTTACTATCGATGCAGAATTGGTAGAATCCATGAAGGCGTATGCCGCCAGTAAGCACATGAGTGTGTCCGAGCTGGTGGAAAGCTACTTTAAGACAGTGACCAAGCCCTTACAGCGGAAGAATATTGTAGACCTGGTAGATGGATTGGAGACGGTGAATCAACCTCCGGTCCGTTTTGATAAAGAGGCGAAATATGGCGTTTAGGATCTTTTTAGATACAGACGTGCTGTTGGACTTTGCCATAAAGAAGGACAGGACTGCCCGCCAGCTGATGGAATGGGCGGTAAAAGGCCGGGTACAGGCCTTTATTACGAACTATACTGTACAACTGGCCGGCTACTGGTTGACAAAGGCCTACGGATCTGCAAAGGCGAAGGAGCTGTTGTCTACGCTCCTTGCGGATGTACAGGTCATCGATATCGCGCATGCTATCACGGTAGATGCCCTGCATTCCCGGATAGAGGACATGGACCTGGCATTACAATATTACACTGCCCTGCATCATAAATTAGATTATTTTATCACCCGGGCCGATGGGCTGGACGGGGCCTCGAGCCCGGTGCTGCCGATGTGTTCGCCTGAACTATTCATACAAAACAACAGTTAGCATGCCCCGTATTATGGCAATCGACTATGGACTCAAACGTACCGGCATCGCCGTAACGGACCCTTTACAGATAATTGCCAGCGGATTGACTACCGTGGAGTCGCCGAAGCTGATAGCCTTTTTAAAAGACTATTTTAAAAAGGAGACCGTAGAGCTGGTATTGGTGGGAGAGCCCAAGAACTGGGATGACAGCGACACGCACGCCACTCCATTGGTTCGTGAGCTGCTGGTACGGCTGCAGAAGGAGTTCCCGACAATGCCATTGCTCACCGTGGACGAGCGGTATACCTCCAAAATGGCGTCCAGGGCGATGATCGACATGGGGCTGAAGAAAAAGCAGCGGCAGAACAAGGCGCTGGTGGATGAGATCGCCGCCACGATCATGCTGCAGGAATACCTGGAGAAGATAAAGGGTTAACCCCGGTGGGCCTGGGAATGATTAATTATTTTTCGTTTAAATTGCGCTCAATATGATTTTACCGATTGTAGCTTATGGCGATCCGATCCTCCGTACGGTGGGCAAGGATATTACACCAGACTATCCTGGCCTGCAAAAGTTGATAGAGGATATGTGGGAAACGATGTACTACAGCAGCGGCGTCGGTCTGGCTGCTCCACAGATCAACCGGGATGTACGTCTTTTTGTAGTGGATTCCACCCAGATATTCGAGAACCTGGATGAGGATGAAAAGGACAAATACCCGGATGGTCCCGGAATCAAGCAGGTGTTCATCAATGCGCATATCGCAAAATTGAATGGCGCCGAATGGGCCTACAATGAGGGATGTCTCAGCATACCCAAAATAAGGGAAGATATATATCGTAACGAGGAAGTAACGCTGGAATATGAAGACGAAAATTTCGAGTCTCATACAAAGACCTTCAATGGCATCACCGCCCGTATCATCCTTCACGAATACGACCACATCGAGGGCAAGCTGTTCATCGACTATCTGAAGCCCCTCAAACGGAAATTATTAAAAGGCAAGCTGGATGATATCTCCCGGGGAAGGGTAAATGTAGATTATAAGATGAGCTTCCCCCGCTGACCAGGCGCCGCCTGAGATGTTTCAATCCGTGAACTGGACCGAGTAGATCATCGGCAGATAATTGTTCAGCGTCTGCCAGCTTTCTCCCCTGTCAGGAGAAAAGAACAGATTGCCGGTAGTGGTGCCAAAAGCTACCGTATCGCCTGAGCTTGCCAGCGCATGACGATAGACGATATCGAAACAATTTTCCTGTGGCAGTCCTTTCCTGAGGTCTTTCCAATTCTTACCTCCATCATCCGTCCTGCAGATGCAGAGGGCGCCTTTGATGGCTGTGCGGACCATATCGCTGTCGGCAGGCGCTACCCATGCCTGGTCCGGGTTGTCATCGGCAACGGCGATGGCGAATCCAAATCGTGCGGGTCCTTCGGACTGGCTCACCTCCTGCCAGTTCACCCCACCGTTGGTACTGCGGAAGATGCCGCAATGATTCTGCTGCCAGAGTGTATCGGGGTCGGTGGGAGCCGCGACAAGAATGTGTGGGTCATGCCCTATGTCCGAGGATGGATCCGGGAGAAAGTCTGCCCGCAGGCCTTTATTCCGCACTTCCCAGCTTCTGCCTCCGTCCATCGTTTCGAACACGCCGGCACAGCTGATGCCGATGTGCACATGATCCTCGTTCCTTGGATCGACGACAATAGAATGGATGCCTGGCTGATCCCGTCCTCCGCCCATCCATCCTGTCTTACGCGAAGGATGCTGCCACAGTGATTCCACCAGCCGGAAGCTGTTCCCTCCATCCTCGCTGAGGAATAATCCGCCCGGATCCGTGCCGAGCCAAAGTTTTGAGAGATACTGTTTCCCGCCGTGCGACATCGCCCAGATATAACGGGTGGCAGCAGGCACGCCGTCCTTTACTTCTTCTCCTTCGGGATATGCAGGGGCCGGCACTTCTTCCCAGTTTCCACCCCTGTCTGCCGACCGATGCAGTTTCACTCCCCAATGACCGTGATCGAGGCAGGCCCACCAGGTGCCGTTGCGCGGATCGCTATAGGCTATGGAGACGGGTTGACCTTCGAAGGAGAGATTTTCTACCGCCCAGCGGTCATTTGACCCGCGATAGGCGATCAAACCCTTGCGGGTGCCCAGCAGAATAGTTTGTTTACTCATATGGCGTGCTTTTAATAATAGCTTATCCCCCGGACAAGGCCTGCATGATATAGATCTCACTGTTGTCGGACAATGGGTCGCTCAGATCGCTCCGGTCTTTTATCAGGTCGCCGTCGATGAAGATATTGACATGCTGTCGTAACCTGCCCTGTTCGTCGAGCAGATAGCTTCGAATGCCTGGAAAGTTTTGTTCAGCGGCATGAATAATGTCCGTGAGGGTTTTCCCTTTCGCGGGCGTATCCTTTAAGCCCGGGAAAAATCGTTTAAGTGCATATGTGAATTTTATAATAGCCATACACATATGGTTTATGCGGCGACGTGGTTATTGCAATCTATTCCTTGTATAGCCTCGCCATTTTTCGATGAGCTGCTGCATATCATCGGGCAGCTCGCTTTCGAAAAGCACTTCCTTTCCTGTACCGGGGTGGACGAAGCCGATGGTCTTGGCATGCAGGGCGTGGCGCGGGCAGATGGCAAAGCAGTTGTCTACGAACTGTCTGTATTTGCTGAATACGGTGCCCTTTACGATCTTATCTCCTCCATAGGTGTCGTCATTAAAAAGCGGGTGTCCAATATGCTGCATGTGAACCCGGATCTGGTGAGTGCGGCCTGTTTCCAGCACGCATTGTACCAGGGTGGTATAGCCGAACCTTTCCAGTACTTTATAATGGGTGATGGCTTCCTTGCCATGCTCGCCATCCGGATATGCGTCAAACAGCTTGCGAAAGCGCTGGTGTCTTCCTACGTGGGCGACGATGGTGCCATCCTCTTCAACGAGGTCGCCCCATACCACGGCAAGGTATTGGCGTTTGACCGTGTGGTCGAAGAATTGCTTGGCCAGACTGCGAACGGCTTTTTCCGTCTTGGCAAGGACCATGAGTCCGCTGGTGTTCTTGTCGATGCGGTGGACAAGGCCAAAGCGGGGTAAGTTGGACTCGTTGATGGCATGATTCTTCTGCTGCAGATACCAGGCTACGCCATTGATCAGGGTGCCGGAGTAATTGCCGCTGGCAGGATGTACTACAAGACCCGGCCGTTTGTTGATGATGAGCACCTCTTCGTCTTCATAATGGATATTGAGAGGCATCTCTTCGGGAATGATCTCTTCGCCGGGAGCTTCCTTTTCGGAGTACATGATGATCTCGTCCTGCGGGCGGATCTTATAGTTAGGCTGTACCTGTTTGTTATTGACCAGTACCATGCCGGCTTCCAATGCCTTCTGGATCTTGTTGCGGGAAGCGTTCTCGATACGTCGCGCCAGGAACTTGTCAATGCGAAGAGGTTCCTGTCCCTTGTCCACTTTCAGGTTCAGGCGCTCGTACAGCTCTTCCGAACTGTCGGATGGCAGGCCTTCCTCCAGCTCCTTATCTAATTCCCGGTTGTCCATGGGGCAAAGGTAATCAAATCCGGGAGACGGTGATGAAGGGCCATTCCCCGGGGAAATCGTAAATTGCGGCCATGCAAGAAGTGTTTTTCAAGGACCTGGGCCGGGCGGAGTATAAACAGGTATGGGACTACCAGGAGTCGTTGCTGCAGGAGAATGTCCGGATAAAATCCGAGCTTCGGCGGCTGGCGGACCAGGACCATCCGGAGGCTTCGGGCACCGGCGGGCTTGTTACCTCCAACTATCTTCTTTTTGTAGAGCACCCACCCGTATATACATTGGGTAAGAGCGGGCATATGGAAAATGTCCTCATCGACGAGGACCATATGAAGAAGAAGGGCATCGGTTTTTTCCGGACCAACAGGGGAGGGGACATCACCTTTCACGGGCCGGGGCAGATAGTGGGTTATCCCATCCTGGACCTGGAAAGATTCTTTACGGATATTGGAAAGTATCTGCGAAACCTGGAAGAGGTCATTATCCTGGTATTGAAGACCTATGGCATTCAGGCAGGCAGGAGTCAGGGTGAGACGGGGGTGTGGATCGAGCCCGGTGTGAAAGGCAGGGAACGTAAGATCTGCGCCATTGGGGTTCGTTGCAGCCGGTGGATCACCATGCATGGATTTGCTTTCAATGTAAATACCGATCTCGATTATTTTGGAAACATCGTCCCCTGCGGCATACAGGACAAGCAGGTGACCTCGCTGGAAAAGGAACTGGGGCGTGCAATGCCAATGGAAGAGGTCAAGGAAGAGGTGAGACGCAGATTTGAGGAGGTCTTTGAAGTGGAGCTTACATGATCTGCCAGGTCTTAAAAATCCTTCGGAATAAACAGCTTATTTTTTTCCTTCAGCTGCCCATCCTCGTACAGCTCGAACTTAAACCATCCCGAATGCAGGAAATTGCTCTTATCCACGATAAGGCTGGGAGCTTTAATGGAGGATAATTCAAACAGCAATTTACTGTTGTCGTCGTAGAATTTGACGGCGTAATGTCTTCTCGCCGCATCGGGCAGGGAAAGATGTATATTCCCATACTTTCCGGTGAATACATAAGTAGATACGCGATAGGCCTCTTTCGGAACAAAAGGTCTGATCTGAACGCTGTCCCCGTCGATGAAGACGAGGGTATCCTTTGTCTTTGCGAGGAGGGAGTCACGGAAGGCGCGGAGTCTGTTGCCGGCGACCTGTCCCACTATGGCGTTCCCTTTTTTTATATAGACCGTGTGCTGTACGTCAATCTCACGGAGACCACCTTTTATGGTAGAAGGGCTTGTCACCTGTGGTTTGCCCTTGGGGTCCGCGAAAAGGAGACGCTGGTCTGACCGGGTCAGTATTGCATCCGACTCGTCGAGATCTTCCTTTTGTACGGCGGGAGTGACACCTGTGATGGTCTGGGGTTTATGGGAGGATGTAAAAAGGTATTTTCCCTCATCCAGGACGATAAAGAGCCGGTAGTAGAAATTAGGATGGCTGGCCTTATTGTCCATTGCGCCATTCTCGGGGAGTGTCGGGTCGGGAACGGTCAGGAGGGTGGTGAAATATTTGAGGCTGTCGGCGCTACGTTGGATGCTGATCTGGGAGACATGTTGATACCGGCTGTGCCAGCTGACAAGTATTTTTCCCGGGCCTTTGGCGGCAACGGTGAACCTGGGAAGGGTATCCTGAGACCAGACAATGGATGAAAAAGAGAGACTTATGAACAAAAAGACCAGGATCCTGCGCATACCAGGCATAACGAATCTTTTACTAAGATGTTTTATAAAAAGACTATTAACAACCAAATTTGGGGCCAGCATGTGGCTCGTTCTGAACCGGAAACGTCTAAAAATGCAAAGTCCCTGGCGGGAGGCTCCGGTTGCCCTGCAATCCTCCGCTGTGAATCAACAACAAGCGGGAACCAGGTGGAAAAAGGTCTTTACGGATCATATCCAGTGCTGCGTAGAATAGCTTGCCCGTGTAGACGATGTCCGAAGGGATGCCCGTACTATGATACCAGCTGTTCATGAAATCCAGTAACGCAGGGGTATGCCGTGCATATCCTCCGAAATGGTAAGGGGGTGTCAATACGGAAATACCGATTACTTCCTGTCCCGGGGCGGCCGCCGCCATCAGTCCTTTATAAGTAGTGCCCGTGCCGACGGCGCAGAGGATATGAGAATAGGGGCTGCTGTCTATCTGCCGCAATATATCCATGCTGCCTTTGATCCCCGGCTCGCCTGCTCCACCTTCTGGAACGATGATTGCATCAGGACACCGGGCAGTCAGATCGGCCAGGAATGCAGGCTCATTTTTTTGGCTGTATGCCGACCGGCTGATAAATTCCAGCTGCATGCCATATTCCTCCGCACCGCGGAGTGTGAGAGAAGGGTTGGCTGGTCTTTCGCCCCTGATAATACCCGTGGAGGAGAGGCCTGCATGATGGGCGGCACAGGCAGCTGCTAGTATATGATTTGACCAGGCTCCGCCAAAGGTTACCAGGCGGCGGCGGCCTTCCGTGATGGCAATGGAGAGGTATTCCTTTAGTTTGAACCATTTATTGCCTGAAATGACGGGATGTATCTTATCCAGGCGAAGCACATCCATTTGGACGCTATGCTGATCCAGCTCTTGTAAATTTACATTGTCAATAGATAATGGATAATTAAATGCCGCTTTCATTAAATTATCCATTAATAAAATGTCCATTGTCTATGAGGTTTTTTCTATTTTCGTGAAAATTTTTTAAAAATACGATAAATGCAACCAACACTTTTGATCCTTGCGGCCGGTATGGCTTCAAGATACGGCAGTATGAAACAAATACAGGGTTTTGGCCCGAATGGGGAAACTATCATGGATTATTCCATTTATGATGCTATCCGTGCGGGATTTAAAAAGGTAGTGTTTATTATACGCAAAGATTTCGCCGAAGATTTTAAGAACATATTCGAGCCTAAGTGGAAGGATAAGGTAGAACTGGACTATGTATACCAGGACCTGCATTCTTTTACAGGCAGTTTCTCCGTGCCTGCGGAGCATACAAAGCCATGGGGTACGGCTCATGCCGTCCTTT
>Ga0105237_10005411_pt1 | contig 14418 bp, 10 predicted proteins | sample KBSC24metaG_FD_81520 | JGI IMG/M metagenome (GOLD analysis project Ga0105237, IMG submission 81520) | Corn rhizosphere microbial communities from Kellogg Biological Station, Michigan, USA - KBS C2-4 metaG | ecosystem: Host-associated > Plants > Roots > Rhizosphere > Soil | place: Michigan, USA... | reverse complement strand
GGGCGACGTCATCGAGGAGGTCTCTACTGTCCAGGTGTGCGTGAACGTACGCCATGATGCCGTGCAGCTTCTCCCGTTGGGCGCCCGTCAATGGCCGGTCCCGCTGGTAGTAGTCCGCTATCGAGTATCCGGCGCACAGTAGGCGGACCAGCTCCGCCGCTCGGTCATCGAGACGCGTCTCATCGAGGGTGACGACGCCGTCGTCGATGATGTCCAGCAATAGGCCGCGCAACAGCGCTTCCTGCTTGCGGTAGCGGGCGAGATCGAATGACTCACAGGCGAACATGATCTCGCCGGCCCGCGGGTCGACGTCGCCGAAAGAGGAGACGTCGACGTGCAGAACCGCGGTCACGTTGTCGGCGGAGCCTTCCAGCAGATGCGGGTCCGATCGGTTCAGTACCGCGTAATCACCGGCGTCCAGATCGAACTCTTCACTGCTGACCACGACGCGCAGCGCACCGCGAAGGACGTAGACGATTTCCACCGCGTTGGAGTGGGCATGGAGGTTGGTGCGACGCACGGCATTGACGTCGGCGCACACCCTGGTGCCCGGTGCAAACCCGATGCGCACGTCGAACATCCGTCCAAGGTAAACCCAATTTGCATGCGCGACCATGGATGTCGCGCACCGAGCGGTCACCCCACGGCGAGGTCGCGTGACTCGGCCTGCTCGGGTGTGTCGGACATCTCGAAGTCGGCGGGTGGCTTGCGGAAACCCCGGGTCGAGACGCCTAGGTAGAGCACCCCCGCGGCCAGCCACACACCACCGAGGATCTTCGCCGACACGTCCACGTTGTACAGCAGCACCGCGCAGACGAGCATCCCCATGCCGGGGAGCACCAGGTAGCGCAGGACATCGATGCCGGATCGTCGACGGCCGCGGACGAAGTGGTGACTGATGACGGAGTAGTTCACCAGGATGAACCCGCTCAGGGCACCGAATGCTACGAGTGACGCCGCGCCGATCAAGTTGTCGGAGTAGAAGATTCCGGTGAGCGCGATGCCGGTCATCAGGACGATGTTGTTGACCGGAGTCTGGAAGCGGCGGTTCAGCGCGCCGAAGAAGCGGTTGGGCAGTGCCCCGTCGCGACCCATCCCGTAGAGGATTCGCGACGCCGCGGCCAGTCCGGCGATCGCGCAGATCATGCTGGCCAGGTTGTCGGTGACGAGGAACACCGTCGACAAGGCGTTCCCGCCCAGTCGTACGAGCAGCTCGAAGATCCCGCTGTCGGGGTCTTGCAGTTCGGTGGCGGCACTCGGCCAGGCGATCTGCATGAAGTACGAGATGATCGAGAAACCGATACCCGCCGCGATGGGCACGATCAAGACTGCTCGCGGCACCGTCTTCGCCGGGTCGACGGTCTCCTCGGCCATCGTGGAGACCGCATCGAATCCCAGGAACGACGCGGCCAGGATCGACGCCGCCCACAGCACTCCATTTGAGTCGAAGGTGTTGGAGTTGAACACTGCGGTGGGGTCGATCAGCGTGCCGCTTCCTTTGCCGCTAGTGACGTAAACGGTGACGATGCCGATCAGCGCGACCGCGAACAGGATCTGCGCGCCCACCACGACGGTGTTGATGCGGCCGGCGACCGTAACCCCGAGGATGTTCGTTGCTGCCCCGATCAGGGCCGCGAGTACCACCCACGCCCACACCGGAACCGCCCCAACGAACTCGTTCATGTAGATGCCGATGAGCAGATAGCAGACCATCGGCAACAGCAGGTAGTCCAGCAACATCACCCAGCCGGTGAGGAACCCGAGGTGGGGATGCACCGCCTTGCGCACGTAGGTATAGGCCGAACCTGCGACCGGGAACGCCTTGACCATCGTGGCGTAGCTGTAGGCGGTGAAGAACATCACGCAGGTCGTGGCGATGTAGGCCAGTGTCATCATGCCGCCGGTCAGCGGCGTGACGACGCCGTAGTAGTTGAACACCACCGTCGGCGCCAGGTACGCCAGGCCGAACACAACCAGATATCGCAGCGTCAAGACCCGCTTGAGTTCAGTCATCCGGTCAATGTAGAGATCCGTTGGCCGACTCCGACATACCCGATCGCGCTGAGTTCGCATGACGATCCTGCTGTCGACGGAATCCTGCTGTCGCTCGTGTCCGTCGCGTGGGTACGTTTCGGAAGCCAACGGCGAGCTGGACGCCGCGGGCACGTTGATGGGAGAACAGCGCTGTGGGAATGGTTTTGGCCAACGCCAAGGTATACACCTGCGATGAGGACGTGACGTCTGCCAACGCAGTCGTCATCGAGGACGGCGCGATCACCTTCGTCGGCGACATGCAGTCGTGGGACAACGCCGCCGAGCTACCGGTCTACGACCTCGGCGGCAGGACCGTCATCCCCGGACTGATCGACTCGCATACGCATCCGAGCATGGTCACGCAGAGCTTTTGGCACGTCCGCCTCCCCTGGACCACCGACGTCGACGAAATACTGCACTTCATAAGGGATTACGCCGCGGCGCATCCGCCGGACGAGGTGCCGTTCCTCTACTTCGAGTACTACCCGAGCGCAACGTTCGCCGACAATCCCCCGACCAAGGAACTTCTCGATACGGCCGTGTCGGATCGGCCATGTCTCTGTCAGGACTTCAGTGAGCACGAGCATTGGGTGAACAGCAAGATGCTCGAGCTGATGGAGATCACCAGGGACACACCCGATCCGGTGCCGGGACTCGAAATGTTCGTCCGCGACGAGACGGGTGCGCCCACCGGGCTGCTGCGAGAGATGGTCCATCTGCACTTCATGGACAAGCTGTACGAGAAGATCGGATGGACTCCGCCCCAAGAGCTCACCCCTGAGCGTGTCGGACGGTTCTTCCGCTTCATGACCGAGCACGGCGTAACGGCCTTGTTCGAGGCGCTCGTCGAGGATGACGAGATCCTGCAGGCCATAGCGGAACTCGACCGGCGAGGCGCGCTCAACATGTATTACGAAGGGGCGCTGCGCTTTCGGAACTCCGAAGACCTGCCAGCAGTCATCGAGGTGCTGGAGCGCTATCGGACGGCGTACGCGAGCAAGCACGTCAACGTGAACACCCTGAAGCTGTTCCTCGACGGCACGAACGAGGTCGGCAACAGCGCTGTTCTCGCGCCCATGTGCAACCACGCGTCGGCCGACCACCACGGCGACATCGGGATGGCGACCGATGAGCTCACCCGGTGCTTCCTGATGTGCAATGCCGCGGGCGTTGACGTACATATCCACGTCGTGGGCGACCGTGGATTCCGGGTGGCATGCGATGCCGTGGAAGCTGCACGCAACGACCTCGCGGCGAGGGGCGGCGACTGGACGATTCAGGTCACGCTGGCGCACTGCGAGCTCATCGATCCAGCCGACATGCACCGGCCCGCCGAGCTTGGCATCATCGTGAACTGGACGACCCACTGGTCAGGAGGGTACTTCGGTGAAGCGGCCAAGAAGCACCTCGGCGACGACCGCTGGGATCGCATGTATCGGTTCAACGAGATCGCGAGAAGCGGTGCGCTGCTGACGTTCTCGAGCGATGTGGTCACCAGCTACGAGCTACATCGGAGCAACCCCTTGTTTGGCATGCAGGTCGCGGCCACGCGGGTCGATCCGGAGTACCCGCTGCCCTCCGGCGAGTATCCCGGCAGTGTCCGACCGCAGGCCGATGCCAAGCTCTCCTGCGAGATGCTGTTGGCCGGCTACACCATCAACGGCGCGAAGCAGATGCGCTTGGCGGACCAGATCGGATCGCTGGAGGTCGGCAAGGTCGCGAACCTCTGCGTGTTGAGCGCAGATCTCTTCGAGGTGGCACCCAGCACGCTCAGCGAGATCAAGTTCGACGCGGTGGTGTTCGAGGGGCGTGTGGTGGCTGGATCCCTGTGAGCCAACGGGGATTACACGCAGGGCGCGGCGCCGGCACCGACCGGCCGCAGCTGCGCACTTTCGAGTAGGCGCTCCAGCGCCGCCTCCACGTCGGCCTTCCAGCCCAGCCCCTCCTCCAGCTCGAGACGCATGCGGGGGAAGTAGGGATGCGGCGCGATCACCTCGAATCCGACGTCGCCGAGGAAGTCCGCATCGACGATGCATTGGTCGACCGAGCAGTCGCCGAGGACCTCGACCACGGGACGCAGCTCGGGCGGTACTGGCAGCGAGTTGCCGAGTTCGGCGGCTTCGGTCGTCCGCCCGAATGCTTCCAACGCCTTCACGCCACGTCGGACGAGATCGCCCACCACCGAGGCGATCAGTCCGCGCGGCAGACCCTCGGGGTCGTCTGCAGATTCGATGCCGATGGAGGTGAGCAGTACGGCGTCGGCACTCACCGGTCCGCTCGGGAACAGCCGGGCTCGCGGTACCGCGCGCGGCGGTGCGTAGAACGCGTAGCCGAGACACGGGGCGTCATCGGCCGAAAGCCCGTCGAGATCGCATTGCACGGCGAGCTGTCCGCACGATCCCCACTCGAGCATGACCATCGACAGCCAGGCTTCCTTCTCGAACTCTGGATCCGTGAGGTGGTCTTCGCCCGGCAGTGTCGACGGATCGACTTCCCAGAACACGCAACGGCGCGCGTGCTTGGGCAGCTGCTCGAAGGCTTCGAGTCGCAGCGGCATGATTCGAGCCGACACTAGAGTCCCCGGTTCTCAGATGGTCCAGAAATCATCGGTTGCCCCTCCAGGATAGTGATGCCCGTCGGGGCGGGTTCACTTTCAGTCCACCCAAGGTCGGAGAGCCTCGCCACACCCCAGTCGGGTCGCTCGCGCCAGGCCGCTGGTCGAATCGCCTTGGTGCGCAACGGGTTTCCTCCTCTGGGCGGCATCTACTGGTGCTCGAAACGGCCGATGTGTCACAGTGACGTAATTACATGGGGTGGTAGGTCACGGTTTGGTCGCGTTCATAAGGTCCACTATTCGCTGCAAGTCGTCGACCGAGCCGAACTCCACCACGATCTTGCCCTTGCGTTTGCCGAGGCTCACCGTCACGCGGGTGTCGAAGGCAGACGACAGGTTCTCAGCAACCTCTTGGAGCCCAGGCATCTGAATCGGCTTGCGACGCGGAGCCGGAGGCGCAGTGGCCTCCTCCCGATTGGCCAGCGTCACCGCTTCCTCCGTCGCGCGGACGGACAACCCCTCCGCGACGATCCTGGCGGCCAACTGTTCCTGCTTCTCGGATCCGCCCTCGAGGGCCAACAGCGCTCGCGCGTGCCCTGCCGACAACACACCGGCGGCCACCCGTCGCTGCACCGCGATGGGCAGCCGCAACAACCGGATCATGTTGGAGATGACGGGCCGCGACCGACCGATGCGCGCGGCGAGCTCGTCGTGTGTCACGTTGAACTCGTCGAGCAGCTGCTGATAGGCCGCCGCCTCTTCCAGCGGGTTCAACTGTGCCCGATGGATATTCTCGAGTAGCGCGTCGCGCAGCATGCTCTCGTCGGCGGTCTCGCGCACGATCGATGGGATGGTCGCGAGCCCGGCTTCCTGGGCGGCCCGCCACCTCCGCTCCCCCATGACGAGTTGATACCGCGGCGGGCTGCCGTTGGAATCGATCGCGCGAACGACGATCGGCTGCATCAGACCGAACTCGCGAATGGAGTGCACGAGCTCGGCCAGTGCGTCGCCGTCGAACACCTGGCGTGGCTGCTTGGGGTTCGGCTCGATGGTCGCGGGATCGAGCTCCCGGTACACCGCCCCCGCCTCGGATACGACGGGTGCGGGCGGTCCACCCAACAGCACGTCGGCTGCCGCGCTACCCATTTGCGGGCCCATCTTGCCTGGCTCGTGTTCGATGGTTCCGGTGGAGGGATCGGCGGGTCCGGTGGGGATCAACGATGCGAGTCCACGGCCGAGGCCGCTCTTCTTGCGTGCCGGTTGCGTCATGCTCGTCTCCTGTTCGCGCAAGCGCTCATCGCCTGTTGTCTCCTCTTCGCGCAAGCGCTCATCCCCTGTTGTCTCCTCTTCGCGCAAGCGCTCATCGGCCCGCCTGGGGGTCTGCCCGCTCCGCGAGCTCCCGGCTGGCGTCGAGGTAACTCATCGCACCACGTGAACCCGGGTCGTAGTCGAGGATCGTCATGCCATACCCCGGCGCCTCGGACACCTTGACGCTGCGCGGAATGACGGTGCGCAGCACCTTGTCTCCGAAGTGCGCCCGCACATCCGCCGCCACTTGATCCGCCAGTTTGGTCCGGCCGTCGTACATCGTGAGGATCACCGTCGTGACCTCCAGATTGGGGTTCAGGTGAGCCTTCACCATCTCGATGTTGCGCAGGAGCTGGCCCACCCCTTCGAGGGCGTAGTACTCGCACTGGATCGGGATGAGCACCTCGGGTGCCGCAACGAGCGCGTTGATCGTGAGAAGCCCGAGAGACGGCGGGCAGTCGATGAAGACGTAGTCGAAGTTGTGCTCCTGGAGGCCGGCCAGCGCGTTGCGTAGTCTGCCCTCTCGGGCGACCATGCTGACCAACTCGATCTCGGCACCCGCCAGGTCGATGGTCGCCGGAACGCAGTAGAGGCGCTCGTTGTGCGGGCTGCGCTGTAGCGCCGACTCCAACGAGATCTCACCGATCAACACTTCGTAGGACGACGGCGTGCCTTCGCGGTGCTCGATGCCGAGCGCCGTGCTGGCGTTGCCCTGAGGGTCGAGATCGATGACGAGCGTGTTGAGCCCCTGCAGCGCGAGCGCCGCGGCGACGTTCACCGCCGTCGTGGTCTTCCCGACTCCGCCCTTCTGATTGGCAATCGTGAAGACGCGCTGCCGTCTCGGTCGAGGGAGTTGCTTCGCCTTGGCCGCATGCAGGAGGCTCACTGCGCGCTCGGCTTCGGCGCCGATCGGAGTATCGACGCTCGGGTCCTCCCATGGCGGCCCGGGATCGGGTGTCCAACCCGTTTCCCCCGTCGCTACGCTCGCCCCGGACGTCTCCCCCGTCGCTACGCTCGCCCTAGATGTTTCACGTGAAACAACGGGCGGCGCTGCGCCCCGCGCCACGTCCTGTGGGGGTGTCATCCTCTGCTCCTGCCCGATGGCCCCTTGGGGCTCGATCGTGATATCCGCTTCCCGCGTCGCGCTACGACCACGGTGGCGGGTGGAGTCAAATAGTCCACGCCACATTTCACCACCCCTATATCCACCGCACCCAATGAGTTCAACACTCGCCGATGCTCGACGACTTCATCCTCAGCCCGATCACCCTTCAAGGCGAGCATCCGTCCGCCCTCGCGCAACAGCGGCAGGGACCACCGAGCCAGCTTGTCCAAAGACGCGACCGCTCGCGAGGTGACTACATCTAGCTCCCCCAGCTCCCGCCGAACGTTGCCGTCCTCCGCGCGGCCGCGCACCACGACGACGTCGAGACCGATGTCCTCGACGACCTCCTTGAGGAACTCGGCTCGGCGCAAGAGCGGCTCGATCAGGAAGACCCGGGCGGCGGGGCGGGCAAGTGCGAGAGGGATGCCGGGCAATCCAGCCCCGCTTCCGACGTCCGCCACCCTCTCATCGTCCTCCACGAGCTCGGCGACCGCGGCACTGTTGAGCACATGTCGGTCCCACAGCCGGGGCACCTCCGCTGGCCCCAAGATCCCTCGCTCGATGCCGGCTCCCGCGAGGATTCCCGCGTAGCGCTCCGCCAGATGAAGTCGCTCGCCAAACACAGCAGCGGCCTCTGATGGCGTATCCGGAACCTCGCCATGTTTCACGTGAAACATCCTCCGGATCCGCCACCGGGCCGCTGCTGGGAACTACATGGTTGTAACTCGGGCCAATCAGTCAAGAAGAACGACTACCCGACGAGACGGCTCAGCGCCCTCGCTCTCGCTGTGCACGCCGTCGACGGCGGACACGGCGTCGTGCACGATCTTGCGTTCGAACGGGGTCATCGGGTCGAGCTGCTCACGCTGACCGCTCTCCAGGACGCGATGCGCCACGCGGTCGCCCAACGCGGCCAACTCGTCCCGGCGACGCCGCCGCCACTTGGCGATGTCGAGCATCAGCCGGCTCCGCTCGCCCGTCTTCTGGTGCACCGCGAGCCGGGTCAGTTCTTGAAGCGCGTCGAGCACCTCGCCCTTGCGTCCGACGAGCTTGTTCAGATCGTCGCCGCCGTCGATGCTGACGATCGCGCGGTCACCTTCGACATCCAGATCGATGTCGCCGTCGAAGTCCAGGAGGTCGAGCAGCTCCTCCAGGTAGTCGCCTGCGATCTCACCTTCGGCGACCAACCTGTCTTCGAGCGGCTCGACCTTCCGGTCCTCCGTCGCCTCGCTACGTTCGGTCGTTTCCGCTTCAGTCATGTTCGTCCTTCTTCCTCGTCCACCGGTCGGGCTGCGGTCGTGGGCCGCATTCGGGTCCGGTCAGGGCCTTCGCTTCTTCGGCCGGTTGTTGGTCCGGCGCGGTGCGCGATTGGGGGTCCCGCTGCGCGGGCTTCCGTTCTTGGAGCCGTTGGTGGCCGGGGCGTCGTCGACGATCTCCGAGCCCGTGGCGCTCTCCTCGACTGCCGTCGATTCGATCTCCTCGACGTCATCGACGGCGTCCTGCACGGCAGGCTTCGGCGCTCCCGCAGGCTTGTTCCGCTTCGGCTTCACACCGGGCGCTGGCGCATTCGATGCGCGGCGCTCGATCTCTTCGACCTTCTTGGCCTCTTCGCGCGCCTCGATCTTGCCGAACACGTAGTGCTGCTGGCCGTAGGTCCAGATGTTGTTGGCGACCCAGTAGAGAATGATCGCGAGCGGGAGGAACGGTCCACCGACCACCACGCCGAGCGGGAAGACGTACAGCGCCAGCTTGTTCATCATCGCGGTCTGCGGGTTGGCAGCCGCCTCGGGGCTCTGGCGTGCGACGGACGCGCGGCTGTTGAAGTGCGTGGCGACGCCGGCCAGGATCATCAGTGGCAGGCCAACCAGGATCACCGAGAGGCGATCGAATTCCTTGAATGCGCCGAGGCCCGCATTCTGGATCATCGTGGCGCCCAGCGGAGCGCCGAACAGGTGGGCATCCAGGAAGTGCCCGACGTCGGTCGCGCTGAAGAAGTAGTTGCCCAGCGACCGGTTCAGCTCGGGCGACAACTGCGGCTGACCGAAACCACCCTGAGTCCGGTTGAACGAGCGCAACACGTGGTACAGCCCGAGGAAAACCGGGATCTGCGCCAGCATCGGCAGGCAGCCGAGGATCGGATTGAAGCCGTGGTCCTTCTGCAGCTTCTGCATCTCAAGGGCCATCCGCTGCCGGTCCTTGCCGTACTTCTTCTGCAGGGCCTTGATCTGGGGCTGCAGTTCCTGCATCTGCCGGGTCGTCTCGATCTGGCGGACGAACGGCCGGTACAGGATGGCGCGCAGCGTAAACACGAGGAACATCACCGACAGCGCCCAGGCGAAGAAGTTGGACGGGCCGAGCACGAACGAGAACGCCTTGTACCAAAGCCACATGATCGCCGAGACCGGGTAATAGATGTAGTCGAGGCTGAACCAGTTGAAATCAAACAAGCGAATCGCTCCTCAGCGTGGCGGTTCCATCGTGGTCGTGCTCGTGCCGTGAGTCCGGTATCGGATCCCATCCTCCTGGATGCCACGGACCGCACTTCAACAGCCGCACCACCGCGAACCAGCCACCGCGGATCAGACCGTGATGCCGCAAGGCTTCCACCGCGTACTGACTACAGGTCGGCGTGAATCGGCACGACGGTGGCCGTAGCGGCGAGATCATGTTTCGGTACAGCTCAATCGCGTAGATGACACCGCGCGCCGTCCTGTTCGCGAGTCCGCCCATCACGGACTCACGCCGTCACGGGTGCCACGCGACCGAGCGCGCCGCAGCGCAGATCTGAGCTCTTGGTCGAGTCGGGCGGACATGGCGTCACGACTACCGGGCAGCGCGCGGATGACCAACCGGTCCCCCGGGCTCAGCTCGTCGACGACGCCGTACGCGACGTGTCGAAGCCGGCGTGCGACGCGGTGACGCTGGACGGCATTGCCAACGGACTTCGCCACGACCAGACCGATCTTGGGTGACTCGTCGTCGACCGACCATGCCGCATGCACGACGAGATCTGGCTGAGAGGCCCGGACACCCCGCTTGACCGTCAACCCGAAATCCGTCGACCGCGTCATCCGGTACCGAGCCGGCAGCACCTGTCTACACCCTGCTGGGATCAGAACAGTGTCACGCAGTGAGCGAGCGACGGCCCTTGCTGCGCCGGCCGGAAACGATGGCGCGCCCGGCACGGGTGCGCATGCGCAGCCGGAAGCCGTGCACACGTGCCCGACGACGGTTGTTCGGCTGAAAGGTCCGCTTGCCCTTGGCCACGGCTGTCACTCCTCGGTTACTGTCGCGTCGGCATCCTTCACCGACACGACGTGGTCATGTCGGTTGGGACACAGGCGCAGTTCGTTCGAACGTCTGTATCGCTTGCTAGCCCCGGCGCGGTACCCCGAGCTTCCGGGTCGCAGCCGTGTCGTCACATTCGGGCGACTGTTCGAGGGTACTGACGAGATTTCCCTAGGTCAAACCACTGACGTCCACCTCGGAATACGTCACACACGTCACATTCTTCACCAGGCTTCAACCGCCTCTCGCCAACGGCCAATCAATGTTGCAGAACGGTTGGCACTCGCGGCGAAAACTGTTAACTTCTGGCAGTGCCGTTTCGGCGTGAAGCGGCGTTGACCACCAACTGAGGACGACCAACCCACCCGCGAGCCCACAGAGTTTCAAAGCACTGTGACGAGCCCCGGGGCGCGGTCATCCGACACGTAGACAACGACATGACGACCCGGTGTCCGCTGTCCACAGGCTGTGGATAAGTATGTGGACAGTTTCCGGTTCGTCTATTCAGCCGTCGTCAGCGCGGCCTCGAGGGGGTACGTCTTCTTTTGACAACCGACCCTGACCCACCGTTCGTCGCGATTTGGAATGACGTCGTCGCCGAACTCAATGGAGACTCGGCCTCCCGGGATTCGGTCAACGGCGGATCCGCGTCACCTTCCCTCACCCCTCAGCAAAGAGCCTGGCTCAAGATGGTCCAGCCGTTGGTCATCGCCGAGGGATTTGCCCTGTTGTCGGTTCCGACGTCATTCGTCCAGAACGAGATCGAACGCCACCTCCGCGAGCCGATCATCACGAGCCTCAGCCGCCGGCTCGGACAGCGGGTCGAACTCGGTGTACGCATCGCGACGCCCGAGACCCCCGGCTCCCCACACGGCGACGAACCCCTCCCCGACCCCGACGAAGTCGACGAGGACGAAGAAGCGCTTGCCAGCGCCGAAGAGACCTGGCCGTCGTACTTCACCAGAGAGCAACCGAACTCTTCATCGAAGAACGACGTAAGCCTCAACCGCAGGTACACCTTCGACACTTTCGTCATCGGCGCCTCGAACCGGTTCGCCCACGCCGCCAGCCTCGCCATCGCCGAAGCGCCCGCCCGCGCCTACAACCCACTGTTCATCTGGGGTGAGTCGGGGCTGGGCAAGACACACCTTCTCCACGCGGCCGGCAATTACGCCCAGCGCCTCTTCCCTGGCATGCGGGTGAAGTACGTGTCCACCGAAGAGTTCACCAACGACTTCATCAACTCGCTCCGCGACGACCGCAAGGCGTCGTTCAAGCGCAGCTATCGCGACATCGACGTCCTCCTCGTCGACGACATCCAGTTCATCGAAGGCAAGGAAGGTATCCAGGAGGAGTTCTTCCATACCTTCAACACGCTGCACAACGCGAACAAGCAGATCGTCATCTCGTCAGACCGGCCGCCGAAACAGTTGGCGACGTTGGAAGACCGACTGCGGACCCGTTTCGAATGGGGTCTGATCACCGACGTTCAGCCCCCCGAGCTCGAGACCCGTATCGCCATCCTGCGCAAGAAGGCGCAGATGGATCGCCTGGACGTGCCTGGTGATGTTCTGGAGCTCATCGCCAGCAGCATCGAGCGCAACATCCGCGAGCTCGAGGGCGCACTGATCCGCGTCACGGCCTTCGCGTCGCTGAACAAGACCACCATCGACAAGTCACTGGCCGAGATCGTCCTTCGCGACCTCATCTCGGACTCCAGCACGATGCAGATCAGCACCGCGACGATCATGGCCGTCACCGCCGAGTACTTCCAGATCACCGTCGAGGAGCTTCGCGGGCCTGGCAAGACCAGGGCGCTTGCGCAGTCCCGGCAGATCGCCATGTATCTGTGCCGTGAACTGACCGATCTCTCGCTGCCGAGGATCGGCCAGGCGTTCGGCCGCGACCACACCACCGTCATGTACGCGGAGAAGAAGATTCGCGGCGAGATGGCCGAGCGGCGCGAGATCTTCGACCACGTCACGGAACTCACGACTCGGATTCGTCAGCGCTCCAAGCGTTGAGCCCACCAATTTTGCTCATCTCGCGCCGAAATCGTCGAAAAACTTTGGTCGCGTCTGCACCACTCGTCACACAAAATGCTCGTGGATGGCGCTGTGCACAACCCGTCGACAACTTGGGGCCACTAGCCGGCTCCGTTCACACATCGCCCGTCATGCACAGGGACAGCGAATCCACGAGAAGCTCATCCACACCCGGTACACGAGCGCCAGGGACGCCCCACCAGCGCACCAAGGCGTTCATCCACGAGTTGCACAGCCCCTATTACTAATACTTCTCTACCTACTAAGAATTACTTCTAGAAGAAGGGCCTTGGGGAAAGCTCCTCCCCACCCGCATCGGGTGGTCCGGCGAGGCATTCGTCGGTGACATCGATTAGCTTTCAACTTGGGACGGAACGCTCTACGGTTGTTCTTCTGAGCCGGTACGGTCGTTGAACCGCAGTGGTCTGACTCGTCGCGAGGCGGGCTCATATCCGCTGCTTAGAGCTTGTTGGTTGGTTGCATCGAAGGGACGCTATGGACGTGGTGACGACGACGGTTGGTCTCACCGACTTGAAGTTCCGGCTGGTTCGCGAGGACTTCGCCGACGCGGTGGCCTGGGTCGCGCGGATCCTGCCAAGCCGGCCCACCGTGCCCGTCCTGTCCGGTGTGCTTCTCACCGGCTCCGATGACGGCTTGGTGATCTCCGGATACGACTACGAAGTTTCGGCAGAAGTTCGTGTTGCCGCTGAAATCGCTTCTCCTGGAAGCGTTTTGGTGTCGGGACGGTTGTTGTCGGACATCACTCGCTCATTGCCGGCCAAACCGGTCGACGTGAGCGTCGAGGGCACCAGGGTCTTGCTGAGCTGCGGAAGCGCGAAATTCTCGCTGCCCACCATGGCCGTCGAGGACTACCCCACGCTCCCCGGCTTGCCCGACGAGACCGGTGTCGTGGCCTCGGATCTGTTCAGCGAGGCCATCGGCCAGGTGGCCGTCGCCGCGGGCCGGGACGACACGCTGCCCATGCTCACCGGCATCCGCGTCGAAATCTCGGGTGAGAAGGTCGTTTTGGCTGCGACGGACCGGTTCCGCTTGGCAGTTCGCGAGCTCACGTGGTCCACCGACGCCGCAGACCTCGAGGCCGCGGTCCTGGTACCTGCCAAGACCTTGGCGGAAGCCGCCAAGGCCGGTACCGACGGTGCCGAGGTGCACCTGTCACTCGGTGCAGGCAGCGCGGTCGGCAAGGAAGGGCTGCTCGGCATCCGCAGCAACGGCAAGCGCACCACCAGCCGGTTGCTCGATGCGGAGTTCCCGAAGTTTCGTCAGTTGCTGCCGTCCGAGCACACCGCGGTGGCGACGGTCGGGGTAGCCGAGCTGACCGAAGCCATCAAGCGCGTTGCCCTCGTGGCCGACCGCGGGGCGCAGGTTCGACTGGAGTTCTCCGAGGACGTGCTCCACCTGTCGGCCGGCGCGGATGACGTCGGCCGTGCCGAAGAGGATTTGCCGGTCGAGTTCTCCGGAGAGCCGCTCACCATCGCGTTCAACCCGACCTACCTGACCGATGGCCTGGGTTCGTTGCATTCCGAGAAGGTGACGTTCGGTTTCACGACACCTAGCCGACCCGCGGTATTGCGTCCGGCAGGCGATGATGATGGATCCGGGGGTTCGACCGGGCCGTTCCCGGCGGCCCAAACTGATTACGTCTATCTGTTGATGCCGGTGCGGCTCCCGGGCTGACCGGCCCTACGCCACGAAAGAGGCGCACATGCAACTCGGGTTGGTCGGTCTCGGCAAAATGGGCTTCAACATGCGCGAGCGTTTGCGCGAAGGTGGACACGAAGTGATCGGCTTCGATCCCCGGCCGGAGGTCACCGACGTCCCGACGTTGGGCGCCCTGGCCGAGGCGCTCACCGCGCCGCGCGTGGTGTGGGTGATGGTGCCGTCCGGCTCCGTCACCCACGACACGATCGTTTCGCTTGCCGACGAACTCAGCGAGGGCGACCTCGTCAGCGACGGAGGCAACTCGCGTTACACCGAGGATGGACCGCACGCCAAACTGTTGGCGGACAAGGGAATTGGGTTCATCGATGCAGGCGTGTCCGGTGGCATCTGGGGCCTGACGGAGG
>Ga0105237_10005410_pt1 | contig 14426 bp, 12 predicted proteins | sample KBSC24metaG_FD_81520 | JGI IMG/M metagenome (GOLD analysis project Ga0105237, IMG submission 81520) | Corn rhizosphere microbial communities from Kellogg Biological Station, Michigan, USA - KBS C2-4 metaG | ecosystem: Host-associated > Plants > Roots > Rhizosphere > Soil | place: Michigan, USA... | reverse complement strand
GGGCAGGTCCTGCCATGCTTGCTGGCTGTGCATCTTGGATCTCCGGTCGCACGACCCACCCGCCATCGACGGGCACGATCTGGCCGCCGCTGCGCTTCTGCGCGAGCCGGGCGGCCACCTGGTTCATGAACGGCTTGCCGCTCGGGTTCGTGATGTCGCCGGCCAGGACGGACCTGGATTGCGCACGGTCGATCGCTGCCGCGTTCGTCTCGGGCGTGGCGTTGCCGGCGGCGTCCGCAATCACTCGTCCGGTCGGCGCGGTGTCGTAGCTGAGTTGCGGCGGCGCGGCCGGCGCGGGGTTGGGCTCGCCATAGACGGCCGAGGCGCGCCTGGCTTGCGCGCCGAGGGTGGCCTGCTCCTGCGCGGCCGCGGCGGCCTGCTCTTCCTGCTGCTGCGCGAGTTCTCGGCGCTGCTGGTCGAGCTCCATCGACTGAACTGGCGTGACGACGCGCGCATTGCCCGCGGCGTCGGCCAGGATCTGCGGCGGCTGCGCGTCCGGCGCGGGCAGCCCGAGCGGCGCCGGCTGCGGCTGTGCCTGCTGCGGCGGACCACCGAGCAACGGCGGCTGGCCGTCGACCAGTTCATCGGCCACGATGCGCTCGGGCGTGTAGCCGAGTTGCGGCGCTACAGCGCGCGTCATCGGGCCGGCGTTCGGCGGCAGCGGCAGCGGCGCGGTCGGCGCCGCATGACCACCGTGCATCGGTCCGGCCACGCCGCCCATCATGCCGCCAGCGAACAGCCCGAGCACTGCGGCCTGGTCGACGCCATCGTCCAGCGGCTTGCCCTGGGCGTAGTTCTGCGCGACTTGCTCCTGCACGGACTGCGGCAATTCCTCGAGGCCGCCCTCGGTGGCCGCGCCCTCGAGCACCTTGCGGACGAAACTCTTCTGCAGCTTGCTTTCGAGCGCCTTCTCCGGACCGCCGCCGGCCAGCAGCACGTCGAGATTGCCGATGCCGAGGGCCTTCGCCGCCTTGCCGGCGATCAGCCCGAGGCCGCCGGTCAGTGCGCCGGATGCCGCCAAGATGGCGGACTGCTTGCCAGTCAACTGGCCATTCGGATCTTCCTGGCGGACCTGCTCGGCGTTCTGCCCGGCCGACACGGCACCTTCGCCGAGGGCAGCCGCGCCGATCGCACCGATGCGCGGAGCCAGCGCCAGCGCACCGCGCGCCACCCCGGCACCACCAAGCATCGACGGCGCCGATTCGATGGCGTTCTGGATGGGCACCGAAGGGTTGCGCACCGCTGCGAGTGCGGTGTCGACGATGCCGTGCGCGTTCTGCACCTCCTGCTGCGCGCGCTTGTACTCCGGGGAGTACCAATCGGCCGCGATGTCCTTGGCGTCCTTGAAGCGCACGCCAGCCGCCTCGGCGGCCCGGCCCGCAGCTCCACCCGTGGCCAGGTCGGCGATGCCCACCGCGGCCTCGGGCACGCCGATCGCGCCGCGAAGCAACGACACGCCGGTATCGCCCAGCGTTCGGCGGAGCATGCTGCTTGTCTCGGGCGCCGGCGCGGGCGGCTTCACCCCCAGCTTGGCGGCGATGTCGTCGCGCGAGAGGTCGGGGTAGAAGGCTTGATGCAGTGCATCGACCACCTGGCCGTCGTCAAGACCATCGAGGTCGGGATACTGCTTGCGAACGTCTGCGATGGTCGGCATCAGCGCACTCGATTCTGCTGGTAGGGGTTGTATCCGCGCTGCGCAGCCGCGGCGGCGTCGGCCTCAGACTGCTGTCGGGCTGCTTGCTGCGCGCGCCACGCGTTGCCGAAGCGGGCCTCCCAGTCGGCATAGGCTGGATTCGGCGCGAGGCTGAGTCCGATCTGCCGCGTTTGCGGCGGAGGCCCTGGGATGGCTACCGGAGCGGCCTGGGCGCCCGCCATCGTGACGCCCGCTGGCGCCGGTTGTGGCGTGGGAGCAGCCCCCGCAGTCGTCATGCTCGAACGCGGCGCCGCGGAAGTGGCCTTGACCGCCGCAATCCCGGCCTGCAGTCGAGCGGCCTGGCTCGCAAGCATCGATTTCGCATCGCCTGCTGGCGCGCGCCGCAAGCCCTCTTGCATCTGCGCCAGCTCGGCTTCCGCGCGAGCCACGTTGCCGCCGAACTCGCTCATCACCATCTGCTTGCCGGCATCGACATCGCGCGCCGCTTGGTCGGCCGGGTTGACGCGGGTATCAGGACCACGACCGGGCGCGCTTGCGGCCGGCGCGCCGCTGCCGCGGATGCCAAGCGGGTCGGGCGATGCGCCCTCTTGCGCGTAGCGCGACAAGACGCCCTGGGCTTGCATGCGCAGCGTGGCCTGTTGGGTGCGGAGCGCCTTCGCATTCGGATTGTTCTCATCCCACATGCCGCCGGCCTGAGCCTTCACGATCTCGGAATTGATCAGTTCGGCGCGCTTGTTGATGTCCTGCAGCGTGTACTTGTCGGCTTCGGACATGCGATCTGGCTTGGCGTCGATAGCATCCTCCTTCGACTTGACGATCCCGCTGTAGTAGAGCCCCTTGTCCGCAGCCTCCTTCTTCGCCGTGTCGGCGTTCTGCTGGGCGATGCCGGTCATCGTGGTTTTGTACTTGTCTTCCGACTTCACCTTGCTGAGTTCCAGAGCCTGCTTGCGCCGCTCGGACGCGCTCATGCCGATGATCCCCTCCAGCGTGTTCGCGCTGCCGACGATCACCTTGCCGTCTTGCCCGACGATGCGGATGTCCGGCGTGTCGTCGTTCATGAAGGCCTGGGCCTTCGCGCCAGGCGGGACGCGCAGCTTGCCCATGCCGTCGAAGTTCTGCCGCACGGACTCGGGGATCATGATGTCCACGGTCTTGCCGTCGGCCAGCGCATCGGGGCTCGGCATGGCGGTGCGGAGGTCGTTGATGACCTGCAGCGCGCCCTCGTTCTTCAGGTCGTCGGCGCGCGTGTGCAGCTTGTCGTACTGGTCGATCTGCCCGGCCTTCGCGTAGACATCGGCCACGCGAGACATGCGAGCCGCGGGCGTGTTCGCGACCGACCCGGCGGCAGCCGCCGAGGCCTGATCCGGGTACTGCTGGCCATCGACGAGATACCCCGTGGGGACTGGCGTGCCGACGTGCCGGCTGTCCACCATGTCCGGCTCGGCCGTTGTCTGCTGCGGCGCGACGGTCGCCGCGGCGCCCTGCAGGTCGTTGCGCAACTGGTCCTCGCGAGCCTGTTGGTCAGCCATCCGCTGGCGCTGCTGGGTCTGCCAGTCGGCGTCGTCCTGCTTCCGCTTCTCGGCCGCGACGGACTGCTGGCCCTGCATGAAGCCGCCGCCCACCTGGCCGAGCATGGAAAGGGCTCGAAGCATGCTCATCACGAATCTCCCTGGAGTTGCTGGATACGCGCCTTCACCTTGTCGATGCGCGTTTTCAATGCCTTGATGGCGCCGATCTGGACGCCGTTGTCGTCGATCGGGTTCTCGCCGGCCGCGCCGCGAGCCATGGCCGCGCGCATCGAACCGCCGGGGTTGGTCTTGGTCGAGCGGCTCGAGGTGACGTACTGGCCGTTCAACGGCAGGTCGGCCCGCATCTGGTCGAGCGGCGTCATGCGCGAGGCGGCAGCCATCGACGAGCCGCCGCTGTTGACCAGCGCGTTGGCGAGTGCGTCGAGACCCCCCTTGCCGATCTTGTCCCGCACCTTGTCGAGCAGCGAGGATTCCGCCGCCGACTGAGCAGCAGACCCGAGACCGCCGGCAGCCAGCGCATCCGTCGCGCCGATACCGCTCAGTGCGCCGCCGGCCGGCAGATATCCGGCTGCTGCCGCATCGGCCATGGTCGTGCCACCGGCAACACCACCCGTGCCGAACCCGCCGCCAGCAGCGCTCAAGCCGCCATAGGCCGTGTCCGTGGCAGCGCCGTAGGTGCCCGCGCCACCGTAGATCGAGCCCGCACCGCCTGCAGCTTCACCGGCGCCGCCGGCCGCCGCGAGGTCGGTCGGGATGGCCGACCCGCCGGCAACGCCAGAACTCACCGCGCCCGTGCCAGCATCAGCGGCACCCGCGCCTGCGCCAGCACCCGCGCCGAGCGCGCCGGCACCCAGCCCGGCCGCGGCGATGAGTGCCATCGCGTTCCAGTTCGCGTCATCGCCCGCGTCGTTCGCAAGGACCTTGACGAACTTGCCATCCTTGTCGAAGAGCACGTCCTCGAACGAGTTCGCCCCGCCGAGTGACCGCCGGCCGACCTGATAGCCGCTGCCCACCGGGTAGCCGTAGCTGTCGAGAATGCCCTGCCCGTTGGCGCCGCTGTAGCCGCCCCAGTCGCCCCCGCCCTCGGTGTTGTTGTTTGGTGCGTTCGGGGTGACGAGCTCGTAGGTGTTCCCGTTCGCCTTCAGCTTCGGCGCGCTGTTGAACAGGCCGGTGAGGATGCCCTTGGCCATGGCTACTTCCTCGGCCCTTCGAGCTTCGCGAGTTGCTGCTCCAGCGCTTCGAGTTGCGAGGTGAGAGCGCGGATCGCGCCGCGGTTCTGCTCGCCCATGGCCGCGACGTTGATCATCTTCCCGCCCGGCGCAACGCTGTCGCCCATGGCCCTCTGCGTGTCTTCCGCATAGGGACCGATGTGCGTCGCGCCCTGGCCGCCGGCAGACACGTCATCGGCTGGGTCCTTGTAGCTCCAGCCCTCGTTCTTCAGGCCGGTCACCGCATCGAGCGCGGCCTCGTCGTTCGTCGCTCGCTTGCCCGTCTTCTTCGCCTTGCTCGACGTGTAGGTCTGGTACAGGCCGCCGGCCAGCTTGCCGAGGTCGACGAGGCCCGCGGTGTCGGCGGCGTTGGACTGGGCGGCGATCTGCGCCGTCTGGTTGAAGAGGTTGCCCGAGGACTGGTTCGCGTTCAGCGCCGTGCCGTAGCCGTTCGCCATTGTGGTCACCGGGACCTGCGTTGCGGCCAGGCCCGCGCCGGTCGCCGACACGGCACCCTGCCCGGCCGTGGTAGCGAGGCCCTGCTGCGTCGCCTGGTTGGCCGCCACCTTCTGCCCGAGCGTGGCGGCGTCGGCCATGCGACTCGCGCCCGTCGCTTCGACATTGCGCACCGCGGTGTCAGCCGCTCCGGCCTTCGCGATGGCGCCCTGGATCGCCTCGGTCTGCGCGAGCTGCTGCTGCCGCCCGCTGCTCATCGTCGCGCCCGAGCGGGATGCGTTGCGCTCGGCGATGCCGGCGGAGTTGTCGAGGTTGCTCTGCACATCCGCCATCGCCGCGCCGGCCGCCTGCTGGCGCCGCTCCGGCGTGTCGTAGCTCATCGCATCCGATGCGATCTTCTGCTCGATCGGACGGAAGGTGCTCCTGCCGTAGGTCGCCAGGTCCTGCGCCTGGCTGGTCGCGAAGTTCTGGCCGGCGAGGTTGTTCGAGGCGACCGCGTTGTCCGTCGCGGCCGTCGCCGCGGCGGCCGGCGCTTGCGCGGCGGACTGGGCCTTGTAGTAGGCCAGGGCGTCCTTGGCCAGGGCTGCGTTCGCGTCCGCGGCCGAGGTGACGCCGGTCGCTCCGCTACTCGTGTCGTTGCACATTCTCGTCCTCGAAAATCTTGGTGAACTGGATTGCGACCGCCGAGTACCCGAGGCGCCTCATCAGCACATCCGCGTTGTTCAGCGTCTTGCTGTTGGCGCGGATCTCGCGGACGCCGATGGACCTCAGCGAGTCTTCGACGAAGCGCATCAGCGCAAGCATCAGAAAGCCGCCTGGCCGATGGCTAGGCTTCAGGTAGAGGGTGTCCTCTTCTGCGACCAGCGTGCTCGTGTGCGTCGAGGTCCCGACGTACATGCGCACCTGTGCGGCGATCTCGCTGCCGTGGCGCGCGGTGAACTGGTACAGCTGGCCGGCGCGTTCTTTCGCGAGCAGCACGTCATAGCGAGGCTTCAGCGCCAGGCCGTGCCGATGGGCTTCCGTCTCCAACCAGTGCGTCTCGTGCAGCGGGTGCAACTCGTCCTGGATCTCGGCGAACCGCTCCGCCCTCAGGATGTAGCCGTGGTGCTCCTGGCTTCCGAACTGCTTCGGGTCGGGCGTCCGGTCATCCCCGATGCGCGTCTCCGACTCGATCAGCGCGGCGATCTCCGGCGTCAGCACTTGGCCGAGCCGGCGCGACACCGCCGTGCGGAACTGCTGGACTGGAAACATGGACCCCTCCGGCCGACACACTGCGGCGCAGAAAGCGTCCCATGAAACCGGCCGATGTCAACCCGTGGGCCAGTTGATGGCGAACTCCGCTCCGGCCGGGAGGGCGACGGGTTTGGGAACCCAGGCCGATCCATCCCAGCGCGCGACCACTCCGGCGGGGCACGGCTCGACGGCCGTTTGACCTGGAAGGATGCAGTGCTGCACATCGTCATCTGGAACGTCGATCGTCTGGACGAGCTCGCCCGCTGCGTCGATCACCGAAACTCTGGCCATGCCTACCTCGTGAATAGCGTGAAGGTCAGCCCGATGGCGCGGATTTCCGCTCCGACACCGTAGCTGACGAGGGTGTACGTATTGAGCCCGGCCGACGGGGTGTCGGACACCGCGACGTTGGCCTCCATGATCCCAGGGGTCCCGGTCGTGGTGCCGAAACCGCTGTCGGCTCCGCTGCCTCCTGAACCGACCCCGCTGCCGTTGACGAACCATCGCCTGATCAGGGAGCCGTTGCGAAGCAGGTCCGCATAGATGTAGGTGCCGGTGTCGAGATGGAAGCCGCCAGCGATGGCAACGCCGGTTGCGCCAGATGGCACCGTGATCCCGACGGTGATGTAGGTGGTCGGCGAGGTCGTCACCGTTCCGCCATTAGAGTCGGCCGCATAGAAGCCGCTCAGCGAACCGGGCGTGATGTTGACCGTGGTAACCGCGTTGACAGCGCCGGCAGTCAGCGTCCCGGAGAACGTGCCGTTCGCCGCCGAGATGGTCCCCGCGAAGGTCGCGACGCCGCCGACGATGCTGAACTGCGAGGCGTACACATCGCCGCCAGCGGTGACCTGGAAATAGCGGCCGTCATTGAAATTCCCGAGCAGCAGTCCGCCCGGCCCGAGGAAGAACCCGGTTCCGCCCGAAGCCGGCCACGCATACCCTGTGAAAGCGCCACCCTTGATGTCGCCGCGGATGCTCACCGAGTTGAAGTTGGCGTCGCCGAGGTAGTCGAACCGATAGCCCGACACCCCGGATACCCAGTTGCTCGACTGGATTCCACCGGAGGCAATCAGCACCCCACCGATCGAGCCTGCGCCCGCGTATACGCTCCCCCGAAGAATGGCGTTCGTCGCTTCGAAGTAGCCGTCCGGCCGGAGAATCCACCCCGACGTGCCGCCGACGTAGTTCGTGCTCTTGAGGTTGCCGCCGATCGTGCCATCGCCGACAGTGAGCTTGGCCGCGCTGAGGTTCGCCACCATCGCGTTGTCGATCCAGGCCGCGCCCATGCGCGCGATGGGCGTGGTCAAGTCGAGGATGTAGGCGGCATCGATGTAGACGCCCGTCGGGTAGCTCACGCCGTTGATCGTGCCTGGTGTCGTGCGCACGATGAAGGGCACGGCCGGCGTGATGCCCGGCCCGCTCGGCGCGGCGATGGCGAAGCTGTCGGCGCGGATGATGAAGCTGCTGAAGGGCGTTGCACCGCTGCTCGTCGAGGCGAGCCCGAAGCCACTGACGTAGCCGTTCACGTCGAGCTTCACTGTCCATTGCGCGAACAGCTGTCCGGTCTGGGTGACGCGGGTTGAAATCTCCTGCTGCACGCTCGCGCTCATCGATCGCAACTCGGCAGGCCCGGAGATGTAGCTGTTGACCTGCTGGCCCGGCTCGAGCATCGCATCGTCGATGTCCACCGTCGTCGGCCCAGCCGATCCCAGCCTCGTAGACTGCCACAGGTAGACGTAAATCGTGGCTGCCGTCGGTGGCACAGCGAAGGTGATCGCGGCGCGGCCGAATGTCGTGCCGAGTGTCATCGCCGTGCCCAGCTGGTTCGAGAGCAACGTGGACCCGAGATACGTCTCGACGTAGATGTAGAACTTCGAACCGGCGGTCCCCTTCGCATACGCGGTCGCCGTCATGAACGCCGCGGACCCGGGAGTGATGTCGACCCGCTGGTAGATGCCCAGGCGCTGGCTGTTGGTGGTGCCGAGCGATGTGGTCGAGAGATGCTGGGCGGACCCGGAGATGCGCCCCGCCGACAACAGCGGAGCATCCGCCGTCGTGCTTGCGGCGTAGAGGACCCACGAGTCGGCCAGGCCGTCGGCCGCGCTGTCTCGCTCGAAACTGCTGTTGATCAGCAGGTTGGCCCCGAGCGTATCGATGTGGCTCTGCACCGTCGTGATCGCGTCAGCCGACGCCGAATCGCCATCGGCGCGCGCGGTGGCCTCGGCCACGATCGCAGCGGTGTTGCTGCCGACGGTGGCGGCGAGGGTGGTGATCTGCGAGGCAAGCGCGGTGTCGCCGCTGACGCGCGCCGTCTGCTCCGTCGTGATAGCTGCCGTGATGTCCGCCGCGGTCTTGGCCAGGTCGGCGTCTTCGAGGCGGATCTGCTCCGCGGTCATCGACCCGGTTGTCGCGCCGAACTGCAGCATCACCCCCACTGTCATCTCGACTGCGCCGGCAGGGATCGGAACGGTCTGGCCATTGCCGAACAGCACCGCGTAGTCCGTCCACGTCGTGCCAGGATTCGAGCCAGCGACCGGGTAGTACGAGAAACTCCCCCCTTGCGCCGTGGCGACCCTGGCCCCTGCGGAGTTCCTGAAGTCGACGATCATGTAGAGCAGGCCGTCGGAGCCCGCACTGCGCTGCGCCCGGATGCGGGCGCGGTACGTCTTCGTCGAGAGCACCGGAATCCAGGTCCGCTCCGTCAGGATGGCGCGCGAGCCCGTGCGCTGGAATGCGAATCGTCCCTGCGATGACCCGGCGATACGCACAGGCGCATCGCCCTGCCAGAACTCGGTAAAGCTCGTGCAGTTCGGGTCCTTGTTCAGTGCTCCGGCGGTCGACGTGGCGAAGAGCACGTCGGTCCGGTTGGACTGGGCAGTATCCCCATCGACCCGCGCCGTCTGCTCGGTCACGATCGCAGCAGCTGCGGCGCTGGTCGCGGCCGACACGGAACTGATGGTCGAGGCGAGCGCGCTGTCCGCCGACTGGCGCAGGGTCGCCTCGTTCGCGATGGCCGTGCCGCGCGCCAGCGTCTCCTGCAGGATCTGGAAGGCAACGGAGCCAGGCGTCGTTGCCGGGTCGGTGATCAGGTTGATCTTCGTGCCGAGGTCGACATAGAGCTGGCTCTGCGTGATCTGCCCGGTCAGGACCTGCAGCAGATGCGCCACGTCAACGCCGGTCGATGCAACCACCCCATGCAAGCCGCCGGCCGGCACCAGCGATTCCACGCCGTCCACGGTCTGGAACTTGATCCAGACGTGCCAGCGCAATGCCGGGTCGCTCGGGATCGCGATCAGCGTCAGCGCGTGCGGCGCGATGGCGACCTGCACGGCCTGGCCGAACGTGGGGAGACTCGGGTCGCCGACCTCCTTCGTGACCGCATAGATGTTGGTCTGGCCCGGGCCGTGGCCCATGGTGTAACTCGCAACGTCCCAGGTCACGTAGACGTAGGCAAGACCAGCACCAACTGCGAGATTCGACGGCGTTGGCGGCGGCGTCAGGTCGGGCGTCGGGTCAGTGCTGCCCGATCCTCCGGGGATGATGATCGTCGTGCCGCCCGAGCCACCACCACCCACCCCGCCGAGGGCGTTGCGCTGCGCGGCCGACAGCCCATCGCCCAGCAGGTCCCGGAACCTGATCGCGCGGTCGAGCCCGTCCTTGTCGCCGACGCTGCCCATCAGCACCTGGACGGCCTCGGTGACCTTCGTCAAGTGCCCGGCGGCCGCCTTGTCGGCGATGCCCGACGGGACCTTGCCGATGTCGCGAAACACCGTCACATCAGCTCCCGCATGTCGTCCGCGATCGTCATGCCCTGCACGGGGTAGATCGTGCTGAACTCGATCTGCCAGTTTTCAGCGAGGTAGCCCCGCGGCAGCCGCCAGGGCCGGCCGTCGGTGACGATCTTGGTCTGGACGAGATTGCCATCGGCGTAGACCTTGATCGTGACCGGATAGCCATCGGTCACCAGCTGCGCGCACGTCATCACCGCGGGCATCGGCGTCCTGAAGACCTTGGTCTTGAAGTTGGCCGTCATGATCGCCGCGGCGGCGTCCCACTTGCGCACGCTGCCGCCGGCCAGGACGTAGAGCGCGCCGGAGATCGGATCGCGATACGCAGCGTCGTAGGCCACATCCAGGAAGTAGAGCCCGGTCGGATTCAGTGGGTCGATGATGAAACCCTTGCGCACGCCGCTGCCGTCGTCGTAGAACGCGACGTACCAGTTTTCGTAGCTGGCCGCGATGATCGTCTCGGGGTGGATGGCGGCCCAGTCCTCGGTCAGCATCAGGCCGGCGGTGACGTTGCCGGAGGTCGCGGAGCCGACATACATCAGGCCGCGGCGCGAGGCCCAGACGACACCATGCCCCATGCCCACGGCGGACCGCTCGGACACGCAGGCCTCGGCCTCCTTCAGCTTCTCGGCGTTCATGCTCGACGGATCGGAGCCGGTGACCAGGTACGGCTTGCCCGTCGTCAGCACGATCAACGATTGATCGAACGCGACCTGCGCAACCGTCGTGTCATCGCAGACCAGCTCGTAGCCGATCGGCCAGGCGTATGGCTTGTAGGGCACGCAGAAGCGGATGCTCTTGCCAGAGAGCATCGAGGCGAAGCCGTTCCACAGCGGCGTGATCCACTTGCCATCGGAGGGCGGCATCACCCAGAAGGTGCTCGGCATCACCTCGCCGAGCGCGCGCGCGTCGTCGGTGGTGGTGGTCGTGCCGATCGGGATCTCGCGCAGGAAGAACGCATCCGCGGTGCCCGTGGCGCCCGTGCGCGTGACGTAGATCCGGCGCAGCGTGATGCCGTAGGCACCCGACGGCGCCGCCTCGAGGCTGCTGATCGTGATCAGCGCCCCGGGTTTGCACTGCACATAGTTGCTCGGCGGGCTGGGTGCGCTTTCGTCGCCCTGATCGTTGACGAAGGTCGAGAAATAGAAGCGCGTCTCGAGATCGCCGGTCGTGCCGTCGGTGGTAAGCGTTACCACTGGCGGGCTGATCGGCGCGGGCACGCCGAGCTCACGATGGGCGTTCGGATATGGCACCGACGCCAGCGCGAGCGCGCTGTTCGTCCACTTCGGCGTGCCGGCGCCGGTGTAGTAGGTTTTCTCGCTCGTGTCGTCGGCATCGAACGAGCGCATGACGTTGACGGGTGTCGACCAGGACAGCCAGTAGTCGGCGTCGCTCTGGAAATCACGACCCATGCGGTAGATCGTCAGCGCCTGCGAAGCCGTCGGCACGCTGGCGACTGGGTTCGGCAGATGCCACGGGCGCAAGTCGCCGCGGCCCGGCCGCTGGTTCAACGACTGGACGCCAACCCCGTCAGGCAGCAGCTTCGGGTGCAACTTGCGGTTCGCCCCCGCAAAGCCTGTGATCTCGATCTTCATCGATCGAGCCTCCCCTGTGTTTCGCGAAAGTCAACCCGGGGTCTTCTTCCTCAGGGCGGCGTAGGCGCGCTCGCAGGCAAGGCCGGCTTCGTGGGCGTCGTCTGCGAACGGAGCCAGGATTCCCGCCGCATCGTCAGCCCCTTCGAACATCCCTCGGAGCACAAGGCCGGGACCGGCGGCTGGCGCGCCTCCTGCGGCAACTCCGGGATCTCCGCCGGCTGGATGATCAGCGGCGGCTGCAAGCGCTGCGGAGAGAGTGCGCACCCGGACATCAAGAGCGGCAGAAGCAACAGCTTCAGCACGACGCTGGGTTTGAATCTTGGCTGCATGGCGGGATACCTCGGCAAGGTCAGTGGTTCGTTGATGGTCGATCGCGCGCTGCTCCTGCTCGGCCTTCAGCGCGGCTTGCGTGCGGACGGCGGTCTCCCTGTCCCAGGCGGCTTGCACCCGGGCCGCGCCGATGGCGTTGCCCTTGTGCTTGCCGCCCTCCCACAGGCCGACCCCGGAGAGGATGAGGAGCAGTGCGAGCACGAGCGCCATGCCGAGGCGGCTCATGGATACACGCTCGCGGCCTTGCCGCCGTTGATTGCGGCCGTGCTGCCAACGGGACCGTCGGAGATCACCGACACCGCTGAAACAGCACCTGCCACGCGCGGCGTCACGATGATGGTGTTGCGGTGCAGATAGGGTCCGAACACGTTGTCGCCGATGTCGGTCACCTTGACGGTGTCGTCCCCCTCCGCATTGCGGCGGGTCACCGTCGATCCCCCGGCGGTATCGGTCACGGTGCAAACGTAGCCAGCCATCACGATGAGAGATAGCCCGCTCCTGCTTTGGTTGGTCATTGAGCAATCTCCTTTGGAGCGTCTGGGGAAAGGCACAGCGCCATCTCGTCCGCCCGGCGGCGAGTCAGGCCGGGCAGTGGCGTCTGAATGCCGACGACCGACGCCTTGTTCCACCGCGGCAGCTGCGCGCACGCGGCGCGCCAGTCGCCGGAGCGGAGGAGCCGGGCCGCGGTGGACCGCTTCGGGTCGCATGCGATGTCGGCGCCGAGGTTGTAGGCGGCCGAGCTGAAGGCGGACATGACGTTGACTGGCAGTCCATAGGAGCCGGGCACGCAGGCGTAGAGCTTCAACGCCACCGCCTGCATCTCGACGGTGAAGAGGGCGTGGCATTCGGCCTCCGTCTTCGTGTCGCCCATGCGCACGCCGCGGATGCTGCCGAAGCAGATCGTGGGGATGCCGACCGGGTCCTTGTAGGCCTTCGTGCGCAGCCCCTCGAAGCCGCCCGCGATGCCGCAGGCAGTGGCCACCGCCGCGGCGATGACGCGCTGCCGCTGGTCAGCCATCGAGGCCTCCATAGTCGGTGCTCGGCTGGGTGGCGGCGCGCGGCTTCACGAAGCCGGCCCGGACGAAGTGCTTGCGGAGCACTCGTTTCCAGATCCACTCGCCCAGCATGCAGGCGGTGTAGATGGCCGCCAGCATGCCTGCGACCTCGGCCCACGAGTTCGGGACGAGAAAGGATGCGCTCGCGCTCGCGACTGCACCGGTCACCTTGGTGGCGGCGGCGTTGATCGGGGAAGATTCAGGGTTGTCCATCACGCGTCCTTTTGCGGCGGGGTGTAGTTGTCGAACTGCTCGTCGAATTCGGCTGCGGTGGATGTGAACCAGACGCCCGAGTTGACCGACCTGAAAACGCGCATCGCGGCCTGACCACTCCAGCTGACGGCCAGCGTGACGAGGGATTCGTAGATGCCTCCGGTCGAGCGGCAGACGTAGAGGTCGCTCATAGCGGGATGATCTCCATCGGGTGGTCGACGCTTGGATTCAGCAGCCACGCATCCCACTCCGCGACGTACTGCGGCCGGCCGAAGTGCATGAAGCCCGCGGCGTAGTTCGAGTAGTTGCTGGACCCGGTGAATGGGTGGCGAGCCCACGCCCATGTCCCCGAGACGAGATCAGAGAACGTCGCCGCGCCGGCGGGTCGCGTCAGTTCGAAATGCCCGGTTGGCGGTGACGTGGTCGTGTCGAAGATCACGAAGGTGTCGGTATGGTTCGCCATCCGGCCTTGGCCATTCCGATGCGCGATGTTGAAGCCACCGAACGTGACGGGGCTGGTGCCGGTGAACGTGATCGGGAAGAAGCCGGCGGCGATGTTCCCGGCGTCGCAGATGCACAGGTTCGCGCCCGGGAAGCCGGAGCCCCACTGGACACCAGCGATGAACACGTCGAACACCGGGTCATAGACGATGCCGGGCTGATTGCTGAAGGGATACGTGCCGTTGACCTGGTCGACGCTGCCCCAGTTGCCGATCCGCGCAGCCATGGTGTCCGACTGCCAGGTGTTCGAAGGGCTGGTGTAGTCGAGCCAGAAGAAGTTCGTGTTGTTGTCGGCCGGGAACCGGATGATCCGTTGGCGCTTGGTGTCCTTCACGACCACCTGATAGATCGTCGACGGCGTGACGGTGCCCACATCGCCGAAGCGACTCCAGGTCTTCGCGATCGGGTCGAAGGCATGCGCCTGGCCGGAGCTGATCGCGCCCGCGCCAACCGCCGAGCCATAGGCCTGAAGCAGGCACGGCCCGTTCGGCTCGTTGCTGTGCAGCGCGAGGAAGTGGAGATACGGATGCTGGCTGGCAGGGCGGTTGGCGATGTCCTCGCCGTGCGTCGTGTCGCTCGTGGTGACCGGCGCAACGCGCGTCGGCGCGAGCATCAACTCCCAGGCCGCGGTCGACGCGCGCCACGCGATGACGCCGTCGTAGCCGGTGTCCCCGTGGCCACCACCATAGACCACGTAGAGGATGTCCACCAGCGCGCCGTTGGCGTCGTAGATCCGGATGATCTGCGCCATGCCCCAGGCGCCGAGCACCTTGACCAGAGCATCGCGCACGTCGGCCGCGGTGCGCAGCGATTGCAGATTGCCCAACTTGACCATCGGCGGGATCAGGTTGCGCTCGATCATCG
>Ga0105237_10005409_pt1 | contig 14426 bp, 16 predicted proteins | sample KBSC24metaG_FD_81520 | JGI IMG/M metagenome (GOLD analysis project Ga0105237, IMG submission 81520) | Corn rhizosphere microbial communities from Kellogg Biological Station, Michigan, USA - KBS C2-4 metaG | ecosystem: Host-associated > Plants > Roots > Rhizosphere > Soil | place: Michigan, USA... | reverse complement strand
CTCTGCTCTTCATCCAGGTTAGTTAAATTTAGAACATCGCACGCCAGCTTAATATTGCACAACGGATTTCTCACTTCATGGACAAGAGCAGAAAAATATCCAGGGGAACTGCTTCTTGCTCCATCCTTCATCGTCCTCGCTTCAGGAGCGGTAGCCGGCAGTTTGGTTAAACCCAAGGGGGCGCCCTGACTACGGTGGGCTGGTTGACTTTTATTCATAATTGGAAAATTTTAGCTCGACATGGTGGCACTTATTTATTCATACCCACTCTTAATGATGGTCAGAATCATTTTAAACCGGCCATTTGGTTTTATAAAATTAAGAGCGTGTGCGGGGATTATGATTCCCATCCCCGTTTCTAAGACATGAGATTTATTATCAATAACAATATTCGCCTTACCTTCAATGATCTGGGCAAAGGTTTCAAAGGGAGACGTCTTTTCCGTCAGTCCTTCTCCATTGTCAAAAGACATTACGCTTATATTGCCTGTGGATTTTTTTATGATAGTCTTGCTCACCACCGAATTGGAGACATATTCAATGATTTCCACAATAATATGCGACTTGGCCTTTTCCAATTCCTGATTTTCCAGGTTCTCTTTATTTTCCATTTTTTGAGGTTTATTTCGTTATTATGCACCCTATAAAGGTGTATATAATTCCATTCATATCCGCTACAGCATTATACAACCTGCTTACATGATTCACACATGTAAGCATATATCTTTGCTTGCAGAATGCCCTTGTGTGAATTATATAAGCTTTATCATGAATAGTGTAATACTTTATTTACCGGATGTGGTACCTTTACTGGTCTCCCAAAAAGAGCAACTATCTCGCTCAAATTATCTTTTACGTCCCTTCCGCTGATTGTTCAAGAACAATTATTTAAGAACTGAATTAAAGTTAATTCCGAGGTTAGAAAAATAATTTCGCCATTTAAAAACACATTATGAAAAAAGCATTGTATTTGATCCCGGCCGGCATGTTATTTTTATGCGCCTCGGTTCTGGGGCAAAAGGCCAACATCGACTCATTGGAGCTGGTTGCGCAGATCAGTCAGGATCAGCTTAAGCTTGGCAAATTGCAAAATATGGTTGATGATAGAACCAGGAGCAAGCAAGCTGCCGCCGTCGATGCGCAGAATTCAGCAAGCGACAACGTTAGGGCGGCAGAAAAGCTGAATGACGACCCCAATAATAAGAAATTGGCCAGTGACGCCAATAGCAAAGCAGGTGACGCGAAAAGTGATGCCGGCAAGGCGAGAAAGGAAATCCGTAGATTGGACGACCTGAATAAGAACATAATGGAGCTAAAAAATAAAATAGCCATTGCACAAGCCAGGCTGAAAATGTATTCACCGGCGCCCGTTTTTATTCCCCTCGCTACACCAATGCCGCAGCCCGACACTACGCAGCATTCCTGAACAAAGTGGTGAACCTGCCGGTTGGAAACTAACCCCATGCCTTTTAAAACAGCCTTCCTGTTTCCCGTCTTCTTCAGAGCATGGAAAAAAGGGCCAGAATACGTTCTGGCCCTTTATACTTCATATTCTTTTCAAACGCTTTGACGAAGATACGGCGACCGTGGCGCGTGGGCATTACATGGAAAAATGCTGCGTAGTCCGAATATTCTTGTGTCCCAGCATATTGGACACCGTCTGATTTGTCATGTATATCTTCCTTGCCGGATAATGTATCCCGGATGATAACGGCGGTTATCGGCTTACTCCGGTCGACCAAGCGCGGTACCGGCAAAAAGCATAGTCATGAAAAGCACAAAATATACAGTTAGCTGGTAGGGTACCTGTGAAGGATTTTAGTGGACCCTGTCCTACGGACAGGGTCCACTAAACTGGTATGCTCTCTATTGGGAATTACCCATGTCGACCAAATTCCTCTTCATCCTCAAAAAGGAAGCCTGTTTGAAAACTTTGCCATAAATGAACTGGTAAAGGAGCGCTCTAATCATAATGATCCACATAATTTATACTTTTGGCGGGATAGTACTGGAAATGAGATAGACATTGTAATTGACAAAGGAACAAGTTTGTATCCAATAGAAATTAAATCGGGAAAAACAGTTACGTCGGACTATTTTAAAAACTTCGATTTCTGGAATAAAATTACGGGCACAACAGAAGGAACTGTTATTTATGGTGGCGATCAAATACAAAAACGAAGCAACGGAATTACGATACTGCCTTGGAATGATATAAATACCCTGTAAAATAAAGAGAAAGGATATAGTTAGAAATTCAAAAAACACATCTATTGTCAACCGCCAGGAAATTCGCCCGCGAAACGACCGTCTATGGCTTTTTGCGATCTCGATGTGTTTTTTGATTACGTGCCTTCCGCTTGCTCCTGCTTTAGCCGGCCTGAGCAAGATCGGCAGCAATACTTCGCAGCGCGAGTTTGTCGTTTCTACCCGTTATTTCATCGGCATACTTATACTCGATGCATGGTGCGTCATTCCGTTTGCAAAACTACGAGCCGATGGCAGACCCATAAAATACGGTGTCATCAAACTGGTCAATATCGTTGTAACTGTATCCTTGAACGTGATCTTCATTCTATGGATTCCCTATGTGCTAAAGCACCAGCTGTATGGTAATGAATGGTTCTCGTGTTGGTATGTTCACGGGTGGGTGGGATATGTCTTCTTATCCAATCTAATAGCCAGTTTTATTACGCTTTTGCTCTTACTTCCGGAGTTAATTCAGCTACAGATAAAATTTGATCGCTCAATGTTTAAGGGTATGGCGCTCTATAGCGGCCCTATCCTGATCGCCAATTTGTCTTATTTGGTAAACGAGAATCTGGACAAGATCCTGCTTGGTAAGCTCCTGCCGGCCAACATTAGCGAGCATGAAGTAGGTGTTTATGCTGCCTGTGCACGGCTATCTATTTTTCTTAGTCTTTTCAACCAGGCCTTTCGGATGGGTGCCGAGCCCTTCTTTTTTAGTCACGCCGGAACTAAGAACGCCGGGCAAACATATGCCCGCATCATGGACTATTTCGTCATTGCCATGTGCGTGATGTTTGTGGGAGTGGTAACCAATATTGAGATATTAAAGCATCATGTCGACAACAAGGCTTATTGGATCGGGCTGAATGTTGTTCCACCATTGTTGTTTGGTTATGTCAGTCTGGGTATTTATATGAATCTTTCCGTATGGTATAAGTTGTCGGATCAAAGCCGGTATGGGTTATACATATCCGGGGCTGGGGCTATCTTGACGGTGCTGCTGAACGTGCTTTTCATTCCGCGCTATAGTTATATGGCATCGGCTTGGGCTTCTCAGCTGAAATCGACATGAGTACAATTGAATATAAAGACAAGGAGAAAAAAAATACCCCTGTTAAACACTTAAAATCCCCTGATTATTTTGATGTCGAAAAATTCCCCATTTCTACATTTGCCATTATATGGTTAAGGGGCGATACAATGAGGATCGAAAGCGAACAATTTTTGTATCGATTCCGGGCAGCTGAAATTTTGTTTTGCGGTAACCTATTGGTAGTTAATCATATATAGCTCTGGCACCTCGATTGCCAGCAACCATTAAACTAACTATATATATGACAAGGGCAATGGCTAATTTCTTATTGTTTGTGCTCGCATCATTTAATCTGCTTAGCTGCCACAAATCACATCACCGTTCTACGGAATATTCGTATGTAAAACCTGTGCAGCTTGATGACGGGATACCTGTAGATGCTATGCATAATAATGGGATGGACACCGCAAAAATTGTCGCCCTTACCAAACTAATACTGTCAGATACATTCCCCAACATCCACAGCATGCTCATCCTCAGGCATGGCAAACTCATTTACGAAAATTATTTTGCAGGCGAAGATGAAATAGTAGGTAAAGGGCATGCGGGTTACGTTGACCACACGATCGATGATCTGCATGATTGCAGGAGCGTTTCAAAAAGCTTAACCTCTGCCTGTATCGGCATTGCTATAAAACAAGGCTTTGTCAAAAGCATTGATGAGCCGATATTTTCATACTTCAACGAATATGCAAAATATTTCGATGCGGCTAAACGAAAAATAACGATCCGGAACTTGTTGACCATGACTAGTGGCTTAGATTGGAATGAAGATACTCCCTACCTCGATCCTAAAAACAGCGAAATACAAATGGACGTAAGCGACGACCCGGTCCAATTTATATTAAGCCGTAAGCTGACCTCCGTTCCGGGTAAAACCTGGAATTATAGCGCCGCCAGTGCTACGCTTTTAGGAGAGATATTAAGGAAGGCTACCGGCGAGAGACTGGATCAGTTTGCCGCGAAGTATTTGTTTGCCCCTTTGGCCATCAAAAAATATACATGGGAACCCATGCTAAAGGATAAGGATATGACTGCTGCTGCATGGGGACTTCGGTTAAGGTCGCGGGATTTGGCCAAATTCGGGCTTTTGTATATGAATGATGGCAAATGGGTTAACACGCAGGTTTTAGATACTGATTGGGTGAAACAATCGTTAAGTACCCAGGTGCTCAGGCCATCGGAAAGCCCCAAAATAGCCCGGGGCTATGGTTTTCAATTTTGGACGGATCCGCTTACACTACCCCGATACAAAACTGATCTTCCTTTCGCCATGGGCAGAGGTGGGCAGCTGATCATTTTTTGGCGGTCTATGGATATAGTGCTTGTATTTACCGGCGGTAATTATAATCAAAATAATACTGGACGTGATATCTATACCGCATTTACCCACTACATCGTCCCTTCGGTCAAAGAAATGCAACCTTACCTTAAGTAAGTTCACCGTCCCGTTAAGTTACCCAGTTTCTTTTTGGTTTCAAGATCGTCTTTTAGCGATAATGATTTTTTATAATTTGCCACCGCCTTATCGTTATCGCCTTTGGCAGCATACAGGTCTCCCAGGTAACGGTACGCCACCGCACCCGAGGGATAATTTTGTATATTCATCATAAATAAATCTTCTGCTTTGGTAAATTGCTTTTGGCTCATCATAAAATAGCCGGCATTGTTTACCACATCTTCAGGCGGTAATAAAGCACTGCCATCCTCATTAAACATCAAATATTCCGATGATAAAACAGCGTAGTGCTCTTTAAGAAAAGATGCCAGCGGAAAACTGGGATCAGTAAAAGAATTTGCCGGGTACTTTAGTGTATAATCTTTAAAAATAAAATGAAGGCCGTCATAGGTAGCAGGCAAAGGCGAGGTGGTATGTGATTCATCATCGTAATACTTAAAGGACGCCCTTAAGCCTTTTTCATTGCCCTGCATATAACGGGCTAATTGAAGTATACCACGCGAGTGGATAGTACCGCTTGTAGTATCAGTTTGAATGGAGGTGGTATCCATGCCAGCAGGCAGGGTATTGGCCATAGCAAGGAATATAGCGGCACTGTCGTAAGAATTTGTTTTCATTGTGCCGGCTGCTTCATGCAACAGTTTTTGCTGGTCCCACCACATGCTGGGGTCTATCGCTATATAACCCCTGAACAGTTTTGTGTGGTGCATAAAGGTATTGATCACCGTAATGCCGCCAAGCGAATGCCCTATCAGCATACGGTATTGCATAGATGGGTACAATGAATCTATGTGGGGAATCAGCTCTTTTTCTATAAATGATGTAAAAGCTTCGCCGCCACCCGAATTGGCAGCAAAAGCACTGTCAATCCACAATCCACCTGTTACTCTTGTAGGTGTAAGGTCTCTTCTCCGGTTGGTGTTGGGTATACCAACAACTATCATCTCAGGGCACACATTGTTTCCCCAAACCGAACTTAAAAAATCTATCATGCCAACCACGCTGGTAAAATTCTTTTCACCATCCAGCAGGTATATTACCGGGTATTTCTTTTTCCTATCAAGCCCCGCAGAAGGCGGCAGGTGAACCCAAATTTGTCTTTCCTCGCGCAGTATGCCGGAGTTAATGCTGTCCATAGTGCCTATGGTTAGGGGGTTGTTTGGCTGTGCAGTAACAGGAGACAGAAAAATGCTAAAGAAAAGGCAAATCAATACAAGACTTCTCATAACGTGGTTTTACTATATAAATACACAGGAATTTTCTTAGTGTTGCATAATTTAAATCTGATTTATTAAACCTGGGTGAAAATATAAAGGAACACAACTGGCATTTGTTGAACTGCTGGAAATAAATTCATGGCGTAATAACAAAGAATAACCCGGTTCGGCACAACCATATAAGGTTATCAAGAATATAAGTAATATAAACGTTTGAGATATCATCATGGCAATACATTTTAGGTAAAATAATGAAGTCTACTAAAAAAACTGCCCTTGAATAATCTATTTTAAGCCTCAGGCTTAGGACGAATAGAGGACTGATTCCAATCCTTTACACCGCATAGACGTGATTGGCTGTATGCTTACGCAAAGCTGGGGTGCAGTGATGAAGTCTTGCGGGGCAAGAGGGACAGTTTTCGATCGCGCTGTGCAAAGCCCGTGAGGTGGGGATTTTAGAATGAAACACGTCGAAATTACCCGACAGGTAACCAATCCTGTCCGACAAGGTCTAGTCAACCACCGGAAGCGAGTCTTGCGTAGTCGGTAGAGATGCCGGCACGAAGCGTAGACAGCGACTGCTGAAGGTAAGCTATTGAGCCACGAAACTGTCCTACTTGCTGAAGTCTTGGTTGTTCGAAATGCTAAGACAACAGTGAACCGGCGTCATAGACGAGCCGGGGAACTTCGGCCGGGGTCTGAGAACTTATCAAAGGCAGACAGGGGTAATACGGGAACACAGGAGAGCCTACCGCCTCCGAACGAGACTCGGTTTTTTTTTAGGATTGACCGAACCAGAACAGTCCAAGTCTACAGGGTAAATATTGCCATCCTGTCAGATGCGAAGAAAAGGCAATATTCGGGAGGTATCCGGACCAAGAGAAATCGCAGGAACGGAGAAGGGCGAAGGCAGTCTTAGCATCCTCATAGTACCGATGGAAAGGTGGGAAATCCGCTGCTGGAAAGCCACTGAGTAGGGAAGGGGGATGCCTGTTTACGGAACTGCATTTTAGAAACACTAAATGTACCAGAGACATGGAAAAAGTGTTAACAGTAGAGATGTAGATAGCGGAAAGGGCAAGGAAATACCCAAAGGAAGCCCTGACGAACCTGCACGAGTTCATCGATGTCGGGCTGCTGCATTCCAGCTTCGACTCCCTCAATAAGAGAGGAGCAAGTGGAGTGGATGCGGAGACCTGGAAAGATTACAATGAACAACGGGGGGAAAGAATACCTCAGCTATTAGCGGCCTTTAGAAGTGGGACGTACCGGGCTCCCAACATCCGGCGGGTGTACATGCCCAAGGGAGACGGGAAGCTGCGGCCGCTGGGACTGCCAACGGTGGAAGATAAGCTGCTGGGAACAGCCGTTACCAGGGTGCTAACACCGGTGTATGAGGAAATATTCTATCCCACGTCGTATGGGTTCCGGCCGGGCAAATCCCAACACCAGGCATTGGAGGCATTATCCCGGGAAATGACTGTAAAAGGTAAGCGCTATATCATAGACGCGGACATGCAGAACTACTTTGGGAGTATCAACCATGGTTGTCTGCGGGAGTTTCTTGACCGAAGGATAAGAGATGGCGTGATCAGAAAGATGATAGACAAATGGCTGAAGGCCGGAGTATTGGAAAATGGGCAGGTCACCTACCCGACGGAGGGTACCCCTCAGGGGGGAACGATCTCAGCGTTGATCAGCAACATTTATCTGCACTACGTGCTGAATGAATGGTTCAAAGAGCAAATACAACCACTACTGAACGGGGGGAGCTTCATCATCCGGTTTGCGGATGACTTTTTGCTGGGATTTACCAACAAGGAAGACGCGCTACGGGTGCAGCAGGTGCTGCCGAAGCGACTAGGGAAATACGGACTGACCCTGCATCCCGAGAAGACGAAGCTGATAGAGTTAGAAGAAGAGCAGGGGCAACAGGACCGGGAAAAGAAAACGTTTGACTTTCTAGGCTTCACCCATTATATGGGAAAGAGCCGGAAAGGAAGACGTGTCCTGAAGCGCAAGACGAGTAGCAAGAAGCTGAATGCCTCTCTGAAGCGAATGAGTGGATGGATAAAGCTCAACCGACACAAGCTACCTATGCCGGTACTGATCGCCGAACTGAACCAAAAGCTGCGGGGCCATTATGCTTATTATGGTGTAACATTCAATAGCAGGCGGCTAAACTCGTACTATTACCGGACGAGACGCTTACTCCACAAATGGCTTAACCATCGTGGAGGCAAACGGGTCTGGTCGTGGGAGAAGATGGCCAAACTACTTGAAGAATGGATACCTCTTGAGAAACCGAGGATCTATCACAGCTATCGCTTAGCGAAACCGTAAACGGAGGAACCGGATGCAGGAAAGCTGCTCGTCCGGGTCTGTGGGGGAGCGGGGAGGCAACGAACCGCTCTACCCGGAACCTTTTTTCCAATGATTTATTGAAAATCAAAGACTTTATTATTAGGTATAAAATTTATATCTTAAAGCTAACGTAAGGTCTCCTCGCCTGTGGCAAGTTGGAGCAAATTGTTTCTTGAGTATGTTCTGTAATTTCTTCTAACCTTCATTTCCAGCTTCCAAGCATCTAATCTTCCTTAGATCAGCTTTTTCAATATTGCGATGCTTCCCTTGGGCCGAATGCCCAGGCAAAAGTATTGGCGGACAAATAGATGTTGCCGGTTTCGCGCAGGGTTATCGTGCAGTCGTTGGTCGAACATGATAAATAGGTTATAAATAGCACTACGTTATTTTATGTTGCTGCCGGCAGGGAAAGGGGCGTCACTTGTCGGGCCTGCAGTCACTTAATGCTTGTGTCTTTTCCCATTGAGTTTATTGATTTACCCCGCAGAAGACGCGCTGTATCGAGAAGTGCCTCATCTGTTGATTCCGCCTCCATGCTGAATGCCGACTTTGCTGCGCTGGAATCGATAAGGAATGGGGCATTGAACTGATACATGGTTATTCGCAACTCGCGGACCATTGGTGCAAAAAGCCCGGCAGACCATATGATTGGATAGGGAACTCTTAAAAGTTTGGGAGTATTCAAGCCGTTTACTTTCGCAAAACGAAGGACGAGTTCACGAGCAGTCACGGGATCGTTAGTTGGGACATGCCAGGCTTTTCCCCAGGCGTTCGAATCTTCAGCCACCCGGACCAGCAATTTTGCCGCATCATTTACCGAGGTCCAACTTCGTGGAACATCGAGTGGAATTGGTGAATTTACAACCTTGCCTTCCAACAGCGGTTTACAGAGCGCCAACGAAAACATAGAATTGGGCTGAAAATGATCGCTGGACCTAATTTCAGTCATCCGAATCCTGCCTGCTTGGTGAAGGTGCAGGGCCTTACGCCACAAATCCGCTCGAACTTTTAGCTTCGGATGAGTCGCAGCCAGAGGGGTATCTTCCGACATAACGCCCTTAACGGGACCATAGCCATATAAATTACTGTAAGTTGCCAACACAGCTCTGGTTCTTTCTGCTGCGAACAGAATAGCTGACCCCAAAGGCGGCCATTCTTTTGGCCAATTGTTATATGGCGGACTGGCACAGTTGTATATTGTCTGACTGCCTTCCGCAATGCGGCTCAACTCGTCTGCATTAGTGGCGTCTGCTGCAACGCGTTGGATCTTATGGTGATCAGGCCCGGTACCGCTACGGGTAACCAGAATTACATCCTTTCCCTGGCCTGCAAGGATATTTGCGGTGGCAATCCCGACGGCACTTGCACCAATAACTACATGTGATTGCATATTATTAAAACTATAATTTAAAAAGTGTATGCCGGCATAGATAAGCTCTCCGAGCAATTGCTTAAAGGGGTACTAAATCGGGCCAAACGTGCATTTGCCATTTTACGGCCATGCATATTCCCGTTGTTTAGCGACATCAAGCGTGAAAATGGTTACCCTTTCCAATTTATTAATCAGGCTAATTGTTCAGTGACCTTGCCTCTACGATGATAAAATAGCCTACACGTTCTTTGATTAACCATTTGCCATTTTGATAGGCATATTTATCATCATATTTAACACTGTAATCTCTGATAATATTCTTTCCTTCAGACTCTCTTACCATTTTGAGTTGAGAAATAGAAACACCTTTTGCAGTATCTCCGTCTATTGTTACTGTATGCTGTCCATTCATTGTAAAATAAGTTTTCACCTGCGAAGCATGCCCGTTAAATTCTTTTTCGAGGCTTTCCGTTCCGGTGACATCTACCGCTAAAACGTCGCTCACATAAACTTTATATATAGCATCCGGTGTAAATAACCCCATTTGTTCAGAAATCTTTTTTTCGTCACCTAAATATGCGTAAGCATCTATTAAGTTTCTCAATTCTTCTTTGATTTTCAAACTTTCTAATGTCATATTTTTAAATTTTTTATTTAATTAACACTGGAAAACTTCTTGTTATCAGATATATTCATCAATTGCTAACTACGGGAATATGAGTCCAGGCGAATGAACTTCTAATGACCAGACCACCGGTTTCTATGATTTTTTTTAGAATATTTTTACCACTACTCTCAATATCCAAACACTAAGATCAAATCCGAACTGATACCTATCTTGTTTGCCTCTATACTAGATGAAATGGTTGCTATTAAATGCCCGACGCCATTGCGTTGCATGGCATTGACGATATTCACAATGCTTATATTCACAGCTCCTTTATAACTGGTAAGCATTTTTCAAAAACTCTTTAACAGATTGGGGTGCTCTCCCTAATATTGTTTCCAGGTCCGTCGAAGGGAAATCAAACTCGCCTTCCTCAATAGCAGCGCAAAAGCTGATAATACCCTGAATCGTTTCATTTGGCAATTGATATGTTCTCAACTGCTCTTCGAACATTTCCGGCGAAGGCGAAATGTACTGGATCGTTTTTCCCGATAGTTGAGTGAGTATCCCTGTAATGTCCTGAAACGAATACGCCACATTGCCGCTCAGTTCGTATTCTTTACCTTCATGTCCGCCTGTAGTCAGCAGGATAGCGGCTGCGGCAGCCAGATCACTACGGCTTGCGTAAGAGCACTTACCGTCGCCGGCGGGAAGAGAAATAACGCCTGTCTCAATTACCTTATCGCCTATAAACATGGGTAAGATATCGGCATATAAAGAATGCTTTAAAATAGTATAAGTCAACCCCGACTGTTTAATGAAATTATCAGTCTGCCAGTGTGCATCAGCCACCGCTGCAATAGCAGAACTTCCATCTTCCGTTTTGCGTTGTGCACTTGTATAAAAAAGATGTTTTACCTCGGCTTCAACCGCAGCATTTACGACATTCCGGTGCTGATCAAAACGATCAGCTAATCCACTGCTGGATACAAAGTATACGGTCTCTATTCCTCGAAATGCTGCGACCAATGATGCGTAATCAAAATAGTTGCCTTTTTCCACATTTACGCATTTTGCTTTCAATCTTTCCGCTTTAGATAAATCACGAACCAACGCTACTATATCGTTGGCGGGTTTACGCTGAAGCAGCTCATTTATGACACTGTTGCCTAATTGACCGGTTGCACCGGTTACCAAGATCTTACTCATATCCCATTTTAGGTTGTTTATAAATATTCTTTTAAAGAACCATCTTTGCGTTTTAGTTGATGCCAGGCAAGAAAATAAATTTGTTTCTCAACAGTGCGGCCAGCCAGATCAGAACCAACGGAATAAGGGAGTATAAAGCAGCATGATGCGACAATTCAGTAGCCATGGCACCGGCAAAATAGGAGGCCAGCAGGATGAAGCCGATCTTCATAGTTTTTGGGAAAGCAAATAATGCCGCGAAAACGATTTCCGAAAGGCCAAGCTCAATTCTGTATGATGCCACACCAAAAGCCTCTAGCAATTTGGTCCCGTTCGGATTCCCGATTATTTTCATAATGCCACTGAGAGCAGGCATTCCGACTGCCAATACGATGATAATCAGGCTAATGATTCTGTTAAGTTTCATCTGATGAATTTGAATTTTGTTTGTTTTTGTGAAAACTCAAAACTAAAGTATATTTGCTTACAATTTATTACTAATTACATAAAGGTTAGTGGCTAATAATTTAATATTTACTAATGAAAGATGAAAACAAGAATTCAGCAACCAATAAAGAGTTTACCAAAGAATGCACGGCGCTAATATCAGCAGTGGCTGATGCTTTATATGCCATTGGCGGCAAATGGAAATTAATGATCATTATCGCAATGGCCAGAGGCAATAAAAGATTTACCGAACTTCAAAAGCAGGTAACGGGAATTTCCGCGAGGGTCCTTTCCAGTGAACTCAAGGAACTGGAACTGAACGGCTTCATTGTAAAAAAGGTATCGGTTGGATACCCTGTTATTATCGAATATGAACTGCTACCTTACAGCCACACGCTAGAGGAGGTTGTCGGGGCGCTAAGCAGATGGGGGATCCAGCACCGCGAGAAAATAAAACGCGAAATGTCATCGGTTGGGTCTTCTTGATTGAATTATGAATGCAAAATGAATTTGGCTAGTTCCATATATTCTTGACTTGTAACAACCTGGGTATGGAACATACTTTGAGAAAGCTATCCAAGTATCGATTAAGGAAAGGGAATATAAAATCGATGAAGTTTTTCCGGCGTCAATAATGGAATAAAAATGAACATTACAATATCTTCCTGATGTAGAGCTATTTCGCATATATATTGGGTTCAGGTTCGGGAGAAATTCCCATTTCTTGAAATCATCCGGATTAAATCCATACATGAAGTTATTGAGGTGCCCACCTGATGTAAACTCCCCCCAATTTACGCCCCGCGAGGCTCCGAATTTTTAAATAAAAAATGCCTTCAGAATGAGTCAATCTGAAGGCATTTCTTTGGATTCCAGTGGATTTCGATGGATTACCATGGATTGCGGAGAGAGAGGGATTACCTCGCTCCGCTCGCTGATCCCAGGGTGGGGGAAGCCAGATCAAATGGATGCCCGTTCGCTCCGCGAACTCCCATTTTTGTTTCTGCGCTTTTGCCGGAGCAAGCTCCGCAAAGCTCCAAAACAAAAATGCCCCCGACATTTGTCGGGGGACATCCATTTGATCTGCGGAGAGGGAGGGTGTCGAACCTACCTGTCCAAACCCTTATCTGTAGAGGGTTTCAGGAAGTTGACCATTCCCAGGTCCCTAATAGGTCCCTGATTGGAGGAAAGCCCTACTTCTGTCCCTTAAATCCATCGTAAACGCTTGTTTCACAAAGAACTTTGGCTAAGTTACCCAAGATATTTAAATTTCAATATCCTTAGTTCGAATCCTGTCTTCCCAACCCAAATGGACAATGCAGCAGAAATGCTGTTCAGACGCGCAATTGGCTCAAAGAGCGAATTTACTTCGGAGGGGCGCACAACCTACTCGCCCAGGCTGACCGAATGCTTATCATCTTCGTCCTAAATACTCAGCAATCCAACATTCATCAACTTCAAATGATAAGAAAAAGTAAGATTTATTTGTAAAAATGAACAATGTTCATTTTCTTTGTGCTCTAATTATCCAACAATGAGTAGCGCAGACCGCAAAGCGAGGGAGAAGGAAGAACTGAAAGCCCTGATACTGAAGGCATCAATGAAGTTGTTTGTGGAAAAAGGTATTAACCAGACAACCATCCGCAATATTGCTGATGCAATTGATTACAGTATCGGCACTGTTTATATTTATTTTAAGGATAAGAATGCCATTCTCCATGCCCTGCACACACAATGCTTTACCGAACTGGGGGGCCAATTCAGGGTGCTGAATAGTGTAAAAGACCCGATGGAGCGACTAAAAGCTATGGGTCGGCTTTATATCCAGTATGCAATGGACAATCCCGATAAATATGATCTGATGTTCAGTTTAAAGGCGCCAATGGAGTTTCTGAATGACATGCAGGAAAAAGAGTGGGAAGAGGGAACTGCTAACTTCGAGGTATTACGATCAACAGTGCAGGAATGTATCAGGGCCGGCCATTTCAAAGGGCATAAACTGGAACCGCTGGCTTTTCTGATATGGAGTTGTGTGCATGGCATGTGCAGCCTGGAAATAAGTTCCCGCACGAAAAATGTAAGTATTAAAAACCCTGAGAACATAGTAACAGAGGCATATGATGAGTTTTTGAAAATTTTAAATAAGCTATAAATTTTTTTTACCTATATACTGAACATGGTTCACTTATTATATTGTGTTCATTAAAACAAGATAAAATGAAAAAAATACTCACGCTACTTTTATTGTTATTGGTTGGCAGCGCCTATGCACAAACACACCTGGAGCAGTATATCCGCACGGGTCTCAGCAGTAATGAAACAATCCGGCAGCAGCAATTTTTACTGGATAAAAGCCTGTGGGCTTTGAAGGAAGCCAAATCATTATTCCTCCCCCATGTTGAGCTTAATGGAACCTATACCCTTGCAGG
>Ga0105237_10005408_pt1 | contig 14427 bp, 13 predicted proteins | sample KBSC24metaG_FD_81520 | JGI IMG/M metagenome (GOLD analysis project Ga0105237, IMG submission 81520) | Corn rhizosphere microbial communities from Kellogg Biological Station, Michigan, USA - KBS C2-4 metaG | ecosystem: Host-associated > Plants > Roots > Rhizosphere > Soil | place: Michigan, USA... | reverse complement strand
TGCTTTGCAGGGATTCGCACCGCCAACTGCGATACAGTGCCGCATCCGAACTTAGGAGAGTTCCCATGCGCATCGGCGTTCCCAAGGAAATCAAGAATCACGAATATCGCGTCGGCCTGACCCCCGCCTCGGTGGCGGAGCTGGTCCATGCCGGCCACAGCGTGCTGGTCGAGACCAAGGCCGGCATGGGCATCGATTTCGACGATGCCGCCTATACCTCGGTCGGCGCCGAGATTGCGCCCGACGCCAAGACCGTGTTCGCCCAGTCGGACATGATCGTGAAGGTGAAGGAGCCGCAGGCGCAGGAAATCGCCCTGCTCGAGCCGCGCCACCTGCTGTTCACCTACCTCCACCTCGCCGCCGACAAGCCGCAGGCGGAAGGCCTGATCAAGTCCGGCGCGACCTGCATCGCCTATGAGACGGTGACCTCGAACTCGGGCGCGCTGCCGCTGCTCAAGCCGATGAGCGAAGTCGCCGGCCGCATGTCGGTCCAGGTCGCGTCGCACTATCTCGAGAAGGAACAGGGCGGTCGGGGCGAGCTGCTCGGCGGCGTGCCGGGCGTGGCACCGTGCAAGGTGGCGATCCTCGGCGGCGGCGTCTCGGGCATCAACGCCGCGCAGATGGCGACGGGCCAGCGCGCCGACGTCACGATCTACGACATCAACAACGAGCGGCTGGCCGAGCTCGACATGCATTTCGGCAGCCAGATCAAGACCGCCTATGCCAGCAAGGCCGCGATCGCCGAGGCGGTGCGCACCTCGCAGGTGGTGATCGGCGCGGTGCTGGTGCCGGGTGCCGCGGCGCCCAAACTCGTCACCCGCGACATGCTGAAGACGATGATGCGCGGCTCGGTGCTGGTCGACATTGCGATCGACCAGGGCGGCTGCTTCGAGACCAGCCGCGCGACCACGCATGACGATCCCGTGTTCGAGATCGACGGCGTCATCCATTATTGCGTCGCCAACATGCCGGGCGCGGTCGCGCGCACCTCGGCCTTCGCGCTGAACAATGCGACGCTGCCCTTCGTGCTGAAGCTGGCCAACCACGGCGCGGAAGCCGCGATGCAGGCCGATCGCCACCTCGCCAACGGCCTCAACGTCTCGGGCGGCAAGATCCGCCACCAGGCGGTGGCCGACGCGCTCGACCTGCCGTTCGAAGCCTGGGCGCGCTGATCCCGTCCCCCCGTCCCGCCCGGGCATCCACCCGGGCGGGATCGCTCAGGCAGCGAGGGCGTGCTCGGGCAGATGGTCCACCAGATTGCCCAGGATCACCCGCGGCGAACGCAGCCGCGGATCGGCCATCGCGGCGAGGAACGCGCGATAGTGCGGATGCGTGGGGGTGAACACCGCCTTCTGCGCATATTCGTCTGGCGAGAAGGTGCCCCAATTGGTCATCTTGCCGAAATAGAGCCCGGTGACGCCGAGCTGGTCGGCGAGATCGACCGCCGCCCCCATCTCGTGGAAATTGTCCACCTGCACGGTGAAGCTGAGGTACATCGCCTCGACCTGGCCCTGCGCCAGCAGATCCGCGGCGAAGCGCAGATTTTCCTCCATCACGTCCCAGCGCGCGCCGCGCCGAAGCAGTTCGTGGGTTTCCTTCGACGCCCCGTCGATGCTGATCTGGAGCGACTGGACACGGCCGTGCAGCGCCGGGAACCTCTCCCATTCGCGCGGGGTGAACAGCATCGCGTTGGTCATGATGCGGAAGCGCAGGTCCGGGTAGGCGTCCGGGGTCAACCGCTCCATCAGCTGGCGGAAATTCTTGCTGGCGAACGGATCGCCCGATCCGGTGATGAATACGGACTTCGCTTCGCGCAGCATCGGCAGGATCGCCCGCTCCTGCATCTCGGCATAGCGTTCGCGAGTGGCCGCGTCGGCGGCGACCTTTTCGGTCCGGCAGCTTGGGCAGGAAAGGTTGCACGTCGCATCATAGGCGAGGTTCACATCCTCCGGCCCCTGCTGCATTTCGGTCTCGCGCTCGGCGATCAGCGCGGCCAGCGCCGGCCAGCGCGCCATTGCCGCCGCCTTGCTCGGCAGCGTACCGGCCTGGATGTCGGGGCACGCCGTCTTGTTGCAGTGCCGGTAGCTGCCGTCATGGATGCTGGCGCGCACCGCCTGCGCCGCCGGCGAGTTCCACACGTCCTCCCAGTTCGACTGGCTCAGATCGCCTGCCGAGGTCGGCAGCCAGTTGCCGCAGCATTGGTGGCTGGTGTTCTCCAGCACGTGCAGTTCGACGAAGGGCTTCACGCAGAAGCGATCCTGCAGCCGGTATTTCGCGTTGCCCGGATCGGCCATCCCCTGGACGTGGAACAGCGCTCCCTGGGCGAGCAGAGAATTGCTCTGCATCGTCGCCGCGCGCGTAAGCCGCGCGATCGCGGCCGGGAGCTGCCCCTCGTAGGCGTCGCACATCGCGACGAGGATCTCGAGCGCGATCGCCAGGAACAGGTCGATCTTGGTGCCGCCGCGCATCGCCGCGGCATGGGTATCCCGGATCACGGCGGAAAATTGCGGCAGCGCCTGCAGGAACTGCGGAAAGGCTGCCCAGAGTTCCGGGCGATCGTCGATCTGGATCAGGTCCTGCAACATGGTTTGCAGCATGTCCTGCGCCTGGGCCCGCGCGGCCTGTTCGGCCTTGGCGGCGGCTTTGTGCGCGGTCTTCTTCATTGCAGTCACCGTCCCTGGAAGGCGCGCCCGTACGCGGCGCTCCTTCCAGTATAGAGGGTTGACGCTGCCTTAGGGTCTGGCGGGCGCCTCGGCCGGGTCTTGCGCGCCTCGGGCGACAGCGGCCAGGCCCGGATCGAGCTTCAGCATCACGCTTACCATGTCGTCGCGATAGCTTGCGCTCGGCGGGAGGAGGCGGAGCGCCTTGCCCCAGGCCTGGCGGGCGGCCGCCAGATCCCCGGCCCGGGCCAGCGCGATGCCGTGGTAGAAAGGCGGCCCGGGGTGGTTCGGCGCAAGCGTCTCGGCCTTGTCGAAGGCGTAGCGCGCCGCAGGGGAAAGCTGGTCGCCGTCATGTTCGGCAAGCGCGAGGCCGAGCCCGGACCAGAGCCCCAAGTCGTTCGGCGCCTTTCGCACCGCGCCCAGCATCACGTTCGCGGCGAGCTGCGGCGCTCCGGCGCGGGTCATCGCATCGGCCGCCATGAAGTAGCTGTAATCGAAGTTGAACCGCCCGAAGAGGCCCTCGCGCGCCGCGATGAGGTCGGGATCGAGCGGGCGCACGCTGGCGACGCCTTCCACCGGATGGTCGGGCAGGCCCGGCTGCCCCTGCCAGGCATAGCCGGCGCCCGCCAGCATCACCGCCATCGCGGGCACTGTCCAGAAGCGCCTTGGAAAGCGAATGAGTAGCAATAGCGCAATCGCAAGCACCGCAAAGCCGCCGAAGACCAGCCATCCCGTCATGCCGTCTTCCTCTTGAACAGGCGGCGCGCAATCAGCACCCCGAGGGCGAGCAATGCCAGCGGCGTGATCCACAGCGGCGCGGTGACCCAGCTCAGCGGCGGGTCGTAGGTGACGTAGTCGCCATAGCGCTCCATCAGCCATTTGCGGACTTGGGCGGGCCGCTCGCCCGCCGCGATCCGCTGGCGGACCAGCGCGCGCATCTCGCCGGCCATGTCGGCATCGCTGTCAGCGATGCTCTGGCCCTGGCAGACGAGACAGCGCAACGTCTCCATCAACGCCTTGGCCTGCGCTTCCTGGTCGGGGTCGGGCAGCTGGGTATAGGCGAGCGGCGACGCCGGCAGCGTCGAATCCGCCTGCGCCGGACCGGCCAGCAGCAGCGCGACGGGCACCAGCGCCCGCCTCACTTCGCCTTCTCCAGCGCGGCGAGCAGCTTGGGCACGTCCTCGGCGCGGATGTCGCCGATATGCTGGTCGACGATCACCCCGCGCGAGTCGATCACGAAGGTCTCGGGCACGCCCGAGGAGCCGAGCGAGAGCTGCGCCCGCATCGCCGCATCGTCGCCGATGTGAATATAGGGGTCGCCGTTGCGGGCGAGGAAGGCCTGTACCTCGGCCGCGGTGTCGCGCACCGCGATCGCATCGATCTGCGCGCCCGCCTGCTTGAGCTTGAGCAGCTGCGGCGCCTCGGCAACGCAGGGTATGCACCAGCTGGCGAAGACGTTGAGCAGCCGCGGCTTGCCCATGGGCCAGGCCGCGGTGTCGATGCCGGGCTTGCCCGCAACGATCGCGGGGAGCTGCAGCGTGGGCAGCGGCTTGCCGACCATGGCCGAGCGGACGATGCGGTCGCTCGGCTGGATCAGGCCGTTCACCACCAGCACGAAGACGAGCACGAACAGGGCGAGCGGCAGCCAGATCAGCAGCTTCTTCATGCCCATTCCTCCCGCTCGCGTGCCTCGCGGCGGGCGCGGAGCACCCGGCCGAGCAGCGACAGGATGCCGCCCAGTGCAATCAGCCCGCCGCCCGCCCAGATCAGCGTAACGAAGGGCTTCCACCACAAGCGGAGCTGCCAGCGCCCTGCCCCGTCGGCCGCGCCGAGCACGGTATAGATCTGGCCGTCCCACAAGGTGGCGATCGCCGCCTCGCTGGTATTGGTGGGCGGGTTGGCGAAGAAGCGCTGCTGGGGCACCAGCTCGAACGGCTCGCCGGTCCCGCGCTGCACCTCCAGCCTTGCCTCCAGTGCCGACCAGTTGGGGCCGACGGTGGGCCGCACCTCGGTCAGAGTCACCTTGAATGGGCCGACGGTGAGATTGTCCCCGATCGCCACGGCGGCCAGCCGCTCCTGCTTGAACAGCGTGTCCGCCGCCATGCCGGCCAGGCTCACCGCCATGCCGAGATGCGCGACGACCATGCCGTAGATCGGCAGCGGCGTACGGCGCAGATTGCGCTTCCACAGCGGCGCGACGCTCGCCGCGGCCAGCCCGAAGGCGAGCGCCAGCACCAGCACCGCAATCGGCGACGCGAAGCCCGACAGCGCGAAGAACAGCGCGAACGCCACGCCCGCGACGGCTACCGGGATCGTCAGGCGTGAGAGCAGCGCCTGGGCCGAATCCTTCCGCCAGCGCAGCAGCGGCCCCGCCGCCGTGCCCGCGACCAGGAACAGCGCGATCGGCACCGCGGTCTTCTCGAAGAAGGGCGCACCGATCGACAGCTGCACGCCCATCGCCTGCGCGACCAGCGGATAGAGCGTGCCGATCAGCACGATGCCGAGGATGACGCTGAGCAGCAGGTTGTTGAGCACCAGCGCCGCCTCGCGGCTGACCAGCTGGAAGGTAGCCCCCTGCGTCACCGTCCCCACCCGCGCACCGAACAGCGCCAGCGCGCCGCCGATATAGAGGCCCAGCAGCGCGAGCAGGAAGCTGCCGCGTGTCGGGTCCACCGCAAAGGCGTGAACGCTCACCAGGATACCCGAGCGGACCAGGAAGGTGCCGACCATCGACATCGAGAAGGCGACCACCGCCAGCATCAGCGTCCAGGCGCGCAGCCCGTCGCGGGTCGCCAGCACGTTGACCGAATGGAGCAGCGCGGTCGCCGCCAGCCAGGGCATCAGCGACGCATTCTCCACCGGATCCCAGAACCACCAGCCGCCCCAGCCGAGCTCGTAATAAGCCCAGTAGCTGCCCGCGGTGATGCCGATGGTGAGGAAGATCCAGGCGGCGAGCACCCAGGGCCGCATTGCCTTGGCGAAGGCGGGGCCGACGTCGCGCATCAGCAGCGCCGCAACCGCGAAGCTGAACGCGACCGAAAGCCCCACATAGCCGAGATAGAGCGTCGGCGGATGGAAAGCGAGGCCGGGGTCCTGGAGCAGCGGGTTGAGCCCCTGCCCGTCCGCCGGCGCGGGGTTGAGCCGCGCGAACGGGTTCGAGGCAAAGGCGAGGAAGGCGTAGAAGCCGATCGCGATCGCCGCCTGTGCGGCCAGCGTCGCGGACAGCGTCTCCGCCACCAGCCGCCGCTCGAACAGCGCCACGCCTGCGCCTGCGACCGCCAGCACGGTCACCCAGAGCAGCATCGAGCCTTCGTGATTCCCCCAGGCACCGGCGACCTTGTAGAGCATCGGCTTCTGCGAATGGCTGTTCTCCGCCACCAGCAGCACCGACATATCCGAGGTGACGAACAGCCAGATCAGGATCAGGAAGGCCAGCAGCGCGAACAGCGCCTGGACCAGCGCGATCTTGCGCACGCCCGGCAGCATCGCGGCCGGATCGCCTGCACGCGCGGCGGCGGCGCCCAGCAGCAGCTGCGCAATGGCGAAGGCGGTGGCGAGCCACAGTGCCGCAAGCCCAGCTTCGGCGATCATGGCTCCAGCGACTCGCTCTTGTGCATCTTCCCCGCCATCTGCGGCGGCATGTAACGCTCGTCATGCTTGGCGAGCAGATTATCAGCCGTGAAGCTGCCGTCGGCCTGGAACTGCCCCTCGGCGACCACGCCCGAGCCTTCGCGGAACAGGTCCGGCGTCACGCCGCGGAAGCGTACCGGCACCACGTCCTTGCCGTCGGTGACCTTGAACGCGATCGACACGCCATCCTTCGCGCGGACCAGCGAGCCCTTCTCGACCATGCCGCCCAGCCGCACCGCCTTGCCCAGCGGCACCGGCTTTCCGGCGACGTCGCCCGGGGCATAGAAGAACGCCGCCTGGTCCTTGAGCGCGGAGAGCGCCAGCAGGGCCGCGCCGATGATCGCAGCGACCGCCAGCAACGCGAGCGTCAGTCGTTGATGCTTTGCCTTCACGGGCGGCGTCCCAGCGCATCCGCCGTGGCTTCGGCACGGCGCATCCCCCACCAGCTCGCCGCGGCAATGCCGCCGGTGCCGAGCGCCACCACCAGATAGGCGGCGGTCACGAACCACCAATGGTTCATTGCGCCGCCCTCCGCCGCAGCCGAGCCTCGACCTTCTGCCGGGCGAGCAGCGCACGCATCCGCATCAGCACGATCGCGCCGAACAACAGGCTGAACCCCGACAGCGTGAACCACAGCGGCCAGAGCATCGAGGCGTCGATGCTGCTGCGGGTGAGCCCGATGCTCTCCCCCTGGTGAAGTGTGTTCCACCAAACCACCGAATAGCGAATGATAGGCAATAGCACCGTTCCCGCGACACCGAACAGCGCCGGAATACGCCCGTCGCCGCTGCGCTCGGAATCGGCGCGGGCGAGCGCGATCCAGGCCACATAGACGAAGAAAAGCAGCAACATGCTGGTCAGCCGGCCGTCCCATTCCCACCAGGTGCCCCAGGTCGGGCGGCCCCAGATCGAGCCGGTGATCAGGCACAGCGCTGCGAACACCGCGCCGACCGGCGCGATCGCGCGCGCGGCGACGATCGCCAGCGGATGCCGCCAGATCAGATAGCTCAAACAGGCTACCGCCAGGCTGCTCCACCCGCCCATGCCCAGCCAGGCAGTCGGCACATGGATGTAGAGGATGCGGACGCTGTCCTTCTGCAGATAGTCGGCGGGCGTCTGGGTGAGGCCGGCCCAGGCGCCGAACAGCGTCAGTGCAAGACCTACGCAGAACAGGGCAGGCGTCAGCGGCCGGGCGATCTTGAGGAAGCGCGCCGGATTGGCGAGGGCGTGAAGCATCGGCACGCGGAGAGGATTAGCCGGGTTTCTCCCCCGATTCCAAGCAGCGATTGCACCGCCCCGCCCCTCCTTGCGCATAGGGTTGCAAAGCCGTGCAGCCTCCGCTACCCGGTCGCCGTCATCTGGGGAGTAGCCAGTCGGTGCCGCGCGCACCGGGCGCCCGCGTCAACATACTTGGTCGAGAGGCCATGGCGCAGGCGGAGCCGCAAGGTTCGGGCGAGACCAATGACATCGCATCTCCGCTCGTGCCGGGCGGGGAGATGCGATGTCGTTGGATTCGCATCCGCCCGGCCCCGGAGATTTTCTTGGAAGCCCTGCTCACCTCCACCGCCGTGGTCGCGCTCGCCGAAATCGGCGACAAGACCCAGCTGCTGGCGATCCTGCTCGCGACCCGCTTCAAGCGTCCGGTGCCGATCATCTGCGGCATCTTCGTGGCGACGATCGCCAACCATTTCCTCGCCGCGCTGGTGGGTGCCGAGGTCGCCGGGCTGCTCGACAGCATCTGGTTCCGCTATGCGATCGCCGCGTCCTTCGTCGCGATGGGCCTGTGGACGCTGATCCCGGACAAGCTCGACGAGGAGGAAGCCCCCAAGCCTGCGCGGTTCGGCGCGTTCCTCACGACCGCGATCGCCTTCTTCCTGGTCGAGATGGGCGACAAGACGCAGGTCGCCACGGTGGCGCTCGGCGCGCGCTTCCATGCGGTGCTGCCGGTGACGGTGGGAACGACGCTGGGGATGATGCTCGCCAATGTACCGGCGGTGTTCCTGGGCAAGGCAGTGATCGACCGGGTGCCGCTGACCACGGTGCATCGCATCGCGGCGCTGCTATTCGTCGCGATCGGGCTGTGGCTCGCGGCGCAAACCGCGGGGTGGTTGTAACGTCAAGATCCTCCCCGGAACGGGGAGGGGGACCGCGCGGCGCATGCCGCATGATGGAGGGGCCGCCGCGGCACGCGGCGGTTGCCCTTCAAACGCGAAAGACCGCGCCTTGCGGCGCGGCCCCTCTACCATGCTGCGCATGGTCCCCCTCCCCGTTCCGGGGAGGAATTTCAGAAGATTACCGCCCGATCAGGCGCTGGGCGATGCGGTCGGCGACTTCGCTCGACGGATCGCCGGTCGCGGCGCTTTCGTCCCACACCTGGTTCAGGCGCACCGGGATCTTCTCGACCCGCGCATCGACCTCGGAACGGTCGCCCTGGCCCAGATATTCGAGCGCGACGTTGATGATGCCGCCCGCGTTGATCACATAATCCGGCGCATAGACGATGCCGCGCGCGTGCAGGCGGTGGCCATCCTCGCGCGTGGCGAGCTGGTTGTTCGCACCACCCGCGACGACGCGCACCTTGAGCGCCGCGATCGACTGTTCGGTGAGAATCGCACCCAGCGCGCACGGGCTGAGGATGTCGGCCTCGTGGGTCAGGATCGCATCGGCGTCGATCGCTTCGGCGCCCAGCTCGGCGGCCAGCGCCTTGGCGCGGTCGCCATGGACATCGGCCAGCGTCAGCTTGGCGCCGTCCGCCGCCAGCAGCCGGGCGAGCCCGCCGCCGACCGAGCCGACGCCCTGGATCGCCACGCGCACGCCGGCCATCGAGTCGACGCCCAGCCCGCGCTTCGCCGCCGCCTTGACGCCGAGATAAACGCCGCGCGCCGTCACCGGGCCCGGATCGCCGCCCGCGCTGCCCGCCGCCACCGGCAGGCCCGAGACATGCTTGGTCTGGGTCGCGACGACCTTCATGCGGGCTTCGGACATGCCGACGTCCTCGGCGGTCACATAGCGGCCATGCAGCGATTCGACCGCGCGGCCGAACGCTTCCAGCTGCGCCTGGGTGACTTCCGCACCCGGCTTGTCGGCGAGGATCACGCCCTTGCCGCCGCCCATCGGCAGATCGGCCATCGCGTTCTTGTAGCTCATCCCCCGCGAAAGGCGGAGCGCATCGGTGATCGCGGCGCGGTGATCGGCATAATGCCAGAATCGCACGCCACCCGCCGCCGCACCCAGCGCGGTCGAGTGGACCGCGATGATCGCGCTAAGGCCGGAAGCCCGATCCGAGAAGAGGTGAACGCCCTCGTGGTCGTCGAAATCGGGAAAGCCCCAGTCGGTGATCATGGATGGATCCGCGCTGTTATGAAGGGGGAAAGTGGGGCGACCAACGGGGATCGAACCCGCAACCTCTGGTACCACAAACCAGCGCTCTAACCGATTGAGCTATGGTCGCCGTGAAGGAGTGCGCGCTTAGCGGGCTCCGAAGCGGAGCGCAAGATGATTACGCACCCTGCCCGCGTGAAATTTTCACCGCCTCCTCCGGCGTGGTCACTCCAGTGCGAGCGAGATGGCGCGCGGCAGAGCCCAGATTGGGGGTGCTGATAAAGGCGTGGCGGGCGAGAATCGCCGCGTCGCCGCCGTCATTGACCAGCCGGCGGATCGTCGCATCGCCGCGAATCGATTCGAACACGCCGGTCTGCCCGGCAAATCCCGTGCCCCCGCACGCCACGCACCCGGCAGAGGCATAGACGATCGCGCCGGGATCGAAGCCGAGCAGCGCCGATACCGAGCCGGTCGCCTGCACGGGCTCGCGGCATTCGGGGCACAGCCGCCGCACCAGCCGCTGCGCCACCACCAGGCTGAGCGCGGAGGCGAGGTGGAAGGCCTCCACCCGCCAGCTGCGCATCTGCTGGATCGCCGCCACCGAATCGACCGCATCGATGCCCGCCAGCACCAGCCGCCCGGCCTGCGCAGCCTGTGTCGCCGCTGCGGCAGCCGCCCGATCGGCGATCGAATCGATCATCAGCACGTCGACGTCCTGCTCGATCGCCGCGCGCAGGGTCTCTGCCGGGGCGACGATCGATCCGTCCGCCCAGGTCACCCCCAGCAACTCGGGCATCGCGCCGGTCGCGATGGCGAGGCCCGGCCGGGTGCGCGATACCGCGAGGCCGAGCAGCGTCTGCAACGTCGTGCTGCCGCCCTGCCCTGCCGGTGCCGCCACCAGCACGAGACCCGGCCGCGCCAGCACCGTGCGCGCGTGGTTGGCCAGCGCCGCGCTCATCCCCAGCGCCTCCAGCTCGCGGTGCCCGGCCTGGCGGGGCGCACGCTGCACCACCACCCGCTGCCCGTGCACGACCGGCAGCACGAAGACGTCGAGCACCTCGCCTTCCCAGCGCATCTCGCCGCGCTGGGGCAGCACGCCATCCGGGGACAGGCGCGCCGCCGCGGCGATCTGGCGGATCAGCGCCTCGCCTGCGGCCCGCGTCACTTCGCCGAAAGGATGGAGCAGACCCGAGGCGCGAAAGGCGATCTCGAATCCCCGGGCACTGGGCTCGACGTGGAGATGCGAAGCCTCTAGCCGCGCCGCCTCGGCAAGCAGCGGCTCCAGTTGCGCAGCGGCGGCCATTGCCCCACCTTCTGGCGCGGGATGCCGTTCGACGTCGATATGCACTGTCATCCCCCTGCTGGACGCCGCCCGGCTACGCAGGCTTTGTGACAAACGACCTGCAATTTTATGACGATTGCGCGTCCCGCTGGCATGAAACGATGCGCTTTGGCAAAAGCACGATCATGCAGACGTCTCCACTTCCCACGCTTGGCAGCGGCCATCCCTCCGAACCGGTCGTCGCGCGCATTCTCTCCTATCCGGGCGTGCAGAAAGTGCCGAGCCCGAAGGTGACGCTGTTCATGGTGCGCAACTTCCTCGACGCTGCACAATGCGCGGCGCTGGTGGCCCGGATCGACGAGAAGCGCCGCCCCTCCACCCTCGCCAATGCCGGCGACGATTACGCCTTCCGCACCAGCGAGACCTGCGACCTCGCCGCCGAGGATCCGCTGGCAATCCACCTCAAGGCCCGCATCCTCGACTTCATCGGGCTAGACGGCGCGCATGCCGAGCCGATGCAGGGCCAGCGCTACGCGATAGGGCAGGAGTTCAAGGCGCATACCGATTATTTCGATCCGGGCACGCCCGACTTCCACAAATTCTGCGACGTCTCCGGCCAGCGGACCTGGACGGTGATGCTCTACCTCAACCATGTCGAGGCGGGCGGCGCAACGCGCTTCAAGGCGATCGACAAGATCGTCCAGCCCGAGCCCGGCAAGCTGCTCGCCTGGAACAATCTGCGCCCGGACGGCAGCATCAATCCGGCGACGATCCACCATGCGATGAAGGTGCGCGCGGGCACCAAATATGTGATCACCCAGTGGTTCCGCGAGCGGCCTTGGGCCTGGTAAACGCACGATGCGGAAACGCCCGGAGGAACCTCCCCCGGGCGTTTCGATCCTGAGAACGGCCTCGATCAGAAGGTCGTGCTGAGGCCGATGCTGAAGATGCGGCCCTGGATATAGCGGTTCGCGTAGACGATCTTGCCGCTGTCGAACGTCTGGCGCTCGTTGAAGCGCGTGCGGGTGAGGTTGCGCGCCTCCAGCTTCAGCTCGAACTGCGCGCCGCGGATCTCGAAGCCCTGCCGCCCGACGATGTCGAAGCGCACGCCCGGCCGCTCGATCACGTCCGGCTGGAAGCCGGTGCCGGACAGGTTGGATGGGCCGCGATTGGTGACGCGGTCGCTGGCATAGTTGAACAGGAAGGTCAGCTGCGACAGCCGGGCGGTGTCTTCCAGGCTCAGCTGCAGGTTCACCAGGTGATCGGACTGGCCGGTGAGCGGCGCGCCGTCGCGGAACTGGAGCGAGGCCGGGCCGAAGCCGGCAGGGCAGGAACCGATCGTCTGGTTGAGCACGTTCGGCGCGCAGCTGCCGTCCGCGGTGATCGCCGAATGCGTATAGGTGTAGTTGGCGATCGCGGTGATCCGGCGCGTGGCGAAGAAGGCGCCGTTCAGCCCTTCCAGCGGGATGTACTTCTGCACCTCGACCTCGCCGCCGTATAGCGTGGCCTTGGGCAGGTTGGTGAAGCCGGTCTGCAGCCGGTCGTCCGAGCCGGTGTAGAAGCCGACCTGCTCGATCGGGTTGCGGATCCGCTTGTAGAAGCCGGCGAGCGTGAAGCGCTGCTCGCGCGCGAAGAACCACTCGTAGCGCGCCTCGAAATTCTGGAGCGTCGAATCGCGCAGCAGCGGGTTGCCGAAGAACAAACGGTCCGAGTCCGGATCGCGGAACTGCTGCGGCGCGAGCTCGCGGAACTGCGGGCGCGAAATCGTCTTGGCATAGCTGCCGCGCAGCTGCATGTCCGGCGCGAAGTTCCAGGTGAGCGTCAGCGCCGGCAGCCAATAGTCGTTGTCCAGCCTGGTCGACGGGCTGTCGACCGGGGTGACGAACTGCTTGCCTTTCTCGTAGCGCACACCGCCGACGACCCGCAGGCCGTCGATCGCATCGGTCTCGGCCTGGAGATACCCGGCATGGATGCGCAGGCCCGCGTCATAGGCATAAGCGCCGAGCGGCGTGTTGAACTGCAACTGGATGGTGCAGGCGCCGGTGCCCTGCTGCGGGCAGGCGTTGTTCACCACGTCCGGGCTCAGCAGATAGTCCGGGCGCAACAGGTTGTAGGGATAGCCCGGCGCAGTGCCGCCGCCGACGCTGGTCTGGTAGTTGAACTGGAGGCGCCGAGAGAAGCGCTTGGTGTCCGAATAATAATAGCCGGTCGACAGCGTCAGCGGGATCGCGTCGGGCTTGTAGGAAAGGTCGCCCTGCCCGGTCCACAGATTCTCGTTGAGGTCCGAGAAGATGATCGAGGCGAAGGGCGAGAAGCGCTGGGTGACCTGATAGGCGCCGTTGCACTGGAAGCCGGTGGCGCCGTTGCCGCCGTCATAGGAAATCGGCTGGCCGGTGGTGGTGGTCGCCGAGCAGAGATAGTCGAACTGGCGCTCATAGGGCGCGTTGCGCTTCGAATTGGCATAGGCACCGCGCAGATCGAGCTTCACCCCGGTGAACGGACGGAGCTCCGCCACGCCCTGCGTCTCGAACAACTCGCGCTGGAACCAGTTGGTGTTCTGCTGGAAGCGCAGGCCGCTGGCATTGTTGTACACTTCCGCCGCCGCGCCGCGGCCCTGCTTGAGCACGTCGCGGATATAGACGTTGGTCAGGCGGATGGTGTTCTCGCCAAAGGCATAGCCGAGGCCGAGCAGCCCGTTGGCGATCACCCGATTGTCGGTCAGCAGCGTGCGGAAATCGTTGCGCAGGTCGCCATTGGTGTTGACGCTGTCCTGCTGGGTGATCAGCCGCGTGCGCCAGGTGTTGCTGTAGCCCAGCGACGCGACGATGCCGAGCTGGTCCGCCCCCAGGTCGAGCGCCCCGCCCCCGCTGATCTCTGCCGACCAGTTCGCTGGCAGCTGCGCGTTGCGCTGGAGCAGCGTGGTCGAGGCGTTGGACAGCTGCAGCACCTGCTCGGCCGGGATAATGCCCGTGCCCTTGGGCGCGTTGCGGATGAAGTCGGGCACCGAGCGGGTGCCGTCGTCGAAGCCGAGCCAGTCGTGCTTGCCGCCATAATAGGTATAGCCGAGCTCGCTGGTGGTCGCGTCGTCCGCGGCGAGCGAGCCGCCGAAGCTGAGGAAATCCTTCTTCGGGATCGCCTTGGTGGTGAGGTTGATCACGCCGCCGCCGAACTCGCCGGGATAGTTGACCGAATAGGTCTTCTGGACGAGCGCCGAGCCGACGATGGTGGTCGGGAAGATGTCGAGCGGGACCGAGCGGCGCAGTGGCTCGGGGCTCGGCAGCGGCGAGCCGTTGAGCAGCGACGAGGAATAGCGGTCGCCGAGGCCGCGGACATAGACGAAGCCGCCGCCGACCACGCTGAGACCGGTGACGCGGCTGAGTGCGCCGGCAATGTCGCCCTCGCCGGTGCGGGCGATGTCCTCGCTCGACAATACCGAGACGACCTGCGGCGTCGCGCGGACGACGTTGGGGATGTAGCGACCGGTGACGACGATCTCCTGCGGCACGGAGCCGTCGAAGCCCGGCGCGGAGACCT
>Ga0105237_10005407_pt1 | contig 14427 bp, 8 predicted proteins | sample KBSC24metaG_FD_81520 | JGI IMG/M metagenome (GOLD analysis project Ga0105237, IMG submission 81520) | Corn rhizosphere microbial communities from Kellogg Biological Station, Michigan, USA - KBS C2-4 metaG | ecosystem: Host-associated > Plants > Roots > Rhizosphere > Soil | place: Michigan, USA... | reverse complement strand
CGATTTGGATAAGCTGGTGAAAGCCATCGGCGAGATAGCGTCGAAAAGCAAAACCTGATGGAAAACGACACGCCAAATCTCAAATTCGCGGTACCATTTTATATGGTCTCCGATATGGAAACCTCCTTGAAGTTTTATGTGGATGGTTTAGGTTTTAAAATAAAAAACACCTGGACACCACGGGGAAAAATTGAATGGTGCTGGCTGGAACGCGACAATGTGCCCATTATGTTACAGGAGGCCCGGCTAAGCGAAGGTGACGTATTTCTCTCGGGGAATAAGCCGGGGGCAGGCTTGTCCATCTGGTTTCAGTGTTCCGATTCACTCGCCCTTTATCATGAATTTAAAGGAAAAGGGCTTGATGTGCAAGAACCGTTTGTTGGCAATGGATTATGGGATACAAAAGTAAATGATCCTGATGGTTACCATCTGCATTTTGAAAGTGTAACCGATGTGCCGGAAGAAACCAAATATTCCGATTGGGTGAAGAATCATTAGTCCTACTTTTGTTGCAGTCGTTCCCTTACCTCCGACACCAATGCATCAACCCAAAGCTTATACATCGCGCCAGATGGGTGCAGCCCATCATCCGCAATCAATGTAGGGTCGGTGGCAGCTCTTTTCGAGATGGGGTTGATGTCGATATAGTTCGGCACATGAGCTTTGGCCGTTTCTTCTTTATTAATAGCATTAAACGCATCTATATCCGGACCTATCTCACTATCACGACCGCCGCCGAATGGAGTAACACCCCAATCCGGTATGGATAATACAAATACTTTACTGCTATCGCCATTGGCAAAATCTATGGCAGTATGTAACAGTTCAGCAAACTTAGTCCGGTAATTATCTTTGCTCCGACCCTGGTATTGGTCGTTAACGCCGATTAAAAGCGTTACAAACGTGTATTTTTTATCCTTAAAAGCACTCCTGCTGATAGCACCTATCAGGTCGTCGGTGGTCCAGCCGGTTACTGCAATAATATCAGGATTCTGCACATCCAGGTTAAAGCTGTTCAGTTGTGCAGCCAGCTGATAAGGATATGATTGTATCTGCGGCACTCTTTCGCCAATGGTGTAAGAATCGCCGAGGGCAAGATAAGTAGCAGGTCCTGTCATAGGTTTTGTAGTTGTTATTGTATCGGCACCTTTTTGGGCTACCGGCGGATAATTCTTCTTTGTGCAGCCGCATAAAGCTGTCAATGTAATCAATATCAGTTGTATCGCCTTCATTCAATTATCTCCATATTGAACAATACGGAAATATGATGCTTTAAGATTTTTTTTACTTCATTTATATCCACCTCACGCCCCAGTTCACGCTGCATGCTCGTAACATCTTTATCGTCGATGCCGCAGGGAACGATGTTTTTAAAATAATCCAGGTCGGTATTTACGTTAAAGGCCAGCCCGTGCATGGTTACCCAGCGACTTCACCGCACGCCAAGCGCGCAGATTTTACGGGCGTTCTCGTTATCCGCATCAAACCAAACACCGGTATAACCTTCGTAACGCCCCGCTTTAAGCCCGTAGTCGGCAAGCGTGCGTATTATCGCTTCCTCAAGCGTACGCAGGTAAAGGTGGATATCAGTGAAAAAATTATCCAAATCAAGAATAGGGTAAGATACTATCTGGCCGGGGCCATGGTACGTTATATCCCCTCCGCGGTTAATGGGATAGTAAACCGCCTGCTTATCTTTCAATCCCTGTTCGTCCAACAGTAAATGTTCCGGCTTGCCACTTTTGCCGAGCGTATAAACATGCGGGTGCTCACAAAATACCAGGTAATTTGGCGTCTCTGTTGAAACGCAGCTATCATAAGTATGCCCGGTTGAATTTGCAGCTTCAACTTCAGCGTTCCTAATATCTATTTTCTGCTTAACCGTTTCCGAAAATATCGCTTCCTGCCGGTCCCAGGCTACTTTGTAGTCAACTAATCCCCAATCCTGAAAATATACCTGTTTGTTTTTCATCGTTTCAGCCTTTCACGTAACCAACCATATAGTCGTCATATTGCAGGTAGCCAACCTCGTATTTTATGTCAATATCGTCTTTCAGCAGCCTTGCATCTACCCATCCATGTCCTTCAAACTGAAAAGGTTCCAGCAAAATATTATCAGCAAAGGACACTTCTTTCTGTCCGTAACACTTGTAAATGGCCTCTTTGGCGCACCAGCAAACGTAAAGCTGTTTTATTTTACTTTGTTCGTTGATAAAAGCCAGCTCTTCATCCCGCATAAACTTGCGGGCAATGCGCTCTACTTTTTCCTTTATTTGCTCTATATCGATACCTACCGGCCGCTTGCCAATCATCACCGCAGCATAATCAAAAGAATGGCTTAATGAGATATGATAAGGAAGATTTACCAGGTAAGGCTTGCCATGCGAGTCTACTTTACAGTCGATGTACTCCTCAGTCCGCAGCATTTTACGCAGCAGCACACGGGTACCCAGCCAGTGCAGATTACGCTTTCCAACCTTCAGGCTTTCGTAGTGCGCTTTTTCCTGTTCGTCAAGGCGCAATTGGCTCAACAGTTCATCCGCCTCTTCCTCTATCTTCCAGATTGCAAATTCTGTGTCGTCATCAACCTGTTGCCGGTATGCTATAGCCATAGTAAGTAAAATTGCAAAAAAGCCTGACAAACTTATAGCAAATTACGCTAACTTGTGTTGACTTTTGGTAATTATGCTTAAGAGAACCCAGAGTCAAGAACCAAGAATCAAGACAACGCCCTTAAAATATGCGACAGCAATACAGAATTACCCTGCAAAAGTTCCCTATGGTTTTATATCTTGGCTCTTGATTCTTGGCTCTTGGCTCTAATCCAATTAAAATCATGCTGACTGAAAAACTTACACCCGCCCAGGTGGAACAATATAACCACGATGGCTATATCATCATTAAAAACTTTTGCTCCGCCGAAGAGATTGATAAGCTATACACAACGGCGGTGGATGACGATGCCATGCGTAAAAACGCACTCGACCTGAACGACCAAACCGGGAAGAAAACACGCTTATCGCTTTGGTTTACGCCGGGTAACGATGTTTTCGGCTACCTTACCCGCAGCAAAAAGATGATAAGCACAGTACAGCAAATACTTGGCGATAAAGCACCTGTTTGCCATTTCCATTCAAAGCTGATGCAGAAGGAGCCAAAAGTTGGCGGCGCCTGGGAATGGCACCAGGATTATGGCTATTGGTATAAAAACCAATTCATGTTTCCTGATGAATTAATCAGCGTAATGGTGGCGCTCACAGAAGCCAATAAGCAAAATGGATGTATCCAGGTAATAAAAGGTTCGCACAAGCTGGGGCGCGTAAATCATGGCTTTGCAGGCGAGCAGGTGGGCGCCGATATGGTAATGGTAAACAACGCGCTAAAAACCATGGATATTGTTTATGTAGAAATTGAGCCCGGCGATGCGCTTGTATTTCATAGTAACCTCCTACACCGGTCTGAGGCAAATTTATCGGATAAACCACGTTGGTCTATTATATCCTGCTATAACCTGCAATCAAACCTGGCTTATGCCGAAACATCAACGTCGTACAAAGTTCCGGTCGATGTGGTGCCTGATGAAGCTATATTACATTGGGAAGCAGATTCATTATCAAACGCCGATTTCCTGAAAAAGGAAAACGACCCGGCGTTGAAAGAAACTGGCTGGGAGAAATGATCTGCGGATTTTAAGATGTGCTGATTGGAAAATTTGAAGATGCGCTACAAACAACTACAACTATTATAACAACTAAAACCAATACAACTAATAATAACTAAAATGAACATAGCCATGCTCGGTTCGGGATTTATTGCCCGTTTTTATGCAGACTCATTGCAGGCGCAGCGCGCAAAAGATAACCTGGTAAGCGTTTATTCGCGCAATATTGAAAAGGCCAAAAAGTTTGCTGATGATTATAACCTGTCGTTTTACAGCGATAATATGGACGAGGTTTGTAGCCGCGAAGATGTGGATGCGGTGATCATTTCACTACCCAATAACCTGCATGAGGCTGCTGTAGCTGCCTGCGCAAAAGCTAAAAAACATGTATTATGCACCAAGCCGCTTGGCCGTAACGCTGCCGAAGCTAAACGCATGCTGGATTTGGTTGAAGAAGCCGGCATAATGGGCGGCTACCTGGAAGATTTATGCTATACACCCAAATATTTAAAATCGTTGAAGTCTGTTAAGGACGGGAGCATTGGCAAGGTACTGGTGGCCAAATCGCGCGAGGCTCACCCCGGCCCGCACAGCGACTGGTTTTGGGACCATGAACAATCCGGCGGCGGCGCTATTGTCGATTTAGGCTGCCATTGTATCGAGATTGCCCGTGGTTTTATCGGCAAGGACGTTCGCCCGGTTGAGGTAATGTGCTGGGCTGCTACGCAGGTGCATCCTATAAAAGCAGAAGACAATGCTATCGGTCTGGTAAAATATGCAAACGGCGCCATAGGTCAGTTCGAGGTGAGCTGGTGCTTTAGGGGTGGAATGGACCTCCGCGATGAAGTAATGGGCACTGAGGGCACCATCTGGCTTAACAATTTCTTACGTACCGGCTTCGAGATGTTCAGCACCGGCAAAGGCGGCTACATAGCCGAAAAAGCCGAAAGCAGCAGCGGCTGGCTGTTCCCTGTTGGCGACGAGGTGCATGAGTTGGGCTATACCAATATGTTTACTAATATGTTCAATAGCATCGAAGATAAAGCCGAGCCAATGGAAACGTTTTATGACGGCTACATTGTAAACGCTATTATCGATGCGGCCTATTTGTCAGCCAAAAGTGGTAAATGGGAGCCCGTACAAATTGACGACTGGCGTGGCAGCAATAATGCCGATAGCGGCCCGGCAACCACGTCTTACGACGATACTTATTATCTAATTAAGAAGGAAATCCTTCATTCTGGCGAATATAAGTTAATATTGAAGCATAAAGTGACTGGTGAAGTGGTGGTGAGGGATATAAAGGAATAACGAGAAGAGTAAATTCAAATCTGATATCGTTAGGGTTTAGTTCAAATGCCAACATCCTGCCCTATTTCTTATTTGGCCAAAATATAGTGCGCGATATATCCAAGACTTATTAAGCCGACGATGTATTCAAAAAAAATTAAGAGAATTACAAACCAGTACTTTAAGTTTATTTTTTCAATATCGAGCTTCAATCCCCAAAAAATATAAGAGGAATATAAAATTATTGCTAATCCCTTAGCAATTCGATATTTGCTCTTATTGAGAAACGTTTTATGATGATATTTCAAATTGTTATTCCGTAGGAAAATAGCGATTTTTTCCGGACAGTAAACCTTTCGAAGAAATTCGAACGACAAAAAATTTAAACAGATAAAAATGAAAAACAAAAAAATGCTGGAGCCAAATACCCGAGCATTATCGTAGCCATATCCCCACCATTTTTTTTCAATCCAATTTATAATTGGATGACCATTATGAAGCAGTTTTATCTCTTGATATTGGGCATCATAAAGCCCAAATTCGTCTGGATATATTGTTCTATCGATTTTTTTTAGAATTGCTTTATAAGAAGCTATTTTACTATCATAGTTCTGATCTGTGTCGACTACGAAATGGACACTTCGGGGGTTAAAAATGAAATCGCCAGTATATGTATTTTTTAAATGAATTATTAAATCTTCATCTTGAGAGAGGTGTGTAAAATCTATCGACGATCTACCATTTTTGAAGTTAACGTCATTAAGGTATATTTCTTTTGGCAACGATGTATTCTCAAGCATCAATGTGTCGATTGTACAATGAGAGATATTAAATCCCTTTTGTATAACGGAATTATTCAAGTTCAACACATTTAGCTGACTGCCTTTGACATCCAGGTTTTTATAAGAATAATCGGGAATATTGATTATTTTACATTCAAGATCTTCTATTAAAATTGTGCTGTAATCAACCTGATAAAAATTTATCTTTTTCAGAAACCCTTTTACCAGTAGCGTATCAACATTATTTGCTCGCAATGTTATGTCAATCCTTCCATAGGAAAAGTCATAGAGTCCATATATGACTACCTTCGTTATATCGTAAACACCAATGTGAATATCCCTACCAAAAATGGTGGTATCCGAAAGATCTGGCAATGTTCTCTGATGATTATAAGAGTCTTCATCAATAAATAACTTGACTCTTAATGAGTCGCGTTTCGAAAACTCATAGTGACTTCTCTTTTTTTGACCTTGCGCGAAACAAAAAAAACCTATAAATGATAGTAATAACGTGTACCGTATGATCATAACGAGAAGATTAGGTATTCAAGCAAAATAATTAAAAATAACTAACAAGGCACATTATTTCCAGTACTAAAATATTGAATTTCAAAACTTATTATTCTCTTTTTTATATATTTCGAAACGTGATCGATATTTTTTGAATCTAGATAAGCCGTTTAGCAAATTTTAAATCTTTATTCGTAGATAAAAATCTCTTCGAGTGCAACATTTCGTCTCCGCCTCGCATCTTATAGATGTATACTTAACCAGGACAAAATGAAAAAATTAGTTTATACCATCGTTTCACTCGTATTAGTAGCTGCAACATCTTTTAAAGTTTCTGCTCAGTCAGAAGAATCACGGTCAGTTTCAGGATTTAACGGCGTGGGCTCAGCCGGTCCGTTTGACGTGCACGTAAAAATTGACGGCACAGAAAGCCTGAAAATAAAAGCCAGCCAGGAGGCCATCAAAGAAATTGAAACTTATGTAAAGGACGGTAAGCTCCAAATAAAATTCAAGCACCGCGACTACTCGAACGAGCAAGACTTTGGCCGTATAGACATTTATGTAAGTGCAAAATCGTTATCATCAATAGCCAACGCCGGTTCCGGTTCTATTAAAGTTGAGGGTACTGTAACCGGTGACGTTAACGTAGCGCTAAGCGGTTCTGGCAATATATCAACATCGGTAAAAGCAGGACTGTTTCATGTGGCCATCTCGGGTTCGGGCTCAGTCGAGTTGAGCGGCAGTGCCAATGAAACAAAAATATCTATTGCAGGTTCCGGCGATATGAACGGTAAGAGGTTTAAAACCGGCGAGGCCAATGTAACCATTGCAGGTTCAGGAAACGCAAGTTTTGGCGCAGACAAAAATATATCAGCTAATATTGTAGGCTCGGGCAATGTAAATTATACTGGTAATGCAACAGTTAGCAGCCGCACCATCGGCTCCGGCAGAGTTAGCAAAACTAATTAAGCGTAAAACTGAAAGACCAACGCAGAAAGCTTTTTGCTTTGGTCTTTTTGCTTTCAGCTCAAAACAAGCACTTTAATAACTTATACTATAAATTTTAAGACCGCCGCGATGGCGGTCTTTTTGTTTAATGGTAAACTATCTTTATACATATTTGCCTTATCATTTTTACGAACAACTCCCTCAAGGCATGGAACCATCTGTTGGCAAGCGGTATATATCGCGGGCATTATGTTTTGCAAAGTGCTTTTTACCGTACATACTTTGGTGGCTTTCACGTCAATCACTTGAAGCTACTGCAGCAACAGCTTCAAATTAATACCAAAATTGGTAAACGCGGTATTAAACGTTTGCGAAGTGTATGGCCTGGTGATGTTTGAATCGTAGAAGATATTCAGGTTAAAACGCTGATTGATGACGTAATCGATAGATGGCCGCACGGTTATATTCTGCGCGCCAGATGATACTTCCGCAGCCTGTACATCTGCACGGTATATCAGTGTTTTATTATCCTGTAGCGAGAAATCTATCTTAAAGTTCACATCGTTATCCTGCTTTCCGCTAAGTATACCGAATGGGAACCTGAAGTTTTTAGCATGATAGCCCCAGCCAAATACCAATATATTTTCATTTTGCTGCGCCAGCTGGCTGTTCAGCAAACTAAGGCTTAGTGACCGGCTCTTACGATATTCCAAATTCGCAGTCATGTTATTTTTAAACCTGGCCGACATACCGATTAAAGGCACAAATTGCTCAAAAATGGTTACCTGCGAGAACTGATAAAAAGGCAGGAAGTCGCCGTTTGCGTCGCGCGTGCTGACGGCACCATTTGCTGCCTGGTATTGCAGCAAGGTACTGAAACCGGCCACACTATAGCTTGAACGGTAACCATGCGATACATCAAACGAATCGAACCAATCCATAAACATGGGCACGTGGCTTAAGCCGTTGTAAGTGATCTGCCAGTTAGGTATCGGTATTTTAGGGAACTGGCCCAGGCTCACTTTACTGGCGTCTTTGCCGCCATATGCTGCCATAAAAGCCGGCACCAGCACGTTTTGCGAATTGGCGCTGTAGCCATCCGTAAAGCCATTAGTAGTTGGCGCCGTCGAGTTAGGATTTTGCGCGCCCAAACGTTTTGATATCTCCGCCCTGTTATCCAGGAACTTTTCGAAGGTCGGCGAGGTATTATCAACACCTTTCGATTTGGCAAATGCAGTTCCTATGGTTAGGATAGATATGGTATAATCACCGGAAGTTACCGGGCTCAGACTCTGTATATTGCCCGAACCATCCAACGATTTAAAGTTGGTCTGGTAGGTATGATTCTGTGTTTTTGATGCCTGTAACTCGATACGCAGATATTTTACAGGCTCGAAGGTTCCCTTCAAATTCAGGTTCTCGTTAAGCGTTTTCACATACAGCTGGTTTTGCAGCGTGTCGGTGCTTATCCATCCGTTGGCAACGGCTTTCTGGCGCAGGTCAGCCTGGCTGCCCAAAAGGAAGCCGATACCAGGTGCGCCATAATTCAAATCCTCACCCAAAAAGTTCGACTGCGGCAGATACCCAGGTATGAAAGTACCTTCCGTGCGTGTATAAGAACCGCTCAGGCTCTTGGTAGCGGTTAATAAGCCTACCAGGAATTTGGTTAATCCATTCGAGTTATCCGGCCCGCTTAACCTTTTAATAAACTTAAACTTGTTATAAAACTGGTCGAAGTTTAAAGTCGGATTAAGTTGGATGGTGCGCGAGTTTTGGATACTGTTACCTACATCGTATTGCGGGCTGTTCAACGCAAACAACGGCGCAGTTTGCCACCTGAAATTGGTGCTGTATCGCGCCACCATGCTTGTCCAATCCATGCCAGGTATTTTGGCCAGCGGTACGGTATAATTGAAGTTTATGGTGTGGTTATAGTTGGTAGTTCTGCCCAAACGTTTCAGGTTCTCCCAAAGCGTATCCACCTTCATACCATTACCATCCCGTTGTGTAGGTTCGTCAATGGTCGATAGGTTCGTGGCATCGATATCCATAGTAAGAGATTTCGATAAGTTCCAGCCTATGCCGTATACACGTGTAACGTTAAACGTTTTGTTAAAGGTAGTCGGTATTGGTATAAAGTTATTCGGGTCGTTATTACGCAGGGTGTTTTCTGAGTAAAAACGGTCGAATGTGATATTAAAGTTCAAACGCGTCGGCAGTATGCTGAAGTTAATATCGCGCAGCAATGCCAGCAGGTTATTTTTTATGATCTTGGAAAACGGACTATAATATTTAGGCTGATTGGTATAGGCATAATCCAGCTGGACTTTGTAGGTTTTCTCTAAATCGTTTTCAGTTGTAAAATCATGGTGCAGGTATTCCGAGTAAGCATAAGTAGCGTTAAAATTCGAAATATCATACACGTGATTTTTAGCTTTCGGGTCCGTCTTGGCTATGTGAACATTCGTAAAGCTGATGCTTTTGCGCAAAGTGTAATCTTCGGCGGCATTCTTTATCGAATCGCGGGTATGCTGATCAGGCGCGGCGGCCAGTACGGCTTTCAGCTTTAAATCTGGCGCCGCAGGATCGTACTCCGGCGTGCTTACCTGCGACGATACGTTTATGTAAGCAGGAATGTGCACACCGGCTTTATCCGGAAAAAATTTACCGAGTTCTACGTTGGCAGCCACGTCATAAACCTGGTTGTCATACAAGCTCCGGTCGGCTAACCGGGAGTCAAGGGCGCCGAAACCTACAGAGGTTTTACTACCCGAGACGGTTACGTCGGCAAAATCAGCAAGCTTGGCATTTACCCTGGCTGTTGCAGCCCATCCGCCGCTTTGGTCAAAGTTGGTTAAACGCAGCTCATCAAACCAAAGGATCGCGGTTTTATCCAAACCGTCATCGTTAGACGTGTTTGACGCCGATTTCAGCGGGTTGCGAACACCCAGCATTACGGCTGTCAAACGGCTAAGGTCCGGTTGCCCTACGATGGTAATTTTGTTAGCACCATCGCTCATGGTAAACGGTAGCGTAAGCGGCCACGGTTTGCCCAGGTATTTGGCATTGTTACGTGCCAGCTTGGCATTGGTTAGTAACGAAAGTTGCAGGTTCATCTGGTTGGCATCGGGCCAGATTGAGTTCGGCGCTGATGAACCCGGCTGGGTAACCTTCAGCGGTATTTCATACTCGTAGTAGTTATCTACATAATCTACCCCGAGGCGAATAAATGCACTTACTTCGTTATCTCTTAACTGAGCGCCCTCTGCGTGAATAAACATCTGCAGGTTTTTGTATTTACGAAGGTCGTTATTAAACAGGCGGAAAGCTGCACGTGAATAACCATCGCGCAGGTCAGTAACTTTTAAGGATAGCGACTGCTCATTCAATCTTGTATTAGCCTGGATGTTGTTATAATCAATCTGGCGGGTAATGCCCGGCGGAACCACATACGGAATTGATGGGCGGTTACCGTTTTGCTCGATGTTAACGGTCTCCACATCCAGCTGCGAATTATCAAGCGGCGGGTTTACTATTGTTGGGTCTGCAATAACGTTGTTCGGATTATTCTCGGTATTGAAGGCACGCCATTCACCGCGTACCAGTTGCATCGAAGCAAAACGCAGTACGGCTGTATCGGCAAAGCCGCTCATGAACAAACGCATGTAACGAATGGATTTAAAATCCTGTATGTTGTTAACTGCCTGGTCATAGCTGGTAATCGGTATTCTGAACTGGTACCACGTAACATCACTAGTGTTGCCATTAGCGAGTTTAACTGTTGATGTTACCTTATCGCTCACATACTTTTTCCCAATGGCCAAGTCGCCGGGACGGATAGATACATGGTACTGGAAGTACTCGTCGTCCTGGTCCATGTTGTTATCGTGGTTAATATCCTCGCCATCAGGCAGCGAGGTGGAAGCCGATGTTTGCAGGCCGAGCAAAGCCTGTGATTGCTCCGCAGTAGGCGAGTTACCATCCGTACCGTTATAGCGGCTATAGCGTTTCAATATGCCTGCGCCGGCATTATCCAAATCCGGCCCCTGGTAATACTGATAATCGTCCGACGAAGGGTCGGCAGCAAGCGCGGCGGCGGCCTGGGCATTCAATTGTCCTTTTACGGTTTGCACAAAGCCGCCGAATTTTTTTTGCTCATCGGCATCAGCCATACCGTCTAAACCAACATCCTGCAAGGCACGCGAAGCCGGGTTATTGTCAAACGCATTTACCACCGGCTGTAGCTTCGATACTCTTCCCCAGTTGGTTTCATCTACATTGCTGTAGTTACCATCAACGGGTAAGCCGTTCTCCAAACTCTTACGGCCGTCCTTTAAAATATCTTCAGATATATTACCAAGGTTAAAATATAAATCACCACCCGTCGAATTCGGCTTATAGATGAATGGATCGAGCACCCAGAATTCGATATACTGAACATTCAGCGATTCAAAGTCATTCGCATTGATGCCACGCATAATACCGCCCCATTTTTCCTGCGGATTTTGCATGGTACCGTCGTTATTAATCCCTGTGGTCCGGTAGTTGTACGGACCACGTACCGTTGGATAAAAAGCAAGGTCAAGCGTAGAAATATTAAGCGGTTGCCCCGTTGGCGATTGCTTAAACGGATACACCTCGTTAATTAAAACCTGCCTTACATAATGGTTCGAAAGCTCGTTACGGCTTACGTTAACTTTGCCGGAATTGGTATAAAATATCGGGTCAATGTTGTAAAACGCCAAACGTGCGCGCCTGAAACCGTAGCTTAAGTCGTTAAAATTCGCAGCCTCCGGGAACATCTGCGGCGTACCGGATATCTGCCAGGCATTGGCGCTTTTTACATCGATTATCGACTGGCTGTTTTCAAAGTCATCCAAATAAGATGTTCCGCCTTTAGCTCCCGCAAAATTCAATATCGACGGCGTGCCTGGCAACAGTTTCGCAAACTCACCATTAAAGCTTATCGACGAAGGCACTTTGGTATGTATAAATGGCAGCTTATCAACCAAACGCGTTAAAAACCGGGAGTTGGAGTTGTAATTTACGTCGAAGCCATAAATCGTATTCGAGATAGACTCCTCTCCTATTACCTCATTTTGGGTGATAGGCTGCTCGGTAAGATGCATTAAGGTTGCGCCCAGGGCCAAATTATCATTCACCTTATAGTCAAACCGCGACCCGAAAAGGGATTTCTGCTGCACGCCAAAAAGTTCATTATTCTCAACTTTCACGGTAATTGGCTGTCCGGATGAAAGCAGGGCAGTATTCAATACCCGGATACGACCGGCGCCATAATCAATGGTATAGTCTGTGCCTTCAACCAGCTTTAGTGTACCGGCGCTCACCACTACCGAACCCTGCGGAATGTTAACTGCGTTCAACTGGTATTCTGAACCTGCCGTGGCTGTATATGTTCCTTTTATCAGGTACCTGTTTAACTGCGGAAAGAATTGCTGTGCAATGGTTTTCGTGGAATCATACAACTGCTGGTAAACATATCGTTTGGCTAAATCTGCCTCAGCCGGTGTAAACTGTTTCGCCAAATCAGAACCAAATGGCTCCAGCTCCGGGAACATGATGCGCCCATTTTGCGAATCGATCGTGATGCCTTCCAAAAAGTCGAAATAACCGTCCGGCTGTTTGTTTTGCTGCATGTCCAGGTTATCCAGGTCAGTCAGCTGCAGCCAAAGTTTGCTCTTGGTATTCTGGCCCTCTTCCATCGCTGTTTTTTCAATGCCCGACTTATCATCCAAACGCGTTACCGTCAATTTGAAATCCTTAGGGGCTACCTGGAAAGAGTTTAACGAATAGATGTTTTTCATCATCAGTTTCCAGGTAGGAAGGCTGGTTTTCAGCAGCTGATTTTTCAGTAATTTAACATATAGTACCTTTGGATTTGTGTTATCAACCGGTACATCGCTCGAGAACTCACCCACCTGGTATTGCACACCGTTATAGGTGTATTGGTAAGCAACAGCCAGCACTTCATCATTATTTAAAGGATAGTTAAGCGAGATATAGCCCAATTGGGGATGCAGCGTAAATTCCTTTTCTGTCAGCTTACGCGAATAAGTCAGCTTCGCGTAGTTGTCAGAAGCGCCTGTATTTTTAAAGTAAGTGCCGATAGTATTTTGCGGATCGTTGGTTAAGCGGCTGGCAGCAGGCAGGTTATCCAACAGGTTGTTTGATTGCTGCGGAAAGCCGGGGCCTTTGAAGCCGGCGGGCAAACCCGAATATGACGAGCCGCCATGAACCAACGTTTTGTTGTAAGGAGTATTTTCGCCAAGGTCCATCAAAGCCAGTACGTCGCGCGAATTGGTTGTGTTGTTAGTGCGGTTAGTAGTCCAAACCTCTATTTTGGTAATATTGATATTTGACGAGATGATTGGAATATTGGCAAGCGCCTTATTATACTGGTTGCGGAAAAACTGCGACAGGAAGAAGTGCCTGTTGGCCTCATAATCCGCAGGTGTAAATTTAAACTGGCCCTGCTGCGAGCCATTGGTAATGGTAATGGTTTTTGACTGCGAACGCTGCTGCGACATGATGGTCGTAACATCCAGCTTACCAAATTTCAACTTGGTCTTCACACCAAAAAGCGCCTGGCTGCCGGTTATCAGCGTAGTGTTCAAAGGCATGCTTACGGTACCTGCTTCTATCTTTTGAATGATTTCATCCGGCCGGCCGGTATAGTCAAGCTTTATCTGGTTCTCAAACTGGAATTGCGCGTCAGTGTTATAGTTGGTTGTAATTTTCAGCTTATCGCCAATGTTACCGGTAATGTTCAGCTGTATTTTCTGATCGAAATTAAAGTTAAACTGCGTGCGCTGCCTGGTATTATACAGCGGGTTTTGGTTTTTGTTTATTTGTCCCGCAAGTATAGCTTCTGCAGAACCCTGCGGCTTAATATCGATGGTATTGCCGCCAAAAATCTGGTCGAAGGTCTGGCTTCTTATTTTTATCTGCGGAATAAACCCAGGCTGCTGCGACTGATAAGCATAATTGTCAGAAAGCTGCCTAAAATTCAAGCGCATGCTCTCCCGCTCGCGGTAATGCAGATACTCATCAAACGTCATGTAAACAGGCGGCCTGTAAAGCAGGTTACCCACACGTTCATACATTATATAGCGATTGGTAATCGGGTCGTACTCGAAAGTGCGTACAAGGTTGTATGGATCGAAATTGAAGATACCTTCACGATAACGATAGTTTTTCGACTCCTCCACTTTTCCT
>Ga0105237_10005402_pt1 | contig 14436 bp, 11 predicted proteins | sample KBSC24metaG_FD_81520 | JGI IMG/M metagenome (GOLD analysis project Ga0105237, IMG submission 81520) | Corn rhizosphere microbial communities from Kellogg Biological Station, Michigan, USA - KBS C2-4 metaG | ecosystem: Host-associated > Plants > Roots > Rhizosphere > Soil | place: Michigan, USA... | reverse complement strand
GTTGTCGCTACGCTCCAACCCTGGGCTGAAATTAGCCAACGCCTTCGGCGTTATGTAAGAGGCTCACGACTCACAAACACTCATCGCGTCGCCGTGGTGAGGAATGTCTTTGCCTCGTCGAGTTCGGGCCGCGCGGAACCTGAGTTGTCCGTGAGCGCCAGCAGCTTTTCATAGTAACCCCTCGCACGCTTCTGATCGCCTGCGAGTCTCGCGGCACGCGCGGCGCCGTACATCCCATTGAAGCGATAGGGCGTGCTGCGGAAGGAAGCTTCAAACTCCGTCAGCGCTGCCGTGGGTTGCTTGAGTTCCAGCAATAATTCGCCCAGTTGTTCGCGAGCGGGAACAATCGCGCCCGGCGTCACCGGATGCTTCTCAGTCGCATCATCCAGATCCGCGGCTTTACGAAGTAGCTGAAGCGCCTCATCATTTTTGCCTTCCGCGTACGCCAACCACGCGGACGCAACCATTCGTTGGATGTCAACCTGTTTGGCCCAATCGTAATCACCTTTCGCTTGAACGAGCGCCTCCTGGATAGCACTCAACTTCTCGACTTCAACACGCGCCACAGCCGTGTCGCCCATGCGCGCGGCGCCGAGTGCGCGAGCAAAATGAATATGTGCCACAGCCCATGGGAAACGCTGCCACGGAAAGCTTTTCAATTCCGGCGGCGGGAATTGCAGCATCGCAGCTTCTTTCCACTGCCGGCGCTCGAGCGCATAACGCGCGGGAATTGCAGTGAACGCGTAGGCAACTTTGAAAGTCTCCGGTTCCGTTTTCTGAATCTTGTATAACTCGGCGAGCACGTCTGCTGCCTGCTTGTCCTGCGCACGTTGCAGGTATGCGTACGTGAGATAGTCCATCGCGTGAAGCTGCTCGTCCCACACGGCCGACATCTTATTTCTCACCGCAAAAGCTTCTGCTGCCGACTTAGCGTCGAGGTTTGACTTGATTGCCTCCTGCCACAAACCAAGCCGCGTAAAGATGTGTGAAGGCATGTGTTGCGCGTGCGCGGATGACGGAGCAATCTTCGCATACGCTCGCGCCGCCGGTAGGGCCAGTTCCGCGAGTGCAGGATAGTCGTAACTGTGGATCAGATAGTGAGCGACGCCGGGGTGCTGTGGCTCGATAGCGAGAACACGATTCAAAATCTGCGCTGCCTCTTTCTCTCTCACATAAGTCTTGTCTTGCACCATCGTCCCGGTGGCGATGAGCGATAGTGCGTAAAAAACACCGGCTTCGCGGTCAGACGGATGACGCTCGTGAACTTGCTTCATCGCGTCGCTGTACGCGAAAGTCCGCGTTCGGTGATCGACTTTGTCGTGATTGCTGTAGAAGGTTTCGATCGCAGCGATATAAGCCTGCTCGCGCAGAGTTCCACCGCCAATTTCCTTCGCTTTCTGAACCGCGGTCAAGCCCTTGTTCAACTCCACAGCAGTGGGAGGCGCCCAGAGCGGATGATAGTGCGTCATCGCGATGCCCCAGTAAGCCATGCTGCATTGCTGATCGATCTGCCCCACTTCCTTGAACGCCTTTTCCGCTTCTTCATACTCGAACGAGTGGAGCCATGCGACAGCACGATTGAATTGTTTCTGCGCAGCAGGTTTACACGACACAGAGAAATTAACCGTCCCAAGCTTCTCTGAACTGTCGTGACGGTGCGGGTGCATTTCCTGCGCTGATGCCGAGCGCGACACGAGTGAGACGCTCAACAATGCGACGATGGCGAAAATGTTTTTATTCATTTCAATCTGGTTCCAAGAGTGGGGCGAAGGAGGTGAGGGGCGCCTCCTTCGCCTTACCACGTTTGTCCTAATAATGCAGGACTGCCGTGTAAAAGTCGTTGATGTCCGATGTCGTGCTACCCGGTAACGCGCTTAAGGTGAGTTTATGCTGTCCATAGGTTAGCTGAACCGGAACATATGCAGGCACAACCGCCCGGTGGGTCGCGCTTGCATTAGAGAAGATTTGGGCCTGCCCAATGGTCTGGCCATCGAGTTGAACCACAATCCCAATCATTTGGTTCGCGGTTTGAGTCCAAACTGATCCGTGGACTACCAGGGTCATCTGGAGATCGCCGAGCGCCTGGAAAGCTGTTGAGATGGGGAGGGGGCCTTTTTGACTGATAACGATTTGTACTGACATATTTCTCCTTTTAATCTGAGGACCTGTCGGGAGGTTTTGTTAAAGCTCGGGCACGTTATCTTTCACGTGTTTGTTTGTCAACATTTACAAACGGCAGGCATCAGCTTTTGGGCGGGCGCAAGCGACCCATCATGATCGAGTCGACGTAAACTCCATCGCGGAAGGCGTGTTGTCGCATTAGTCCCTCGTGGACAAAACCAAACCGCTCATACAGGTGAATCCCGGCTTCGTTGTCCGCGTACACTTCGAGCTCGAGTCGTGTGAGGTTGAGCCAGTTGTCGGCGAGATTCACAGCAGCGGCCAGCAGAGCAGTTCCAACACCTTTACCTTGCCAGTCGTCGTCCACGCTAATTCCGATTCGTCCGACGTGTCGTCTGCGAGGTCTGTTTGGGAAAGTTTCGACACCGACCAGGCCGATGACGCGATTCTCGACGACGGCGACAAGGTTGTAATGACCGTCAGTCTCTTCTGAAGACAGCCGCTTTCGCCACTGTTCGCGTGACGGATATGGCAACTGCATTGTGCCGGTATACAGCTTTGGACCATGGAACATTTCATAGAGGTCCAAAGAGTCATCCGGTTCTGCGCGACGGATTTTGAGACCTTCAACCGGCACTAGTGATCACCTCGTTATGCAATTCGTTTTTCATAAAATCTGCTGAGAGGGTCGGGCTTGTATTGTCCGAAAGGAGCGATCAACTGAAAGCCCGCGCGCTCGTAGAATCCAATCGCTTCGGGTTGAGCGATACCCGTCTCGAGTCGCAGTATTGTAATCCCGTGGCTGCGCGCATAGATAGCGAGATGGTCCAACATCAATTTGGCAAAACCCAAACCGCGAAACTGCGGGCGGATGTACATTCGTTTGATCTCGCCGTACTCCGTGCCACAGAGTTTCACTGCACCACAGCCAACGGCGATTCCGTTGTCGCGGATGATGAAGAAGGGCACGTCCTCGTTCATTAACTTCTCGACCGGGTATCCGTGACGGCTTTCTTTTGGTGAGAGTGGGATGAGGTACGCGTCCAGCTCTGTGATCAGGACGCGAGCGTCGTTGGTATCAGGACGTTCACGCGAGATGACGGTTGTGCTCGACATCAATCTTCTGCGTTCTCTGTGTCTCTGTGGTGCGATTTACTCTACCACAGAGACACAAAGAACACAGATGTGCATTACTTCTTCTTCGATGCTCTCTTCTTAGTCTTCTTACTCTTCTGACTCACAACCGGTCCTCCGGAAGCGCCGGGCACATCTATCTTCTTTCTCTTTTTCGCGCCGATCACTTCGATTCCTTTAGTCCCGATGATATGGTCGAGAGGCAGCGAGACTGAATACGGCGAAACAACCGGTAAACAGAAGCCAGGAACCGAGCCAACGACTTCGATTCCCCAATACTCAGGTTTGCGGACATAAATCAACGGGCTAAGCCGCACCGTCATGTTGAGACATGGTTTCGTTCCTTCCACGATCAGGATCCATGTGTTGTTAACAATCCCGGGAACAATACGCGCCCTGGTGAAATTGATCAGTTTGACTGATGTTGCGGTGGGTGCTTTCAAGAGTTGTGCGCTCATTAAATACTCCTTGGTCCAGAGGTTGACTGTGAGGCTGGCGGGATAAGTTCTCGTCAGCAGAAATTTACGTATTTACGCCCGTGCTCGTTCTAAACCGCTTGCATCACGCTCGGAAGGGAATTAAATGGCGGAAAGATTTAATGCGGAGGAGTTTGAAAAGTCAACGATTAGGGCCACAAAAAGGCACATAAAGCACAAATGAATTGAATGAATTGAAGTCGCACTTTTCATCAATCTTGTGTGCTTTTTGCGCCTTTTTGTGGCTACTTTTTTCCCAGCAACAAGATATCCTGAAACGATAGGGCGTCGTCGCGTCCGGACCAGTGGCCGTATTGGATCGGTGTTTTTAATGCGAGACCGTGTTTGTCGAGCAGCTCCAGTACGTAGGTCTCATCGTAAGCAACGGCACTCTCCGGCGAGTGCTCGTAGCGGTAGCGCCAAACTCCTTCGCCGTACGGGAATGGCAATGCATTTTTCCCCTCACGCGCAAGTCTCGCCTGTTGTTCATTAAGGAGAAAGAACGTCGCCAAACATCGGCCGTCGTTCTTCATCAGTCGCGCCACCTCACGGAGGTAATTATCAACCTCACCCGGACGCATGTGTGTGAAGACCGACTTCAACAAAATCAGATCGAACGAGCACGAGTCATACGGGAACCGGTAACTCTCGGCGGCATGCTTCGCGACAGGGTTGAAAGCGAGATTGCGCACGTCGATGTGTGCGAACTCGAAGTTGTCGCGCCGTTTGCTGACGTTGCGCTGACACCACCTGATCGATGGTCCATGTATGTCTACGCCAACGTAACTTCCTTTTTGATCGAGATACTGCTCGAGATGAAGCGCCATCTGGCCACAGCCACAGCCGATGTCCAACACACGCTCGTCCGCTCGCAAGTTCGCGAGCGTCCGCAGGTGGCCCATAAACTCCGCGCCTGACGCTTCAAAACTTCGCAGCGGGCCGACGTACCTGCGAAGGTGTAGCGGCGGCAACTCTGCTTTGCCATTCACTACTCGCGCAACGTAATCAAGCGGCACTAATGCGAGGAGAGCGGCATGCCGGCACGATCGGAGAAGCTTGATAATGTTCTGATTCAACGCACTGCTGCTGACCGGCGCAGCATCCACCGGTACAACAAAACAATCAGGGCAATAAATAACAGCCCACCGAGCCAGGGCGCCGGCCAAAACTCTTCAGGCACCAATCCAAGCGGCGCGTTGCTCGCGGTCGCAACAATCAGTCCGGCCAGGACGACTCCCCACAGACTCTCGCCCACGATCAATCCCGACGCCACCAGAGTGCCCAGTCGCTCCGCACGCTCCGGATTTGGCAGTTTACGTATGCGCCGATCGTACCAGTAAGAGATCACTGCACCAACGACAACCGCAAACGTCGCAGACATCGGCAAGTAGATACCAATGCCCACTGCCAGCGGCGGAATGCGCATTTTGTTCATTGCGGCCAGCACGAGGTCCAATATGATCAGACCAACACCGACGAGCACGCCGATGCCGATCATCTTCCATTCGAGACTACCGCCGATCACACCTCGCGCGAGTGCGGAGATGAGCGTTGCCTGTGGCGCGGGTAACGGCTCGCCACCACCCACAACGCCCACGTTCGCAGCGCCCGCAAACCCATAAGCCCTCGCCAGCAAATTGAGCACGAACGGAATCACAACCGCACCTGCTGCCACGCCGACAATCAACGCGATCTGTTGTCGCATCGGCGAGGCGCCAACGAGTTGACCTGTCTTCAAGTCCTGCAAGTTATCGTTGGAGATCGTCGCACAGGCGAAGACGATTGCCGTCACGAATAGCGCGAACGCGACGAGCGCGGATTGAGTATCTGGCGTCGGCGCCACAGCGAGAATCAGTAGCGAAGCACACGCGACGATCGACAAAATTCCGACACCGGAAATCGGACTGTTTGAGGCGCCGATCAGTCCGGCCATATAGCCGCAGATCCCCGCGATGAGAAAGCCGCCAATCAACACGAACGGTATCGCGATCAACGTGAGCTTAACGGCGTACGGTGCGAGCACCGTCGTTCGCGCGAAGCTGAAAGCCAGCCAGCCACTGAGGAGCAGACACGCGATCGTGAGCACCAGAATCCAACCCGGCGAGAGGTCACGATCGCGATCGTCGGCGACTGCTGTCGCTCGAGAACTCGCGAGTGTAGTGACGAGTCCACCAACAACCGGCTTTGCGAGTTTCGCGAGCGTGAAGATCGCGGCGACCGCAATCGCTCCGGCGCCGATGAAGCGCACCTGCGTGGCCCAGATTCTTTGCGTGTGGTCGGCGAGCGCTACGCCGGCGGCCGCAGGTTGCATCGACGTCAGGATGGGCACTGCGATTACCCACGCGATGATCAGTCCGGTTAGCATTGCGAGTCCCACGGAGAGTCCGACAAGATGGCCTGCGCCAACGAGCGCCAGGGAGAAAGTGATTCTGTATCCGCTCGATGCTCCTCCGCCCAGCGCGAAGAATCCGACAATGTCAGCGGCGGCGATTCGTGTCGCACTGATGATCGCGAGTCCGGCAGACGCAACGGATCCGAGAATGACTGCGATGAGACCTTCTCGCGCTTCGCCGGTCTCGTCCTTTGTTTCACCTCGCGTGCCGGATCCGACTTTCAACACCTCCGCGGCAGCCACGCCTTCCGGGTACGGCAGATCGGAATTAGTAACGAGCGCGCGGCGCAGCGGGATTGTAAACAACACTCCGAGCACGCCACCGGCAAGACAGATCAGAAACGAATACCAAAACGGAAATCCCGTCCACCAACCCACGATCACGAGTCCAGGCAGAACAAAGATGATCGCCGACAGCGTGCCGGCTGCTGACGCGACCGTCTGAACGATGTTGTTCTCGAGGATCGAGGAGTCTCGCACGACGCTCAAGATCGCCATCGAGATCACCGCCGCGGGTATCGACGAAGCGAACGTGAGACCAACCTTCAGACCAAGATAGACGTTGGCTGCGGTGAACACAGTGGTAATTGGCGCGCCGAGAATCAGGCCGCGTACAGTGAGTTCCTTGGGTCTTATGTTTTGCATTTGTGCCTCTTAGCGAACGTCGTCAGTGGTCTTCAACCCGAGCTCGCACAACGGCCGCCGCGTTAACCAGGAGTCTTAACGTTCCGTGACATTAGCTCATCGGGGCTCATTTGGGGGTCCATCGGGACGAACCGCGACAGTGGCGCTCAATTACGATAAAGCGTTTGAGGTTGTTGCCGGACGCGTTTGGGTGGTCCAGCCAGAATTCCCTGCGCGAGTTTCACCTGTGCCATCAGACGAATTTCATTTCTATCGAATCTGGCTGCCAGACTCGCGGCGCGATCAAAATCACACCACGCGAAATACGCCGCATTCTGGGCCAGAAGCGTCAGGAGCTCGCCAACCGCGCCATTCGCGGACATGTTCCACTCGCCGTCCCGAAGATATCTCGTCTCGTACCCGTCGAGCTTTGCCGCGACGTCCACGAGCTCGTTCAGCTTCGGCAAGAGCGATTCCATCATCGACAACCCGCGATCGTTCTTTTCCAGACAATACATCATCGCGAGGGTAATCTGCGATAGTGTCTGTTCCCGACCGGGTTTCATCGCGTCGATGATTTCGGCTGCCTGGTTCAGTAGCTTCAGAGAAGTCTTTGGATTATTACCACCATACTGACGGTATATTTCCATCAACGCATTGATGCGTTCGTCGGCGTCTTCGATGGCATTGATTCTCGCCTCGATTTCCGCCAGTGTCTGTTCGTCAAGCTTACTGAATTTTTCATCGTAACCGAGTTGAAACAGCATTAGTTGCCGCGTGCCGTCATCACGAAGATAACGGTTCGCGATTTTTCGCGCTGCTTCGAATTCACCGGAGATGCGGAGCTTATTTATTACTTGAGAAACAATCTCGTCTGCACGGTCCGGATATTTTGTTACCAGGGTAAGCAAGTTATCGGGGTCTGCGGTCCGCACGACCTCGGTCATATCAAAATTATCTTCTGACTGCTCTGGCGGCCCGGCCTCCGGCGCCCATTGCTGAAGCCTGGAGGCGCGTGGATCAATCGTTTGCATTCGCGGAACGAGCGCTGTAACCCACCGGCAGTAATCTACTCGTTCATCTTCCTCACTCATCTTGTTTGCACATCCCTTTGCCAGGGCACTGGATGTAAGCAGCGAGACAAGTTCTCGATACGTCGCCGGGTCTGCTGCCGGTGGTTTGAATTGGGCCAGGGTCTCAACGAAGTTGCTGATTTCCCAATTCGATGTGAAGTCGGCGTCTTTGAGTTTGGAAACGATCTCTTTGTACAGGATCAGCGCCTGCTCTTTGTATTTCCTGTTGAGTTGCATCAATAGCGCAACGAGATCGCTTGAGAAGCCCTGGTCCAACGATTTTCGCGCTACCTTCAGTGCCGCGTCCGGATTGCTCGCGGCTATCTGGTTTGCCAGTCGTAATTCGAGCTCTCGTTCGTTCTGAACGACAAATTCCGCTAAAGGCTTCTCGGAGCGTGGAGCGGTTGCCTGTAAAAATGCCAGAGCCGCCTCGCTATCGTACTTCGCGACTCGTTCAGTCGTGTCGACGCGCAACTTTGAAAACACTATGAAGGTGTACTCGTCTGCGTCTGTTTGCTGGACTCGTTTCTTGATGTCCAGTCCGGCGTTTATGTCGTCCTGGACCAGAAGCAACAGAGCTCGCGCGCGCTTTTCGTCATGCTTCCAAAGTGAATCTACGATGTTGGCGCCTAAGCGCGCTCGGTTTTCTCCGGACTGTAAGGTATTGAGCTGACCCGCCACTGACTCGAGCAGACTAAACGCCTTTTCACGCAACTGTGCATTGTTGTCGTCCTGCTGAGTCTGTGCGTAGGTTGATGAGAACACGAACGCGAACATCAATACGACGATCGCTATTCGATATTGTTTTTGTGCCTTCGTGTGGCTCATCGCGAGAGGCGGAATGCGGCCATCTCTTCTGCGTTGCGGACCAGTAATAGATCGCCCACCAGTGCGGGGTGGTTCCACGTCTTACCCTGAATACCTGCGACCTTCGCAAGCTCGGTGAATTGATCCGGCGTGGCGCCGACTAATGCCAGTTCACCTTCTTCCGACACAACCAGGAGCAAGTCTTGATCGGGCAGCAACATGAGTTGGCCGTTGCCGTAGCGGCCGCCTTTCCACTTGCGCTGACCATCCTTGAGATCGATGCACGAGAGGATACGGCCGTCGAAGCCGTAAGCATAACCTTTGTGTACGACAAAGTCGTTGAAATAGGGTTTGAGCCCGTTCGAGGTCCATTTTTCCTGAACGTTCCATCCGCCGGAATTGTGCGTTACAGCAATGCTGCGCGTGCCGTTCTCCTGACTTGTTATCAGCACATCGCCGTCGGCGGTGAGCGCCGGCTGCACCATGAAATTGCCTGCCCACTGATGGTTCCAAATCTGCTTGCCGTCTGCTGGGTTAACGCTGATCAGCCCGGAGTCACTCATAAACAGGACTTGCGGAACGCCGCCGATCGTTACGAGTTGCGGTGAGCTGTAGCTTCCTCCGGCGCTTGGACCAAGCCAGCGTTGTTTTCCGTTCGCAGCGTCATATGCAACGAGCCTGCCCGACGCCGCAACGATCACCGTGTCACCAATCACTAACGGCGAACTCGCAAATCCCCAGAACGGAGTCTTCGTACTGGTTTCAGCGGCGACGTTGTGTGTCCAGATAGGCGAACCCGTCGAAGCGTCGAGTGCGTTCAGGATTCCCGTTGCACCAAACGCGTAGACGCGACCATTGCTGAGCGACGGCGTTCCGCGCGGTCCAGCACCGGCGTTCGATTCAAAGAACCTTGCCTTGTCGCGGTGTGACCACACGGGGTCGCCGGTGCTCGCTTTGTAACACGCAACGACTTCGTCCTCACCGCGTTGTTCCTGCGTGTACATAAGATCGCCGGCGACGGCGAACGACGACCAGCCTGGTCCAACAGGACGACGCCAGACTTGCGCCGGTGGTGAACCGGACCAGTCGGTCTTGATTCGCACACCGCGAACGACACCATCACGACGTGGCCCACGAAACCCGGGCCATTCAGGTTGTGCTTTCGCGGGTGCTGCGGGTGCTGCGGGTGATGTAGGTGCGGCTGAGTTTGCAGTCCCCGTCGCAGGCGCGACCGAAGGTGAAGCTGCCGGCTGTGCAGTGGTGGCTGCAATCGTGGGTGCTGCGACCGGAGCTGTGACAGGTTGATTGGCAGTTTGGGCGAGAAGACGTTCTTCGGGGCTGGCCGTCCAGCGCCATCCATAGCGCGCGACGTGATCGCCGTTGATGCCGTCTTCGCGTACGAAGAGCCACACTCCGCAAGCGAGTAAAATCGTCGCCACCATCGTCACCCTTCTGACTCGATCGGGCAATCGACGTGTGGCCACAGCCCAGATGATAAAAGCAAGACACAACCCAGGGATGGCGTAACCGAGGAGCCAGAGCATCCACATCGACTCGTGACGCAGCAGCCACGTTCCGCCAAGTGCAACTGCGAAGAGTCCGATGGCGCTCAAGCGCTCGACCCACGCGGCGCGACTAAAGAAGGCCCACCATATGAGAAAGACTATGACGAAGCCGAAGGAGCCCAACATACCCTTTCCGAAACCTTCTATTCCGGGTATGAGTGCCTTCACACCGAATCGCGAAATGAAAAGCAGCGCCACTGCGATGATGCCGGGCCACAGTCTTAACGTGCGGGAGGGTGCTTGCGCAGATTCCGGGGTTGTCATAGGGCTCTATACTTTCCAAGCGCCCGAATTGTTTCAGTTTTATGGAGTGGGCGACGAGGCCACAAAAGCAAATGAAGTTAAGGTTTGAGTCCACGGCATGACTCGTATCGTTGTAAATCCATCTTCAGCTTCGCCTGAAGCTCATCGTTGCGCTCCTCGACTGCCCTCGCGATCAATTTTCGCTGCCAGTCGGCAGCTTCGGCACAACGTCCGAGATCTGCGAGCGCTGAGCCGACGAGTGCTCCGTGTTGTAATGCACGCGTCGTCGAATAGAGCGATTGCGCCAGTTTGAGCGCTTCGTCAGGCCGCTTAGCATACAAGAGTTGCTGGGCCAGAAAGAACCGCGCGCCGGCGTCGTTTGGATTGATTGTCGAGACTGCTTGCAGGTGCTCGATCGCCTGCTCGTGCTGCTTCTCATTCGCCAACAGGACCGCGAGATTGTAATGCGCGTTCGCGTTGTTTGGATCGATAGCGACTGCCCTGGTGAACTCCTCCGCGGCGCCTTTTAGATCTCCTAATTGAGTCAGTGTCGCGCCGAGGTTGACGTGTGCTGGAACACTGTCAGGGCGCGCTTCAATGGCTTCCCGAAACTCGGTCGCCGCTTCTTCATACCGTTTTGCTTCGAGCGCCACCTTACCGCGCATGAGATGTACTCGCGCGCCCTCGACCAACTGCACGAGACGATCCATCAGCGGATCGGCGACGCGCACGCCGACGGGTCCCTGTTGCGCCAGGTGCAGCTTTGCCTTTTCTGAGTTGCCTAAACCGCGATAGGCCATCGCGAGTGCGTAATGGATCCGATTTGCGTCCGGCGCCAACGCAAGGGCTTTTTCGAAGTGTTCGACTGCCTCCGCGTAGTTTCGTCGTGACAGTGCGACCTGTCCGAGGCTGTAGTGGGCCGCTGGACTGTTGGGGTCGTTTTTGAGAGCCGCAGCGTAGTTTGAACGCGCGTCGTCTAGTCGATCTAACTCCAGATAAATGTTGCCGAGGTTCACCAGCGCGGCTACGAGATCCGGACGTAGGGAAGTGACGATGCGGTAGCGACGAATCGCTTCGTCGACACGGCCGTCGAGCTGGTCCAACTTTGCGAGCAGGTAGATCCAGCGAAAATCTTTAGGCGCAAGCGCGTTGGCGTTCAGGTAACACTCTCGTGCCGGGCCCGTCAAAGAATAGGCGTGGTAGATCTCGCCCATCGCGCCGTAAGCCGCGCTGAGTTTTGTATCAGTTGAGTGCGTGTCTTTAATGGTCGAGATGAGGATGTCTTGCTGCGATTTGATCTGGTCGCGGACGTCAGGTTCCAACTGAGAGAGATCCGGCCAGTGTATTGTCTGGGCCGAACAGATCACGGAGACACAGAGAAGACACAGGGAGCACAGAAAAATGCAAGCCAGTTTCATTGTTTGATGGTGGTGTAGCGATCGACTGGCGGCGGTTTCAATTCCGCTACGGTGCCATCTGGCCAGCGTACTCGAACAGCTTCCACCTGCGTTGCACTACCGAGACCGACCAGCACCCGCGGATCATTCGCCGACAGATAACTGCCGTCCGTTCTCACGCGTCGCCGCAGGATCCGGTTCTTACGAAGCACGATATCCACTCGAGTGCCGAGCAGGTCTCGACCATTCTTGCTGACGATGCGCAAGCCGAGCCAGTGGTTGCGATTCCCGAGTTGATTCAGAAGCAGTCTGACGGGTCCGTTGTTGTTCGTTACGAGCACGTCCGTATCGCCGTCGTTGTCGACGTCGCCGAAGGCCGCGCCTCGACTCACTTCCAGTAGCTGAAAACTCGGACCTGCTTGTTCAACGATTTCGACGAAGCGTCCGTTGCCGGTGTTGTGAAAGAGTTGGTTCGGCTGGCCCAGTGGAAACGGATCGCCTTTTCTTATCAGCTCCGGCAAGAGTTGCACGGCGCCATTCACCACGAGCAGATCGAGCCAACCGTCGTTGTCGTAATCAAAGAACGCCGTGCCGAAACCCGTAAAGCGACGACCAGGCGTTCCCAAACCCGTCTCACGCGTACGATCTTCAAATACCGCGGCGCCGGCGTTTGTGAAAAGAGTATTCGTCTCGTCCATCAGGTGTGTGACAAAGATGTCGTCGGTGCCACTGCCGTCGAAATCACCGGCATCGACGCCCATGCCCGCCTCGGTTTTTCCATCTCGATTGACAGCAGCGCCCGCTAACAACGCTTCGTTCTTGAACGTGCCGTTCTTCTGATTGATCCAGAGCTGGTTCGGATCGCCGTCGTTCGCGACGTAGATATCGGGCCAGCCGTCATCATCGAAATCGGCCACGACGATGCCCAAACCATGTCCGAACTCTCGATCGACACCTGCTGCAACCGTCACGTCTTCAAACGTGCCGTCACGACGGTTGTGAAAGAGACGATTGCCGGGGGCACGGAAAACACGCGGCGTGCAGTAGTCCCTGGCGCTCGTCGGCGCATAACAATTCGGGCTGTTCGTAACAGAAAAATCAGCGTAGTTCACCACCATCAGATCGAGCCAGCCATCACGATCGTAGTCGAGAAAACTCGCGGCGGTGCTCCAACGCGGATCGTCGGTCGCCGTGTTCTTCGTCACATCGTCAAACGTACCGTCGCCTTTGTTGAGATACATCTGGTTCGAACCGAGATTGGTGAGATAGAGATCGGACCAACCATCGTTGTTGATGTCGCCGACAGCGGCGCCCATGCCGTAACCAGTCGCAACGATGCGACTCTTTTCAGTTACGTCAGTGAACCGGAGCTTTTGCTTTTCCAGATCGTTTCGAAAGAGTCGGCCGCCAGATGCGCCTTGCACGAGGAAGACATCGAGATCGCCGTCATTGTCGTAATCGAACAACGCGGCGCCCGCGCCCATAATCTCGGGTAGATAGAACTTCCCGGTCATACCGTTGTGATGACGGAAATTAAGACCTGTTTCTGCGGCAACGTCGTCGAAAATCGGACGTGAAGCTTGCGGCGCGAGGAGAAGCAAAGCGATAAATAGCAAACGCATATGTTCACAGGATTTACATGATTAGACAGGATTTACAAGATCTGAATCCTGAAAAATCTTGTAAATCCTGTCCCAATGATCTATCGCTGCGAGACCGTGTTCTTCACCACGGTGACCTTGATCTCCGACGGATACTGTCGCGAATGATGCACGGCGTTGCGCGCGACGACGCCTTTCGTTTCATCGTAATTGTGGCCGCCGGTGTTCAAGTTGCGATCGAAGCGCGGGAAGTTGCTGCTCGAGACTTCGATGCGAATGCGATGGCCGGCCGCGAAGAAGTTGCTCGTCGTCATCGGTTGCAAAGTCACTTTGTAGACCTTGCCGGACTGCATCCAAACGTCCGGTTTATCGTAGCCGTCGCGGTAGCGCATCCGCTGAATCGTCTCGTCCAGGTTAAAGGCGCGACCGTCAGGATGAACGTCGATCAGCTTCACCGTGAAATCCGTGTCTTTCGCGTCACTCGACACGTAGAGAGTGACTTCAATTGGACCACTGACTTCCATCCCGTCCTTCAGCGGCTCGGTAGTGTAGACGAGCACATCGGGTCGCGTTTCATTCTTGCGCTGATCGAAAGCGCCCGCGGTGATCGCGTTTCCAGTGCAACAGACGTTGCCGCCGAGCGATGGCACAGGGTTCATCGGATCGTATTCAAACCTGTCCGGGTTATCCGTCGCCGGCGCCGCGTTTACAAGCGCACCATCGCCATTCCCGGTATTTGCTTTCCCACCACTCGCGAGGAAGAAACTCATCGACTGCGCACCGCGAGGCGGCCACGTGTCTGACGACTGCCACTTGTTCAGGCCCATCGTGTAGTAACGCACACGCGGCATCTTCTCGAGAATCCCGTTGTTCTCGCCTTTGAGGAAGTGATCGAACCAGGCGTACGTCAGCTCGTCGTAGTTCAGGCGCGCGTCGCCCATGCTGAGTTCGCCGACGATCGTGTTTTCAGTTGCGCGTTTGTACGAGCAGTGAAGCGTCGGTG
>Ga0105237_10005401_pt1 | contig 14437 bp, 16 predicted proteins | sample KBSC24metaG_FD_81520 | JGI IMG/M metagenome (GOLD analysis project Ga0105237, IMG submission 81520) | Corn rhizosphere microbial communities from Kellogg Biological Station, Michigan, USA - KBS C2-4 metaG | ecosystem: Host-associated > Plants > Roots > Rhizosphere > Soil | place: Michigan, USA... | reverse complement strand
GCCTTCGGAAGGATGCGCTGGATGGCCAAGTGCGCGCGCTGCGGTGCCGAAACGATCCTCCATGTGAACGGCGTGCCTGTGTGCACGGATTGCGAGAGGCCTGAAGATCCGGCGGGATCTTCTCCCGCCAAAAAACCCGGTACAGGACTGAAACAGCCTCAGAGCGAGCAGAGTCTTCTCCCCAGGAAGGCCGCCTCGTCGTAGGTGTTACGAGAATTGTGCCGAGGTGCCGAGGAGAATTCCACGAATTGAAGGAGACGGAAAATGCCAGCAACAATGCCTGCACCAAAACCGGCCGCCGGGCACTTACCCGTTGAAGAGCACGTTCGGCTGAGAGCCTATGAACTCTATGTGGAGCGCGGAAATGAATCCGGCTCCGAACTCGATGACTGGCTCCAGGCCGAGGACGAAATCCTGGGGCGGGAGATCGGCAAGGAGACCTGAAGTAAGATGGGCAGCAGCCTGAGCGGCAAACACCACTGGAGCGTGATCCTTGGCGGCGGGGACGGGATGCGCCTGCGGCCTTTGACACGGAGGCTGACAGGCGACGACCGGCCCAAACAGTTCTGTGGTTTAGGGGAGAGGAAACGCTCCTCGCCCGGACCAGGCGCCGCGTGGCGCAGATTTTGCCACCGGACCGGACCCTGCTCGTAATGACGAAGGCGCACGAGCCTTACTATGCCGCCGCGCTTGCCGCGGTTCCCCCGCGCCTGATGGTCGTGCAGCCGGGCAATCGCGGCACCCTCCCGGCGATCCTCTGGAGCCTGCTGCGACTTTCCCGGCTCGATCCGCACGACATCGCCGGATCCTTTCCGTCGGATCACTACATCGCTGACGAAGAGATGTTCACGGAAAAAGTGACGTCCGCTTTTGTTGCGGCAGAAACCGTTTCAGGCGTTATCCTGCTGGGCGCGGCGGCGACGGTGCCGGAGACGGAATATGGCTGGATCGAAGCCGAGCCGATGGAGACGGGCAGCAGGTTGCCTGGCGTAAGGCGCTTCTGGGAGAAGCCCTCCCGCGCGGTCGCGCAAATGCTGCTGGACCGGGGATGCCTCTGGAACACGTTTGTCATGGTCGGGCGGGTCGACACCTTCCTTGAATTGATTCGATCCGCGGCACCCCGTCTACGAGACCTTTCAAACGGCCGTCGGGCGGGACGAAACGGAGCCGGGCCCAGAAGCGATGGCGGCCGTTTATGATCGCATGGAGACAGCGGATTTCTCGAAACGGGTATTGTCGGAAGCGGCCGAAGAGCTTTCCGTTCTCGGCCTGGGCGATGTCGGATGGGATGATTTGGGTGATCCGGGCCGGGTCAGCGCCCTGATGTCACAGGCAACGGGGCGAAAGCCGGCCGGCTTCGTTTCGGCAGCGGACGTGGTCTCTGCTGCCGTCGCGGGCTGAGTTGGCGTCTTCGCGCCTTCGCCTCTCGATGGCGGACAATGGGGCAGCGGTCTCATTATGACGCGAGCGGAAGAGCTGGCAGCATTCGTTGCGCGCACCTCCTACGATATGCTTTCGGGCAAGGCCCGGGAGGAGCTGAAGATCCGGCTGATCGACAGCCTGGGCTGCATGATCGGGGCGCTCGCCGCCGAACCGGTGAGAATCATCCGCGACCAGATCAACGAGTTCAACGGCAGCGGGCTCTGCGCGTGTATCGGCGGCGGACGAACCGCGCCGGATCGTGCAGCTTTCTACAATAGCGCCCTCGTGCGCTACCTCGACTTCAACGACAGCTATCTCGCGCCGCGCGAGACCTGCCATCCCAGCGACAATCTGGGCGCGGTGCTGGCGGCCGCCGAGTACAGCGATGCCGGCGGGCGCGAATTCCTGACGGCACTGGCGGTCTCGTACCAGGTGCAATGCCGGCTCAGCGATGTGGCGCCCGTGCGGGACAAGGGATTCGACCACACAACCCAGGGGTCATACGCGGTTGCAGCCGGCGTTGCGCGCGCGCTCCGGCTCGATCCCGTGAGGACCGCCCATGCCATTGCGATCAGCGGCACAGCCTTCAACGCGCTCCGGGTGACACGCACCGGCGCGTTATCGAATTGGAAGGGACTCGCGTATCCGAACACGGCTTTCGGCGCGACGCACGCGACCTTCCTTGCCGCGCGCGGAATCACGGGACCGCTGGAGGTTTTTGAAGGGAACAAGGGCTTCATGGACGCCATCGCCGGTCCATTCGAAATCGACTGGGAGCGGGAGGACCTGGAAAGGGTCACCCGAACAGTCGTGAAGAAATTCAACGCCGAAATCCATTCCCAATCGGCCATCGAGGGCGTGCTTGAACTACAGACGCGGCACGGATTTGCCGCAGCGGATGTGGAACGGGTCGATGTCGAGATCTTTGATGTGGCCCACAGGATCATCGGCGGCGGCGAGGAGGGCGGCAAAAAGATCGTGGAGACAAAGGAGCAGGCGGATCACAGCCTGCCGTTCCTGCTTGCGGTGGCGCTGCTTGACGGCCAGGTCATGCCGGAGCAATACGAGCCGGAACGCATTCGGTGCGATGACGTGCAGAAGCTCTTGCAGCGAATCGAGGTGCGGCCAAATCAATCCTACAGCGCCCGGTTTCCGGCGGAGATCGCCTGCAGCCTTGAGACCCTTTTGAAAGATGGCCGCACCTTCAAAATCGAGAAGACGGACTATGAAGGATTTGTGAACCGTCCCCTGCGCTGGGAAGGGGCGGCCGACAAGTTCAGGCGGCTCGCCGGCGCCTGCTGTGAGACCCCGGTGATGGATGAGATCATCTGCATCGTTGCCGAAATGGAAAACGCACATCTCCGGGACCTGACGCACGTCCTGCAGAATGTGCGCCTGGCTTAGGGAGGAGAAAACCGATGGCGGATTCAAACGACGCCGGGACGAAACACGAAGAGTCCAACGAGGAACGCGCGTTCGCCTTCCTGAGGACCAATCATCGCCCGGCCAAGCCGCGGAAGAGCGGCGTCACCGAGATTCGCGGGCCCTACTATACACCCGTCGGCAAGCGCTACCTCGAAGATGTATTCGAGATGATGTCCTGGTACGTGGATTCCCTGAAGTTCGCGGGCGGCTCCTTCAGCCTGATGCCCCGCCGTGCTGTCAAGGAATTGATCGAGACAGCCCACCGCCATGACGTCATCGTGTCGACCGGAGGTTTTATCGAATACGTGTTGACGCAAGGCGCCGGGGCGGTGGAGAAGTACCTCAATGAGTGCAAGGAACTGGGCTTTGACATCATCGAGATTTCGAGCGGGTTCATAACGATCTCGACCGATGACTGGCTGCGGCTGGTTGAGAAGGTGCAGCAGACAGGACTGAAAGCGAAGCCCGAGGTCGGGATACAGTTCGGCGCCGGCGGCGCCACGACGGCTGAGGAACTGGAAGCCGAGGGCACCCGCGACCCGGAATGGGCGATCCAGCAGGCCAAACGCTTTATCGATGCGGGTGCCTACATGATCATGGTTGAATCCGAGGGCATCACGGAAAGCGTCAAGACATGGCGCACCGACGTCGTGGCAAAATTCATCAGGTCTCTCGGCCTTGAACATCTCATGTTCGAAGCCGCGGACCCCGAGGTTTTCAGCTGGTATGTCAAGAACTATGGTCCCGACGTGAACCTGTTTGTCGACCATAGCCAGATTGTCCAGCTCGAATGCCTGCGGTCGGGGATCTGGGGAACGAAAAGCACCTGGGGGCGCATAATTACCCATCAACCGTAACGTGCTTTTGAGCGCTGCCGCGGATAACCGACCGGAAAGCCTGCGTCATTCCCGGCGCATTGAGTTCACGGTTACTTTCGCGCACGCAGTGCATACAAGTATGCCCCGGTAATTATTGCCAGCCCCAAGCAGTATGCCCGGTTCCAGACGGGCGGTCAGGCACGCTGATTTCGATATTTTTAGAACAGGAGAGCAAATGCGCCCCCTGTAACGACGGCCCGTAATGGAACACGAACTGCTGCTGAAACAGTGCTGACGAAGGGATGGTGACTGCATGGGCGAGTCTTTCCTTTTCGCGATGCCGGGCCGGCTTGCAGCCGAAGGACAGCAACTCGTCGTTCACAGGTTCGCGGGCGGTTCGCTCGGACTCGCTTGCCTCGAAGATGTCATGCGCCATCAACGTGAGGTTCCCAAGGGAGGCTTTTGGCAGCGAATCAGACGCCGCTTTCAAGATGTGCCGGCGAGTTCACATCCCCCGCCGGTGTGCGTGCCCTCCGGCGCGCACCTTATCCTGAAAGGCATTCCAGGGTCGATCCAACAGAAATACGGCCTGGAAGACGAGGAAGGCGCTGTATTCGTACAAACCAGCACCGAAGTCAGCGGCTACAGGGACGAAGTGCGATTCAATAACGGGGTGCAGATCCGGCTTCAGGAGTTGCGGGCCGGCCAGCTGGTCGAGGTGCTTTCGCTGGCAGGGACCCATCCGATCCTTTACGAACAGGAACTCCAGATGCGATGAGGGCGGCGATGCGATTGCGCGCGATGTCTAAGAAAGGCCGGTGGATATGGCCAGACTCTTTCTGGACCTCCGGCAGGCGGCGGGACAGCGCAAGGGACGCGTGATGACCAGCAGGATTATCTTGACGCTCTCAGTCATGTGCTGCAGCGCGGCAGCTCTTTCCGACACCCGCCGCCCGGATATCGGCAAAATCGTCGAGCAATCCGCTCAGGCCACCGATGCTGACCGGAAAGCGAGCTCCGATTTCGCTTACTCTGAGACCGATTCCCTGGGTGAAGGCGCGACAAAGACCTATGCCGTGCAAATGCTCCTGGGTTCTCCTTATCAGCAGCTGGTGGCTGTTAACGGAAAACCCCTGGCGAACCCGGCGCAGGAACGGGAGCGGCAGAAGCTGAAACATGAAACCAGCCGACGCGAACAGGAATCGGCTGACCAGCGCAGGCGCCGCGTGGCGGCGTATCAAAAGGAACAAAATCGCGATCGCCGCTTCATCGAAGAGTTTACCCGGGCCTTTGATTTCACGCTGCTCGGAGAACAAGAGCTAGATGGGCGGGCGGTCTATCTCCTGCAGGCAACGCCACGCGCCGGCTATCATCCGACGGATAAAGCATCGGCAGTCCTGACCGGCATGCGCGGCCGGCTGTGGATCGACAAACAGACGTATCAGTGGGTCAAGGTCGAAGCGGAAGTGACACGCCCTGTATCGATGGGAGGGTTCCTGGCCAAAGTCGAGCGCGGCACGCGGTTCGAACTGGAGAAGATGCCGGTGGAGGGGAACATCTGGCTGCCGAAGCATTTTGTCATGACCTCAAGGGCAAGGGTCCTGTCCTTGATCCCCTACAGGAAGGACAAGGACGAAACTTATTTCAACTATCACAAAACGGCACAAGAAAGCGGCCGGCCCAGATAAAATGCGTGGTGACTGCGGCCTGAAATTCGGCGAACGCGTTTCCAGCGACACCCAATTCCGGGCGAAATGCGAGGCAGAAATCCTGGTAGTGCTTTTACGTCGGCCTGGTGGAGGTCTCAGGAAGGAGAACGGTGTGTCATTGCAGCTCATCGAAAAAACAAGACGGCAAGGTTCTGGAACTGGCGCTAAACGGGAAATTCACCGACAGCGACTTCCAGAGTTTGGAGCCGACGTTTCACAGACTTGTGAGACAGCACGGCAACATCCGAGTGCTCCTGCAGATGGTCGACTTTCACGGCTTGGAAGGCGCGGCGCTTTGGGATGAGGTCAGGTTCGATGTGAAGCACTTTGGTGAAATCGAACGGCTTGCCATGGTGGGCGATAAAAAATGGGAGAAATTCCTGAGCGCGTTCTGCCGGCCTTTCACCCCGGCGGAGATACGCTATTTCGATAAAGTCGCCATCAATGAGGCTTGGGCATGGCAGGAAAACGATGCCACCTAGCGGCAATGAAATTGCTCGTCTGAAAGCCAGTATGCCCTCGACAGCAAGACCGGACGACACGGGAAGACAGGCAGCATCCCCGCCACCGGCGAATGCGGCGTCGAGCCGCTACTGCGATCCGGATGGGTGCTTTACGATCGGGCCAGTGCCCAGAAATCGATGGCAGTGTCTGATTGTCCTTCCTGGTGCCCAGCGCCTTTCATTTTGTGTCGATTAAGTTAGTTTGCTGTCTTTCCTGCTGTCCGCTAAGATGCGGCCCGCAGGAGAGAAATTGTGTTCCCGATGGCGCTCTACTACATCGAGGTAGTACATCGGCGTCGCTCGCGACGCCTGCAGCCAACGCCGGCGCACGCGGCAAACGTGCTTGGTTCTCTCTTCGCAGGTATCCGGGCAGCCAGTCATCGGCTACCTTCCCAGGGGGCTTTCGCCCGCACGTGATCGATCAGGAAGCGCACGCCCTGGTTGTCGGACGGATTCAGCCATAGCATACGATCGAAAACGCGCCCAGCCTCGTCGAAACGGCCGAGGCGCCAAAGGCATAGCCCGAAGCCATTCATGCATCGCAGGAACGGCCGGTTGTCGATCCAACCCCACGGCAGTACGCCGTGGAACCCTGCGCCGAGAGATAATTCGCCGATTCGAAGCCCCGCCTCGTAGTGACGAACGGCGTCTTGGGGTCGGTGGTCGAAGACGAAATTGCCTAGGTGCGAGTGGGCGTCCAGGCAACGAAGATCAGTGTGGCAAAGATCCATCAGCAACTTGTATGCGCCCTCTCGATCACCGGAGTCCTTGCGGTCATTGGATTCCCCGATCGGGTCGGAAAACGGATCATCAGAGTCGGCCCCTGGCAGCACCTGCTCCATCTCAAACTCCGGTCGCGGACCGCGGGCGATGATTGGCTTCGCCCAGTCCTCGATCGGTTCCCCCTCCTCGCCCCAATAGTGTTCCGCGGGATTCCAAAGGCCCCGCTCCTCCAGTCGCAGCGGGATCAACCTCAATGCCCGGGCATCAAGCCGAGTCGACTCGATTACGCCGGAGAGATAGGGATTGCCCGCATAGATCCACTGCTTCGCGGGCCGTATGACCGCGATCTCTCCGGGCACCAAGTCCCAGAGCCGGCCAGCTCGGAAAGTGAAGGTTCCGTCGCGGCCCAACAACCGGCAGCGCGCAGACTTCTGTTTGACCGAGAGGACCACCAATTCGACGGGACCGTCGAGATCTGGGGGCGCAACGGCGGTCTGCTGCACGGTTCTACCGCGAGTACCGCGTGGGAGTGGTGCAAGCCCCATCCATTTGCGATACGCAGCCAGGTAACGCCCGCCAGACGCGCTCAGTGGAATCACCAGATCGGAAGCCGCCACTACGTAGTTTGTGCCTTTCGCCCGGCGGCACGTCGCAGTGAGCCCGCGTCGATTGTTCCCGTCATAATCGAACTTCATCACTTTAACTGGCTCGCCAATGACGGTCGCCTCGCAAGGCACTGAGACGTTGTCCTCGAAGACTTGGCGGAAGGCCCAAAGCTGCTCGTCTTCCCCGTTGGCGTCGACCGTGATCTCCTCGACCAGTTCGTCCAAATTTGCCGCGTCGAGGTTGGCCTGGTCTCGTTTCCTCATGAAGGGTCGGTTCCGGTGAGACCTTCGATCTTGCCGCTCGCGAATGAGAAGCAAGCGCAGTCGCTAATGAATTCCCCCGATCCGAGGGGCAGTTCGATCTCCTTCTCGAGAGGGTCTCCCGGCATCATCCGTCTGGCCATCAGGTACACTCAGGCCAGAATATACTGGCGCTTCGGGTCGTGCGGACCCGTACCGATTTCGACAAGAAGGCCGCGTGATGTCATCGACTTCAAACGTGTCAGAGTGGCTCGCTGGGAAAGTCCAACGTGCTTCGCCACAGCCGCCGTCGACCGGGCACCTCCATCGCTGAACAAAGCGAGGATGCGCTGGTCCGTCTCGTCCGTATGGGGTTGCCTCACCCGCGCACTGGAAATGGTCACGCGAAAATGCATCCCGATTTCTTCCAGTCTGGGAGCCTCCAGGCCAGCCTCTTGGCAAGCTGCGGTCATGCGCTGAATCCCACTGCCCCATTGTTCAATCAGGTGTAGTTCGTGGAAGACCCGCCCGATCACGCGATTCCGCAACTTGGAGACACCTTGCATAATGTCCTCGATCGTCAGGCCGAACGGCAGAAGGCCGGGATTCTCGATCTCGATCCGGTCATCAAAACAGAGCGATACGGATGGGCGCCCCTTGCTGGGCTAGTCCGCATGGACAATGGCATTCATGAGCGCCTCCCGGATTGCTACGAGCGGAACCGACCAACGATCCTCCCTGCGGACACCCTCGATGATCGATTCCCGCGTCAGGTGCTTGTGTGAGAATGTAATCGCTTCTTCCGCGGCGCGAGGCAGGAACGAGCGGATCTCTGCTGAATCCAGCAGACGTGTTCGATTCGTTCCGGCAAAGCGACCCGCCTGGATCCAGGCGTCCGGGAACCGGGCGAACCGGTCCTTGCCGAAAAGAAGCAGTCCGCCAATGGTTGGTACCTGACGGCCTTGGTGCTCTGTGAGGATGCGCAGAGCGTTCCATGCCTGGGCGGTCATTTGCCTGTAGGGCGCAAACAACTCGGAAGCAGCTCGGAAGTCGATGGCTTCCGACTTGAGGTCCGGGATGGCCTGCTCGTCGAAAGAGTTCATCCAGTTTAGGCGTTTCAGTTCGTCGATCTGCAGCGCGTCCGCCTTTCGATTGGTTGAGCCCACCCGGATGAAGACGCCGTGTTGGGGTCCCAGCCGTTCCAGGTAATGGGGACGCGTGTTGCTGGGATAGACCTGAACAGCTAACACGTTCAGATTTCGCCAAGGCACTACCTCGATATCCGGAACGAGGCGTGGGCGGATCGAGTCAGATACCAGGTTTGCGAGTTTCTCTTCCGCTGCAAGCACGTCGGGAACGCCACGGACGTTCTTTGACCCGTCCTCAACACCGATGACGACGATACCGCCGCCAGTGTTCGCGAACGCAACCATGCATTTGAGAATGCTCTCCGGGGATGACAAATCCCGCTTGAATTCGAGGGTCTTTCCTTCGTGGCGCTTCAGCAGTTCGACGAGCTTCACAACTCCGCATTCTACTCGGAAGCAATCTTCGCTGCAAGGCTTCCGAGGCTTCCGAGTGCATCGACGCCGTCAACCGCAAAATAACGGATCACAGGCGCGGCGATGCTGCTCCCACCCCCATCGACCGTGGCAAAACCGTGTCAAAACTCTTCTCATCGGATCCATTGGATTAGCTTTGAACGAGAAGCAGATTCCCCAAATTGTTGAAACCATTAGAAGTGTGGAGAATTAAAAGAAGCTTTGGAAGCCGCCGGGATGCGCCCAAGGCAGGTGCGCTACCAAGCTGCGCTACGCCCCCGACATGCAAAGCTCTTCTGATTCTAAACCACCTCTCGATCGAACATCCACTCTCGCTTAGCTAAGCGAGCACAACCCGGCCCAAGAGGAGGTATTCCTCGACTCCCCGGACCTCCCCAGACTTCCTGCTCGATTTCCCAACTTCCAGCACTTCTGCAACTTCACGGAACTACGGACTCAGCATCGACGTCAACGTACCTACCTGATCAGAATGTCAGCTCCGTCGGACTCCGCGTGAAGAGCCGAAGCCTCCTCGATCGATGATTGCCGAGGGATCGGCTGCATCCCGCCGATAAGCCCAGTGGGTAGTGGCGAATCGCAGGAGGATCTAAGTTTGATACCATATGGGTCGGCGAAGCTTCGCGACACCGCCTTCCAGTTGCGAAAGAATTGGAAACGTTGGCGAACGGAGTTCATGCCAGTCTGCCCAGTTGAGAAGAGAAAATGAAAAGGATGATACATCAGACCTCAGTGAAAAGACTTAGCATCGTTGTCCTGGCTTTAGCAGGGGCCTTTACGGCATTCGGCGCGGGAGAAACAGGGAAAATCAAGTGTGTCGGGAAGCCTGGCGACGCCGGCGTTTTTATTGACGGCAAGTATGTGGGACCAGCCAGCCGCTTTACGGTACCAGAGTCGTATGAAGCCCCAGCTGGCACCGTCGAAGTATCTCTCAAAGATCCCCGATATGAGGATTTCACCCAGAAAGTCACCGTCCGGCCTAAGAAGAAGACTAAACTTCATTACTCGATGAAGAAATTGCCAGAACCCAAAGGACCTTTTGGTTTGTTCCGGTTAAAGGGTGGAGAATCCGAGTCGTTCATCTCGGTTGCCGCCGGGGACACCAGCCCTATCTATATCAACGATAAATTCTACGGCCATGTCGACGAACTTAATAACCTCGGCAGCGGAATCCTGCTACAGCCGGGGACTTACGATCTGCGGATCTCTTCTCCGATCATTGGTGAGATCAATCAAAAACTAGTCATTGAGGCAAACAAGACCACGTACGTCCCTATATCGAAGAAATAGGATTCGTCCGATAGCGTCTTTACCAACGTAAAATGTGGAACGGCGTTAAGCTAAGGCACACTCTCGGGCCACAAGCGAGGAGCTTGTGGCTCCTCAGCTCGAAGTTCGCGTTAGTGATCACTTTACTTGGGGCGAATATGGCTGTAGCGGAAGTGATCCCATCAGGTACCGCGCTCGAAATCAGACTCACTTCGAACTCGGGCTCGCGTCTTTCGCAAATAGGCGACCCGGTGGAAGGAATCCTGCTCTCCGCAGTCGTTAAAGATGGCACTGTAGTCGTGCCGGCCGGGGCTTCTGTCCATGGCACCGTCACGTCGACCGTTCGCTATGGTCTGGGTTTCCGTCATTTCGCTGCCGGCATAAGCTATCGCTTCGATCACCTGCGCCTCATGTCTGGCGAGGAAATACCAATCGATACTGTCTTGAGCCGTGTCGACACCGCCAGAGAACACGTCGATTCGGCGGGGCGAGTGCGCGCGCTCGTCGCCGGTGCAGACTTCTCTTCCACCTTGGCCCTGTATGCCTGGAAATCCGCCATGTGGAATCCGATCGCTGTAGGTCCCGCCACATTCTATAAGATGATGTTCCTACGGTCGCCGGATCCAGAAATCTTTTTCCCGGCCGGAACCGAAATGATCCTTCGGTTAACGGCGCCCTTTTTCGTCGAAGCGCCGAAGACGGCTGCTCCGCCTGCTCCGCTGCTTAGCGGGGAAGCGAATCACGACGTGCGCAAAGCCGTGGACCATCTTCCAGCCCAGTGGATATACCGCCGCTCCGGCCGGCCCGCGGATTTGTTGAACATCACATTGGTTGGCTCCGCCGACGATATTGAGCGAGCATTCTCGGCGGCGGGCTGGTCCGGTACCCAGCCGAGTTGTGCCCGCTCTTTCTGGCGTACCTATCGCGCGGTTTTCGAGCGGCACGGCTATGCCGAGGCCCCCATGACGACCATGCTCTTTACGGGCCGCGCTCCGGATCTCGCTTATCAGAAGAGTCTCAATACATTTGTGAAGCGCCATCACGTCAGGCTTTGGAGAACCGGCGAGCAGATCGATGGCCGCGACGTATGGGTAGGTGCCGCTACCGAAGACGTGGGAATCAAGTTCAACATGCGCATGCATCGATTCACACACTTCATCGACGCAGCTATTGATAATGAACGCACCAAAGTGACCGGAGACCTCATCTTCACGGGCTGCGTGGATGGCGCATCTCTCATTGCGCGCCCAGCTCGGCTAACCCAACTTTTCGGCCACTCCCGGCTGAAGATGGATACCGACGGCAGCATGGCCGCTCTCCGGTTGGGAGTTTGCTCCGGTGCCAGAACAGTTCCCATGGCTCCGCCCGCTCCCCTGATAGCGAAAAGGAACGCTGTCGTCCGTGGTTTTATCGCCATTCGTAACGAACTCGTGAGAGCCAATTTTGTCTCGCTGGGCGTGCGCGCGCTGCAGCTTCCTCAAAACGCCAAGAGCTTGCTCGCCCACACTACGCCGGGCAGCCCTCGCGACGAGCTCACAGAGCAACAGCTTTCGTGGATGCGGTCCAGCGGCGGTTCATCTGCGCACGCCCGAAACAAACCGGCGTCGGACGCTGGCATTCTCACCGGTGGTAGCGTAGACTTCATTCCGCGAGAGTCGTCAACGCCGCGCCCCTAGACGCGCACCCTTCGGCTTGCAATGACGTTCAACTAGGCTTATTCTCGAAACTAAGTAATCGGTCGCGTCACCGGTTGGGTCCCAGGCGACTCCCAACAACTATGGGAAGTGGGAGGATCTCAATGACGTATTACAGAAGCACTGCCTCCATCCGGAGGTTTTCCCTGATAATCGCGGCGGCGATCTTTCTGCCTTGCGCGAGCTTTGGCCAACTCGATACAGGATCGATCGTCGGAACGGTCAACGATTCCAGTGGAGCTACGATCACGAACGCTACGCTGACGGCGACGAATACCGCTACAGGCGTTGCTTTGACCACGAAGACAAACGACGCCGGCCAGTATCAATTCAGCAGTCTTCGCCCCGGAGTCTATACGGTGAAAGCGACGGCGAACGGGTTCACGACGCAAGTCGTCAACGACGTACAAATCGATGTTCAATCGCGGCCCTCGATCGACTTCGCATTGAAAATCGGTCAAATCACCGAGGTGGTTGAAGTACACGAGATCACGCCGCTGCTGCAAAGTCAATCGGCTGATGTCGGAGGAGTGGTACAGGAGCAACAAATCAAGGACCTGCCATTGAATGGCCGGCGCTACGCAGACCTCGCGCTCCTCGAGCCAGGTATTCAAAAGAATCTGACGAACACGAACAACACCGCGCCCGACCGTTTCAGTTCGAACGGGAATCTCGAAACGCAGAACTACTTTTCGCTCGACGGCGTGGACAACAATTCCGGATCGACAAATCTGCAGGAAGGCTCCACCCAAACGGTCCAGCCGCCGCCCGATGCTTTGCAGGAATTTCGAGTGCAGACCCGCACATATTCCGCGGAGTTCGGAACTTCCGCCGGAGCTGTGATCAACGCTTCTATCAAGAGCGGCTCAAACGGATTTCACGGAGACGTTTGGGAATTCGTCCGCAACAATAAGTTTGACTCGAATACGTTCTTCAATAACGCCGGAGGAGTTCCGCGCGGTCACTTCAGCCAGAACCAGTTCGGTGGAACGATCGGCGGCCCTATCGTGAAGAACAAAACCTTCTTCTTTTTTGACGCTCAAAACCTGACCAGCCGCAAAGCCACAACGACGACATCCACGGTTCCAACACCGCTCATGAAGCAGGGGAACTTTACCGAGCTGAAACCAACCTTGACGGATCCGAAGGTCGCCGGCCAATCCGGCTGCGTCGCAGGCAACATCATTTCGAAATCGTGCATCGATCCAACAGGTCAAAAACTGCTGGCGCTCTTTCCAGATCCGAATATCCCTGGATTCGTCGCAAAGCAAGGAGTGAGCGGCAGTTGGACCGGCTCCCCTAATTATCAATTCCAATACGCCGTTCCAGTCGACACTCTTTCCTTCGACACGCGTATCGACCACAACATCAACGAAAACAACCGGATTTTTGGCCGGTACAGCAACTATACGGTCGACCGTCAGGACCCGCCGTGGACCGGTAATCCGATCGCGGGAAACGGCAACTTCGCCACTCAATATCACATCCGCGGCAAATCCGTGGCGCTCTCGTGGGCGGATGTACTTACGCCATCAATGGTGAACGAATTGCGCGGAGGCTTCAGCCGCGATTATGCTCATAGCGACCCAGTCGGTCTGCAACTCGGCAAGTCGAACGCGGCAGACTACGGACTCACCGGAATCCCGGCCGGTCCGGAGGACGCAGGTATTCCGCCGATCAATATCACCGGCCTCCAGAGATTAGGGACCGCGCCATGGCGGCCTCAAGTTCAGATCGCGCAAGTGTGGCAGCTCCTCGACACGCTCACTTGGCTTAAGAGTGACCACAGCCTCAAATTCGGTTTCGAGTTCCGCCATATGAGCGACAATTTCCTGGATGCCCAATCGCTTCAAGGCCAGATTACGAGCGCCGGGATTTACACAGGCAACGTTGGTCTGGGCGTGCCGGACTTTCTGTTGGGAGACGTGAGCACAGCCTCGTTCACAACGCCTACAATCGTCCACAACTATCAACAGGGCTACAGCTTCTTCGCGCAGGACACATGGCGCGTCCGCCGGAATCTGACCATCAGTTATGGCTTGCGTTATGAGCTATTCTCACCGCAGTTGAATCATCAGAACCAGGTTGCGAACTTTACTCCCGCAAACGGCGGCGGCCTTGTTCAGGCATCAAGCGGCGACTGGTATGCGCGCTCGCTCATCCACCCGGACAAAAACGACCTTGCCCCGCGCATTGGGTTCAGCTATCAGCCGGCGAAGCGCGTCGCGATCCGCGGAGGGTACGGCATCTTCTATTCGCATATCGTTAGGATCGGTTCGGAAAGTGTACTGGCAGAAAATCCGCCCTACTACGTAGACCAATCACTTGCCCAGTCTAACGGCAGCACGACTCCGTCATTCATCCTCAAGAACGGTTTCCCAGCCTTTAGCGCGACAAACTACGATTTGACAAAGACAACCGTGCACGCGCAAGATCCGAACCAGAGGACGCCATATGTGGAACAGGTCAG
>Ga0105237_10005398_pt1 | contig 14438 bp, 13 predicted proteins | sample KBSC24metaG_FD_81520 | JGI IMG/M metagenome (GOLD analysis project Ga0105237, IMG submission 81520) | Corn rhizosphere microbial communities from Kellogg Biological Station, Michigan, USA - KBS C2-4 metaG | ecosystem: Host-associated > Plants > Roots > Rhizosphere > Soil | place: Michigan, USA... | reverse complement strand
GCCATGAGCAGGTTGCCACGAATGCGGGATTGGATGTTTTCTTCCGTGACGTCGGAGTTGTACCCTTTGAACGCCCCTTCCAGAGTTTTCTCATAGGTTTCCATGATGGGCGAAATCGGCAGTTGCAAAACTTGGATGCCGAGATTGCGAGCCAGTTCCACCGAATCGTCCACGCTGCCCTGGCTCGAATAGAGCGACGGCATCATGACACCGAGCACGTTTTCCGGACCTAGAGCATCGACGGCGATGGCCGCGGTCAGCGCGGAATCGATGCCGCCCGAGAGCCCCAGCAACACCTTCTTGAAATGCGTCTTGCGCGCGTAGTCTCGCACTCCCAGGACCAGCGCGTTCCAGATTTCCGCCTCAGGCGTGAAGTCGTCGGTTGCGATCGTGCCGGTTTCGGTAGTGAGATCCACCACCAGCAAATCCTCGGTAAACCCCCTGGCTCGCGCGAACAGCCGGCCTTGCTTGCTGAACGCGCCGCTGCGCCCGTCGAAAATGAGATCGTCATTGCCGCCCACCTGGTTGACCCAAGCCAGGGGAAGTCCATGCTTGCGAGCCATCTGTCCCAGCATTTTTTCGCGCAGCTCTTCTTTGCCCACGGTGAAAGGCGACGCCGAAAGATTGACGATGGCTTGGGCACCCGCTTGGGCGAGCTGATCGATCGGATCCTGATGGTAGCGCCGGCGCTTCCAGAAATCCCGATCGTTCCACACGTCCTCGCAAATGCTGATGCCTAGACGAAAGCCGTTCAATTCGAGGATCCCCGGCGCGCGTCCGGGCTCGAAGTAGCGATCTTCGTCGAAAACATCGTAGGTGGGCAGCAGAGTTTTGTGAAAAACGGGTCCCGTGGTCCCGTCGCGCAGCAGGATCGCGCTGTTGAATAACGGCCGGCCGATGTCGGCGGGATTCGGTGTCGCAGCGCCCACCAGGACCGGAGGAGCGTCCTTTAGCTCCGTGGCCAGGCAGGCCAGCATCTGGCAGCTGCGCTGCACGAAGCCGCTGCTCATCAGAAGATCGCGCGGGAGGTATCCCATCAGCGCAAGCTCCGGCGTCACCACCAGATCGACGTCAAGCGCTTGCGCCGACCGAACGCCGCGAGTGATCTGCGAGGCGTTCCCTTTCAGGTCCCCCGCGATCGGATTTATCTGGAGAAGTGCTACTCGCAATCGGATGAACCCGTCCAACCCTGGCTGAAGTAAAACGGAAGTATTTATTAGTCTAGCAGTGAGCGCCAATGAAACAAAACCCGAGCAGGCCATGCTACATTGGCCCTTGACGATGAAAAACGATCTCATCCTGGTTACCGGTGCGGGCGGATTTATTGGCGGGGCTATGGTGGCCGACCTGCGCCGTCAGGGCTACAAGCGAATCCGCGCCGTCGATATCAAGCCGCTCGATGAGTGGTATCAGGTGTTCGACGATGCCGATAACCTGGTCCTCGATCTGAACCTAAAAGAGAATTGCGAGCGGGCTGCCGAAGGCGCCAGTGAGGTCTACAATTTCGCGGCCAATATGGGAGGCATGGGCTTTATCGAGAACAACAAAGCCCTGTGCATGCTATCGGTGCTGATCAATACGCACATGCTCCAGGCCGCACAGAAATACGGCGTCCAGAAATTTTTCTATTCATCATCGGCGTGTGTCTATAACGGCGAGAAGCAGACCGATGCGAACAATCCCGGCTTGAAGGAAGAAGATGCCTATCCGGCGCTGGCTGAGGACGGCTACGGCTGGGAGAAGCTGTTCAGCGAACGCATGTGCCGGCACTTTTCCGAAGACTATGGCATGTACGTGCGCGTCGCCCGCTTTCACAACGTCTATGGACCGCACGGCACCTGGGATGGCGGGCGCGAAAAGGCTCCCGCTGCAATGTGCCGGAAAGTGATCGAGGCCAAGACCAGCGGCAAGCACGAAATCGTGATTTGGGGTGACGGTACGCGCACGCGCAGCTTCATGTATATCGATGACTGCATCGACGGAGTGCAGAAGATCATGAACTCCGGCATTGTGGAGCCAATCAATCTTGGATCGTCGGAAATGGTCTCTATTAATCAGTTGGTGGATATTGTCGAAGACATCGCCAACATCAAGCTGAAGCGCATCTACGATCTGGATGCGCCGAAGGGGGTGATGGGCCGCAACAGCGACAACACTCTCATCAAGAAGTACCTGGGCTGGGAGCCGGACATTCCATTGCGGCAGGGAATGGAGAAGACCTACGCCTGGATCTACGATCAATACATGCTCAGCCTAAACCAAGCTCACTCAGTGGTTCGATAGCAGGTTGTGGACACTTCAGGTCTGCCGCTGGTCAGTATCGTAACGCCCTCCTTCAATATGGAGGAGTATCTTCCTCGAACCATCGAAAGCGTACTGAGCCAGGACTATCCCAAGATCGAATACATCGTGACGGATGGGGGGTCTACCGACGGCACGCTTGAGATTTTGAAGAGTTACGGCGACCGTCTTCGATATCTCAGCGAGCCGGACAAAGGTCCCTCGGATGCCGTGCACAAGGGCTTTCAGCACGCCCATGGCGAGGTCTTCGCCTGGCTGGGGGCCGACGACCTCTATCTTCCTGGCGCGGTTCGCACGGGTGTGGAAGCGCTGATGGCGCGTCCCGAGATCGACGTAATTTACGGAGAAGGAAACTGGATCGACGAATGCGACGCCGTGATTAGCCGGTATCCTACGCTGCCGTTCGATCCCAAGGACCTGGAGTGGGACTGCTTCATTTGCCAGCCGGCGTCGTTCATTCGGGCTTCTGCCTATCGACGCTGCGGGCTCGATCCGGATGTCAATTTTTCATTCGATTACGACCTCTGGATTCGCATGGCCAAACAGGGGGTCCGCTTTGGCATGATTCCTCAGTATCTGGCGGCTACCCGCATGCACCAGGGCGCCAAGACCATCAACGAGCGCGAGACGGTTTTTACGGCGTCGATGGGTCTGTTGCAGCGGCATTACGGCTATGTGCCATTTTCTTGGGCATTCGGTTACGCGGCGTTTCTTCGAGATTCCCGCGATCAGTTTTTTCAACCGGTTAAATATTCGCTCGGCAATTATCTGGCTAGCCTGCCTGTCGGTCTGCGGCTGAATCCCGCGAAACGCGCGCGGTTCGTGGAGGAATGGCTGACTGCGCCTTTCAAGGCAATTCGGCGCCGACTTACCTAGTGCCAGCTATTTTGAAAATAACGCCACTGGCCGCTTGACCCAGCCAGTACAAGCTTGCGCGCGGAATAGCTATTGCTGGCTGACTTGTAGCGTCGGAGAAAGCGCCGAAAATATTGCCACGGGGGAGGAGTTCACGCTTGACAGAATCGCCGTAGTCGCTCCGGTAACGTTGTCGAAAACCTCGAGCGTGGTGCTGATATTGCAGAAGAAAGACTGACTGGATCCCACTTTCACCGCTGCGCTCACGTCCACGTGGGCCAGAGTCGTGTTAAGCTGCGAACGGGCCAGGTCGAGAAAGTCGGCTTGCCCGAAACCCAAGTTGGCGACCGTTTTCTGCTGGACCAGCTTTCCTTGGCCATCGTAAAAATCCAGTTCCACTTTGCAGGGCACTTGGGCGAGGGAAATAGCGACGGGCGGAGCCGTGCGGACCAGATTCACAACGTTGAGCCGGGCCGTCTGGCCTGTACCAATCCCGATCATTCCGAATGAAAACGTGGGATTCGGCAGAATAGAAGCTACTTGCGCTAGCCGTTCCTGTGCGACGACGGGTGCATGTATCAAAAGCAGAATGACCCCCGTCAAGGAAAGCACGCATAGCGATTTGGCGCGCATAAAATTGTGTCCTCCGGTAATGATTCTAATCCCTATGGTAGCTGGCAGGCGAAGTTCGATGCTTCGTCGATACTTCCTGAGCCCTTGTACTTGGCAACCTGGGGATACGGGCACAGCGGACGCGTGCGATCCACTTTACCCGCGGTGCTGTGCGAGGCAATGATCTTTTCCGGAGCCTTGCCCTGTTCCACCCACTGCTCGAGCGTGCCCACTTTATCGAACACGTTTGGTCCTTCGCCGCCGCCACAATGCCCCATACCCGGCTCCATGAACAACCGGAGGTTGTTTGAAGTCTTGGACGCGCCGCCCAGCGTATCCACCACACTCTTGTAGTACTTGATGGTGTTCAGCGGCGCGACGTTCGAATCGCCCCAACCGTGATAGATGAGCAGCTTCCCGTTGTGCGCGAAGAACGGCTTGAGGTTGGGATCCGTCGCATTCATCACTGCATTTTCCGGCTGATCGGCCAGCGCGACACCCTTGTCGAAGTCGAACGTTTTCCAGTCCCACGCGGGATTCTTGAAGACGACGTACTTGAAATGATCGAAGATGTTAGCGGAGGGATCCGGCCCTGCAGCCTGGATGCCCCAATTCAGCTCGCTTCCCGGCACCAAAGACGGAAAGAGTTCCTGCCCCGTACGTGGGTTGGTCGCCGCACTGTAGATTTTCTTGGCGGCTTCTACCTGCGGCGCGGTGAGGCACGACGGACCATCGCCGTTCTTGCACAGTAGCGCCTTGGGATCGAACTTGCAGCGGGTAGGATCTTCGATGAGGCCGTCCTTCACGCCGTCGCGCAGGTCGCAGGCGTTGAGCACCGCTTCGTGGATCATAGGGTACTTGGCGGGCGGAATGTAACTGGCCGGATCTTTCAGCACCGCGAATGCAATCCACAGTGAGATCGCCGTGCGATTCGCGGGCGCGCCGGCAATGATGCCGTCGTAGTCGTCGGGGAATTTCTGCGCTTCCTTCAATCCCTGACGGCCGCCGGTGGAACAGCCGTTCCAATAAGAAAGACCCGGGGCGCTACCGTAGAAGGCCTGGACAACAGCCTTGGCCTTGAGGGTCATCTCATGTTCGGAGCGCCAGCTAAAATCGATCAGTTGTTCGGGATGCTCTAGTGCGAAACTCCCGCTGCCACCTACGTGCCCCGTGTCGGTAGACGCGCTCGCATATCCGGCCTTGACCGCGTCCGCCAGGGCAGAGTAGCTGATCACGCCGGCCCAGCCTCCGTTTCCGACCGATTGCAGTTTCTTGTTCCAATTCGAGGTCGGGAGCCAGAATTCGACCTTGATATCGGAATCGCTCGACGGCTTCAGCGTTGCTGCCACGCGGCAGAATTCTGGAAGATCCTTGTAGGCGTTGGCAGCCTTGCCCTTTCCTGTGGCGCCTGGAGGCGAGAACTGTCCGGCCGGCACGATCTGCGCCGCCGTGATGGTGGTGTTGGGCAGCGCCAGCGAGGCGAGACTCTCGCATGAGGCCGCGAACGCGGGTGAAGCGATGCATCCGAGAATCAGCAGGGAATTACGCATGGTTTCCTCCATCCACTTTCGAGAAACTGGGGATCAGTATACACCTTCAGTCATCTGAACTATGATGATGCGGAGGAGGTGGGCATGGGACGTTGTTTCTTGGGGATGCTCGCCGCTGTATTGCTCGGTCACGGATTGGGCACGGCGCAGGATTTCGATGGAAAGAAGGTCGCAGCCGTGCTCACTCGGAAGGATATTCCGCCGGCGCCGCGCCTGCCCGACGGTCATCCCGACCTGGGCAACGACAAAGGATCCTGGGAACCTCCAGGCGTGGGCGATATGGCGGGAACCGGAGGCGGTTTCGCCGGTACTGCCCAGCCGGAGAAGAAGGTCGACGTTCCTTTTCTCCCGTGGGCCAAAGCCGCGTACGATCAGCGCAATTCCAGTGTCACGAAAGACGATCCAGAAGGGTTCTGCCTTCCTTCGGGAATCCCGCGGATGTATGCGACGTCCTTCCCGTTTCAGATTTATCAGATGCCCAACCGAATTCTGTTCGTGTTCGAAGGCGGCGCGCACATGTGGCGAGTCGTCTATACGGATGGCCGGAAACACACACCTGCGGACAAGTTGAATCCCACGTACCTGGGTGAAGGGATCGGCCGCTGGGAAGGGGATACGCTGGTGGTGGACGTCATGGGCCTGAACGATCGAAGCTGGGTGGACGCGGCGGGACATCCGCACACGGAGCAACTCCACGTGATCGAACGCTTCACCCGGGTGAATGAGCTGATTCTGCACTACGAGGCGACCATCGAAGATCCCGGAGCGTATTCCAAGCCGTGGACCACGAGCTGGAGTATCCTCTTTCACCCCGGCATGGAACCGTTCGAGTACATCTGCCAGGAGAATAATGCCGACCTGAAGCATCTGGTCGGCAACTAATGCCCCGGTCCACTGTAAGGTTCTCGAAGTCCGCGCGTCAGCCTCGTTGAAAGGAACAAAAAATGCCAACAAACAAGAAATTTGCCGGAGGCGTCCTGCTGGTAGCGGCCGCCAACCTTGCAATGAGCGTGTCAGCCTACGCCGCAGATGGCCCGCTGGACTATCGAATTCTTGCAACATCCAAGACTTCCACCATGGATAAAGAGCTTAATGAAGGAGCAGCTGAGGGTTATCGCTTCGCCAAGGCCATGGGGGGTAAAACCGCAAATGGAGGACAGGAGGTCGTCGTGGCGATGGTGAAAGATGCCGCAGCCGCCGGCCGGTCCACGTTCAGATACAAGCTTCTGGCTACGTCAAAAACCTCCACCATGCAAAAAGAAATGCAAAGCCTGGCGGATGAAGGATATGAATATGTGGACCAAACCGTGTTCCAGACGGCCTTCGGAGGCAGGGAGGTGGTCGTTATAATGGAAGCCGATTCCTCGAGCAAAAGGCCGCGTTCGAACTACCGCCTGCTTGCGACTACCAAAACTTCGACCATGCAGAAAGAGTTACAGGCAGCCGGGGCGCAGGGATTCGTGCTGCTCGGCCTCACTGTCGGCAAAACAGAAATTGGCGGCGATGAGGTCGTCGCGGTACTGAGAAAGAACTAATCTTTTCTCGAGTCGCAGGTTGCGGAGCCCGTGGACTGGCAATGACAATCCAGGCACCCGTGCTCCGCACAACTTCCACACACGACGCGAACCTGCTTGCGCAGAGCCTCGCGCGCCCGATGCACTCGAACAGCTGCATTGCCCGCCGTAATTCCCGCGTTCTCCGCTAGGTCGTTCAAACTTCCCTCATCCAGATCGATAATCCGCAGGGCGTCCCGGTATTCAGGCTTGAGTGTATCGAGCAGGCCGGAAACGCACTGGCAGATCTCGTCCTTGAGTTCCGCCTCGGGAGACTCGTGTGCGACAAATTCCTTGCCCCAGCCTTCTATCGCGCGCTCCGTCGAGGCGCGGTGGCGGTAGTGATCGATCACGGCGTTTCGAAGCACCCGGTAAAACCACGCCACGATGCTTTCTTCATCGCGCACTTCGGCCCCGCGCTCCAGGCCCTTAACAAAGGCCGATTGCAGAATATCTTCGGCGGCGGCCCGCGATTCGACCCGAGTCTGGAGGAATGCGAGGAACTGCCGGTGATGGTCCACCAGGCGCTGGATCGCCTCTGGAGTTAGCGAAGCTGATGATTCTGAAGTGGTTGCCATCACGCTCAGCCTAACACGCTCCACGGACTGTAATGTTTCGGAGGAATGTCCGTCAGCCTCAGTGAAAGCGCTGATCTACATAAAAAAGAGAGCGCTGGAAAAGAAAAGGAGAAAGACAATGCCCAACGTCAAGAATGAGACCAAGAAGAATTCCGGAAAGTGGAACTGCGGATGTGGGACGTGTTCCTGCGGTTGCCCGAAGAACGAATGCCGCTGCCAGGAGACGAATTGCCAGTGCGGTTGCGGCAAGCCCGTTGCCGGCCGCTGATCGCCTACTCTTGCCGCAGGGCGGACATCGGGTCGATCCTGGCGGCACGGAGCGCGGGGATCCAGCAGGCGATCCCCGCGGTCAATGCGACTAACCCTGTGGCGATCCAAAGATGTGAAGGACTCGCGGAATCCAGGCCGGGAAGAAAACTGCGGAGGGACTGCATTGCCATAACTGCTATTCCGAACCCAACTCCCAGCCCGATCGCCACCGTCAGAAAGCCTTGCCGGAATATTAAAGCAAGCACGTCCCAGGGCATCGCGCCGACCGCCACACGGATTCCGATTTCTTGCGTCCTACGCGAAGTGATGTACGAAATGACGCCATAAACGCCGGCGGCCGACATGGCCAGGGCGAGACCGGCCGTCACGGCCAGCAGCATCATGATGAATCGCCGATCGGCGACCGAGTCGGCGATGAGAGCGGACATGGTGGTGCTGAGGAACACGGGCTGATTCGGATCGATGGCCGCAATGGCCCGCCGAATAGCCTGCTCCAGATCTCCAGTGGGCCGCTGTGTTCTCACGACGACAAAAGCGGAGACCCGCATGGCTGCGGCGGCCAGGTAAACATTCCCCTTGGCCGCTTCGTTGAGAGCGGCGTGCCTTGCGTTGGAGACGACTCCAATCACCCGTTTCCAGTTGTTCGGATTCTCCGGAGTGCAATAGACGCAGACTCGTTGTCCAATTGCGCTGGACCCGGGCCACAAGCGCGCGGCGATAAAATCATTCACGATCGCCGAGTCATTCGAGTCTGCCATCTCCTCTTCGCGGAACCAGCGGCCTTCAAGGAGGCGAACGCCCATGGTTTGGAGATACTCGCCGCCCACGTTGTCCATTTCTGCCTCGATCTTTGTTCCTTCTGCGGCACTCACGTATCCGCCGTTATTCTCGCCGCTAAAAGGCAGCGCGTCCACAGTGCCGGCGCTTTCGACTCCGGGAAGCACGCGCACGGAATCCAGAATTCGTTTGTAGAACAGCGCGCGCTGTGCGGGATCCGGGTACCGTTCGGGCGCGGGCAGTACTACGGACGCCAGGATGCGATCTGCCTGGAAACCAGGATCGCTGCGGATCAACTTTACAAAGCTGGTCAACAGTTCTCCGCCGATCACCACCAGGACGACGGAAATGGCCACCTCCGCTGCCACCAGCGAGGATCGAGTACGGTCGTGCCTTCCGGCTGCAGCACCGCGCGCGCCGAATCCACTGAGCGAGGTCCCTTTCGCGCGGGTCAGGCGGATCGCCGGCGCGATGCCGAACAGAATGCCGTTGAAGATCGCCAGCGCAAGAGCGAAGCCGAAAATGGTCCAATCGGCGCGAGCAGCGGCTAGCCGGGGAATGCTGACGGGAGCCAGGGCCGGCAGGATCTTCCACGCTGCCACGGTGAGAACATAGCCGCCGAGCCCGCCCAGCAGCGCCAGCACGCAGCTTTCGGTAAGAAGCTGGTGGACGATGCGCATTTGTCCCGCGCCGATCGCGAGCCTCACCTTGATTTCCCTCTGCCGGGCCAGCCCGCGAGCCAGCAGCAGGTTAGCAACGTTGGCGCATCCGATCAGCATAAACAGGACCGCCGCGGCCATCAGAAGCAGCAAGCCGTTGGTGGCGACTCCTACGGTCCGGTCGCGCACGAGATTTAGCCGAACAGTACGGTCGCGATTGGTTTCGGGAAAATCGTGAGTGAGCTCCGCGGTGATCGAAGCAAGGTCCTGGCGCGCCTCGGTCAACGTCACTCCGGGCCGCAACCTTGCCACGGCGCCAAGTGCCGCATTCGGATTAGCTGGCGTGTTGAATGGCGCTGCCCAGAAATCTCTGTAAGGAGAAGGAGTATGAGCCGCTTGTATGCGGAGTGGAAAGTCGAAATCGGCCGGCATGACGCCGATCACCAGGCAAGGGCGTCCGTTGACGGTCACGCTCCGGCCTACGATGGAACGATCCGAGTTGAACCGTCGCGCCCACAGGCCGTAGCTCAGGATGATTACATCAGGGTGGCCGCGTTGATCCTCTTCCGGAAGGACGTTGCGTCCGAGCATCGGGGAGACACCCAAAACTTGGAACAAGCTCGCATTCATCCGTACGCCATACAGCGCTTCCGGAGTCGAATTCGCGTCGCCGGCAAGGTCGAAAATAGCGTTACTGTATACGCCTGTCGATTCGAGCGTGCGCGTCCTCCGATCCAGTTCGCGGGTGTCATTCCACACAACCCAGTCGCTGTTGGCCTGGCCCTGCATCGCCGGAAACTCGCTGCGCAGCTGCACGAGCCGTTCGGCGTGCGCATACGGCAGTGGATCGATGAGCACAGATTTGACCGCAGCGAAAACGACGGTTGTTGCGCCCACACTTAACGCGATCGAGAAGAGAGCGATTCCCGTCGGGACGGGCGTGCGCCGGAATATCCGGAATGCGAGGCGGATGTCTTGCATGATCGACATTAGCCTCAATTCTATGAAATCCCGAGCAGCCCCGAAGGAGACACTAATTCAGTCCGCTCCCATCAATTGAAGCCATTTTCCCCGATAGAAGTAGAGAACGATCGACCCCTTCTCGACGAATTCGTCATTGATGCCGTGGTGATCCAGCGGCGGCGGTTTGGTGCCACCGTACGCCTGATAATGCTGAAGGATGTAGGCGCGATCTACCGGCGCAACAGCCCGAGAGTAAGTTATGCCATCGGCTCCTGAATCTTGAAGACTATCGAAGTCCTTCATTTCGCCGATCTGCGCCGGGTTGGCCATCGAACCGTTCCAGAAAACCAGTATTGAGGAGACGCCTCCGACCGAGCAGAGGACCGCCCAGTCTGTCTGACCGGGTTTGGCAAACTCGCCTTTGATGACGTTGTGCGGTTTCTTGTCGTGCGGTACCTGGGGAATCAGGCACCCGCGCCGTATGAGATCGGCACGTATTTTCTTCGGAAGGCCTGGGAAAGCCGAGGGACTAAGGCGCACTATTTGTTTCCCAGCCGCCTCAAACGCGCGCTGCAATTCGGGTGGAGTTTGGGCCAACCCCGAACCCGACAGGATTACGGCAAGGCAAAATCGCCTCATCTGTTTCAGTTTACTGTCAGGCGGTGTTAGCGAAGAGTGGACCGACGATTGCTCTTGCCTGCCGTATGGAATGGAAGCCAGGCGGCATCAGTGACGATATTGAAGATCGCCGCAGCGAAGGTGGTGGCGGGTTTGGAGGCATGGGCTTCGGCGGCCGCCACATCGGCATCGGGGGAGCTCTCGTTCTTTTGGTTCTGAGCCTGGTATTCCATCGCAATCTTTTCACTATGTTTCTAGGCGATTCCGATTCCGCCAGCCCCGTGGCGACGTCGGCGCCTCAGTCTACAGCCGCGGAAAATACCGAGGTCCAGTTTGTCTCCTTTGTCTTGGATGACGTACAGGCAACCTGGCAGAAATTACTGCCCGCGCAGGGCGGCAAGCAGTATCGGCACGCCAAGCTGGTGCTGTTCCGCGACTCGATCGACTCCGCCTGCGGCCAAGCGGAGAGCGCTACAGGGCCGTTCTACTGCCCTGATGACGAGAAAGTTTATCTCGATTTAGGGTTTTTCGATGAACTGCGCGGGCGCTTTGGGGCTCCTGGCGAATTCGCGCAGGCGTATGTTATCGCTCACGAAATCGGACATCATGTCCAGAAGATATTGGGCATCGAAGGCCGGGTCCAACGCATGCGATCCAACGATCCACGCGAGGCGAATCCACTCTCCGTCCGCCTGGAACTGCAGGCAGATTGCTTCGCCGGCATCTGGGCGATGTCCACCGAACAGCGAAAAATCGTTGACCAGAGCGATGTGCAGGCCGCCCTGCAAGCAGCCGCGGCGGTAGGAGATGACCGTCTCCAGAAGATGGCGACCGGCCGCGTCAGTCCGGAGAGTTTTACCCACGGGTCATCGCGCGAGCGTACGCAGTGGTTTCAGGCCGGTCTAAATTCCGGTCAAGTCTCCAGTTGCGATACTTTCGCTCGGTAGCCTACCTGCAACCTCCGTTAGATGATATAGTGCAAAATCATCTTGGAGGTGTTCATGAAGCATTTGGTCTTAATACTTGCTGGCCTGCTTTCATTCTACGTAGGGGCGGCGCTGCCGCAACAATCGGCGCAGCTCACATGGGCATATCCGGTACCGGATACCAATCCTCCTCCGGCGGGCGATGCGAAGGAAGTGAAACGGCTCCCGGGGAGCACCAAATCCTACACTCAGGCGCAAATCGACGATCAGCTCAACCCACCGGATTGGTTTCCGCAGGAACACGCGCCTCTGCCGGGGATTGTGGAGCACGGATTCCAGGTGCAGGCCTGCGGATCCTGCCATCTGATGTCGGGGCATGGGCATCCGGAGTCGGCTATGCTTGCGGGTTTGCCGGTGGCGTACCTCGTGCGGCAGATGCAGGATTTCAAGAGCGGCGCTCGCAAGGATCCGATGGTTTACGAGCCGTCCCAGCGTGCCGCGCGGATGAACGGGATCGCCAAGGGGCTGCCAGATGAAGACATGCGCAAAGCCGTCGAGTATTTTGCTGCGCTGAAACCGGCCGTTTGGTACAAGGTCGAGGAAGCGCAGACCGTACCGAAGACCTGGGTAAACGGCGGGCGCATGCGGTTCGCGCTGCCAGGCAGCGGAACCGAGCCGATCGGGAATCGTATCGTCACTCTGCCGCAGGATCCTGCAAGGGTTGAGAGCCGCGATCCGCACTCGGGATTCATCGCGTATGTCCCGCCGGGCAGCATCAAGAAGGGCGAGACGCTCGTGAAGACTGGCGGATCAGGCAAGACTATCGCCTGCGAAATCTGCCACGGCGAGGGGCTCAAAGGTCTGGGCGATGTACCTCGGCTCGCGGGGGTTCATCCGATCTACATCGTCCGGCAGCTTTACAATTTTCAGACCGGCGCGAACAGCAGCACGGCGGGCGCGCAGATGAAGAAGGTCGCGGAGAAGCTGACTCAGGACGACATGATCGCGATCGCGGCGTACGCGGCGTCGCTTGCGCCGTAAAGAGCGCCGTCAAAAGCAATGAAACGAGTCTTAGCATTCGCCTGTCTGGCGATTTACTTGGGCGGTATAGCGCCTAGCTTCGCCCAACAAGGTCATCCATTGACTGGGACTTGGTCAGGAGATTGGGGGACGACATCGAGTCAGCGCAATCACCTTACCTTCGTGATGAATTGGGACGGGAAGAACGTCACCGGCCTGATCAATCCCGGCCCGGATTCCATTGTGCTCGCCAGCGTTTTCGTGGATACCACTACTTGGACCGTGCGGATCGAGGCCGATACGAAAGATAAGGTCCACATTTCCGCTGACGGAAAGCTGGAGGATCTTGGTTCGTACCATCGGACGATCAAGGGCTCCTGGATCCAGGGGTCGACCAAGGGCGATTTCAAGATTACGCGAGATTAACGGATACATGAGGCCCTGTTACGTTTTACTAGTCGCGGTGAGCGCCTTCGCGCAGAGCGCAGCGACCTATGACAGCTCGAGGCAGGTGAAGCTCACGGGCATCGTCACCAAGATCGACTGGGCGAATCCGCACGCATTTTTCTTTATAGATGTGAAGGATGCCGCGGGGACGGTCGCCGTTTGGGCGCTGGAGTTCGGCAATCCGCTGGATCTCGAGAAGGAGGGTTGGACGCGGAATTCTCTGCACATCGGTGATGTCGTCAACGTAGAGGGTATCCCCGCACGAGAACCTCGCAAAGAGGCTTTCGCCAAGTCGGTGACGCTTGCCAAGACTGGAAGGAAACTATTCGTGGCCCAGCCGAGGAAACCGGTTGTCGCTGCGGCGCACGAGCCAACGCCGCGCTGGCCCGATGGTCAGGCTCGCCTCGGGCCGCCTCCTGGTAAAAAGGGATATTGGAACTCGCCGAGTACTAACGCATTAATCGATAACACGGCTGGCAAGATCGTCATGAACGACGAGGGTCTGCTGAAGAACCTTTCCGACGTGGATCGCGTGGCTCCCTTCTTGCCTTGGGCCAAGTCCGTGTATGAGTATCGGCAGCGTACACTGCTGAAAGACGATCCTTTGACGCGCTGTCTTCCGCCTGGCGGACCGCGGCAGTTCCAGATGCCCAACGGGCTTCAGTTCATTGAGCAGCGCGAACTTGGCCGCATCCTGGTGCTGCTCGGGGGCGCGGATCGTAATTGGCGCACCATCTATACGGACGGCCGTCCGCAGGGTCAGGCGGACGAAGTGGTGCGTGGTTACTACGGCAATTCGGTGGGTAAGTGGGAGAAAGATACCCTGGTAGTTGACGTGGTCGGCTTCAACGAGCATTTCTGGTTCGCGAATGGCGGTCTTCCGCACACCGAAGCCCTGCACTTGACCGAACGATTCACCAGGCCGGATCTAAACACGTTGAAATATGAAGTGACGGTGGACGATCCGCGAACCTATACGCGACCCTGGACTGGCGGCTGGAACATGCAGTGGGTGCCGAATGAAGAGATTCAAGAATATTTCTGCGAAGAAAACGTAGAGGCTACGTTATCTGGTAAGGAGAGTTACAAATGAGAGACAACGCAATGGTTTCGCTGATGGGGCTCGGCTTAATGCTATTGGCGGTGAAACCCGCGGCGGCGCATCATTCGTTTGAAGCGGAATACGACGGCAATAAGGTCGCGACTCTAACCGGATTCGTCACCAAAGTAGATTGGGTGAATCCGCACGCCTACATTTTCTTCAACGTGAAAGACGAGAGCGGTATGACCAAGGAACTTCGGTTCGAGT
>Ga0105237_10005395_pt1 | contig 14441 bp, 13 predicted proteins | sample KBSC24metaG_FD_81520 | JGI IMG/M metagenome (GOLD analysis project Ga0105237, IMG submission 81520) | Corn rhizosphere microbial communities from Kellogg Biological Station, Michigan, USA - KBS C2-4 metaG | ecosystem: Host-associated > Plants > Roots > Rhizosphere > Soil | place: Michigan, USA... | reverse complement strand
GGCCAAGGCGGCGCTCTTCTGGTTGCGTCCGTATATCGAAGCGGGTTAGGCACTCGCGTTGCCGGAAGCTCGCTTTCTGGAGACGGATTTTCGCCTGAAGAACACGCCGCTCTTGCGCATGAAGGCCTATACGGAGGTGCGCTCGTGATGCCCCCTATCGCGCGCTCCGCGCTGCGCCTCTATGGACTGGCGGGCGCATGCATCACATCCGTGGTTGCGACCGCTGCGTTGATCGGCGCGAGCGGCTATCGAATCGTCATGAACGACTCACCGAGCATGCCGCGCGGGTTCTACTGGATGACGATGGGAGCGATGCCCACGGTGCGGGGCGACGTCGTGATGTTCCGACCGGACGCGGTGTGGGCGACGCGAATTTATGGACGAGGCTGGCTGCCTGCCGGCATGCCCTTGCTCAAGACGGTCGGCGGTCTCCCGGGCGACGAATATTGCGTTCGCGACGGTCGCTTCCTCGTTGCCGGCAGCGAGATCGGTCCCGTCTTCCGCGTCGATTCGCAGGGTCGTCCGATCCCGCAAATCGGCGGCTGCCGGCGTGTGGGCAACGGTGAATTCCTGCCGGTCGCGAAGACCTTCGATCGCAGCGTTGACGGTCGCTACATGGGTGCGGTGCCGATGCGCAACGTGCTCGGCGTCGGACACGCATTGATGACGTTCTAGCATGCCGATCGCCGATCTGTATTCCGCGTGCGGACCGTGGGTGCATCCCGTCACCTTGCACGCCGTTGCGGTGGTCGAGAGCGGTGTGCAGCCGTGGGCGATCGGCACCCCGCACGGGGCAATCTATCCGCGCACGCGAGGGGAAGCCGAGCGGATGCTCCTGCGCGCGCTGCACACGGAGACGAGCGTCGACATCGGGCTCCTGCAGATCAACTCACAGTGGCTGCCGCGCCTGCATCTTGCACCGGAATGGCTGCTGGATCCGTGCGTCAACGTGCGGGTTGGGGCGGCGATTCTCGCGGCGAACTTCGTTGCCGCCTCGCGTCCCGGACGCTCGCATTTGCATGCGCTCGTGGCGGCGCTTTCCGCCTACCACAGCGGTTCGGAAACCGCTGCCGTGGACTACGCGGCAAGGGTGCTCGCCGTACCCGCTTCGTCCCATTCATCGCGCTGAGGTTGTGCATGACTGATCCCAATGATGTGCCGCTCTCCCGGATTTCGCTTGATATCGAGTTGACGTCGAGGTCGCAGGCTATCTGCGTCGGAAGGATGGGCAGCCAGATAAAAGGGTGTGTAGTGGACGTGGCGCAAACCCGCACTGCGCAAGGCCCTTTGCGACTACATCGCCTTCGGAGCGACTACACGCCTGCTGCAGAACGCCGCTGTGACGCGGTTCCTGGCACTACAACGCCGCGATTTGCCGGACGGCTCGTATGAGTGATGACACGATCGAGGATGGGTTCCCGCCGCGGCACGATCGTGATCCGACGCGGCGCGGACCCTCAGGGGCGAAGCGTTCCGGCATCGGCACGAAGCGCGTGCTGGGCCTGGCACGAAGTGCGTTGTCGCCACGGGCGAAATCAGTGCTTCGGCGCGCGCTGCGTGCTGCGGTGGGAGGACGCCACAAGGGAGTCGCATCCCGATCGCCGAGCCGCCTCGGTGCCGGTGTGCGCACGCCGGGACGATACGCCCAGCGTGTCGTCGTCAAGGCGCGCGTCGTGCCGATGCACGGCAAGTCGCCGGCGGATGTGATGCGCAATCATCTGGCGTATCTGGCACGCGACGGCGCCGATCGTGACGGCGAGCGCGGCAGGCTCTTCAATGGTGCCGGCGAACTCGACCGTGAGCGGGTCGCGGCATTCGCGGCACGCGGCGAAACGTGCCGCCACCAGTTCCGTTTCATCGTTTCGCCCGAGCGCGGCAACGAACTCGACATGCCGCGGTTCACGCGCGATCTCGTCCGGCGCATGGAACGCGACCTCGATACCGCGCTCGACTACGTGGCCTGTGTTCACTACGACACCGACCAGCCGCACGTGCACCTCGTCGTGAACGGGCGTGACGATCGCGGCGGCGACCTCGTCATGAGCCGCGACTACGTCAGTCAGGGCCTGCGGCATCGAGCGATGGAGCGGGCGACCGACGAACTCGGCTACCGCACCGACCTCGACCTGTTCCGCGGCCTCGATCGCGATGTCCGAGCGGATCGCTACACGGCGCTCGACCATCGTCTGAGGACACTGGTCGAACGCCACCCGGAGGGCGTCATCGACCTTCGCCGGACTCCGGCCGAGCCGCGCCGCGCGTTGCAGCGCAGGCTGTACGTTGGCCGGCTCGCATACCTGGAGACCCTCGGGCTCGCGGCGAAGGTCGCGCCTGGCGCATGGCGCCTGGCCTCCGACGCGCTCGACCGCCTGCGCGGTGCCACACAACATCGGGACATTCTGCGCAGCGTCGATCGGCATGTCGAACCACACGACCGCGCCGGCGGCGTAACGGTGATCGACAAGGCAACCCTCGCCGCTCCGGCGAGCGGGCGCGTGCTCGGACGAGGGCTCGCCAATGAGTTGTCGGGCACGGCATATCTCGTCGTGTCAGGGGTGGACGGCAAGACCTATTACGCCGCGCTGTCGCCTCATGCCGAGCGCCACCTCGATCGTGTTGCGCACCGAGGCGACATCGTGACGTTGCGACGCAGCGAGCGACGTATGACCGGTCCTGCAGATCGCACCATCGTGGAACTGGCGGCGCGTCAAGATGGCCTCTACGATCCTGCCGTGCATCGCGCCGAGCTGGGTGATAGGCCGCTGCCGCATGGCGCCACACCCGAACGCTTCGTCGAAGCGCATGTGCGCCGGCTCGACGCACTGGCGAGCCGAGGGTTGGTGTCTCGCGATCAAGGCGGCCGTTATCGGGTTCCACCGGATTTGATCGACCAGTTGGCTCGCGATCCGGCGATCGCGCGTGACGGCGCCTTTGTTCAGGTCGACGTGCACGAGGGCGATCTGAAGGTTCAGACCGCCGCACGCGCGTATGTGTGGCTGGATGATCAACTCGTCACCGGCGTGCCGCGGCAGCTCGGCCAGGCTGCCGTGCGCACGCGGTTTCAGGACGAACTGATCGAGGCGGCCGAGCAGCGTGTAAAGCAGCTGGTTCAACTCGGTCTCGCCCGGCTCGATGGCGACCGGATCGTCCTCGATCCGCAGATCAAGCCCAAGCTCGAACGCATCGAACGAGAGGCAGTCGGGGAGCAACTGAGGGTGCGATACGGTCGCTTTGTTGACATGGACAGTGAGCGGTCCTTCCGCGGCCGCGTCGCCGCGCTCGAAACCCTCCACTCGGGCCCGCACGCCGTCGTTGTGAGCGCGGAGCGTTTCACGCTCGTCCCCGCCGAGCAAGGGCTGGCCAGGCAGATCGGCAAAGAGGTGTCGCTCTCGATCGATCGCGCGCCGGCACACGAGGCAGAGCAGGCGCGCGTGCGCTTTCGTGTGCTTGATGCGATGGATCTTTCTCCCTCACTCGGCAGATGAGATGAACGTAAAGAAGAACGATCGTGCGCGGATTCCGGGAGGCCTCGTCTTGACCCCGCTCGGCATCCTGCTTGTCGCCTCGGTAATCGGCTGCTGGTGTGCGACCGAGTACGTCGCCGAAGGCTTTGCCGACCAGCCGCAACTCGGCACGCCCTGGTGCTGGATCGCGGGTCACGCCGTCTATCAGCCGTTCGCGTACTTCGTGTGGCTCAACCGGTGGAACGCCTACGCGCCGTATCGTTTCGACCTCGCGCTGTTCTGGATTTACGGCGTCGTCCTCGCCGGCCTCCTCGTCGCGATCGGCTTCAACGTCTGGCGGGCGCGGGGGAGCGCTGTCGCGACCACTTACGGCTCCGCACAGTGGGCCGGTCATGATGACATCGAGCAAAGCGGGCTGATCGGGCAAGGAGGTGTCGTACTCGGCTGCACGACGCAAGGCGAGTATCTGACGCACGACGGGCCGGAGCATATCGAGGTAACGGCGCCGAGTCGGTCGGGCAAGGGCGTCGGCATCGTCGTGCCAACGCTGCTGTCCTGGCGCGGGTCCGTCATCGTCAACGACCTCAAGGGCGAGAACTGGACGCTGACTTCAGGTTACCGGCGCCGCTTTGGTTACGTGCTCGCTTTCAACCCGACGAGCCGGGAGACCTGCCGGTTCAATCCGCTGATGGAAATCCGGCCGGGCGACTTCGAGGTGCGCGATGCGCAGAACGTCTGCGACATGATCGTGGACCCGGACGGCAAAGGCAAACCCGATCATTGGAGCAAAGAGGCCGACGCCTGGCTGCTCGCGGTCATTCTGCATGTGCTCTATGCGGAGCCGGACAAGACGCTCGGCGGCATTGCGCACTTCCTCAACGATCCCGATCGAACGATTCACGAACAGCTCGAAGCGATGTTGGTCACGGCGCACTTGTCGAGCGGGCCGCATCCGGTCGTGGCGATCGGCGCGCGCGCGATGCTCAACAAGAGCGTGAACGAGCGCAGCGGCGTGCATTCGACGGCGCGCTCGTTCTTCAGCCTCTACCTCGATCCGGTCGTTGCCGTGGCGGTGAGCGAAAGTGATTTTCGGATTGCGGATCTGATGCAGGCCGAGTATCCGCTGAGTCTCTATCTGATCTCGCCGCCGAGTGACAAGTCGCGATTGCGGCCGCTGTTTCGGCTTCTGCTCAATCAGTTCTGCCGACGCCTCACCGAGCAATTGAACCCACCCGCGAACAGGCACCGATTACTTCTCCTGGCCGACGAGTTCCCCTCCCTGGGTCGGCTCGATTTCTTCGAGGACACGCTCGGCTCCATCGCGGGCTACGGCATCAAGGTACTCATGGTCAATCAGAGCGTGAATCAGGTCGTCAAATTCTATGGGCCGCACAACACGGTGATGGACGGCGCGCACGTGCACGTGTACTTCGCGCCGAATACGGAGGAAACCGCCAAGATGATTTCCGACCTGCTCGGCACGAAGACGGAACTTCACACCCAGGAGAATTTTGCCGGTCATCGCCTTGCGCCCTGGCTGGGGCACATCATGGTGTCGCGTCAGCAGACGGCAAGGGCGCTGCTCACGCCCGGCGAAATACGTGAGTTGCCGGCATCCGATGAAATCGTAATCGCAGCCGGCCTGCCGCCGATCCGGGCAAAGAAGTTGCGCTTCTTCGATGACCCGATGCTCCGGGGTTGCGTCCCGCCGACCGATGCCGAGGGACGCATTGCCGTCGTCGGTCACCCATTGAACCCGCCGGTGAATCTTGCGGTGCGGCCATATCCATATGGGCCGCCGGCGCCTAAGCCGGTATGGACGATTTCGCATGCGAAGCCCGAGGTTAAAGCGCGGCAGGGCGAGAGCGAAGGCGAAGGGCTCGAACATACCCTCGTGACGGAGGCGGATCTAGACGTGGATGGGGGCGGATTGTCTGCCGACGCCACCATGCACGATACGGATGCAGCGCCGACCTCTGCGCGACAGGGTGTGTTCGGCTTCGACGATCGCAAACGCGATCAGCACGCCGATCCGGATATCGGATGGAACCTGCCGACATGACCCTTTCCGAGAAAGAGTCGTCCGAGATCGTCAACACGCGATTCTCCTCGCGCTTGAAACGCGCCGCATTGCGTGAAGCGGCCGAGCGCGGGGTTTCATTACGCGCGATCCTTGAGGCAGCGGTGCGAGATCGCTACGACCCGGAGCGGTCGGCGACCGAAAAGCAACTCGTGATTCGCGAACTAAAAACGTTGCGGCGCGAGGTCTTGCAGGTCGGTGTGGGCAACAAGGTGTTGTTCGAAGCACTCGCGTTGCTCGTCAAGAATCTATTTTCTTCGCTGACGCCGCCGACTGCCGAGGCGCGTCTAGTTGGTGATCAGTTCTATGCCCGGTTCGTTGACGCCGTGATCGCAGCAATTGAAAACGACGATGCCCTGATGGACCGCATGTTGTCGCTGGCGGTCATTCGGCACGACACCACGCCCCACTTCTCCGAATCCGAGGAAACGATCCATGAATGAGGCACAGGAAACGATCCAGGACCGTCTGGTTGAGATGCTGGCGAATGCGATGGGTGCCGCGATCGGTCATTTGCTACATGACCCGAGCGTGGAGGAGCTGCGCGCGAATCCCGATGGGCGGTTATGGTGCGTTCGTGAAGGGTCGCGCCATGACACGGGAATGTCCCTAAGCCCTGTAGCAAGGCAGCAGCTCATCAACATCGTTGCGCATGCGGTCGGCATCACCGTTGATGAGGCCAATCCGAGCTTCCCGGCGGAATTGCCCGCGTCGGGTTGTCGTTTTCATGCCGTCATTCCGCCGCAGAGCCCTGACGGTCCGACGTTCGTCATTCGCAAGAAGCCGACCAGAGTGTTCTCGCTCGAGGACTATGTGGCGGAGCAGATCATGACAACGGAGCATGCGGCCTATATCCGGAAGGCGGTGGCGAATCGCGACAACATTCTGGTTGGTGGGGGCTCGGGCTCCGGGAAGACAACATTGACCAATGCAATTCTGAAAGAGATTGGCTGCGTTGCGGGCAGGATCTTGACTGTCGAGGACACGATGGAGCTCCAGGTCGAGGCCGACGAAGTTGTACGGCAAAGAACCGTTCGTATCGGCGATAGCGTTCGTCGTTCGATGCAGGACATCGTGCGCGACATGCTGCGCCTGTCACCTGATCGAATCGTCGTCGGTGAAGTGCGTGGTGCAGAGGCAATCGATCTGATCCAGGGGTGGAATACCGGTCATCCGGGCGGCGTAGCGACCATTCACTGCAATTCGGCGCCGGATGCGATGGAGCGGTTAGAAGATCTGCTGCTCCAGGGCGGCTTCACGCCGGTTCCACGTCAGATCGCCAAGGCAGTGAATGTCATCTTGTTCGTCGGGACGATTGCTATGGACACATCGCGCGGGAAGAGAAGTGTTCGCCGTCTGCTCGATGTGGCACGCGTCGTCGGCGTTCAAGAGGCCGATGCGGGGCGAGGCTACCTATTCGAGCATCCTTTCCGCGCGTAGCAGCGCGCTGGAGTGCGAACCTCAAGAGGCTGCGTGCAAAACGAAACTCAATTGTGACGTGAGTTGCGAGCGACTCACAGCCGGTCACTCAATCCCGGTCGTATTATCATGCGTTACAAGCTGCGATGGTTCCATACTAGAGCGGAGCCAACCTTGTTACTGACAACAACCAATTGTTTGCCGCTAGCCTTGATTTTCCTCTTTACAAGCTTTCCCGGATGCCCGTAACCATTGGGGCCAGCTGCTGCAACGAAATGCATGACATGACTCATTGCGTCAGGTAACGACATGTGAAAATTCCGATCTGAACCATGATGAGGTAGACAGAAGACGTTCACCTTATCAAGCAACGGAGAATAGTGGGAATGGAATGCTTTCCATCTTCGAGGAACATTCAGGTGCATGTCCCCAGTTCCGAGCCAACCTATCGGACCGCTGGGGTCTGGCCATAGGTAGGGAAAGAAATTCGATTCGCTGCTTTTCCAGCGTTCGGAGTTTCGAGGACCCGAATAGAGCGCCATCGACACAAGATTGTGATCTGACCAAATCAGGTCATAGCAGCTGCGGAGCAGATCTCGCATTTTCGGATCCCGCAGCGTGGCAGAAAGGAAGCCAGGAGTACCTACGTCTTCGTTGAATTGGGATTGAATTTTAGCTCTGAAAGTCGCTAAGTCTTTGTCCGATGGTCGATGTGCGTAGGGAGCCAGAATCCAGTTGACGAACCCTGATCTTGTTGCAAGCCGCAGGCTGGCTCCGGATTCTAAGCGCCGTCCAATTCCATCGATCATTTCTATGGGTCTGCGTGACCATCTGGGCTCTATAGTTCCTGAGGCCCTGTCCTCCCCCACTGGCGGAAGGTCTGGTCCCTCACCGCCCTCATCGTCATCATCGCGTGGGGTGATATACGTAATGCGCTCCACCCCTCGATTGCGGAACCACCCCTCGATGTCGCTTAGAAAAGTCAAGAACGTGCCTGCCAACGCACCGGTTGCCGCATCGTGAGCAACGGCGATAAGTCGATCAAGATCATTGAGGTAGGGGAGTACAACCTCATAAACGCGAACCTTGCTCGAAAGAAGACGATCAATTCCGCTTATATGATCGCTATCGAGATGGGAAAGAAAGAGAAAATCTACCTGGCCACGCGCGACAACCTTGTCAATTTCCCGGTTCAATTCGGTCGTTTGATTTGACCCACAGTCATAGATCCAATGAAACGATCGGGATGATGGATCTGAAAATTCGAGCCATCCGCTCATCATTCCGCCTTGGCCGACCGGATGCTGGGTTAATTCGATGTCTGTCACGACTATAAGCCCCCTGCTCGAATCAATGCTTGATGAAGATGATAGTGCAATAAGTGCATTGGCGGATTTTCGATAGCTTGGTTGCGCGGCTTGGGAAAATTCGGTTGTCGGAATATTGGGCTTTTCTGCCAACTTGGTCTTTCCAAATCGGTCCAGCAACATGCAGTGACGTCTCGTCTTTTTTTAATAATTGGACAAATTAGATTGTCTAAATATGATTCCTCTCCACCGCCGATCTTGGCGGTCTGTCCGGAGAGGATTCATGTATCGCCGCCATCGCTTCGCTCTTGCTGTTTTGCTGCTGTTTCTGATGTTTCCCATGCTCGCCCATGCTTCAGGCTCGGGTATGCCTTGGGAATCGTGGCTGCAGAAGATTCTCGATTCTATTTCCGGCCCGGTCGCCAAGATCGTCGGGGCGATCGTCATCATCCTGTCCGGTCTCGGCATGGCCTCGGGCGAGGGCGGAGCCGGTGCACGCAAGTGGGTGATGGTGGCCTTCGGCCTGTCGATTGCCTTCACGGCCGTATCGTTCTTTCTGAACTTCCTCGGCTTCTCCGGCGGCGTGGCGTTCTGAGCTGGAGCGTCCGATGTCCGAGCGCATCTCCGGTTTCGAGATTCCGATTCATCGGAGCCTGACCGAACGCATTCTGCTCGCCGGCGTGCCGCGCGAAGCGGCACTGCTCAACGCGACTTTCACGGCAGCGTTCGTGTTCGGGCTGCAGTGCTGGTACGCCCTGCCGATCGGCATCGGATTGCACTGGCTCGCCTTGCGTCTGACGCGGCACGACGATCGTTTCTTCGACGTACTGCGCCGCGCGCTGCGTTTTCGCGCGTTCTATCGCACCTGACTTTCGCATGCGAAATCCCCTCATGCTGATCCCCACTCTGCTTCCCGCCTTCTCCGCCCTGGCCGGAGCGATCGCCGTCGGCCTGACCGGCTGGCTCGGCGTCGAGACAGTACGCGAGCATCGCGAGCGCCGTATTGCGGTGCCGAGCACCTTATCTGACCTGGTCAAATGGTGTGCTCTGGTCGCACCGGGCGTCGTTCTGAACAAGAACGGCAGTTTTCAGACAACATTCCGCTATCGCGGTCCCGATCTCGACAGTTCGACCGAGTCCGAGCTCGTCAGCACGAGTGCGCGACTCAACAACATCGTGCGTCGCCTGGGCTCGGGCTGGGCCGTGTATTTCGATGCAGCGCGTCGCGAGACCACCAGCTATCCGCGCTCGGCGTTTCCCGATCCACTCAGTGCGCTGATCGACGAGGAACGCAGAGCCGGGTTCGAGAGCGGCGAGCATTTCGAGAGTACGTACTACATCACGCTGATCTGGATGCCCCCGTCGCTGCTCGAAGCGGCTGCGGAGGCGTTGTTCTTTGACGATGATGCCCAGCCGAACGGCGTGTCGCGCCGAGAGGCCGGGCGGCGCCGGGCCGATCGCGCGGCCGCCGAGCACCTGGCCTCGTTCATCGGTGAGCGGCGACGTCTGATTGCGCAGTTCGCCGGTCTGTTTTCGAGCGTAGTGCCGCTCGACGACGCGGCAACATTGGCTTACCTGCATTCGACCGTATCGACCAAGCTGCACCCGGTCGCCGTGCCAGTCGTGCCCGACTGCCTGGATGCACTCTTGACCGACGAGGCGTTGACGGGCGGCGGGAAGCCCAAGCTGGGTCGGCAATATCTGGGCGTTCTCTCGATCAAGTCGTTTCCGAACGAAAGCTTTCCGGGCCTGCTCGACGCATTGAACCGGCTCGGCTTTGCCTATCGCTGGGTAACGCGTTTCGTCTGTCTCGACAAAGACGAAGCCGAGCGCCAGATCGACGGGGTCAAGCGCAAGTGGTTCGCCAAGCGGAAGAATCTTTCGACGCTGGTCAAGGAGATCGTCACCAACGCGCAAAGCGCGTTGGAAGACTCCGATGCGATCAACAAGGCGCAGGACGCCGACGCGGCGCGGCAGGAGATTTCGGCTGACGCGGTGCGCTACGGCTACTTCACCCAGTCGGTGGTCGTCTTCGACGAGGACTTCGCTGCGCTGGAGAAGAAGCTATTGCTGCTCGAACGCGAGATCAACGGTCGCGGGTTCGTCACGGCGAACGAGCTGACCAATCTCAATGCGCTCGACGCCTGGCTCGGCAGCCTGCCGGGCCATTGCAACCACAACGTCCGCAGGCCCTTGGTCAATACGCTCAACCTTGCGCACATGATGCCGGTGTCGGCGGTGTGGGCCGGGGCGCTCGAATGTCCGAACGATCTCTTGCCGCCGCATTCGCCGCCGCTCCTAACCGCGGTCACGAATGGCTCGACGCCGTTCCGGTTCACGAACTTCGTCGGTGACGTCGGTCATGCGTTGGTGCTCGGCCCGACCGGCGCCGGCAAGAGCGTGCTGCTCAACGCGATGGAGGTGCAGTTCTTGCGCTATCGAGATGCGCAGGTCTACATCTTCGACAAGGGCGGCAGTTCACGCATCACGACCTACGGGGTCGGCGGCACGTTCTATGACCTGGGGTCGGACAGTCGGCTCGCATTCCAGCCGCTCGCCGACATCCACCTGTCGTCCGAGCGCGCCTGGGCGAGCGAGTGGCTCATCGACATCCTGATTGCCGAGAACGTCACGGTCACGCCGGCGACGAAGAAGGCGCTTTGGGAAGGCCTCACCTCATTGGCCGAGAGCCCGAGGTCGCATCGCACGCTGACGGGTCTGGCGATTCTGGTCCAGGACGCTGAGATCAAACGCGCGCTGCATCCGTACACGATCCAAGGTCCGCACGGGGCGCTGCTCGACGCCAAACACGACTCGCTGAAGCTCGGCCGCTGGATTGCGTTCGAGATGGAAGAGCTCATGCAGAGCAAGTCGGCCGTGATGCCCGTGCTCGCGTATCTCTTCCATCGGCTGGAGCAGCGGTTCGCCGCTGCGGCACCGACGCTGCTGGTACTCGACGAGGCGTGGCTGTTCCTCGACCACCCGGCCTTCGCGGCGAAGATTCGCGAATGGCTGAAGGTGCTGCGCAAGAAGTGTGTGTCGGTCGTATTCGCGACCCAGTCTTTGGCCGACGTCGATGCGTCGCCGATCGTGGCCACGATCAAGGAAGCGTGCCTGACGAAGATCTACCTGCCGAACGCCAGTGCGCTCAACGAGGACATCGCGGCGATCTACCGCAAGTTCGGTTTGAACGACCGCCAGCTTCGCATCCTGCAACACGCCCATCCGCGCAAGGACTATTACCTGACTTCGCCCGAGGGGAACCGCCTGTTCGATCTGGGCCTGGGGCCGCTGGCGCTCGCGTACTGCGGTGCGACCAGCGCCGAGCTGCAGGGCCTCGCGAAGACGGTCCACACCGCGAACGCCGACGAATTCAACGTGCACTACCTCGATATGCGTGCCAACGATCCTGTCCCTGAGCGCCGCCTACCGGTGGACTGGGCGGTCGCATGGCTGCGCGAACGAGCTCCACCGTCTTTGCATGCCGCCTAAATGAAGGAATCCGCTATGACTCTCTTGCATCGAAACCATCTGTTCGCCGCGATCGCTGCGGCGTTGATTCTCGCGACGCCGATGAAGGACATCCGTGCGCAGATACCCGTGATCGATGGGGCCAACCTGGTCCAAAACTATTTGAACGGGGCGCAGGAGGTTCTGACCGCCGCGCGCACGTTGCAGTCGAACATCAACGAAGCGCAGATGATCGCGAACGAGTTGCTGAATCTGAGGAATTTGCCGCAGCAGATCATCAACTCCTACCTCGCGCGCTTTCAGCACATCCTGTCCGATGTCCAGAATCTGACTCAGCTCATCGGACACTACGACAACCTGTCGCAGGCCTTCGCCTTGCGGTATCCGAACTTTCGGGATGCTGGCGGCAGCAGCGCAAATCTATTCGCGCTGCAGGCGCAATGGGGTGACCAGCACCGCCAGAACCTGCTGCAGGCCATGCAACAGGGGGCGGGGGTTCTGAAGGATCTTCGAGGCGCTGTCGGCGACACGCAGTTCATGGCATCGAGCAGTCAGGGTGCGGTCGGTGCCCTGCAGGCGATCCAGGCCGGTAACCAGTTGACGATGCGCGTCAACGACGACCTGCAGCGACTCAACGCGCAGGTCGCGACGTTCAACGGCGTCGTGCTCGAAAAGATGGCTCGTGAGCAGTCCGAAGACGATGCGACGGAGGCGATCCGCAGACAACTGCACGCCCACGATCGCGATCCGTATTTCCCGCGACCGGTACGCGATCCGCGCTACTGACCGGCTCCTCTCCTTGGGCTCTCCTTGATCGGAATCGGCTCGCATAACACCGAATGCCGGGATTCTCACGCAACTGCTTCAGGCGTTTCTCAACGTCTTCAACGGCGGGTGGACGTCGCTGCGTCCGTCGGCCATGTCGTTGTTCGGCATGCTGGTCGGGATCGAGCTGACGCTGTGCGGCCTGTGGTGGGCCATGAGCGGCAATGACGCGATCAAGAGCTTGATCCAGAAGCTCCTCGTCATCGGCCTTTTCTTCTTCTTCATTCAGCAGTGGCAGACAGTAACCACGACGACCTTGCAGTCGTTCGCGCGTGCCGGTGCGACGGCGGGCGGCGGCAACCTGGCGGCACTGAGTGATCCGTCGGCTATCGTCGCCGAAGGCCTCAATGCGATTCAGCCGTTGAGCGACAAGGTGGATGAATTGACCCAGGGCACATGGACGGCGCTCAAGAACTTGGGAACGATCATGCAATTGGGCCTTGCGATGATCGGGATTCTGTTCTCGTTCTTCCTGCTCGGCATCCAGTGCTTTCTCGTCTATGTCGAGTTCTACATCGTTGCCGTCCTGTCGCTGATCCTGTTGCCGTTCGGCGTGTTCCGGCATACGGCGTTCCTCGCGGAGAAGGCGTTCGGCGCGGTGCTCGCACACGGCATCAAGCTCATGGTGCTTGCGTTCGTGGTCGCGATTGCGCAGCCCGTGCTGCAGCAGATCACGCTGTTGCCGGATTTCTCGATGCGCGATGCGTGGTGCACGCTGCTTGCGGCGATGGCGATTTGTTTTCTCGCCTGGCACGCGCCCGGCATGGCGGCTGGTTTGCTCGCCGGTTCACCGTCGCTCAGCGCAGGACACGTCGCAAGCGGAGCGCTCGAAACGGGCGGTGCCATCGCGCTCGGCGCCGCCGGTCTTGCCGCAGCGGGTCGCGCAGCGGCCGGCGGCGTCGGATCGACGATCCAAGCAGCCTCGGCGCTCAAGACTGGCGCCGGCATCGGGGCCGCACGTGCTGCTGAGGCGGGGGCGGGGCCGCTCGGCCAGGCCTCGGGTGCAATGGGCGGCGCGGCGACGGTGGCCCTAAGTCCGCTCGCGCGCGTCGGTGAGCGCATGCGACAACGCATTGCGGATGGTCAGGTTGCCGGCCTTGCCGCGCACGGCGTCGATACATCTCCGAAGGAATCATCAACCGGTTCGTCGTCGCCCCCATCCGGTTTTCCCCCAGCGGACGTCGGTTCCCCTGCCGCCTCCCACGCTTCGCCGCCGTCCGCTGCTTTTTCTTCGGAAGGTCCGCCGTCGCCGTCCGCGGCGCCGGCACCTGCTGCGCCTTCGTCAAACCCGTCCCATCCGCCGGTGACCGCACAGACGAGCCCCGGTGAGGAGACATGGCGCGGCCTGCGTCGCGTTGCCGAGGACGGGCCGGAAAATTCCGCACCGCATTCAACCGTATCCACCCACACGGTCGACGCCGCACGTATTGCCCCCGAACTGCGCCGCGTGGACGACGACGCGACCGCCGGCGGCGATGTTGCCGACGCGAAGGAGTGAGAAATGTCCCTGGCCGATGAACTCTTGAACGAACCGATGGGCGGGCCGAGCGAGCAACTGCCGGTGACGCCCTACACGATGGCGCGCGCGCAATGGGACGATCGTCTCGGCACCCTCGTCGTGAACGCGAAGCACTGGCGTCTGGGATTTTTCGGCGTGCTGTTCGCCTGCTTGTCGCTCACGGGCGGATTGATCTATGCGATGACACGTTCCCTGGTCGAGCCGATCGTCATCGCGGTCGACAAGACGACCGGTGTAACCAACGTCGTCGGCAAGGCCTCGACGCAGACCTACACGCCGCAGCAGGCCGAAATCGCTTACTTCCTGGGACACTTGATCCGTTTGTTGCGCACTGTCCCGCTCGATCCCGTAGTCGT
>Ga0105237_10005394_pt1 | contig 14447 bp, 14 predicted proteins | sample KBSC24metaG_FD_81520 | JGI IMG/M metagenome (GOLD analysis project Ga0105237, IMG submission 81520) | Corn rhizosphere microbial communities from Kellogg Biological Station, Michigan, USA - KBS C2-4 metaG | ecosystem: Host-associated > Plants > Roots > Rhizosphere > Soil | place: Michigan, USA... | reverse complement strand
CCCGAAGCGCTCCCGGAATGCGCACCCGCGAACCCACTATTCCAGCGAAAATCATATCCGTCGCTCGCGCTGACGTTGTTCCAAAGAACAATGGTTCCCCCCGTTAGGCTGACCGTTTGGTTGCCGACCTGCAAAGTCCCATTCCAGGGTCCGTACGAACCGTGCTGCGCGTCGATGCCAAAGTCGCCCGTTCCGTTCGCCAGCTTACTGTCGAAGGTAAACGTGACGACTACGGGTTCGCTGGCGGGGCCGCCCACCGCAGTGGCATCGGTCGTGGAAGTGTAAACGAACGTCACCGGGGTGGCTTGGGCCAGGGCGTTAAAGAATAGTACGCAAAGAGTACTCGCTATTGTTGTTTTCATCGGGATTTCCCATTCGCCCACGAATTGCGCGAGCCGTCGTTTCGGATGCTGTCGCCCCACACACAGCTTCGCAAGCCATATCCGCATCACGAGCGAAGCGTCGCACATCTCGTAGGAAAGATGGCGACGGCGACGCTGGCGGCGCCGCTAGAGATTCGGAGCTTAAAAGCCCATAGCACCCTCCAAGGACCTTCGAGGCGGCGGCTGAGGTGCTCGTGGTCGCAGGTGCCTTTCGGGCGAGCTAATATCCTGTGGATTCCCGTGGCGGAGCCAACTTGGGAAGCGGAATTGCCAGCCAACCAGCGGCACCGAACGGCTACGACGATCAAGCTTCTTTTTGATCGCGTCTGCGCACGAGATCGGGTATCACCTCGGTATAAGCACGCGCACGCTATTATTTGTATTCCTGATGGGTTGTTCGTTACGAGGCGTGGAGCTGGAAAAATTGCCGCAGGATGTGCAGGACGACTACCTTCATCTCCGCGACGCAGGACCGTTAGGCGATGAAGTGCGTGATCAGCGACTCGCCGAACTATCTACGGAGCGACGTCTAAGATTGAAACAGTGGATTGGCGCCGAACTGCAAGGGGAGGCAAACCCAAATTCTTTCGATCAGGCGTTACTGGTCTATCTTGGTGATGAAGAAATCACCCGCAGGCTGGCAGAATTATTGATCCACGGTGATGGGCGTCAGTCCGCGGATGCATTGGCATTACTCCGAACGTGGCACGATCCAAGAGCGATCGAAGCGATTGGGCCAGTGTTCCTTCTCGATGACGATTCCGAAGTCGCCGATCTTGCTACGCAGGCCGTTCTGGAAATGATTCCAAAAATTGCGGGGTTCCGGGCGGAGGTGTATCCATGGGACCGCGAGGTCGGCCAAGGGTTGGGCTATTTCGGGAGACGGATTCTGCGCGAATGGTGGAAAGCAAACGCGATTCACTTTCAAAGACGGGACTACCTGGCCGTCCAGCCCGGCAATTTGCCGCCAAAGGATGGATACGAGCCCTATCGTGCCGCGGACGGAACTTATCATATGCGCATGGAAGGAGGAGAGGCTGCGAACTGGACGCCGAGCCTGCCACCAAAGAAAGTGATGGGCGAAGAGACTACCCCCGCCACGCCGCTGCGGGCGATGGCTGCGCTCTCAAAAGAAGAAGGGGGTCCTGCTCGAAAGAGCAGCGTGGCGATTGGCTCGATCGTGATGCTTATCTTGCTATTTGCCTTTGTAGCGGGAGGAGCGATCTATGTCACGCGACGGAAGTAAACAATCTCACCTGTGGGGCGAGCCGAGGGCCGCTTCATGGGCCCACAGTAAAAGCCTGCAGCGCATGGTTAGAGCCAACGGCGAACGCGAGAACAATATTGTTCATAAGAAGCACCGAATTTCTCCCGGAGATAACGCTCCTCTTGCTTCACGACGCCAAAATGCAGAACGAGCAACAGCACGCAGGCAGAGATCACAAACCAGAGACTGTTGGCAAGGAGGGCGAAGGCCAGCACAAAGAGCAGAAACGCTACATAAATCGGATTGCGGCTCACGCTGAAGACGCCAGTCATGACAAGGGCCTTCGTCGGGCGATTAGGATTTGGATGGGTGCCCTGTGCAATAAAAGTGCGTCCAGCTAAGACAACGACCGCAATAGAGATGGCGATCATGACGACGCCGACGAGACTGGGCAGGGGGTGTGCGGGCGCGAACCATCGCAGCGGGAAGAAATGCCTCGCTATAAACCCGAGCAGAACACAGCCTAAAGCAAGCAAAGGCGGTGGCGCAATAATTCGGGCGCGATCAGGTCTAGCGTTCATCAGGATCTAACGCCCGGCATCACCCGCCGCGCAGAGAACCTGATTAGCGCAAGTCTTGCGGATGAGAGCAACGCTATTCGCGGTCGGGTGCCGTTGGAGTAAAGGTCTTCTTCTTGCGTTAGCGAAAATCTTCGCGACGCAATGCGCGATCCATTCCTACTGCGGCAAGTGCGCCTCTCGACACGGCAAAGGAGATATGCTGCAGTGGGTGTGTCATATCGCCACCAGCGTAGACGCCGGGAATGCTTGTTTGCCCGAAGTCATCTACTTTGACCGTTCCAAAATCGGTAAATTCGCAGCCTAGCTGTTTCGCTAAGACTGAGTGTTGCTGTTGTTTCGGACGAAAGAAAATAGCTTTGCGGGCAAGAGTTTCGCCATTCGCAAAAACAATATTTTCAAGCTGCCCGGTTTTTCCCTCCAGGCGAACAATCCGTTCCTCACGAGTCGAAATATTGTTCTTAGACAAAAGTCTGCGCTCATCTTCGGAGAGTGTCGCGCCGTCGGTGCAAAGCACTAGGTCATCGCTCCATCCTTTGAGCAATTCGGCAAGTTCAATCCCGCCAAAGAGCGCAAGCGGCTGATCGCGCACTTCCCAGCCGTGACAGTACGGACAATGAAAAATGCATTTGCCCCACAATTCCTTAAAACCTTCGATCTCCGGCATTTCGTCAACGACTCCGGTTGCCAGCAATAATTTGCGGCCAGCTATGCGAGTTTCGTCATCCAGTATGATTTCAAAACCTTTGCTGTGCGCTTTTGCCGCCTTAACTCCGACCGAACATAACTCAACCGTTTCGTAAGGGCGCAATTGTTCGCGTCCAATTCGCACAAGCTCGGCGGGCGTAGCTCCGTCGCGAGTGAAAAAGCCGTGTGATTCGTGAGCGACCGCGTTCCGTGTTTTTCCCGTGTCAGAAACGAAAACGCGACGGCGCGACCGTCCTAAAAGCAGCGCGGCACTCAACCCGGCAAAACCACCGCCAACAATTACAACATCATAACTTTTCATTTGTCTTCACCCTTCATGGATATTCAGTGTTGCTTGTTCAGAGCCAGCGCCGCCGTTTCAAGGTCGGAAAGGATGGCGGACCATCGCTTTTCACCGAGAGTTTTGACCGTGCCGCTTTGGGCTGACCGCCAGGCTGGCAGGGATTCCTTAATTTTCTTTTGTCCTTTGGCGGTAATTGACACCTCGACCCGCCCACCGCGCCCACCACCAAGGGCCTTCGCCAAACCATCCCGCTGCAAGGGCCGGAGATTCCGCACCAGCGTCGTGCGATCCATCCCCAGCCGATCGCTCAATTCCGCCATGCTCCAACTTTCCACGGCATTCAATGCCAGCAAAATCGTCCCCTGCGTTGGGCGGATTCCGTGCCGCCGCATTTCTGCATCAAAAAATTGGGTCACGATCCGTGTCACCCGACGCAAGTTGAAGCAGACACAGTTTTCCATCGCCGACAGATCCAGTTCTTTGGACATGGGGTGTATATGCACTCCTCGCGCGCGATCGTCAACGCCCTTTTTGTTTTTGTCTTCCAGCGAGATCCGGTGCTCGGCATCATTCCCGGCAATCTCCGCAGGCCTGTGATCAGTTACCTCCAGCCCGCTCGCCGAAGGGGCGCGTGTCAAAAGGAACTCCGCGCGGCGCTGCATCTTCCTCCCCTGAATGTTGATGGCCGATTGGATGCGCCGGTCGCAGGGTGACTGGACGCCATGCGACGCGGTCTCAAGGCTTCTTCCGATGGATGCCTTTTGCGATCTTTCGTAGGATTTGACAAAAGCTTTTTCCCGCTGGCGTCGCCTCGCCGTTTATCGCTCGGGCGATGCCGACGGAAAACACCTCCGAAACGTCAGCGAGCGAGCGATAGACGAGCCGTTTTCCGCTCACGTGTTTGAAACCAGGAATCGAAAGCGCGATGCCGCGTCCGGCTTCAATAGCGGTGATAAGCGAACTGGCGGTATCGCATTCCACTACAACCCGATACTTGGCTCCAATCCGGGCAAAGATTCGGTCAAGCACTTGGTAATAGCCTGGATTTTCCTTCCTGCGAAAACCGACGAGGGGTTGCGTGGCGACCCTTTCCAAGGGGATTGCTTTGAGCCGGACCAAACTGTGCCCGGGCGGCAGCGCTACGCAAATCGGGTAATCTCGTAGCGTTTCGAAATCTTTCCCGACAATTGGCGAGACAACAGGAATCACCCCCAGCTCCAATGCACCGCTTTCCAACCCTTCGATTAACTCCGTCCGTGATACATCGTGGAGCACCAAGTTCACTCGCGGGAACTGCTTTTCGAAAGCGGCCACCGCTGGTGGCATCAATTCCACAGTGAACGAAGAGGCATAACCCACATGCAGATCACCATAGTGCCCTCGGGCAAGCTCGCGCACTTTGACCACGGATTCGTCGACGCGTTTCAATAGTTCCCGAACTTCTGCAAGAAAGAGTTTTCCCTCTGCCGTTAGCGTCACTCCGCGCGGACTGCGCCTGAACAGATCCACACCGATTTCTTCTTCCAAGTCTTGCACTTGTCGGCTCAAAGCGGGTTGCGCGATTCGCAGCCGGGCAGCGGCCTTGGTGAAGCTCAAAACCTCACCAACAGCAAGGAAGTATCGAAAATGACGCAGTTCCATTCTGTCGTCACTATGCCGCAAAGGCATGGCTGCCCAACCAATTCGGTATTTGGGATGCAAGAAAAACGGAGGGACAATGCAATTCCCGACACATCGAACCTCTGTCTGCTTCCCACCTCCATCCAACTTATGACCAGCTACGCTTCTTCACCCTCAACTCGCCGGCGCTTTCTGCGCCAGTTTGGTACCGCTTCCGCCCTGTTCATTCTTCCCGGTGCCTTCGCCCAACAACTCACCTCTTCCCGTGCCCTGCCCAGGGGCGAACGCGTCTTTTATGCCTCACATAGCCTGATGTGGTATGTGCCGCAGCCCCTCGCCGTTCTGGTGGCAGCAGCAGGAATCCATGGCCATGAAATAGCAGGCATCCAAGCCATCGGTGCATCCAGAACTTTGCAGCACTGGGAAAAGCCCGAACCGAACCAGGCCCAACAAGCCATGCGAACGGGCAAGGTGGATGTATTTGTGATGTCGCCGATACAATTCCCCGACGAGGGCGTTGAGAATTTCGTTAAGCTGGGACTGGAGCACAATCCCAATATGCACTTTATCGTTCAGCTTTCCTGGGGTGGCGGGGACACGGACAACCAAGACTTTCCCAAGGGAGCTTGGGACAATGTCGATCGCAACAAAACTCCTGAGCAACTTCAGAAGCTTTACGAGCGCAACATCCAAGCCGGGCAAGCTCAAGCTGATGACATTAACAAGAAATATGGCAAAGGTAAGAGGATACTCGCCCTCGTGCCCACTGCTCAGGCGCTCGTGGTATTGAGAAGCAAAATTTTTAAAAAAGAGATGCCCGGCTTGAATAACCAGGGCGAACTCTTCGTGGATCCAGCTCATCCGTCGGCGCCGTTGGAGGCGCTCAACACCTATTTGCACTTTGCAGTCCTCTACGGCCAAAGTCCGGTTGGATTGCCGATGACCGAGAAACTGAAAGCGGCCAATCGACCAGCGTGGGACGACAAGTTTGTCCGCACCTTGCAGGAAATAGCCTGGCAGACAGCGGCCAACTATTCTTACAGCGGCATCACGACAGCCGGGATGAGGTAATTTTCATTCGGATTTGATCGCAAATAGTATGGGCCGGATACGCGGCGGTATACTGCAGGCCCGGCATTGAGTCCGATTTAACCAGTCGCAAACTTCCAGAAGAGCGCACATTGGCTGCTGGCGGAGGGGGATAGGAGTGTTCGGCGGGTGGGCGAGAAGGTTGCGAGGAACGAGCTACGCTGGGTTTGCGATGCAAAATGCGGTCAACTCTGAAGGAGTTGAAGAAAGGTGCGTTGTCCCAGAAAAGCGTTCTGCCATTGAGGCCTTCTTCAACCCACTTCGGGGTTGGACGCTTTGGGGGATTCATCCCAGGGTAGCCTTGCAAGCTCGGCAACCTTCTCGCCCACCCAGTGCGGCGATTATGGATCGCGGCTGGCGCAGTCGTGGAGGTCAGGTCGAGGGTCAGTCAGGCTGGTCGCCGTCTCCGCCGGCGTCGTGTGGGTGCGCGTGGGGTCAGTCTGTGAATCTCGCTCTATGGGCTCTGGCGGCGAGTCGCTCGACCCCGACCGATCGAGCGAGATTCGAAGAGAGTCCCGGTCTGATTCCGGTCTGACCTCGCCCACCTTTGGCTGTCGCCAGTTCCGCTCGTGCCCCTCTCCTTTCATAAATACCTCAAAATCAACCCCGTTTTTCGCAAAACATGCCACATCTAGTATCAACCCCCGCGCGTCCCGCGCGTACCTGAGCCTGCCGAACCGGCCGAACGGCCTGTTTTGAAAAAATGAGATGTGGCCCTTGCGAGAACGCTTCTGCCTCTGCGCGATCTGTGACGGCATCTGCGGTTTCCCTCTTTCCGCTTTTAGGTTAAATAGGCTCGGCGACTGAAAGCACCGGAGGCTGTCCTTCCAGGGAGATCCTGAAAACCCGGCGGCGCCACCTGACCTCTCGACCATCCACGATATGCAACCACTCACTCCCGCGGGAGAAAACATCATCAACGACATCGCCCGCCGCTACAACTTGAGCTACGCCTCGGCGGTGAGCATGCTGGTCGCCGTCAATCGCGGCGGAGGTTCCATGGCGCAGTTCCACTGCCCGGAACTCGGCGGAGGCCAATGGATGCGCGGCGGCATGACCATGGTCGGCGACCTGTTCAACCACGGCCTGAAGGCGACGGTCGACAATCTCTGTAACGAGCTCTCCAACGCACTGGCGAACAACCAGATGTTCCCGCCCGCGCCGCAGGGAGGAAGTGGCGGCGGCGGCAGCCAGTGGTGGCCGGGTGACCTGGGCTCACCGTCCAGCAGCGGGTCGCAGAACCATATCCGCTATGCCTTCTTTCCGCAGGCTCAGCGCCTCGTGGTGGAGCGGGACGGCCAGGTTTCCGTGTTCAACACGCTCGATCATCGCATCGGCGGCGTCAGCCAGCAGCAGAGCGGCAACAGCTCGCTCACCTTCACCAGTCAGTACGGGACGGTCTCCACGCTAAGCCTGCCCTTGATCTCCGGGCCCGGGCTCGAGGGAACAACCGACCCGACGAACTTCGCGGCGGCTCCCACTCCCGCCCCATCGGCGCCGGCGTTTCCATTCCAGCCGGCGTCTTCCGGCACCTCTGCACAGGCGGCGGCCGGGCAGGGGGGCCACGAGATCGTGTCCCTGCTGGAAAAGCTCGGCCAACTGCGGGATGCCGGGGTGCTCACGGACGCAGAGTTCGCCAGCAAGAAAGCGGAACTGCTTGGGCGTCTCTGAGCCCCCCAAGTCTGACCCCGGGGAGATCATTTCCGCTTCTTCTTGGTCCCCCGCATTTCGCCAATGACCTCGCCTTCGCGATTCTTGATTTGCGTCGCGGTCACCTCCGTATCCGCGTCGGGAAAGGAAACCCTGGTCACCACCGTGGTCCCCTTGACCTCGTCGCGGGTCGTCCAGGTAAACGAGCCCGAGGCCGCATCCCAGGCGCCTTCGCCCGTCGCGAAGGATTCGTCCGGGTAATAGGACTGCACGCGATAGTTTCCTTTCGCCGCGTCGTAGGACATGAGCTGGACGATCTTGACCGGCGCCGCGCCATTGGGAGGTTCAACGGTGAGGGTGTGGCGGAGAACCGCGCCACCGGAGATCCACTCACAACTGATCCGAATCCTCCCGCCCGGCATGCTCGAGAGCGTGCCATCCCACTCCCCCACATAGTGATTCAGACGTGCCAGCTCCGGAGTCTGGTCCGCGCCCAAAGCCGCGCCGCAGGCGAGGAGAGCAAGTAGGCAGGCAAAGAGGAGGCGCTTCATGATCGGCGGCAGGGGGCGGGGCGGTACCAGTGGAGGGCCGGAAGCCTCCTCCGTCAATCACCCCTTCACCTTCGACTCCCGCAATTGGTCGACCACAGCCAGATCCCTGCGCGCCGCGCCGGGTCTCTGCGTTTAATTTCCTACTCCGGCTTTTAGAACAAATCGGATGCGCCGTGATTCAGATAGATCCGACACCCAGCGGCGCAACGAAATCCATCTGCGATGTGTGTTGGATTGCGCGCCGGGAATGATCGCGGCGCGCACGATTATCAAGCCTTATGAACAGCTCCTTTTTCATTGTTGCGGATCGCGGAAACCTGAAAGCGTATCGTGTCGAAAAAACCCCCGCCGGGCGCCCGCCGCGTGTTGAACTCGTGGAGGGAATTTCGCTCATTGAACCGCACCTCTCGTCGAGCGAATTGTTTACCGACGAGGCTGGCGCCTTCCCCCGGCAAACCGGAGGGGGGCCGCGGCGGACCATGCAGGGAAATTCGATCGCGGAACGGCACTACGATATCGAGGAGGACCGGCGTTCTGCAAAACTGCTCGCCAAACACATCGGGGACATTTTGCGCCGGGAAAAGCCGGAGGAATGGTCCTTTGCGGCACCGGGGGATATTCAGGAGTCGGTCCTGGCGGAACTCGAGCCGCATCTGCGCGCGCGTTTGTCCGCGCGGCTCGCGTGCGATCTTGTCAACATCCCTGCGCACCAGTTGCTCGACCACTTTACGGGCGTTCACGCCGGTCCGCCCGCTTGAGGCGAAGCGATCCCGCAGGGGCCGCGGGTTCCATTCATCATCGCGTGGCGGACGGCGCATCGGGCCTTCGTCGCACGCGCTCACCTTCGGCCGCGGGCGCGAAAGATTCGGACACATCACTCGACCCATGGCAAATCCCAAGTCCTGCCTTGGGGGAAATGAGTTTCGCCGGCGGAGGAAATCGCCGACGCTGCCAGCGGAAGCCGATGAATGTGTGACTGAGGTGGAACACGTCCGACTTGAGGCAATGCGGCGTGCGAATCAGTCGTATGCGAGTTCCTATGAGCGCTGCGAGAACATCCCGGCCTGCGGCTAGCGGCACCCCGACTGGCGAATGCCTGACAATGCGGGAAAAGGGATCATTTCCGCTGCCGGCATTGGAGGATTATGAGCCATACATCGGGGCGGAGGCCGTCGACCGGATCCTCAGGAAAGTCGATGCGCTGTGCGGATGCCGCGTCGTCAATTTCAATTCGACCTATTATGGCGGCGGGGTGGCAGAGATGCTCAGCTCCCTCACGCTGCTGATGGCCAGCGCCGGCATCCTGGCCGAGTGGCGCGTCATTCAAGGAACACCCGATTTCTTTTCGATCACCAAGAAAATGCACAATGCGCTGCAAGGCGGCGAAATCGACCTCACGAAAATGAAGACGCGGATTTTTGAACAGGTGATCTTCGAAAATGCGGTCCGGAATCGGATCGATCATGATTTCGTTATCGTTCACGATCCTCAACCGCTTCCGCTCATCGAGCACTTTGCCAGAAAGTGCCCCTGGATCTGGCGCTGCCACATCGATCTCACCCGCCCGCATACCGAATTGTGGCGCTACTTGCGGCGCTTCATTGATCGCTACGATGCCATGATCGTCTCGCGCAAAGAATACCGCCAGGCGCTGGATCTGGAGCAGCGAGTCTTTCCCCCCGCGATTAATCCTTTCAACTCGAAGAACCGCGAAATGAGCGACACGGAAATCGAAGAGCGGTTCGCGCATTACCACATCCCGACCGATTGGCCGCTCGTCGTGCAGGTCTCCCGGTTCGATCCGTGGAAAGATCCCGAGGGCGTTATCCGCGCCTTTGACATCGCCCGCCGCGAGGTCGACGCCACGCTGGTACTGCTTGGGAATTTTGCCACGGACGATCCCGAGGGCGCCGTGATCTACGATTCGCTCACGAAGCGAAGCGACGAACGCATTCTCGTGCTTTGCGAAGGCGATGACACGGCGTTGGTCAATGCTCTCCAGCGGCGGGCCGCCGTCGTCTTGCAGAAGTCCCTGAGGGAGGGCTTCGGGTTGACCGTGGCCGAGGCAATGTGGAAGGGTACGCCAGTCATCGGCGGTGATGCGGGCGGCATCCGCGATCAGATCACCGATGGTGAAAACGGCTTTCTCGTTTCAAGCATCGAACAGGCTGCCAAACGTATCGTCCAGTTGCTCCGGGATGAAAAGCTGCGGCGAAAGATCGGCGAGCGCGGACGGGAGACCGTTCGCGAGCGGTTTCTTCTCACGCGATATTTTGAGCAATACCTCGATCTCTTCCGGTCCTTCGAGACGCTTTTCCGGCTGAAGTCCTGAGAAAATGGATCATCGCGCCGGGCAAGTTCCCGTTGCGGGCGGCGCCATGGAATGAGGTCATTGATGGCCATGGTTGTTGGTCCTTTCTATAGTTTCTGGTTTGTTTTGTTTCGCAAAAATGACCGGGGGTCGCAGATATGGGCAGACTTCCCGGCAATACGCATTGCAAGGCGCTTGGGTCGTCTATGGTTGGCTGGTCGGCTGCGAAAATGTGCGATGGTTCAAAGAGAATATCGCGGACCGGGACGCGACCCGCCTCAGAGATATGTCTGAAAACCGAATCAGGCGGAACTGCTTCGGGGCAGTGGCGGAGATGTGCATCGGGGCAACTGAGGAGAATGGGGCCATTCTTCATAATTGACAATCCCGTCCCATGTCCCTAACACGCTCCTCGTGATGAGAAAGCGGTCTTCATGCATTCTTGGCTTGATGGCTAGTTTCCTCGGAATTCATCGCGCCGCCGCTTTGACGATTACCCCGACTTGGGACAGCTCGGTGACCAGCCTCGCCAACGCCGCGCTATGGGAGAGCGGATTTCAAGCGGCCATTGACGAGTTTCAAAACGTCTTCACCGATCCGATTACGATTAACATCACTTTCAAGGCGAATCCAGGGACCTCCATCTTCGGCCATAGCAACTACTCGGTGCATAACACCTACACCTTCGCCCAAATCGTTTCCGCGCTTCAGGCTCACGCCACGTCGGCCGCGGATAGCCTGGCGCTCGCCAGCCTCACGGCCGATCCGACCGGCGGCGGAAACTATGTGCTCAATGACGCCCAATCCAAGGCGCTCGGGCTTCGTACGGCGACGAATCCTTCGACCGATGGAACGGTCACCATCGGCGCGGGATACACTTTCACCTTCGATCCCGCCAATCGTGCTGTTTCCGGAAAATACGACTTCATTGGGATCGTCGAGCACGAGATTAGTGAGGTGATGGGACGCGCATCGGGATTGGGAACGAGCTTTGGGTCCGGCGCGTTTTCCTCCGTTTACGAGGTTTATGATCTTTACCGCTACACAGCGCCAAATACGCGTTCGATCAATACCACCGATACGCTCGTCTATTTCTCGCTCAATGGAGGGGTGACCAATCTGCGCGGTTACAACAGCGTCCCCGGTGACGACTTGCAAGATTGGGCGGGGACTACGCCCTACACGCCCGATGCGTTCAATGACATCAGCTTCACCGGCCGTATGAATGGCATGACCGCGGTGGATCTGACGGCCATGGACGTCATCGGCTACACGGTGCCCGAGCCGGCGACTTCTGGACTCCTCGCCCTGTCAGTAATGCCGATGCTCGTGTCCCGCCGGCGCCGCAACCGCGGGTGCCAGGCGTCCTGAACGCCCTATGCGTGAGATGGAATCCCGCGGCAGTCAGCCCCGGGACTACTGGGCAATGGTGTACGTCAGGTCGTCGAAATAGATCGCGTGAGGTTTGCCGCCGCCCTTCCGGTGGGTCAATAACCCGAAGCGGTCGAATGCGAAATCCGCGCCCTTTGCGCCGGCCTCGAGATCGCAGATGACGGGCGTGCCATCCTTGCCGACTTGAAGCTTGAACTGGCCCCGGCCGCCGGCGCCCGCGGGATCGTACTCCATGTAGAACTCACGCCATTCCCCGTCCTCGTAGACGCGCGTGGCGGGGTTCCAGGCCCTTTGCGTTTGCTCCTCGGGCTGAAGGGGCGAGCGATAGCTGGGGATCATCCCATAGCCGTTGCTCCCGGCCGAGATGGCGACTCCCAAAAAATTGTTCGGGAGACCGTGCCCTTTTCCTCCCGTTACCTGGTCGCAAGCCGTCGCGCTATGATACCAGCCAAACAACTCGCCGGCGTCCACATTGGCCCAGTCGATCTTGAACCGGCCTGTCGCATACATGTGATGATCCCTGGTATTCAATGTGCCATTCAGGCCCGCGCCATAGGAAGCCCGCGGGACATTGAGATTCTCGAAGCTCGCGAGATAAATGATCCCACCCATGCAGTGGCGATCGCCATCTCGAATGGTATACATCGGCGAGTAGCCGTTCTTCCCGTCAAGAAAGGGCAACGTCCCGGCCCATCCAAACTCGTGATAGGGACGGACAATAAAATCCTTCGCGGTGAAAGAATTGTTGCAGCCCACCCAACCGGTGGGCGGGGCGTTGAAATCATTGGAGGCGGGGTCGCGCTGGCCGTTGGTCGTATTGGTCACGTCGTCCAGGTAGCCGGTGATTGCCCCTTCCTCCGCCGGGATCTTGGCATTCCACATCCCGAAAATCTCCAGGTCCGCGCCCTTCTTGATCTTCTCCTCGCCAAAATAGAAGATCTTGGTCAAGCCATCGATTTGAACCGTAAATGCTCCGAGCCCGTATCCGCCGGCCGGATCGAATTCCATCACATAGTGATGCCAGTCGGGGCCCGCGGCGAAGGTGGTGATCGTCCCCCAGCCCGCTCCACCGTGGCCTTCATAATTCCCCAGGGTTCCTTCGCCCGCGACGTTAATGAATTGGCCCTGGCCTTTGCTGTGAGTGCTGCTGATCCGAAGTCCGAGTGTGCTCGGTTCGTGCCAGCTCTGGCCATGTTTGCTCGTCCACCCCAGGTGAAAACAGCGGCCTTCATAACTGGGGTCCTGAAACCACCCCTCCGAGCGCAACCTGTCGGTAAAGTGAAGCCGGTCCGCGCCGTAGTCGTAGCCATAGTAGGAGATCCCGATGGCTTGCGTGAAGCGGCCCCCGATGCACCCCCCGGTCCGTCCGCCGGTCGCCTGGTATCCGTAGTCCTGCGTCACGGTCACCGGTTCGTGCGGACTCCGGGTGTTGACGGCGAAGAATGTGGAATCGGTGGGATCGGTGTCGAAGAAAGCGGTGCGGGTGTGCGCCACCGCCTCCGGGTGCGGCACCGGAAAGCCCGAGATTCTTGTATAAGTCAGGTTATCGAGCCAGAGCGTGCTCGTTCCGGACCCGGTCTGGGCCGTGACCATGCCGAAGCGGTTGAACTTCCTGGCCGTCAGCGCGTCCTTTTGCTCCTGGGTCAGCGCCAGTATCGACGACGAGCTGCCAATTTTGAGAGCGATTTGGCCGCAGCCATTGCCGCCGCCGGCCGGAGTGTAGTCGAGCGTCCACTGGAACGGCGTGCCGTTCGCCACGGCCACGGGCGGACCGGTGAGGAATGCCGAGCCCGTGTGGCCCAGGGCGGCGCGAAGCGTGGCGCCATCCTGTCGCCAGCCGATGAACGCATCCGGCGCAACATGGGGAGCGGCGTAGGTCTCGGAGTTAAACCACCCAATGCTGGCGGCGCCATCCGTGGCCGTAAACGTGCACCAGCCGGAGGCGCTCAGGGGAATATCCAGATTGAGCAGGGCGGAGCCATCAGCGACATTGTCCGCGAACCACGATAGGCTGTTATCGGAAACCGAGCCGCCGATCTCACCGGGCGCGCATCCGGCGGAAGCGAGATGGTTTGCGCTGGAGTAGCCGTAGCCGGCGTTGGATTTTCCGCCGCGCTTGTCCTTTTGCTCCCAATTGGGGTTCCGATCGAAATCCTCGGCAAACTGGTACGGGTTGGGAATTGCCGCCGCAGGCGGTGGCGGTGTGGATCGGCGCGGTGGTTCGCCTTGCCCTCGTTGCTCCACACGCTTGAGCATGTCGTTCTGTTGCCTCTCGCGCTTCTGCGCCTTGAACTCTCTTTTGCCAATGCCGGCTTCGGCGGCTTGTTCCCGGGCAGACTTCGGCGCTGGCTTGGGAGCGTCGTCCGGTGGTTTCGGGGGGGGCGTGCTCAATTGCCCCCAAGCCGGCAGGATGATCAGGAATGCGCTCAGGATGGCCAGCGAGCGAAGGGGGTGTTTTACCGCCAAATGCAGAAGTTTCATGTTCAGGGGATCTTTGAAATTCAAGGCGGCGGTTGGGGAACCGGCCTGCGCTGGATGAACGCCAACCCGGGAAGTTTGTTGCGAAAAGGATGATCGCGAACCGCGAGCGGTTTCGACAACCGGCGGAGCCGTTTGCCCGACCTATTCCAGTTCATCCGTTCCAAAGCCCTCGCAACAGAGCGAGAAATGCTGTG
>Ga0105237_10005390_pt1 | contig 14455 bp, 9 predicted proteins | sample KBSC24metaG_FD_81520 | JGI IMG/M metagenome (GOLD analysis project Ga0105237, IMG submission 81520) | Corn rhizosphere microbial communities from Kellogg Biological Station, Michigan, USA - KBS C2-4 metaG | ecosystem: Host-associated > Plants > Roots > Rhizosphere > Soil | place: Michigan, USA... | reverse complement strand
GCAAGCTGAGGGTTGTAGATCTTATGAAAAGATCGTACCCATAAAAGCTTGGGTTTACATGTTTCTTTTTTATAAAATGGATAATCCGCCAGGGTTATATAGTTAGGTATAACAACGCATGGCCAGTGATTGGCCTTAATGCTTTTTTCAAGATAACCTGAGACTGCCACATTCACGACAGCGTTTCCAAAGAACTGCCTGCTTTTTGAATAAGATTGTTTTATTCTTTGTGGCAGATTACCGCCATGTAAGCAAGGTATATAAGGTATGTTGAGTTTTTTGCACAAAGTGCCGCATATCCAGGCAAAATAAAATGCGCTTGTACTATAAGTAGCTATAAGCACAGTACTCTTTTTTCTGTGACGATAGATAGTCTTTAGCATATCAATCAACCTGATAAATTTATTGTTTATGCGGCTGGCATAAACAACCTCAAAACCTTCATTGGTAAAGAGCTTTACCATGGCTTCACCGGTGACAGGTGTACGGCCATGTGAGGATAAAAAATTATCTATATAAACTATCTTCTTTGTCATTTATGATGATGAGGAGAAATTAAAAACGGTGACGATTCTTAACATATTCAAAGCTACCCGCCTTGCTGTTTGCCTCTTTTTATTTTTGAAATAACCGCCTGAAACTTTCCGTTATTATTAAGCGGGATGGATGTTACCTGTTCAACATGTATTTCCATTTTTCCTAACTGGCTTTCTATTCTCTCCCTGATTATTTTTTCTTCATCCTTGCTTAATTTGTTTTCTGCAACCACTTTAATAATAATGATGTCTGCCGTTTCCTGTATTACCTGCGCCTGCTTTATGTTTTCAAAATCATAAAATATGCTGTGAAAGCGTACCATCTCTCTTCCGTCTTTACCAATAACAATATCTTCAATTCTTCCGCAAATTTCATCAACAACTGGCATTGATCTTCCACAACTGCAAACCTTATTGCCAAGTGTTATTCTGTCGCCGATTTTATAACGTATGAGTGGTTGGTCAAAATTTAAAAAACCTGTGCAGTAAACATCACCGGCTGAGCCTGCTGGTACCGGTTTCATTTCATTATCCAACACTTCAAGCAAGCCGGCATCCGGATTAATATGAAGGCTTCCATGTTCGCATTCGCTAATCATACCGCAGGCTTCAACGCTTCCCCAACTGTCATAAGTCTTGCAGCCGTAAACATCATAAAACATGGCACGCATCTCTGGCGTAAGCTTTTCACTTGAAGGAAGCATAGCCTTTAATTGAGGCGCTTCTATATTCAGTTCTTTAAAAAATCTTGCAAGAAAAAAATTACTCATGGCATAGCCTGTCATGTAGGTAACGCTATGTTTCTTCATGCCTTCAAGATAGCTGCGTGCATTTAAAGCATTGATATGATATGCAGAAAAGTAGACCTGTTTTTCGAAATGATTGTAACGATAAAAAGGCGGTTTGCCATCAGCGCCTGTTATAATGCGCCTGCCACCAATCATGCCTCTTGGAATGTTGCTGCTTACGCCTGCCCAGTTTCTTATTCTTGATTCAAATAACGCAAACCAACGTTGATGCATGGCGGGAGAGTAGAGGATTTTTACAGGTGTTCCTGTGCTTCCGCTACTGGAAAAAAATGATCCATTCTTTTCTCTTTGTGAAGCAATTAATGAATCGGTACCATTAAGTCTTAAATCTTCTTTTAGCAAAGCTGGGAGCGTATGAATGGTAGTTATATCCAGCTTCTTAATGTCCTTACCTGTTATCCCTTGTTGCGTAAAACTTTCTTTGTAGTAAGGCACATATTCAAAAGCATGAGTGATTATTTTTTGGAGCGCCTGTTGCCGGTAATCATGCCATTGTTGCAGTGTGAAATTTTCGCGTTCTTTTGCGGCCTTATATTCTTCCTGGAAGATGCCTCCAAACCTTCTTTTTTTCCATTGATAGCCATAAGCGGAAATCATGAGGTTTTGGATAAAAACAGGGCTATGATTGTATAATTGGTTAAAGAGGCTCAAACAAAATTCCTTTTCGGCAAATCTATGCAGCTTTCAACGATTATCATTAAGTCTTATTAATTTGCAATCAAATTAGATTATGGGTTTCTGGAGACAAATAGCCGAATATCTTTACATTAAGAAGAAAGACCCCAACGCACCACGCACAAGATTTGTGAAGTACATGCATGGCATGAACCGCATTTCCATCTTTATGTTTTTGATTGCGTTGCTTTTGATGCTGATAAAGCTTGTTATAATTCCTTTGTTGAAAAAGTAACCGGCAATTCAATCATTTATTACCAACCGTAAATTTATAAATACTTTTTGCAGCTTTGGCAGAAGCATCACCTCCTGCAGATAAAATATTTTTCAGCGCAGCATAATCTTCTTTTAGCTGTTGCTTACGTGATTCATCAGTAAGCAAGGCTTTCAATTCTGTTGTAAGATTCTCCACTGTTAGCTCATGTTGAATCAATTCCTTTACAACAGGTTTGTCCATGATAAGGTTAACAAGTGAGATGTATTTTATTTTAATCAATCGTTTTGCTATCTGGTAACTGATGTTGCTTCCTTTATAACAAACTACTTCAGGAACACCAAACAATGCAGTTTCCAAAGTTGCTGTGCCACTGGTTACAAGTGCTGCATCAGCTTCAAGTAACAAACTATAGGTCTGTCCTCTTACCGATGAAACATTTGTGTAAAATGCCAATAAGGTATCATAAAAACTATCTTCCTGTCCAGGTGCTTTTGCAACAATAAATTTGTATGATGGAAAGGCCTTGCTTACTTCCAGCATTACCGGAAGTTTTTTTAATATCTCCTGTTTACGGCTGCCTGGCAACAGCGCTACCACTTTTGTTAATTGATGATTGCCCTGTACGGAATGTTCCTCTTTATACTCTTCAATTACTTTTACCAATGGATGGCCAACATATTCCACATCCCAGTTCCATTTCTCTTTAAAATAATTTTTTTCAAAGGGCAGAATTACCAGCATTTTATCAATATGCTGTCTCATTTTTTTTACACGATTTTCTTTCCATGCCCACACTTGCGGCGAAATATAGAAAACGACTTTATATCCCTGTTGTTTTGCCCATCCCGCAATGCGCAGGTTAAAGCCGGGATAATCAATCAAAATCAAAACATCTGGTTGGTATTGCTGAATATCCTGTTTGCAAAAATCAAGGTTTTTAAAAATGGTACGCAGGTTCATCACTACTTCAATAAAACCCATAAATGCCAGATCGCGGTAATGTTTCACTATTGTAGCGCCGGCCTGTTGCATCAAATCACCACCCCAACTGTGTATAGCTGCGTTCTCGTCCAGTAATTTAAGTTCTTTAATAAGATTACTTCCATGCAAATCACCACTGGCTTCCCCTGCTATAATGTAATATTTCATAGTATTAAATCGTGCCGCAAAATACAACTCTGTAGAAGAATGCATTTTTGTTTTTAAGACATGCTAATCAACTTTTAATAAAAAATGTTTGTTAGCATTTGTTAAATTCCAACAAATGTTTCTATATTTGAATTCTACAAACCAATTATCCACTGAATCCTCATTCCGCTATACCTATAATCATCGCCATATTATAATTCCAATTTCCTTGTAAATCTTCGATTCCTTTATCCTCTATGCAGTATTAATGTACTACATGCGTTAAACCTCTTTTTCATTAAGCATTTTACTGAACAATTCTGAACCATAAAACAAAGAGTATGAAACGCTTTTTTTCAATTTGCCTTATTGCTGCAGTATTTGCAGGATGCAGGGCAGAATACGAAACAGTTGTACAAAGCCAGGTAGTAACAGACGTAGTGCAAAATTCAAGAGGCACTTACAGAGTTAAAGTAAGACCCGTTAGCGGTATTACTCCACTGCAGAACGCAAAAGTAAACAGAGGAGATACCGTTCAATATATGGTATTAAGAAGAATAAAATAATTTTTACGCTATAGGCCGTAACCAAAACGATCTCTGGATTTTTGTTTAAGTTTCCCCTTGTGCCCTAGACGACCAATTTAAAGATCAATGCAGCAATTGCGTATATGCAGGTAACAATGAATATACCAAAGGCTGTTTGGTCTTTTTTTCTGTTTACATAAATGGTGAACAATATCGCGTTAGCTAAAAGCGATACGCTCACCATACTGGTAATAAGCTGTTTCTGAATGCCCAGGTATTGAAAGAATTCGGAAAAAGTCAGCGGCCTGAATTTCCAGTAATAGAATCCAATCATGCCAATGAATGGAGCAAAGGCGCCAAGAATTAATCCGAATACAAGGTTGTTTTTATTAAACATTAGTTGTGCAGGGCTTTTTCCAGTTTGGATTTAAGTTCGTAATGCGTAAGGTCAAACTGAACAGGAACAACGCTCACGTAATTATTATTGAGCGCCCAAACATCGGTATCCCTTCCTTTGTCAAAATTCACAAATTCACCTGTAAGCCAATAATAATTTCTTCCGCGTGGGTCCACACGTTCAGAAAATTCTTCTTCGTATTTCGCATATGCCTGGCGGCAAACTTTTAAGCCTTTTAATAACGTTAAAGGCACCGCAGGAACATTTACATTAAGACAGAGATGTTTATCGAAAGATTTTTTAAGTACCTGCTCCACTAAGATTTTGGCATAATGTTGTGCTCCGCTAAAGTCGGCTTCAATACTGTAGTCCAGCAAGCTGAAGCCTATACTTGGAATGCTTTCTATAGCTGCTTCAAGCGCTGCAGACATGGTGCCTGAATAAATAACATTAATGGAATGATTTGCGCCATGGTTAACGCCGCTCAAACATATATCGGGTTTGCGGTGGAGTATTTTATCAACCGCCAGTTTAACACAATCAACAGGTGTTCCTGAACATTCATACGCTTCTATATCTCCAAATTCGTTAGATGAGTGCATGCGAAGCGGCTGGCCGATTGTTATCGCATGCCCCATACCACTTTGAGGTTTATCCGGCGCCACTACAACTACTTTACCCAACTCTTTTACTGCTTCAACTAATGCCTTTATGCCGGGTGCTGTTATACCATCATCATTCGTTATAAGAATTACCGGCTTATCTTTCTTTTTAGCTTTTGCCATAAGTGCAAGATAATAACATTGTAGATTTTATTATAATATTAAGATGATGCTTTAGTGAAGGTTAACAAGTTGCAGCCATCTATTTTTGTTGAAGGCTTACTAATGAGTATTGATATTAAACGATGAATGACGCAAAATATTTCTCTGAACAGAATGGGGTAAAGAATTCTTTAATAACAGATAAGTTATTTTATGTATCGTTGGCAGCAGGCATTATGCTTAATGCTACAGGGTTGTTTAGTGAGATAATGGAACCGGATGGAGCCCTGTACGCAACTATCGCAAAGCACATTGCACAAACGAATGACTGGGTTAATTTAATTGGAGACGGGCATGACTGGCTGGACAAACCGCATTTTCCTTTTTGGATGGCTGCCCTCAGTTTCAAATGTTTTGGCGTTAATGCTTTTGCCTATAAGTTCGTTGCATTTTTATTTTGGCTACTGGGGTTGAGTTATGTCTACAGATTTGGAGAAACTGTTTTTAACAAGCAGGTAGCAAAACTTGCCACTCTAATTTATATCACTGCTACACATGCTGTCATTTGCAATTTTGATGTTCGTGCCGAACCTTATCTCACCACATTAACTACAGGAAGCATCTATTATTTTTATAAAGCCCAATCGAAAAAATGGGTGCCCGCTATAATGGCCGGTTCTTTACTGGCTGCCTGTGCAGTAATGACCAAAGGCTTGTTTATTTTAATAACTATTGGTAGTGGGTTTATCCTGTATTGGATAATTACAAAGCAATGGAGACAATTGCTGCATATAAAATGGCTGGTTGCGGCACTTTTAATTTTACTTTTTATTCTGCCTGAATTGTATTGCCTCTATGTTCAATTTGATTTGCACCCGGAGAAAATTGTGTTTGGACGAACACATGTTTCCGGAATAAAGTTTTTCTTTTGGGACAGCCAGTTTGGGCGATTCTTCAATACAGGGCCTATCAAAGGCAGTGGCGATCCGTTTTTCTTTTTGCATACAATACTTTGGGCATTTTTGCCGTGGAGTGTTCTTTTATATGTTGCAGTTGTCAACCTGTTTCGTAAGAAGAATAGTAAGAACAAAAATGGAATCATTATTTACGGTTGTGCTTTAGTAACCTTTCTCTTATTTTCTTTATCCAAGTTTCAACTACCACATTATGTTGTTATAGTATTCCCTTTGTTTGCGCTTATTGTTGCAGATTATTTATGTAACCTGCAAAGAGGACTAAAGAATGTGATCTTACTTCAAAATATTTTATTGGTGATGGTAAGCACGTTGATAATTACCCTTTCAGTGTTTTATAATATTTTACATACATGGATAATTATCGGGTTTGTTTTGTTGATTATGCCAGCAGTGCTCATCGCCGTAAAATCAACCGATGTAAGAAATGTAATTTTAAAAGGTTATTGTTTTGCCTTTATTCTTCACTTGTATTTGAACCTGTTTTTTTATCCCGAATTATTAAAATACCAGGGAGGAATGAATGCTGCCGGTTGGTTAAAAAAGGAAAATTGCAATGGCCCTCTTGCCATGTATAAAACCAATTCTTATTCTCTCGAATTTTATGCGCCGGTGAAAGTTGATAGAATAAATGATGTTGAAGGGCTGAAGTCCCATATAAAAGATTCCTTAATAGTGTATACTCCAAAAGAACAGGTGGACTCACTTACTTCCAAAGGATTTAAAGTTACAGTCCTTAAAACTTTTGATCATTTTTCCGTCAGCATGCTTGATGTAAAGTTTATAAATGCTGAAACAAGAGCGGAGGAACTTAAAAAAATGAGCCTGGTAACAGTTAGATGATGATGTTGGTCCAAAAACAGCTCATTATTGCTGCTAACGTGAAGTGAGCGACACAACGGAAGTTTAATTACTAATCTGCTGCCCGGACTAAATTATTATTCTTCTTTTTAATGATGGTCGTTGAATAAAGGATTATCATCATCCATTAATTCACGCTCTATTTCTTCCATCTGAACAATATCCCATGCTTCACTTTCCGTTGGTGTAATATTCATTATGTCCAGCGCTTCATATTCTTCCAGTTGTTCTTCCAGCTTTTTACCGATGTCACAAATAACAAAAGAAGCGTTGTTTTCGTAAAAATGTTGCTGTAACTTAACTAACTTTATAACGGAGTCCTCATCAGTCTCCGAAACGTTCTTTAAATTAAGGATAATGTTCTTTACGTCTTTTTGCAGGTAGGTTTGTATAAGATTTGTAAGTTCTGCTGTTAAATTGTCAGACAAATTTTCAACTTCAGGCGTAATAGCCGTAAATTTCTCTCTGGTATCAATTTTGACTTGCATACTTACATTATTAAATGATTAACAGATGTGTATAATAGGGTGTAATACGGCTCAAAAATATTTGTTATACTTGTATTAATTCTAATTATTATGGATAATAACTTTTCGGCCCAGGTAAAAGAAATCATTTCATTTAGCAGGGAAGAAGCGCTTAGGCTTGGAAATGATTTTATAGGAACGGAGCATTTATTGTTAGGATTGATAAGGGAAGGTGAGAATACGGCTATTAAAATTTTGAAGCAACTCAACGTTGATTTGTATGAACTACGCAAAGAAGTTGAGCTTGCAGTGAAAGATAAAACCGGGAAGAACATCGCCAATATCAACAGCCTGCCTTTGACCAAACAGGCAGAAAAAGTAATCAGGGTAACAGTTCTGGAAGCAAAAGCTTTAAAAAGCCCATTGGTTGAAACAGAACACCTGATGCTGTCAATTTTGAAAAACAAAGAAAATATCGCTACTCAGATTCTTGGTCAGTTTGATGTGGATTATGATATTTTCAGAAACGAATTAGGTATGGTAAGAAGCAACGATCCACGCAGTGAATACACTGAAGAGAACGATGATGATTTTGAAGACGAAAGGAAAGGATATTCATCATCACAACAAAGAGGTAAACAGCAGGGCAATGCAAAAAGCAAAACACCTGTGCTGGATAATTTTGGAAGGGATATTACCAAGCTTGCAGAAACGGGCGCCCTTGACCCGATTGTAGGCAGGGAAGAAGAAATTGAAAGGGTTTCGCAAATTTTATCCCGCCGTAAAAAGAACAATCCTATTTTGATTGGTGAGCCAGGTGTTGGTAAAACAGCTATTGTTGAGGGCCTGGCGCTTCGTATTATTCAACGTAAGGTTAGCCGTGTATTGTTTGATAAAAGGGTTATTTCACTTGATCTTGCCGCGTTGGTGGCAGGTACAAAATACCGCGGCCAGTTTGAAGAAAGGATGAAAGCCATCATGAATGAACTGGAGAAAAACCGTGATGTGATTTTGTTCATTGATGAAATTCATACTATTGTGGGCGCAGGTGGCGCAAGTGGTTCTCTTGACGCAAGCAATATCTTTAAACCTGCTCTTGCACGTGGCGAGCTCCAGTGCATAGGCGCATCAACATTGGATGAGTATAGAATGTACATTGAGAAAGATGGTGCTCTTGACCGTCGTTTCCAAAAGGTAATGGTTGATCCTCCAACTGTAGATGAAACAATACAGATACTCACTAACATTAAATCCAAATATGAAGATTATCACAACGTTTCTTACAGCGATGACGCAATAGAAGCGTGTGTTAAGTTAAGCGATCGTTACATGACAGACAGGCTGTTGCCTGATAAAGCGATTGATGTATTGGATGAAGTGGGAGCGAGGGTTCACTTGAAAAATATTAATGTTCCTCAGAATATTCTTGATCTTGAAAAACAGATTGAAGACATTAAGCAGGAAAAAAACAAGGTTGTAAAGAGCCAGCGTTTTGAAGAGGCTGCTGCTTTGCGCGACACTGAAAAACGTTTGGGTGAAGAACTTGAAAAAGCGAAAAATATCTGGGAAGAAGAAAGCAAGCATAAACGCTACCCGATAGATGAAGAAGCTATTGCGGAAGTAGTCAGCATGATGACCGGCATTCCTGTAAAGAGAATGGTTCAGGCAGAAAGTGAAAAGCTTCGCAAGATGAGTGAAGATATGAAAGGACAGGTAGTAGGCCAGGACGAGGCTATAAGCAAAGTGGTGAAAGCTATCCAGCGTAACCGTGTTGGTTTAAAAGATCCTAAAAAGCCTATTGGTACATTTATTTTCCTTGGCCCTACAGGTGTTGGTAAAACAGAACTTGCACGTGCCCTGGCAAGATATATGTTTGATAGTGAAGATGCGCTCGTTCGTATAGATATGAGTGAATACATGGAGAAATTTACTGTTAGCCGTTTAATAGGTGCACCTCCGGGATATGTAGGTTATGAAGAAGGCGGCCAGTTAACAGAGAAAGTTCGTCGTAAGCCTTACAGCGTTATTCTGTTGGATGAAATTGAAAAGGCTCACCCTGATATCTACAACATCTTGTTACAGGTATTGGATGATGGTCAGTTAACAGATGGGTTAGGAAGAAAGGTTGATTTTAAAAATACTACCATCATTATGACATCTAACATAGGTGTTCGCCAGTTGAAAGAATTTGGTGATGGTGTTGGTTTTGCAACTGCTGCACGTATGCAGAATGCTGAAGACAATAACAAAGCAGTTATTGAAAAAGCATTGAAGCGTACCTTCTCTCCTGAATTCCTCAATCGTATTGATGATGTGGTAATCTTTAATGCTTTATCAAAAGAAAACATTTTCTCCATCATTGATATTTTGATGAAAGGAGTAATGAAGCGCCTGGTTAACCTTGGTTTTTCTCTTGAATTATCACCGGAAGCAAAAAGTTTTATTGCAGATAAAGGTTATGATATTCAGTTTGGCGCAAGGCCTTTGCACAGGGCTATTCAGAAATACCTGGAAGACCCTCTGGCGGAAGAAATACTAAATATGAATGTAAAGCAAGGAGACATTCTTATTGCAGATTTGGATAAAGAAGCAGGGAAGATAAAGTTCGACTTCAAGAAAAAAGAAGAAGAAGCAAAAGTTTAAATAAGCGCTTATAGCACTACTTTAAAAGCCACGCTGAGTAAGCGTGGCTTTTGACGTTTATAGACAAGAGAGGTAATGCCAAAGAAATACTTGAACATACATCTGAAAGTGATGTCCTGTGTTTTAATGCTTTTGTTTAATGTAAAAAGGCAACTGCTGCGAAAGTTAAATCGCAGCAGTTGCCTTTTTTATTTTGTGATTATGCTTAGACTATCTTGGTTTGCGGTTATTGTTAGGAGCCGGAGGAGAAGACCTTCTTTCGGTTGGTATATTGCCACGTTGAGGCGTTGGTTGTCTCATCATGAAATTAGGTCTGTTATTATCCTGTCTTCTGTTAATATCCGGGCGATTATTTTGTTGTTGCGGCTGCCGGAAACCCCTGTTTTGAAAATCATTATTCCTGTTCTGGTTCTGGTTAAATTCCCTCATTCGCTGTTCATTCTGCCTTTGCTGATTCAGCCTGTCTAACTGCTGCTGGTTGTTGAAATTCCTGTTATTGATATTATTGTTCCGGTCGGAAGGGACTGCCTGGTTTGCAGGAGGATTTTGCCTTTGTGGTCTCATCCATGAGCCACCTCCGTCTGCAGTTGATGGCCTGTTATTATTTGCGCCTGGCTGTTGAAAATCTCTGTTAGGCCTGTTGTTATCATTTGCAATATTACCCCGGTTGTTATTCTGTGGAACCTGTTGAAAATTTCGTCCTTGCCTGTTTCCATTTCCGGGATTATTATTCCTGTTATTGTTATTGAAATTGCCATTACCGTAATTACGGTTTGCAACCGGCCTGTAAATCTGCATGCGGTTTCCGTTTTGTATGGTTCGTCCCGGCGCAGAAGCATTGGTAATATGCATTTCATTTATTCTTGAGCCTGTATATCTTTCAACGTCCCTTCTTGCGGGGCCACTTACAAATCGTGTATTGCGATAGACATTTGTATTGTTGATGATAGTGGTGTTATTAATAATAGTCACATTTCTGCCTCTGTCATAACAATAACCTCTAAAGTTGGAATAAGTCATGTAGCGGTGAGGAAGAAACACCCATCTGTCATAAGGGATTGAATTGCCTATTGAAATACCTATACTAATGTTTATACCTGGTGCAAGAGGGGCCCATCCGTATACATCGCCGCCGGTTCTCCAGCTTACCCACGCAGGTGCCCATTCATAGCCAGGTACCCAGAACCAACCATAAGCGGGGTCAAATGCCCAACGTCCATAATGGAAAGGTGCCCAGCCCCAGTTATAATCGCTCGCCCAGGTCCAGCCATAGGTTGTGTATGCCCAGTGCCCACCTGAATAGTAAGGCCTGAACCCCGGTTCATTACAAATCCATACGCGGCCATAAGAAGGATAATCCATCCAGCGGCCGTATGGGGATAGCTGATTTTCAAAAGTATTAAAGTCAACCTCACCTTGTGGCTGGTTGTAAGAATCGTCATAAGATTGTCCATTGTTATAAATGTCATCATCGGGTTCCTGCGCCATGGCTGTACGTGTGGTAGTGCAGGAAACAGCCGTTAACAGAACAATAGCGGCAAAGGATAATGATTTGTAATAATTCTTCATGGCTGAATATTTATACGTCAACAAGTGTTCGTTTCAGTTACTTAATCAATTTTGTTTCCATTTCGAGAGTGCCTGAAACTTTTATCAATACTTTGACGAACAGTTGTTAATAAGTTTGTTAAACAGAAGTGAAGAATACTGTGGCTTATATAATATTTAACAAACGGGCCAGTTATGTCTTTTAAATGAAGGTTCTTACCCCTGAAGCGTTATATGTTTCCCTGAATTCTTTTGGTGTGCAGTTTTTTTTCTTTTTAAAAATGCGATTAAAGTTACTCATGTTATTAAAGCCGCATTTGTACGCTACTTCGGTAACGTTTTGCGTTGTTTCTATCAACATGCGGGATGCATGCCCCAGTCTTATTTCGTTTAAGGTATCAACAAACGTTTTACCTGTTCTCGATTTAAAAAAACGACTGAAAGCAACTTCTGTCATTAACGCAATTTTAGAAGCCTCAGCAAGCGTAACATCTTTGTCAAAATTATGATTAAGATATTCCATTACTTTTTCAACGCGCCGGCTGTTATAAGATAAACTTTCAATATTGCTGAAAGAAGAGTCAGACAAAAACTTCATGTTTCTTGAGATAGAGAGGTCATGCAATATTGACATTAATTCAAGAACCGAGTCAAAACCATGTTTTTGTGTAAGCTCAATCAATCTCGGCATAATAAACTGAGAAGTTTCTCTCGAGAATAAAATGCCTCTTACTGAACGCTCTAACATGCTGCGTATAAAACTCATTTGATTACGCTGGAGAAATTTATCATCAAAAAGATCGCGGTGAAACTGGATGGTTATTTCTTTTATCTCTTTGCTTTTGCATTTATGTGTAAACCATCCGTGTTGAAGGTTAGGGCCAACAAGAACCAATTCAAGATCAGTTATTTCTCCAATATGGTCGCCAACAATCCGTTGGGCATCTTTAGCATTAAAAATAAAATTCAGTTCAAATTCTTCATGGTAATGCAGTGGGAAATCAAATTCTTTTTTTACCCGTGAGAACATCGTGAAGCAATCATTCTTGGTAATGGGGATGATTTCCCTTAGCAATTCGTTACGCATAAAAAAGCTGTAATTGTTTAGCAGCAGATAATATAAAATTAAGGAAATGTAAATAAAAACGCTTCTCAAGATAAAAAAATATCATTGGTGATGAGTGTAAAATCAATATGCTGTTTTATTAAGTCACAACAAATTTAATAAGCATGACCAATACACTTTAAAGATGTTATTTAGTCTTGACGTTAATAAAATAGTCTTGATGAAAGTTGTGAAATGCAGTGCTGATAATAGTTTTAAAGTATTGATGAAATGTTTTTTTTACATAGTAAAGTATGTGCGACTTGTATATTGTCATTAACGAAGAATGTCCCGGATCTTCTCTGGTTTGATTTTATTGAAAGCGCATCTGGTTAAAAAAATATTTTATGTCAAGAATCAGATAAAAAAGTATCTGTTTTGTATTCGTGATAAAAATATCTTTGGCTAAACTAATTGCTATATGAATACCAAAATCCGCTATTTAGCGTTATGTATTTTAATGGCGCTTTGTCATTACTGCGTTCAGGCCCAAACCAAAGTCATTTCGGGGATTGTTACAGATCAAAACAACAGCCCACTTCAAAATGCCACTATCAAAGTAAAAAATGGAAAACAATCTGCTGTTTCTGATGAGAATGGAAGCTTTAAAATTACCATTCCATCCTCGACCACTATGCTTACGGTTTCTTATGTTGGTATGAAACCGATTGATGTATCTGTAGAAGGCAAGACCAACCTTCTCATCAGTCTTGAAGTTGCAGATTCAAAGCTGAATGATGTAATTGTAATTGGCTACGGAGCTGTTAAGAAAGCCAATGTAACATCTTCAGTTTCTTCAGTGAAAGCAAAAGATTTAAAAGATTTGCCGGTTGCAGGTATTGACCAGGCGCTGCAGGGAAAAGTAGCCGGTGTGTCTGTCACCAACAACAGCGGTCAGCCAGGTGGCGGCGTTTCAATTAAAGTAAGGGGTGTAACTACTATCAACAGCAATGATCCGCTGATTGTAATAGATGGTGTTCCGTTTGTGAGTAATACAAAATCAAGTGCCGGTTATGCAGGTCTTGGTGGTTCTGATGGCCAGACAGGAAATAGTGTAATGGCCACATTAAATCCTAATGATATTGAATCAATAGATGTATTGAAAGATGCATCTGCGCAGGCCATTTATGGTTCACAGGCTGCAAATGGCGTAATACTCATCACAACCAAAAAAGGAAAAAACGGTGAAGGGAAAATTAACTATGACACTTACTGGGGACGTAGCCAGGTAACTAAAAAGCTTGACCTGATGAATCTTCGTGAATTTGCAGCCTATCAAAATGATGTGGCGCGAATTATAGATCCTAATCGGCCATTGTCTGATGAATTTAAAGATCCATCATTGCTTGGACCCGGTACAGACTGGCAGGATGCTATGTTTAGAAATGGAGATGTGCAAAATCATCAATTAAGTTTTTCGGGAGGAAAGGATAAAACCACTTACTATCTTTCTTTAAACTATTTTGATCAGAAAGGTATTTTAATAGGTTCTGATTTTAAACGTTACACTACAAGGTTCAGCCTCGATCATCAATTGAAAAGCTGGATGAAAATTGGTGTAAGCACCAATGCATCACGCAGCATACAAAATGTAACGCTTGCTGATGCCGCGGAAGGAACCATTTGGTGGGGCGCTGTCCAAAGCCCATTGATTCCTGTAAAGAACCTGGATGGTACATGGGGCGGCGGACAAACAATCGGTGGCTTCCAATATGGCCAGGATAACCCGGTAGCAAGAAGTTATTTCAGAGGTAATAAATCCACCAGTTCCCAGGTGTTTGGAAATATCTATGCAGAGTTACAG
>Ga0105237_10005387_pt1 | contig 14457 bp, 17 predicted proteins | sample KBSC24metaG_FD_81520 | JGI IMG/M metagenome (GOLD analysis project Ga0105237, IMG submission 81520) | Corn rhizosphere microbial communities from Kellogg Biological Station, Michigan, USA - KBS C2-4 metaG | ecosystem: Host-associated > Plants > Roots > Rhizosphere > Soil | place: Michigan, USA... | reverse complement strand
GGGGTAACTACACGCTGATCGGCAGAAACCTGGCGGCCTTCGAAGTCGGCCGGTACGATCGCTCGAAGCCGCTGGTTATCGATCCGGTCCTCTCCTATGCCACCTACATCGGCGGCTCCGGCACGGACGAGGTAAAGGCGGTCACGGTCGATTCCCTGGGCATCGTCTCCATCATCGGCGTGACAAACTCCGCCGACCTCAGTTCGACTGCGAGTTCCTACCAAGTGGCCGTTAACGGCAACCTCGACATCTTCGTCGCACAAATCGACCCAACGAAATCCGGCGCTGCGTCCCTGGTATCGCTCTCCCTGTTGGGTGGCGATGGCGCTGATGTACCGAACGCGGTGGCGCTCGATAGGTTTGGCAACATCTGCATCACCGGGTACACACTGTCAACTGACTTCCCCCTATCGGGCCTGGTGACGCAAAATCAGCCTCGTGGCGCGGAAGATGCATTTGCGCTGAAGTTCAATCCGAAACTCTTTGGTACAGACAGCTTGACGTATTCCACGTACGTTGGCGGCACGGGTTCGGATATTGGATACGGAATCGCCGTGGACCCGCAGGGCATTCTTTATATCACCGGCACCACTAAATCGACAGACTTCCCGGTAACCGCGAATGCGGCGCAGCAATCGAATATCGGCGGGGTCGACGTATTTATCGCGGTACTCGACCAAACCAGCGGCTCGCTTGCCTACTCCACTTATCTTGGTGGGGGCAAAACCGACGAAGGCCGGGGGATTCTACCGGGACCGAATAATACCGTCTACGTTACCGGGTGGACGGCCTCGCCCGACTTTCCCGTCGCCGGCAATGCTTATCGAGGCAGTTACCAGGGAGGCGGCGACATATTTTTCACACAGCTCGACCGCAATCAAACCGGTCCGGGAGCTGTCCTCTACTCGACGTATATCGGTGGAACGAGTGGCGATGAAGAACCGCGCCGCATGATCGCCGATTCCACCGGACGGCCGGTGATCACTGGATTCACGACGTCAACCGATTTTCCGGTGACCTCGAATGCCTATCAGCCGGCGTTCGGCGGTGTGGCGGATGCTTTCGTGATGCGCCTCGACCCGGGCAAAACTCCGTTTATCCAATACGCCACTTATTTTGGGGGCGCCGACGGCGATGTCGCCTACGACATCGCGATTGACGCGAATGACAATGTGTATCTGGCCGGTTATACGTTCTCCTCGAATCTGGCGGTTACGCAAGACGCGGCACAGCTCGTTTGGGGGATGGGCCAAAATGCGTTTGTGGCGAGATTGAATCTCTCGGCAGCTCCGCGGGCGGCGCTCACTTATTGTACATATGCGGGGGGCGTGGCCGTGACCACAGGCTATGGCATCACGGTCGGTGCCGATGGCACGATATACGCGGGCGGATTCAGCCAGGATACGAACGCGCTTCCGATTACGAGCAATGCGCTGCAGTTTGGGAATAATAGTGTCGCGGGGGATGTTGACGGGTTTTTGCTGGTTGTGAAGCCCTAACAGTTAGCACTTTACGGCAACTCTAGTGCTCTCCCAAAGCAGTGAGCTTGAGGATGGCTCTGGTGGTGTGTCACTGCCGAACGCTTGCCGGAATCGCTCTTCTGAGCTCTTGCCTCGCACAAGTGAGTAGGGTTTGAGAGCCTCGGCGATAGCTGCGAGATACCAAACAGCAGCGCGACTGTGGAGAACCGGCACGGGTGTGCCGGCTATTCAAAGACTCTCGATTTAGAGATTTTATTTGGCTTTCGGTTTGATTGTGGCCAGGCTCGCTATTCAGGATACGTTGGCTTCACTGCTTCATTATTCTTCAACACCCGCTCAATGGGCAGTGCAATCGATTCGCCTTCGGAGAGACCTTGGAGCACCTGAATGCGGGTGATGCTGCCGATTCCGAGTTTCACCGGCTGCATGATCAGGCGGTCGCCTACAAGTTTCATCACGTAGTTCTGCTTACCTTCGGTGTGCACCGTTTCTTTCGGGATCGTCAGCGCGCTGTCCGCCTTGCGCGACAGGATTTCCGCGTTAATGTTGGTGCCTGGAATCAGGCTGAGGTCCGGGTTCTCAATGATGCAAACCACCTCGCCTACCTGGCGTGTTCCGAGCGGAACGATTTGCGTCGGCATGCGATCTACAACGCCCTTCCACTGCCGTCCGGCCATGGCGTCCCAGGTAATGTTCACGGGCATGCCCTTCTCTACGCGCCCGAGTTCCGGTTCATCCACATACACGGTGACCTTGAGCTGATTGATGCGGCCCACGCTTCCCACCAGGTCGCCTGGGTTGAGATAGGCGCCCGGTTTGAGGTCGAACTGATAGAGCATTCCGCTCATCGGGCTGCGAATGTTGCTCACTTCCACGCGATGGCGGATTTCCGCAGCGGCCGCTTCCATCTCCTTGATTTTGGCTTCGGCTACTGCGCGATCGCTCTGCCCGACAAGCGCGGCGCGTCTGCGTTCCAATCCTTCGATCCGCAATTCAATCTGGCGCACTTTGTCGCGGGAAAGGCCCATCTCATAAGCAGTGGCGGCTTGTTTGGAGAGCAGGCGCGACAGCGAATCGGAATCCCGCTTGGCTGTTGTCAGCTCCGATCTCGCCGCGATCAGCCCGTTCTCAATCTCCGCGAGCTCCGACGATTTACCGCCCCGCGTGAGCACGTCCAGCTCGGCTTTCGCCTGCGCCACTCGCGCTTCGGCGCTGGCCAATTGTTCCCTGGCTTGCGAAACGTCGAGTTCCACCAGAAGCTGTCCTCTGGCCACTTGGTTCCCGCGTTGCACGTCAACTTTGGCCACCGTACCCGCGCTCTCGGCACGCGCGGCCGCCCATTCCACTGGCTCTACTTTGCCGTTCGTGGTAAGCGTGCTCTCGATCATCTCCCGCTTGACCTTCGTGAATGGGACTTCGGGCGGCCCGGATCGTCTCACGAGAAGCCACGCGATGAGACCGACCAACAGCAGCACGATGATGAGCAGACGTCTCAGCAATAGACTCTCCTAGGGGACGATCACGGTCTTACCGGAGCGCCAGCCCCTGGTTGTAGTGAGCGCGTCATCGGCCTTTTCGAGAGGAAAACGATGGGTGATCTCGCCCGCAAAATGATCCTTCCACTTGGAACGCTCGAGCAAAGCCAGCGCGCGGTCCACGTGTCGCGGTTCGAATCCCCAGGAACCGATCATCTGCAACTGTTTCCGCGTTACCGTGTGCGGATTGAAGGATATGTTGCCTGCGTTGGCATACTGCCCGAGCACCAGGAATTTAGCGCCGTCGCGGCAGAATTCAATCCCTTCGTTCACCGCGTCCGGATGGCCGACACACTCTATTACGACGTCCGCGCCATAGGGTCCGGTTGCGGCGAGAACAAGCTTGCGGCGTTCCAACAGATCGGACGCCGCTTCTACATCGATCACAGTATTGGCGCCGAATTCGCGAGCCAATTCCAGCCGATGTGGAGGACCCCCAATCACAACGGTCTTCGCCGCGCCGGCTTCGATCGCCACCGCCAGCGCCGCTAAACCGACTGGGCCGGTTCCCTGCACGACGACCACATCGCCCCATGTGATGGGCGCGCGTTCCACGCCGTGAATCGCCGTCGTCAAAGCGCAGCCGGCGCCGACCACAGATTCCGTTGGCAGATTATCCGGGATGCGGAAAATGGCCGTGCCCGCTCGCAGCAGAATCTTCTCGGCATAGCCACCACGCAGGTGGGGCGCTTCGTCGGAGTTGTAAGAGATCCCGTAGGCCTTTCGAACCAGGCATCGCGTTGGCTGATTCTTGGTGCGGCAGTAGAAACATTCTCCGCAGGCAATGGAACTCGCCCAGGTGACGCGATCGCCGGGTTTGAGGGGGTTACCTCGCCAATCTTTCACCAGACCGTCGCCCACTCGCTCGATGCGGCCGACTGTCTCGTGTCCCATGATTACGGGAATTGGAATCGGAAGCTGCCCAAGCCACAGATGCACGTCGGTACCGCAAATGCCGGCCATCTCGACGCGAACGAGCGCTTCGCCAGGGGCAAGCGCGGCCGGCTCGGGATACTCCCGGATTTCCAAAGGCTGTTCAAACGCTGTGAGCACCGCGGCGCGGACCGTGCTCACTGTTTCTTCCTTGCGCAATAGTCGAAGAGTATCTGCCACTCGGCGTTCTGAATCTCCATAGCCACTTTTTCAGCCTCGCCGCCGGGCTGCAGCCGTGCGGCCTCGCAAAAATCGATGAACGCCATTGGATTCCAAGTATTTTCGATGCGGAACGGCACGGAATGGGCGCTAAGAATCTTCGCAGCGGCATCGCGAAGAGCGGGAAATACCGGATGCTGCCCGACTCGCCGAAACCAGTAAGCCGCATTGGCGGCGTCCGGTTCCTGCCGATGGAGAATGCCATGCCAGAAGCTGCCTTCCGGCGTTTCCAGATCCTGAGCCACTCGGTGCGCCTCGTCGAAACAAGAAAAATAGAGCCACAGACCGGCCATTGCGGCTTCGGGACTCGTGGACGATGGGAACAAACCCTGCGCGGCCTTCGTCTTTAAAATATGCCGCCCTTGTTCACACGAACCACGGTCGAGTGCCAGAATAGAAGCAACCTCAGGACCGTAAGACGTGGAGTCGAAGCACATTACCATTGACCATTGTGCCAGAAGTCAAAACAGCGATCGTCTTCTCGGCGGGAGGGATGTTCGGGGCTTATCAGGCCGGAGTTTGGAGCGCACTGCACGACGCCATCCGGCCGGATATCGTTGTCGGCGCGTCGATCGGCTCGCTGAACGGTTGGCTGGTGGCCGCTGGAAAGCCCGCCGCCGAGATGGAAAACCTGTGGCTGAATCTGGATCATATTTCCCGGCCGCGTTGGCGAATCCCGAGATCGTTGCGGGAAGGTCTGATCGCAGACGAGATGGATCACCTCTATCAGGAGGTCTATGAGGCAGGTGAGCCGAAATCGCAATATGGCGTGGTGCTTACGGAAACGTTCCGTCTGCGGCCGCGGCTCTTTGAATGGCCTGACGTCACGTGGGAGCACCTGGCTGCATCCTGTAGCGTTCCGTTGTTCCTTCCGCCGCGGAAAATCAATGGAGTTTTTTATGCGGACGGCGGCCTGGTGGACCCTCTCCCTCTCTGGGCCGCTGTCCGAATGGGTGCGACACGAATCGTGGCGGTGAATGTTCTCGTCCAACGGCCATGGTTCGTGCGGGCGACGGTAAAGGCGGTCCGCGGGTATTCGCGTTACCGGGGCGACATAGACCCGGGGATCGAAGTCGCCACCATCGAGCCGAAGGAATCGCTCGGCGCGGCAAGCGATACGTTGTTCTGGGACCGGGATCGTGCCCAGAGGTGGATCGGCCTGGGAAAAAAAGATGCTCACGCTACAAAACATTTAGTTGTAGAATGTTTTGAACGGCAGTAAGTGGGTTTGTTTGCAAAGGGAGATAACGATCCGATGACAGAGTATCGCATCCACCGGATGAAGGAGAGCGTGCGCCAGCAGTTCCGCTGGGCTCCGCACACCATCGGGATCACCAGCGTAAAGCGCAAGGACTACGATCTCATCAACGCAGTTTATGCCTCGGGACCCTACGCAGTTTGGATGGAATTGAAGGATACTGACGAAGCGCTCCGGGTTGGCGATATATTAGAAGTCGAAGGCGGAGAACTCCGCATTTACAAGTACGTTGGGTTTGAAGAAGCGCAATGGGTGATTCCGGAAGTGAAGAGTGGTGTCGAAGCCGCTTCAGTGGCCGTAGGCCAGCCGCCGGCTGCGCCATAGGGGTGGAATAACGTCAGATATGGGGCACGATCCGAAGTATGCGGATCGGATAAATTCTTTCGCTCTGGTTGGGTACATAGACGACCGACTGGGAGATTTTCTGAACCGTTTGCGGCAGGAGTTAAAGCCTGGGTGCCTTGCAGCCGCGCACGTTACGGTCCTTCCGCCGCGCTCGTTGTCAGTGGATACCGACACGGGCGAACGGGAACTCAGCGCGGGCCTCGAACGTTTCTCGCCTTTTCCGGTTGAGATTACTGGCGTACATATTTTCTCCGTGACCGACGTGATATACCTGGAGATCGGACTCGGGCGCGCGCAGTTGACCGAACTTCACCAAACCCTGAATACGAAGCAATTCGCGTTTCACGAACCGCATGAGTATCATCCTCATGTGACTCTCGCGCAGGGGGTTGAATTGGCTGATATTCCGGCGCTTTATGAGCAAGCGAAACGTCGGTGGAAGGAAGAATCGCCGACGCACAGATTCATGCTGGAGAGGCTCACTTTTGTTCAGAACACCGTAGACAATGTCTGGGTGGATCTGGCGGAATTCGATTTGCGGAAACCTGTGTTGGTGCCAAGATAATTCGGGCTCCTGGTTTCTTCGGCGGAATCTGTAAGTCAAGCGAGAGCACAGCGGTGGCCCGATCTGCCACCCCCGTGAATTGGGATCGTCGTTGCTCGCCCGTTCGGATGACGCCATCGTTCGTGACTCCCGATTTGACGCGCTCTTAAGAAACCAAGCTTGGCCGCGGGACGGCGGAACTCGTCAGCCGGCCCGCTAGGCATGCACGATTTCTGTTGTATCGGCAGGCAGGGGCTCTTTGCGATCCTTGTACTCTTCCGAAATCAACCTAAATACCGCAGCTAGTTCAACCAGGGCACCTTCCCGGGTGGACATGAGGACGTAGCAGCGGGGAATTGCCGGTATCTCCGCAACCCAACCGTCGGGTCAGTTTCGATACAACACCACTTTGTAATCGTCGAAGCCCATTGCCCACAATGGTACCGCTGGCGCGAGGCGTGATCCCTGGACTCAGAACTGATACAGCATCAAATACACAATCACTCCGGTCACGCTAACGTAAAGCCAGATGGGAAACGTCCATCGCGCAATCGCCTTGTGGCGCAGGAACTTCCGTTTCCATCCGCGATACAAGGTGATGGATGCAAGTACGGGCACCGTCGCCGCGAGAACGGTGTGTGTCAGAAGAATGGTGTAGTAGACAGTCCGAATCGAGCCGGTCTTCTGGTAGCGAACCGATCCAACCTGCGCATGATAGATCAGGTAGCAGATCAGAAATACAATCGAAACGCCGAAAGCTGTCATCATCACCCGCCGATGTGAGTCGATTCGGCCTCGCCGCATGAGTGAATAGCCCAAGACCAATAGAACCGCGCAGGTGGCATTCAGGGTGGCGTCAATCGCCGGCAGCGTATAGATGGATATCATTCCGACACTCGCTTGATGTCGGCAATCAGCTTCGGGATATTTTCCGGTTCAGAAGTTTCGTAATAACCGCGGATTCGTCCCATCCCGTCGACCAGTGTGAAGCGCGTGCTGTGCTCGAGATTTCCGCCGATTTCATTCAGGTGAAACGCATCGTAACTGAGCTTACGGAGATCGGCCTTCGATCCTGTCAGAAAGAACCATCGGGCGGGATCGGCCTTGTAACGCTTCGCGTATTCGGCAAGTACCGGTGGGGTATCGTTATCGGGATCGACGGTAAACGAGACCAGCGCGAACGCGCTGCCTGGCTTGATCGCGTCCTGTATGCGCCGCATTTGCGAACTCATACGCGGACACGGTCCAGGGCACGTGGTGTACACAAAATCGGCGACCCAAACACGGCCGGCCAGTTGCTCTTTGCTGCTGAATTTCCGGCCGGCTTGATCGGTGAGGACGAAATCCGGCACGACGCCAAACGAGGGAAGAGCGGGTTCAAGAGAGCAACCTGTGAGAAGAAGGAGACCGAGCGCGAAGGAAATCAGCCGTTTCACAGAGACGTACGGTCGGCCATCATCAGCATATAGAGTACGGGCAAATATACGATCGACGCGAGCAGCACGCGGCGGGCGTCCGCGCGTGTTTTGTGGCGCGCGACCAGAACACCGGAATAGAAATACATCATTCCGAGCATCAGTGCGCCGGCCAGATAAATGTTTCCCGACATGCCGAGATAACGCGGAATCACGCTGATCGGAATCAGAGCTAGCGAATAGAACAGGATTTGGCGGGCGGTGTGCTCACCAGTTGGATCGACCACGGGCAACATCTTGATGCCTGCTTTCGCGTAATCGTCTTTGTACATCCAGGCGATCGCGTAGAAGTGCGGAAATTGCCAGACGAAGAGGATGGCGAAGAGAATCCATGCTTCCGAAGTCAGTGATCCGTGCGCAGCAGCGAAACCAATCAGCGGAGGCATGGCTCCGGGTATCGCGCCCACAGTTGTGGAGTGCGGCGTGCGCTGCTTCATCGGCGTATAGATGAGGAGATAGGTGAGTAGCGTAAAAAGGCCGAGAAGGCCTGTCAACAGATTCGCACCCAGCCACAATTCCACAAACCCGGCGACGGAAAGTACGATCGCAAAGACTACGGCGCCGGTAGGGCCAATGCGTTCCGCCGCCAGCGGCCGCAACTCCGTGCGCGTCATTTTCTTGTCGGCCTCTCGCTCCCACCATTGATTCAGCGCCGCGGTGCCGGAGGCGATGAGTGCAGTCCCGATGATGGTGTGAATCAGCACGGCCCAAGACCAGCTTGCATTCAGGGCGCCGAAGAAGAACCCAACTCCGGTGCTCATCAGAATGAGCCATGTGATGCGAGGTTTCGTTAGATCGATGTAGTCCTGGACCATTAAGATACCGTCCGCAAACCTTGAGAATGAGACGCAAGGTTTGCATGCGACCTAACGTTCCGGAAAACCAAAACTGTCAACGCGACCGAGCCGGCCATGGTGAGTGCGCCGGTCGCGACATGAGCGACGGTCAGTAGTATGAGCGAAAGTGGCGGCCGGCCCGCTTCGTTCATGGACGCGCGCGCCAGGATCGACCCGACGCCGAGGATCACTTGCACACAAGTGACGCTGAGGAGCGCCCATCCGATGATCCTCAGTTGTGCGTTGTTGGCTGCCTGCGTGATGACAAACACGGAGACCATCATCAGCAGTACGGTGACAAAAATCGCACCCACAACATGCGGAATCACGCTAAATGCTTTGTGGCGATAACCTGCGCCCAGGGCGACTTGAAGGAGAGTCGCTATCGGCAAGGCAAGCGCGAGGCTATGCAGCGAGGGCCAGCCGGAATCTTCGATGATGATGGGCCCGCGGCGCCAGGACGGAGAGGTAAAGATAGCAATCGCGACGGTGGTGGAGAAAAAGAGCTGCGCCAGGCACGCATGGCTGATACTGATCGGTTTCGGCAGCAGATACTTCACGGTCAGCCCGCCAAGCACGCCCTGGACGATGACTCCGAGCAACGCCGCAAAGCCGAGCCATTTCATCCAGCGCCGATCTTCCACAATCCAGAGCCAGAGGGCCAGGATGACTGTTAGAAAGCCAACAGTACTCGCGATCAGGCGGTGCCCGTGTTCAAAAAACACGCCGCCCGTCATATCGGGCATGACCTTACCGTAGGAGAGAGGCCAGTCAGGAACCGACAAGCCTGCTTCGTTGCTCGTAACAGAAGCTCCGGCGACTACCAGGAATAAGGTGCACACCGCAAGAAGGACACAAAAGCGGTGCAACCAAGGGTTTTCCATTGGAACTTTCATTCTACTATGCGCGGCTCTCTCATCTGTATGGATGCTCCACGGAGGGAAAGTGGTTGCCATTTGTGGTCGAAAGGGATTACTTTAGTGGGTTCACCCATGGCAAATTCAACTACCATCACAGTCGCCCACGGCGACGGCATCGGCCCTGAAATTATGGAGGCCTCGCTTCATATTTTGAAGGAAGCGGGCGCACGGCTGGATATTGAAACAATCGCGATCGGCGAAAAAGTGTATCTGCAAGGCAACAGCGCGGGCATTGAGCCGAGCGCCTGGGAATCGTTGCGCCGCACGAAAGTGTTTTTCAAGGCGCCGATCACCACTCCGCAGGGCGGCGGCTTCAAGAGTCTGAATGTCACCACTCGCAAGATGCTTGGCCTTTATGCGAACGTTCGTCCGTGCGTGGCCTACTCCCCTTACGTCGAGACGAAGCATCCGAAGATGGACGTGGTGATTGTTCGCGAGAACGAAGAAGACGTTTACGGCGGCGTAGAGCATCGCCAGACGCAGGACATGATGCAGTGCCTGAAACTGATCAGCCGCGGCGGATGCGAGCGCATTGTGCGTTATGCCTTCGAATACGCACGCAAGAACGCGCGCAAAAAAGTAACCTGCTTTACAAAGGACAACATCATGAAGATCACCGATGGCCTGTTTCACAAGGTCTTCGATGAGATCGCGACCGAGTATTCCGACATCGTGAACGAGCACTGGATTGTGGACATCGGAGCGGCGAAACTTGCCGACACTCCGGAGGCTTTTGACGTTCTGGTGATGCCAAATCTTTATGGCGACGTGCTCTCCGATGTTGCGGCGCAGATCGCCGGATCGGTCGGCCTCGCGGGCTCGGCAAACATCGGCGTACACTACGCGATGTTCGAAGCGATTCATGGCTCGGCTCCTCGGCGTGCCGGGCAGAATATGGCGAATCCGTCCGGACTTCTGTTGGGCGGCATCATGATGCTGGTCCACATCGGCCAGGAGGACATCGCGGAGCGCGTGCACAATGCGTGGCTGAAGACGATCGAAGATGGAATCCACACTTACGATATTTACGAAGCGGGCACGAGCAGGCAGAAGGTGGGAACCAAAGAGTTTGCGCAAGCAGTCGTCGACCACCTGGGAAAGAAGCCCGAGAAGCTGAAGCCTGTGGTGTACAAAGCGGGACCGCGGCAGTCGGTGGAGCAATTTGCGTCGAAGCAGGGCAAACAGAAAAAGGAGATGGTGGGCGTCGACCTGGTGATCGATTGGACCGGCGGTACGGGGGACGTGCTTGGCCCGCAGATCGAGAAGCTGTCGGGCAACGGACTCAAGCTCGTCACAATTGCGAATCGCGGTACGAAGGTTTATCCGGGTGGATTCGCCGACACACTGACCAGCGATTCGTGGATCTGCCGCTTCATGTCGCCAACCGACGGCGGCGCGGTGTCGCACGATCAAGTGATCGCGCTGTTGAAGCGCGCCACTGATGCGGGCTTCGATTTCGTGAAGACCGAAGGACTGCACACGTTCGACGGCAAGCCGGGTTTCTCGCTTGGGCAAGGCCAGTAAACGGCATTGACAGGGAACGATAACAAGCCGATCGTTGCCGTGGTCATGGGCAGCAAGTCCGATTGGGAAACGCTGCGGCATGCGGATGAAGTACTCACGCAATTCGGGGTTCCGCACGAGTGCAAAGTGATCTCCGCTCATCGGACTCCGGGGCTGATGGCGGAATATGCGTCGACGGCTGAATCGAAGGGCATGGAAGTGATCATTGCGGGTGCAGGCGGCGCGGCGCATCTCCCGGGAATGGTGGCCGCGCACACGTTGCTTCCTGTGCTCGGAGTGCCGGTAAAAAGCCATTCTCTGAAGGGCATCGATTCGCTGCTTTCGATCGTTCAGATGCCTGGCGGAGTACCGGTTGGGACAATGGCGATCGGCAAAGCCGGAGCAACGAATGCGGCGCTGCTGGCCGTCGCGATTCTGGCTGTGTCGCGGCCGGGGTTGCGGGAAAAACTTCGTCAATTCCGCGAAGAACAGGCCGAGAGAGTGAAGCGGGAAACCCTGCCGTGAAGACGAAGCCGATTCTCCCGGGCGCGGCGATAGGCGTCCTAGGAAGCGGCCAGTTGGGACGGATGTTTGCGATGGCTGCGCGGCGGATGGGCTATCGGGTCCACACCTATTCGCCGGAATTCGACACGCCCACCGGACAAGTAGCGGACCTGGAAATCAACGCCGCCTATGACGATCTCGATCGTGTTCGCGAGTTCGCCCGTGGTGTTTCGGTAGTCACATTCGAGTTCGAAAATGTTCCAGCAGCTACAGCGGCCGCGGCAGCCGAGATAGTTCCGGTGCGGCCGGCTGGCACGGTGCTCCACACAACGCAGCATCGGTTGCGTGAGAAGACTTTTCTGCGAAACGCAGGTCTTCCAGTGACTGATTTTTGGGAGATCCGTTCACTCGAAGATCTGCAGAAGTCTCTGCGTGGTCCGTCAATCCTGAAGAGCGCGGATTTTGGATACGACGGCAAAGGGCAGTATCGCATTCAGAGGCCGGAAGACGCCCTGGAGGCTTGGGCGAAAGTAGGACCATCGCCGGCTGTGCTGGAGGCGTTTGTCGATTTCGCGTGCGAGGTATCGGTAGTAGCGGCGCGATCGGCTGAGGGTGATTTTGTTCATTGGGGCGTAATTGAGAATTCGCATCGGAACGGGATTCTGGATATCTCGGCGGCGCCTGCGCGGGTAAGCAAGAAAGTTGCACTGCGTGCGGTCGAGATTTCTCGTGTAGTGCTGGAGAAACTGGCTGTGGCCGGAGTGTTGTGTGTTGAGTTTTTCGTCACCAGATCCGACGATCTGTTGATCAACGAACTGGCGCCGCGTCCGCACAATTCGGGTCATGTGACGTTCGATGCGTGTGTGACGAGTCAGTTCGAGCAACAGCTTCGTGCGGTATGCGGTCTACCGCTTGGATCGACCAGATTCATGCAGCCGGCGGCAATGGCGAATCTGCTTGGGGATGTTTGGATGAGCGGCGAACCAGACTGGTCCGCGGCCTGCGCGTTTCCGGATGTGAAGGTGCACCTTTACGGGAAACTGGAGCCTCGTCCGGGACGGAAAATGGGGCATTTGACTGCACTGGGGTGCGATGCCGAGAATCTAGTGACGAGGGCGCGGGCGGCGCTGAAGCGAGCATGACAGCGGATCAGTTTTACATTTATGTAACGGTCGTGCCCGCAACCACGATGATCATTGTACTGATTGGAGTGTTGCTGCACGCCAATACAGTGAATCACTGCATGAACGACCTCAAAGGCGTGTTCCTGGCAAGTACTCTTGGGGGCGACAGCAATCAGTGGGACCTAGGTCTTCAGCGTCTCGAAACCATGGCGCTTGAGAAATTTGTCGAGTTGAACAATCGGTTGAACCGGATTGAGTCCCGGTGAATCTTCGCTGATTGACGCTCAGCATCGCACAGCATCAAAGACTCTGTTGGCGGCGTACGGGATTAACTCTCCATCACGAGTCACAACTGTCAGACCGTATTCTCTGGCTGTTGCCACGATAATGCGGTCCGCGGGGTCTTTCGGCGCGATACCCGGAAGGTATGCGGCGGCAATCAATACCTTGGGCGGCATCTCAGCCAACCGCACTCCGGGAAGCGACAGCAACAGTTCGAACCACGCATCCACCGGCATCGAAAGTTGCAGACCTCGCTTTGTGACAAGTGTCCCGATCTCCCAGGCGGAAATCGGTGAAACGTATACTCCAAGGCTCTGTTTCTGGGCAGTTTGAATCGCTCGCCTGCTTTCTTGCGTCATCTGGTCGCCGTTCATCAGCCAGATTGCTGCGCATGTGTCCAACAGAACAGGCTTACGCATCGGCCTTCCAGGTTTCACCGGAAGGTTGCGTCAAATCAAGATCGGGCGGAACTACGACGGTGCCTTTCATCGCGCCCCAGAGATCGTGGGTCTCGCTATGCAGGGCCACGACGGCAGCTATGGGCTTGTTGTGTTTCATTAACACGACACGATCGGTTTTGCCGGTAGCCACCTCATCAATGAGTGCTAGACACTGCGCCTTGAAAGCCGTAACGCCGATCGTCTTTTGATCTAATTTCCGCGACCCCATAATATGTACCATACTAACTGGTCTAATTTATAATCGCAAATCGCGAGGCCCGTCACGTACGAAGATGAAGGTACGGTGGATCAAATTCGCGACTGGTTGAAATCGGCAAAGCGTATCGTCGTCCTTACGGGCGCCGGAATCTCAGCGGAAAGCGGCATCCCCACATTTCGCGGCTCGGGCGGCCTCTGGCGCAACTTTCGAGCCGAAGATCTTGCAACCGCTACAGCATTTGCCCGCGATCCGAAGCTCGTCTGGGAATGGTACGACTGGCGTCGTGGGCTCATTGCAGACGCGCGGCCGAATCCCGGTCACGAAGCGATTGCCGTGTTGGAACAGCGCACTCCGGAGTTCACTCTGATCACGCAGAATGTCGACGGCCTTCATCGGCAGGCCGGCAGCCGGAGTCTCCTGGAGATTCATGGGAGCATCTGGGTCGTTCGTTGTGTTCAGTGCGGCTCGGAACGTGAGGATCGTTCTGTCCCTTTGAACGAGCTGCCACCACGATGCCACTGTGGAGGTGTCGAGCGTCCGGGAGTCGTGTGGTTCGGCGAGGGGCTCGATGCGCGAGTCTGGCATAATGCAGAAGAGGCGGCAATTTCAGCGGATGTCTTGTTGGTGGCCGGAACTTCGGCCGTCGTCTATCCTGCTGCGTCGCTCGCGCCACTGGCGAAACGGTCGGGAGCGCGTGTGATTGAGATCAACCTCGACGAAACACCGATCTCCAGCGTGGCCGATTGCTCGTTGCGCGGGGCTTCAGGAGAGATACTTCCTCAATTGATCGTATGAAAATCTGCTATCTGGATGCCTTTTCGGGAATCAGCGGCGATAT
>Ga0105237_10005382_pt1 | contig 14468 bp, 10 predicted proteins | sample KBSC24metaG_FD_81520 | JGI IMG/M metagenome (GOLD analysis project Ga0105237, IMG submission 81520) | Corn rhizosphere microbial communities from Kellogg Biological Station, Michigan, USA - KBS C2-4 metaG | ecosystem: Host-associated > Plants > Roots > Rhizosphere > Soil | place: Michigan, USA... | reverse complement strand
CGCGACGATGGTGTTGTGCAGCGTCGTAGTGCCACTAACGTTATTGATACCACCACCCGTACCGATGCTATTGGCATCGTTATCTGCGCGGTTGTTGGTGATTGTGCTGTTGATGCTCGTCACCGTGCCGCCGAGGTTGGCGACACCGCCACCGTTACCAGCGGCGTTGTTGCCGCTAATCGTGGTGTTGATGAGCGTCAAAGTACCAGTCGCGGAGTTGCTGATGCCGCCGCCGTCGATGTCGGTGTTATTGCCACTCAACGTGGAATTGACAATCGTCAACGTGCCATCGTTCAGAATACCGCCACCGCTGGTGGAGCCCTTGCCGCCACTGATTGTGAGTCCAATGATGCTCGCAGTCTTGCCGGAGTTTACATTGAACACACGAACGAGGTTGCCGCCACTGACAGTGATGCTCTCACCGCTGTTGTTCTTGATGGTCGTGTTCTTATCAACCACCAAAGGCGTGAGAGCCGTGATCGTGTGCGGGCCTGCGCCTGTAATGTCGAACGTGATTGTCGTGCCGCTGCACACCTGCGAGAGAGCGTCACGAAGCGAGCCGGCGCCACTGTCTGCCGTGGTCGTCACGATCGGATTTGCAGAACACGGAATAACCTGTTGGTTCACGACGTTGCTCTGTGACGGATCGAAGTTCCCATCACCTGAGTAATCAGCACGAATCTGGTGCGTGACCGCAGCCAAAGACGAAGTCTGACATTGAGCTTGACCTCCGCTCAGCGGCACGTTGTCGCAGATCACAGTGTTGCCATGGTCCACGTCGATGAAGTCGACCGTACCAGTCGGATCCGCGGTGCCCTGCGCCGGAGTCTCACTAACCGTGGCCGTGAACGTCACCTGATCGCCGAAGTTCGACGGGTTCAGGTTCGAAACAAGGTTCGTTGATGTATTGAAGAGATCGACCAGCGTTACCGTCTTCTGCGTGCCGGCGACTTCCGGATCGTCCGTAAAGACGTCCCCGAAGTTCGAGCCAGAAACCTTGCCCTGGTTTTCGACACGTGGCGGGCCAAGCAGAGTCAGGTTCGGTGCATTGTTTACCGTGACCTGGAATTTGATCGTCACAGTGCCGCCTGCGGGCAACGTACCGATGTTGGCGGTGACAGTTTCACCTGACATCGGCGCTGCCATCGCGGGAGCAGCGTGATTCATGGCTGCGTTTTGGGTCTTCACTGCCCGACGCGCTGGCGCTGCGTGATGCGACAGCACCTTGGCTGGTTGCTGAACATTTTCAGACACAGCCTTTTCCGCTTCAGATGGAGCAGTGATTTCCGCCGCATGGGCCGTCGGCGCGATCATTGAACTAAACGCGCCTGCGAAGCTCGCAACCGCGGTGACGGTGCGCTGCCAGAACGACGGCGCATTCACTGAAGCCGATTGCGTCGCGGGAGTGCTTGCGACGTCAGAGCCGGCCTTGCTGGTGTTGGCTGCAAATACGTCGCCCTTTTGGTTCTGGAAGTTTTGCGTAACTACGGCCGGCGCTGTGGGGACTGTCGGTTGCGCGCACTGTGACCCAGCCGGGTTCGTGTTGATATAACCACCGCCACCGGCCGCCACGTTATTGGATACTCCAACGTCATTGGGGTTCCCATGGCCTGCCGTGTTGGGCCGGCCCAGGACGTATGTTCTGACCGCAGCGTTGTCGCTGTTCGCGCCAGTGTAGCCAGGGAGTCGTACTGTAGCCAAAAACCGCTCGCGGACACGATAGTCGACGCCGCCCCCCGCCAGATTGCCCGTCGAGTTGTTATTCAGTAAATCGACACAGGCCTGATTGGTATTGCCAGTCGTCGTAGCGATATTGAGTTGGATGCCGTGGTCGGGTACCGCCGTGGGCGGGTTGTTGTTCGGGCTGTCCACGGTGTTACCGGTGACAGTTACGTTCAGCGGACCATTGCCAAGTCCGCTTGCGGTCGAATCGCCGGCCTGAAGGTTTATGCCCTGGTTGCTCCACTGGTGAACCTGGTTGTTAAGCACCGAGGCGGTCAGCGTACCCTTCGAGTGGTTCTCCACGCGGATGCCGCTTGACTGCGACGCGCCAGAGCCGGCATTAGCCGCTACGCCAATTGTGTTGCCCGATACGCGACCCTGCCAGTTCCCGTTTCCTGAGCCTTCATTGATGTTGATGGCGCCACCCTGGATGGTGCCGCTCATCGTGTTGTTCGAAATGTCGAAGCGCATGACTTCGGTTGAGTCCGTAACGCCGCCGACGATATCACCACCGGAAATCGTGATGCCCTGGCCCAGCGCATTGATACCACCACCTCCACTCAACGTGTTACCGGTGAAGATGATCGTGAGTTGTGACTGGCCATCAGCGGCGGTCTGAATATGGTCGCCGTTAGTCGCTGCGAAAGTTGAACCCGTTACGACGGCTTTAAGATTGCCAGAGTTGTGGGTGACGATTTGGATGTTGTCGTTACCGTTGGTTCCGGTGTTGGTGTCACGGATGGTGGAGTTCTGGATCGTCAGCTCTCCTGCTGTGTTGGTGTTGTTCGTCACCCGAATGTTGTCGCCCCAGCCGCCGCGAATGTCGCTCGCCGTAATCAGGTTTGAGTTTGACCCGGCAGCGGTACCAAAGAGGTTGTCGAAGATAACGCTACCCTCAGAGGCGGCTGCACTATTTCCATTAGTGCCGTTGACGACGCAGGTGTCCATGACGAAGCCGGTGACGCTGAAACCTCGCACGGCAAAGTTGGTATTGGTGTCGAGACGCATGCGCGTTAGCACAACGTCGTCAGCAGTGTCGAGGCGAACAGCAGTGCCGCCGGTCGCACCATCTGCGCCGGTAGTGTTGGTGATACGACCACCCGTGCAGGTAGGCGTAGCAGAGGTACACGTGCCGCCGGTGCCGAGAACGCGGAAGCCGCCGGGGCTGCCGCCCGAGTTCGTGTTTTGAAGAAAGATGCCATTGCCGGCGGTCGCACCGCCAGTGGTGTTGACGGTAGTCAACTGGATGTTGAGCGGATTGCGGGCTGTAGTCGTCGCGCCTCTGATCTCAACAGCGGTATCGTTGGTCGTGGTAATCGTGCCTGATGGAATGGTTATCAGGCCGGCACTGGTCGCGCCATCGTTGTCGGTCACGAACAGGCCGCGCTCGCCGGAATCCGGCGTAACAGTCAGCGCGCCGAACGTCATCGCGCCTGAGTTGTTGGTCAGGATGATACCGGTGCCGATGTCGTCCGCGTTGGCGTTACCCGTGCCGTTAACGGTGGTCCCACCGAAAGTGACTGACGCGCCGGTGCTGGTCACTGAGATACCGGTGCCGGTTGTATTCTGGATACTGGTGGTGCCGAAGCTCACGGCCCCGGACGGGGAGCTGGCAACTGAGATACCGGTGCCCGTCGTGGTACCAACCGTCGTGATGCCGAAATTGGCGGTGGTCATCGTCGAGTTGTTCACCGAGATACCGATGCCCGCGGAACCGCTGATGTTGGTTGCAAGGGTTGCATCATTTACTACGAAGCTGCCGGAGACGTCCGTCAGGTTGACGCCATCTCCCGAGCTGGTAGTCGAATCAACATTATTGAGCACCATCGCAAGCGGGGTACGGCCTGCGGGTCCATCAATAAAGATGGCAGCGTTGCCAGTGGCAGCGACGTCGCCCGAGGTCGTAGTGATCGTTCCCGTGTTGTTCTGCGCATCGAGACCGCGGAACGAAGAGTCGGGAGTGAGATCGAAATCCGCGAACGAGATGTTGCCGCTATTCGACGACAGATTCACAGCGGCACCCGCTGAGCTGTTCACGGTCGTGTTTCCGAAGCTAGCCGCAACGGCCGAGCTGGCCATTGAAAGACCAATGCCCAGGCTGTTTTGAAGGTTCGTGGTGCCGGACTGGAACGTACCGCTGCCGCCGCTGAAGGTTATACCGTTCGTACCATTGTTCGACGAGACGCTCGTGAACACCAACCCGAGGATGGTATTCGTCAGCGTGGCCGCCGGTCCAGCGCCGGTCGTCGAGATGCTGCCGGCGCCAACCGTGACCGTACCGGAGGCGTTGGCATTGAGTCCGATGCCCACCGAGTTCGTGATGGCCAGCGACGTGAAGCTGATGGTCCGGCCCGTGTTGTTGGTCAGGTCGACCGCGGTACCGGCTGCATTCTTGCTGACCGTGGTCGCGGCGAACGCCACGTTGGCGTTCGAGGTGTCGATATCGATGCCGTTGCCACCGGGGTTTGTGATTGACGTCGCACCGGTGACTGTGACCGCGCCGCCGCCTGCACCGTGCAGGAAGCCGACGCCCGAATTACCAGACGTCGTGATGGTTCCGAAGGTTTTCGTGCCCGCGGAATTATTCTGCAAAGAGATCGCGTCGCTACCGCCTGAGACCGAGGTGTTGCCGAAATCCAGGTCCGCAGTCGAGGTGCCGACAAGAATGCCTTGAGTCGTACTGTTGGAGACGCTGGTTGAGCCGAACGAAAATGCACCTGCGCCCGAGTCCGAAACGCCTGTGAGATTGATACCCTGAGCGGTGCTCGAAGTCGTCGTAACACTCGCAAACTTGCCACCTACTGACAGTATGCCGTTAGTGAGACTGAGCGCCTGTCCAGTGCCGTTCAGCGTTACGTCAGGAGAGGTCGAGTTGCCGACGAGCAGCGTGCCGAAAGCGTTACCTGATATTTTCGCGCCCGTTGTGTTGCCGACGGTAAACCCGCGCAGCGTGTTGCCGGAATTCAGGTTGATGCCGTTGGTGGCAGGGGCGGTGGTTGTAATCGTGACGAACACGCCGTTAGCGGCATTCGTCACCGGTAGTGGATCGGTTCCGCTGGGCTGTGAAAATCCGGTCAGGCCGATAAGGGTGGCCGTCGCATCCTGTCCGATAAGCTTCTGGCCGGCGCGGAGATTCACCGGGCCGGTGTATGCGGTTCCGCTTTCATAAATAAAGATCCAGTCGTTGTCGCCGGGTTGTCCCGGTCCACCGAGGTTGGCGGTGTTGAAATTCGCCAGCGAGGTGAACGGATGTGAAAGGCGTCCATCGCAATTTGAGGTGCAAGCGCCGGCGTTGTTGCTGATGAACCAGAGCTTGTTGGCGACGGTGATCGTTACGGTCGTCGATATGCTCGAGGTACCGGAGTTCGAGGTATAAGTGAAGGTATCAGTGCCGGTAAATCCGACGGGCGGATCGTATGTGAAACTGCCGTTTGCATTAATCGTTACGTTGCCGGAGCAACCACCGGTACAGGCCGTGCTCGATTTGGTTTCAGCAGTGGCCGTCATGCCGGTGTTATTTCCCGTATCGGGATCGAAGTCGTTGCCGAGCAGGTCGGTCGCGCCATCGGGGATGGTGAGCTGCACGTTACCAATCGTGCTGTATTTGTCACTCGCAGCAGCGATCGGTGATCCTGGAACCAGCGTCGTGTGCGCGTCGATCGTGTCGGAGAACACCACGCTTAGAGCATCGTCCGCGGGGCTCGTCACGCCAGTGTTGTTTACGTTAACCGTATAGGTAATGGTGCCACCCGGAGCTACAGGGGTCGCCGCTGCTATGCCATCGTCTTTGGTCGCGGTGATGACGGGGGCATACATGGGTGCCGGCGCCGGTTGCGGAACTGGCGCGTTGACGAAGGTGTTCGTCGTGGCTGCGGCGGTGCTGGCGGGAGTTTGTGTCCTTGCCGACTCACGGTTTGCGGCTCGTGATTCCCCTCGAGAAACGGGAGCGAAGGGCACGAGAGGCAACATGATTAGGAGCCAAGTGAGCAGGCAGGCGCTGAATATTCTGACAACACTTCTATATCTCTGGGGGACCGCTTGATGCATGGATTTATCTCCTGTTTGCTAAAGGTGAGAGTGGCAGGCGCACCTTCTTCGGGAAAAATGCGTCGCAAGAGTAGTACAACATAATTAATTGGTCAATGAATTTTCACACAGTAGAGGCATCCTCGTCGGGTTGGTGAGTTGTACTGGGCACCACTCACGCCCCCGGCGTTGGACTGGCTGACTCGCGTGCTTTCCGTCTGCGTTCCTTGAGCTTCTTATCCGCCTCAAGGTCCTGGACGAGCACGTAATTCTGATTGCCAGCCTCGCCACCACTGAAGACTCGAACCGAGAAATCCGTACACGTCAGGGTCTTCATTTGCGTTTCCATTCCCGCGTACGGTTCCCATTGATTCGCCGCCGGAAGGTTTTTGCCTTCGACGAACGTTTCCACAAACTTGTCGACATCGGGCCACTGTGGGCCGTTGTAATTAATGGTGAAGCTCGAAAGATGTCCATCGAGCATACTAAAAGTGACGCGACTGACTTCCTTGAAATCAGCCGCGCTTCCGTATTTGGACGGTGTTATGAGAAATGATGAATTCCCGAGTGGCCCAGGAGCCTTCGATACCGCCGAACGCACTTCTGCATCGTCCTTACTACCCGGAAACACGGCGAGAACTTGATCCGCCGTCATACCGAGCTTTAGACGGTTGATCACAGGCGCCTCGGATAGCTTGAGGGTGCAGGCAGCTTGTTCGTGAACAGATGAAGTGGTTACTGAAGCCGGCGTTGGGCTAATCAGTTGGTTGGCCGGCTGATTGCCTGAAACCTGGGCTGGGGAGCTAGCCGATTTGGACGCCGAACAAGCAATCGAAATAGCAACTAAAATGATGAAACACTGCCCCACGCGCGGGGACGCGTTAGTAATGCTTGATTTCATGGTTCTTCGATATTCCCTAGGATCGACCGAAACTAGTGAATCCCTTGGATCTACTTGGACGAGGTCAGTACAGGGAGCGGTAGCGACCTGGTCATCCTATCGCCAGAGGTCATCAAGTCGGACCAGGTCGCTATCGCTCCCTGTACTGACCTCCTCCAACATTAGGACCTGACTCTTGAGGCAAAGCCTCAAACCTAACTTTACTTTACAGATAAAAACCCGCCGGGACCATCTATCCGATCGCACCGGCGGATTTCCATGGTATTACATCCCTAATTCCCTTGTAGTTCCAGCAAATCGTTACGGACGCTGCGGGAAAATTCCCTGCAATGCAATACAGAAGTTCAGCGTCAGGTACGGTTGCATGTTGTTGTGTGGCAAGCCACCACCCGCAGGCGCTAAGCCCTGGAATGCCATTGTCGTCAATAGCGTGCTGGTGTTCGTCTGATAGGCGTTGCCGTTCGCTGACTTCGCTATCATGGATTGCGGGTCAGGGTTCTGCTTGTCGGCGAAGTCGAGATTATGCGACGTCATGGTATGGGTGTGCACTGGAATTTCCGAGACGAGCAGCGTGATTGATTCCACACCTGACATCTCTCCGAGGTCCCGCAAGCTGAGTCCTTGTCCCTGTCCGGGCTGCATCGGAGCATTGCCCTGCATGTCGGGTAGTGCAAACGTAGACTTACCGTCACCACCATAAGTGGTCCCCAACAGCGAGAACAGGGCAGTGTTCTGAGATATCGGCATTAGCTGCCCGTCGCAGAACGCCCAGCCGGTAGGGGGGAAGTTGAAGGGAAAGATGCGAATTTCGGCTACGAATTGGTCTGACATTTTTCCTCCTTTAGGTCTGGCTGGGGAACCGTCCGAAGAGCGATAAGATGAAGTTGATACAAAGAAACGGTTGCGTGTTTTCGTGCGGCTGACTTCCGCCGGCGGGCGTTATCGCGTTGGGATTCAGTTGATTATCCGGTGTGTCCTGGACGAAGATTGTCACCGAGGGCGAGGCACAAAGGACTTTGTTCGCTGGCGAGTTCACTAGGCCTGTCGCAGTGGAGGCCGATAGCGGGTGCGTATGATTCGGTATCTGCTGTATCGTCAGCGTCTCCTGCTCTGTGCCGGCCATTTCACCAATCTGATAGGTCGTGCCGTCCGGACCGGTGCCCATGTGGATTGGTACGCGGCTGGCGAGATTCGGCAGATTGAAAGTCTCCTGGCCGTCTCCGCCATAGGTCGTTCCGATCAACTGAAAGAGCACATCGTTCTCCGAAATGGGGAGTGTCTGTCCTTCGCAGAACATCCAGCCGTTCGGAGCGAAGTTGCCTGCGAACATTCTGATTTCACCGACATATGGTTCTGGCATTTTCTTCCTCCTCTTAGTTCTGCGATGGGAAGATGCCCTGGAGCGCGATAATAAAGTTCAGCACCAGATAGGGCATCATGTTGTTGTGTGGCTGGCTGCCGCCGACGGATGAAATGGAGGCCGGCAGGAGCGGCGTCAAACTGGCCGGGTCCCCATACAGATTGAGCGCCGGAGCGAGGACCGTGTTGGCTGCCAATGGGGTCGAAGTGCCCTGGTTCCCGTCCGTCGAGGCCTGGACTGCGTGCAGGTGCGTCGGCAACTGCTGAATATTGACTGTGACTGACGTCGAGCCGGCCGCCTCTCCGAGCGTGTGGCCGCTGCCCATGTGGATAGGCACTCGTCCTCGAAGGTTCGGCAAAGCGAAGGTGGTCTGTCCGTTACCGCCGTAGGTAGTACCGAGTAACGCAAACAGCGCCTGATTCTGGTTGATGGGTAAGAACTGGCCGTTGCAGAGGGCCCATCCCTTGGGAGCAAAATTAAAAGAGACGAGCTTGATTTCACTAAGGAACGGTTCCGACATGTCTCCTCCTAAAGGAAAATAAAAACTGCGCTTAGGGTGAAAATAGTTAGTGGTCTGGGTTGTTGCGTCTTGATCTACCCCGAAATCTCTCAAGTTTGTTGGAGAAATGTCGGGAGGATAGCTTCCTGCCTGTGGAGATCTGGAGAACTAATTATTGAAGCGCCGGGGATTCTAAACTGGCTTGGCCCAAATTACAAGACGAAAAATGTCGTACTCACGACAATTCCTGCAAAACCTTTTTGTCTCCGGAATGCGCGTTAGTGTCAGGAAGAATACAGATAAATCGATGACACGTACAAATTTTCTTGGCAAGCGCTAAGAAAGAATATACATATACATCCGCTACATCGTACGGCCACCAATTCGTACACAGCCCAGGAGACAAAAACGAAAATGCCACTTTCACGTCGCACCTTTTTACGAGATGCGTTTAGATCCACCTTGACAGTCGGTCTATTGGTTGGCGCGGCCCGCATGGGCCTCGGCCAACAAGACCCAGGCGTTCCAATTGATGCCCAGAAAGATCCGATTTTCATGTTTGCCGCATCGACATTCGAACCGTATGTCGGCGACGTCTTTCAGGCCCCTAATTCCCGTGGCGAGCTAGTCTCAATGGTTTTGGTCAGCGTCGATAAATATGAAGCTGAAAATACTTTGACGCGCCGCGCCCGGGCGTCCGATAGTTTCTCGCTAAGTTTCAAAGCTGCTGGTGAACTACCCCCGTTTACTTCCATTCATACCATCAGCCATCCGAGACTTGGTAAATTTGATCTATTCCTGACACGGCGCAAAAACGCAAACGGCACCCTGTACTACGAAGCCGTGTTCAACCATGCCCAATAACCCTGGTGTTTCACTACGTCCGGTGACTGACGCCGATCAGGAGTTTCTGGTCGGCGTCTACGCCGGCACTCGCGCTGACGAACTCGCTCAAACCAACTGGGACGACAGTCAAAAGGACGCGTTCATCCGCTGGCAATATCAAATGCAGAAACAGGAATACGAGACGCGTTATCCAAACGCGCGTTACGACGTGATTCTTGTTGACGGCGTTCCGGCGGGGCGCATGTGGGTTGGCAGCGATGACGCGCAGATCCGTCTGCTGGACATCGCGGTCATACCAGAGTTTCAGAACCGCGGAGTCGGCTCATACTTGCTGCGGCAGTTGATCGATGAGGCTACACGCGAAAACAAGCCGCTGCGGCACATGGTGTTTGTGCTGAATCAGGATGCTTTCCGGTTTTACGAGCGGCTTGGATTTAAGACGATCGAGGACGTCGGCGGATACCTGCATATGGAGTTTTTAGCCGCAGATTTACGCAGATGAACGCAGATCAAATCTGCGTTCATCTGCGTAAATCTGCGGCTATTCATTAATCTTTCCTATAGTAGTTGTAGACCGCTTCATACCGGAAGCCATCGGCCTCCTTCCCAATCGCCACCAGGAACACATAAAACTCGCCCATCTCCGGATGCGTCACGTGGTAAGTCCGCTGCGGTAGAAGCAAGTCGAGTGGACCAGAGAACACCGCCGAGAATCGTTCCATCCCCGGCTGCTCCGTTGTCTCAACTTTCCTTGGCGTAACCGATACCAGTTTCAAATCCATGTGCCCCGCTTCTTCAAGGTCAACCCGAAAGTTCATGTTCAAGTTCTTCGCAAACTCTGCTTCACTCTGAAAGTCACTCATTCATCGTCTCCTCACCACGCAAGTATAAATTCAATATCTGCTCATCCGTGGGCCTGATGGATTCACGATACCAAAGCCCAACGTGACCGAATTTGTCCGGCCATACTAAACAGAAAACCTCGTCCGCTGCACGTTCGATACGCGCGCGGCTGTTCGCATCTGCGACCGGCACGGCCGCAACAATCTTTGTCACGCCCACTTTGCGCAACGCGCGAATCGCTACCAGCATCGTCGAACCCGTGTGTATGCCGTTGTCGACGAGGATCACCTGCTTTCCGCTGACGTCAACCGCTGGACGGTCGCCGCGAAAGAAACGCTCGCGCTCCGTCAGTTGTTTGATTCCGTCGGCGATCGCGTGAGCCATGCCATTCGTCTCGGATGCTTGCGGCACCTCTTCGTCGACGACCAGCGTTCCCCCAACATTCGTCGCACACAGGACATTTTCTGGCCCAAACGGCGCCAGCAGCCGGCGAATGAACAAGAGTTCGAAAGGGAGTTCCAGCCGCCGCGCCACTTCCGCTCCGACACCCACACCACCACTGGCGATCGCGATGACTATCGTTTGACTCGATCCGTGAAACTCATTCAGGCGAAGAGCGAGTTCGGCGCCGGCCGCAGCAGTACTCTGAAACTTCATTGCATTTTCGCCGCGGATGATAAGTTCAGATTTGTCAGCAAACGCCGGAGATAGTTGGGATGAACACCGAGCAGGCGGGCGGCTTCGACGTGATTGTTCTTTGCCTGGTCCATCGCGGTCAGGATGATCTGTTTCTTGTGTTGAATCAGCGCCTGGTGATACGTCGGCACCAATCCTTCAATCATCACCTTGGCTTCGAGCACTGCTTCCGGTAGATCTTCCGGCAGGATCCATTCCGTCGTTCCCAGCACGATCGCGCGTTCGATCGTGTTTTCAAGCTCGCGCACGTTGCCGGGCCAATCGTACGCCGTCAGGAAATTTCGTGTTTCTTTCGAGAACCCTTTCAACTTCCGGTTGCATCGCGCGCCATACTTATCGACAAAGTAATTCGCGAGCAGCATCACGTCTTCGCGCCGGTCGCGCAGCGCGGGCATCTCGAGCGAAACGACGTTGAGACGATAGTAAAGATCCTGCCGAAACTGGCCCGCTTCGATCGCTTCCTCGAGGTTCTTGTTCGTCGCGGCGATCAGTCGCAGGTCTACTTTGATCGTGACGGTTCCACCAACGCGCTCAAACTCTCTTTCCTGAAGCACGCGCAGGAGTTTCACCTGGAGCGGCGGAGTCAGCTCCCCGACTTCGTCAAGAAAAACCGTGCCTCCATCCGCGATTTCTAGACGGCCCTTTTTCTGTGCGAGTGCTCCGGTGAACGAACCTTTCTCATGACCAAACAATTCGCTTTCCAGCAGCGACTCATTGAGCGCGGCACAGTTCACGGCGATGAAGGTTTTTTGCGCGCGTTTGCTGTTGCGATGAATCGCGCGCGCGGCCAGCTCTTTTCCCGTTCCACTCTCACCCGAGATCAGGACCGTCGCATCGGTCGGCGCCACTTTTGAAATGAAATGATAGACGCGCTGCATCGCAGCGCTTTCGCCGACCATGTTGTGCTCGATATTTACATCGGCGAGCAGTCGCTCGTTTTCAGTCTCGAGCCACTCGAACTGCCGCGCGTTTTCGATCGCCACCGCAGCAATGCCCGCAATCGCAGTAACGAGCTGCAAGTGATCGCGGTTGAAGCGATCGCGCGGCAGTGTGGTGTCGAGATAAAGCACGCCCAACTTGCGATCGAACAGGATCAACGGCACACACATCACCGAATGCGCACGCGTCGAGATCAAACTCTGCGTGGCAGCGGTCGACTCAGCCACTCCGTCACTCGACAACAGCGCGACGCCGTCTCGCAGCACCTGCTGCACGATCGTCCTGCTGACGTTAACGGCCTGGTCCTTTCCATGCGCGCGATCCAGACCGAAGACGAGGCTGGTTTCAAACGAGCCTTGGTCGGTCAGAAGAATCGCACCGCGCTGCGCGGGAACAACCTCGAACAACAACTCGAGCAGGCGTTGCAGCAGATCGTCGAGGCCACGGATCGAGTTGATCGTGGTGCTGACCTTCATCAGCGCGCTAAGATCGCGCGCCATCAGGTAAATCGCATCGTCGAAACGGAGTTGCACGGTTGATCCGCTAACGATGTGGTGTTCGTCGAGCCTGACGTCGCTCGACTTCGAAGTTGCTTCTCCTTCGTGCGTCAGAAACAAAAACTGCGAATCGCCGATGCGCACACGATCGCCGTGTTCGAGGACCCTGGTTTTGATGGGCACATCGTTGACGAACGTGCCGTTGAGACTTTCGAGGTCGGTAATCGCGAATCCGCGATCGACTTTTTCAACTTTCGCATGGCGGCGTGAGACTGCGGCGTCGGCGAGGCAGAGGTTTGAGGCGGTCTCGCGACCGATGATGAGCGTTTCTTCGTTGATTGCGAAGATCGCTCCTCTGAGTTTGCCTGAGATTGCTGCGAGACGAGGAGGCATGGAATTTATTAGGACACAAAAGGCACAAAAATCACAATGAAGGAAGAATGCGCCAGTTGTTATTGGGCTTAGTGGGGATCGTCTTGTGTCGCTCAACCCAATCGATGATCATCTCGCGAATCTCTTCGCTCGAGCGATAGACCACGGGCGCGTTCTTATACATCGTGTAGCCACCACCGCCGTTGACGCGATAGTTGTTTGTAGCGAGGCGAAGTTTTCTCGCCGGCGACAGCGGCTGACCGCGAAAACGCAGGTTCTGTATTCGCTGTCCGACCGGTTTCGAAATGTCGAGTTCGTAAGTGACGCCCTCGGCGATGTCGAAATTGTAACCGGGAATCTTCTCGTCGATCAGGTCGCTGAGTGGTTTCCCCGGAACATATGGTTTGAAGTATTTGGCTGAGTGTTCGAGAGCGTCCTTCAGTTGCTGCCCTGTCACCTCGAGCACCGCCAGCGTGTTCTCGTAAACGTAAAGACCGGCGATATCGCGAACACTGACGGGCCCTTTTTCTATTCGTGCTTCCGTGTTGAAACTCGCAACCATCGACACATCCGCCTTGCCCTCGTCCATTTGCACCTTCTGAATCAGATCAAGAATCGCCGTGTCTTTGAAACGCGAGTCGCGCGCCGTCAGCTCTTCCGGTGACTCACCGATGACTTTCGCTAACCAACCTTGCGTTTCTCGATCGTAAGGCTCGGCTAGCTTGACGATCTCCGGATCGGGTTCGACACGATCGTCGGTCGCCATCGTTCTCGCGGCCTTCGCATAGACGCGCCAACCGGTTCCAGCTTTCTGCAAATACAGATCGGCACGAGCGAGATGGCGACCCCAATAATTCGCCTGTGTTAACAGCACGCCATTGATGTAGAGCGAAGGCACGTCGCGATGCGTGTGGCCCATGAAGATGATGTCGATGCCCGGCACCTCTTTCGCAATCGCAGTCGCCTCGTTCTCATGTGGCACCTGCCCCGGATTTATTTCACCCGTGCGCAGATCCTCGCCGAGACCCATGTGCATCGCAATGACGACGACGTCGGCTTTCTCCTGCTCGCGCAAGATCGGAACCCACTTGCGCGCCTCGTCGACGGGTTCGTGAAATTCGAGGCCCGCGTAGTTCGGTGGATTGTCCCAGTTCGGAATGCCGGGCGTCGTCAAACCGAGGATGCCGATTCTCACGCCTGCGACTTCCTTAACGATATATGGCTTGTAGTGTGGTTTCTGTGTTTGGGTAGCGTATGTATTGGCTGAAAGCCATGGAAACTTTGCTTCGCTCCGGGCTTTCTCAAGAACTTTGAGACCGAAGTTGTACTCGTGGTTTCCGACCGTCATCGCGTCGTAGCTGAGCGAACTCATCGCTAGCATCATCGGGTCAGGCGGGGCATTGTTTTTGCGACCGTGAAACGACTCGAGCGGTGAACCTTGAATCGTGTCGCCCGAATCGATGAGCAGGACGTTGGGGTGTTCCGCGCGGGCGCGTTTGATCAAGGTTGCGACTTTCGCGAGGCCGCGATTGTCAGGTTTGTTTGTGTAGTAGTCGATGGGATTGATGTTGCCGTGAAGATCTGTAGTGCCAAGGATCGTGATTTGCACCCGCTCCGGCACAAAGCTTCTCCCAACGAGAACGAGCGCGAGCAGGATGACGATTGTTGTTGCGGGATAGATGAATGGTGATCGGCGTCTCATACCAGGTCCACAAGGATAGCAATTCGCGTTCAGGTCTGAAATCTGCGGCTTGTTAGCTTATCATG
>Ga0105237_10005381_pt1 | contig 14471 bp, 12 predicted proteins | sample KBSC24metaG_FD_81520 | JGI IMG/M metagenome (GOLD analysis project Ga0105237, IMG submission 81520) | Corn rhizosphere microbial communities from Kellogg Biological Station, Michigan, USA - KBS C2-4 metaG | ecosystem: Host-associated > Plants > Roots > Rhizosphere > Soil | place: Michigan, USA... | reverse complement strand
CGCCCGATCAGACGTGTACTCGACGGGTTGCCTGCTGTACGAGTTGCTGACCGGCAAGCCGCCCTTCCAGGGCGACTCCCCGGTCGCCGTCGCGTACCAGCACGTGCGGGAGAACGCGGTGGCGCCGTCCGCGGTGAACCCGGCGATCACTCCGGCCGTCGACTCGGTGGTCATGAAGGCGTTGGCCAAGAACCCGCTCAACCGCTACCAGTCGGCTGCAGAGATGCGCGCTGACCTGCAGCGGGCGTTGGCCGACAGGCCGGTCGAGGCGGAGGCGGTGATGACCGACGCGGAGCGGACGCAGTTCATCGCGGCGTCGAACGCGACTCCCCCGATCATGCGGCCGCCCGTGATGGCGGCCGATGAGTACGGAGAAGAACCGAACCGGAACGGCGCCTGGATCTGGGTGGCCGTGGTCGTGGCGCTTCTGCTGGTGATCGGGCTCGGGGCGTACCTGATCGTGCGCACCAACTCGAGCAAGGCGAAGCTCGAGTCGGTGCCTTCGATCCTCGGTCAGACCAGGTCGGCGGCGGAGACCACGTTGCGGAACGCCGGTTTCCAGCCCGGTAACGTCACCAACACCAGCGGCTCGTGCGGCGCCGCGCAGGTCGTCGGCAATGTCTGCACCCAGCAGTATCCAGCCGGTTCCAAGCAGGCCAAGAACACCGCTGTCGACTTCACCTTGTACGTGCAGGGAACGGTCAGCGTGCCGACGTGCGTGAACGGCACCCTCAACGACTGCGAGGCGGCGCTCAACAAATACAACCTGAAGTGGACGGTGGTGACGCAGAACAACAGCGCCGCCGACGGCACGGTTCTTTCGACGTCTCCCGAGGCGTTCACCAACGTCGCGCCGGGCTCGACCGTCACGATCAACGTGTCGAGTGGCAAGGTCCCGATCCCGAACGAGGTCGGCAAGGCACAGGCCGACGCGGTAGCGGACTTGAGCAACAACGGATTCGGCAACGTGTCGGTCGTGTCGCAACCGACCACGGACAAGACCAAGGACGGTGTGGTGCTCAGTCAGCTGCCGACGGCCGGATCGCTCTTCCCGCCGTCGTCGCAGAAGATCACGCTCAACGTCGGCGCGTACACGCCTCCCAGCCCGACCTGCACCACGGCGCCACCGACGCCGTCGGCCGGCGCTTCGACGAGCGCAGCGGCGTCGGCGACCGCGACCGGATCCGCCTTGCCGCCCTGCTAGCCCTCGGCTAGCTCGGCGGCGCCGGGCGGAGCGGCAGAGCCACCACCGCCCGCAGACCAGGGTCGTTGGATTCGAGCCAGACGGCGCCGCCGTGGGCGCGCACCAGGTCGCGGACGATAGGCAGTCCGAGGCCGGTGCCGCCCGACTCTCGCGAGCGGGAGCTCTCGGTGCGGTAGAACCGGTCGAACACTCGCTCGCGTTCGTCGGCCGGAATCCCCGGACCGTCGTCGGCCACGGTCAACTCGGCGTTGCCGCCGACCGCGCGGACGGTGAGCGTGATCGAGTCATGGGCGAAGCGCTGCGCGTTGTCGACGAGGTTGACGACGACCCGGCGGAGGCCGTCCACGTCGCCCTCGACCGTGGCGGCGGCTTCTGGCTCGTAGCTGACCGGCACCCGCGCCGAGTCGTAGGTTGCGACGACGTCCTCGACGAGGGTGGACAGTTCGACCGGCTCGCGGGTGCGCAGGGCGCCGCCGGACTCGTCGATGCGCGCGAGCATGAGGAGGTCGGCGACGAGGCTGTCGAGGCGGTCGACGTCGACCAGCACCTCGCCGACCACCTCCTGCCAATCGGTGGTGGGTCCCAAACGCAGGGCGACCTCGAGTTGCACGCGCAGTGAGGCCAGCGGCGACTTGAGCTCGTGAGCGGCGTCGCCGACGAACGTGCGCTGACGGGTCGTGGCCACGTCGATGCGGTCGAGCATGGCGTTCAGGGTTACCGCGAGACGCTGGATCTCGTCCTGCGCGTCGCCGACGGGCAAGCGTTGATCGGACAATCCGGCGGCGGTGATGTCCTCGGCGCCGTGGCGAAGCGCGGCCACCGGGCGCAACGTCCGGCCGACGATGAAGTAGGTGAGCAGCGCCATGGCCAGGATCGCCATCGGCGTGCCGACCAGGGCGGCGTTGCGCACGATGCGGATGCTCTGATCGATGCGTTCGGCGTCCGAGGCGACGAGGACGGTGCGGTCGCTGGCGGTTACGCCGAGGACCCGGATTCGGTCTTGCGGGCTCCCGGGCAGCCGTACCGACACGATCTTGCCCGCTCGCACGTCGGCCAGTTGCGACTTGCTGATCATCGAAATCGCGGCGTCGGAGCCGGGGGAGTAGTCGATCACGTGGTTGTCGGCATCAACAATCTGGATGGCGACCACGCCACTGTTGTTGGCCGCGATGACCTGGGGCGGCGACGGGAGGGCGGCGATGTCGCGGCCGGTCTTGAAGGCGGACGAGTCGAGGGCCGCGGTCAACGAGCGGCGGACCACATAGACGGTCAGCACCGCACCGGCGATGATCGCCGCCGTGAGCAGCGCGGTGGCCACCAGCGTGAGTCGCCCGCGCAAGGAGAGTTGGCGCCAAACTGCGACCGGACTGGGTCGCGCCATGGATCAGCCGCCGTCGATGGCGAGCCGGTACCCGGCCCCCCGTACCGTCTGCACGCTCTGCCGTTCGAACGGCGTGTCGATCTTGCGGCGCAAGTAGCCGACGTAGACCTCGACGACGTTGGCGTCGCCGTCATAGTGCGCGTCCCAGACGTGGTGCAAGATCTCCGCCTTCGAGACGGCCTGGCCGGCGCGGCGCATCAGGTACTCGAGGAGCGCGAACTCCCGCGGCGTGAGCTCGATCTGGGTGTCGCCGCGCGCGACAGTGTGGGCAGCGGGATCGAGGACAAGATCGCCGACGCTGAGGACCGCCGGGCGCGGGCTCGCTCCACGCCGCAATAGCGCTCGCAGGCGGGCGAGAAGCACGACGAAGGAGAACGGCTTCGTCAGGTAGTCGTCGGCGCCGAGATCGAGAGCGTCGGCTTCGTCGTATTCGCCGTCCTTCGCGGTCAGCATCAAGATCGGCACCCAGTTCTCGGCCGCGCGCAGCTGCTCGACGATCCGGTACCCCGACAGCCCCGGAAGCATGATGTCGAGGACCACCGCGTCGTACGGGTGTTCCTGCGCGGCGTGCAAGCCGTCCGGGCCGGTGTTCGCGACGTCGACGGTGAATCCCTCGGCCGACAAGCCGCGCTGAAGGGCGGACGCCAGGCGAAGCTCGTCCTCGACTATCAGAAGGCGCATAGGCGCAAGCCTGCCACGGCCACCGGTCCTGCGTCGTCAGGACGGGGACCTGTCTCAGCCGGCGATCATTCGGCCTCGGGCTCAACCGGCGGCTCAACCGGTCGGCTCAGCCGTGTCACAGTGGCTCGCGGGCATCCTGGACCCGTGCGTGCCCGGGTCCCGTTCGGCAGCCACCGGGTGCTTCGGTGGGTCGTGCCCGGCGGCGTGCTGGCCGCAGCCGGAGCTCTGGGTTTGACCATGCTCTCGGCGGCGGCGGCCGACTCGCGCCTGACTCCGATGACGCCGGAGCAGTTGTTGGCCGCGGTGTCCTCAGCCCGCGTCCCCGGGATGTCCGGCACAGTCGCCGAGACGGCGGCGCTGGGCCTCCCGGCGATCGCCACCGGGGGAAACGCCTCGATGACGAACTTGCTCTCGGGTTCTCATTCGCTGCGGGTATGGGCCGCCGGCGCCGATCAGCAACGGGTCGCCATGGTCAGCAAGAGCGGCGAGTTCGACGTGTTCCACAACGGCCCCGACGTCTGGCAGTGGGATAGCGCCAGCCAGCAGGCGACCCACTCCGTCGCCGGTTCGCGATCGCCGGCGATCGGCGGGATCGCGGCGCCCGGGCAGCTGGCCAGGCAACTGATCGGGTTGGCCGGCCCCTCCACGGCCATCTCTTCGGGCCCGGAGCACAAGGTGGCCGGACGCGACGCCTACCAACTGGTGCTGACTCCGAAAGAGAGCGGGACCCGGATCGCGTCGGTGACACTGTCGGTCGACGGCCAAACCCACATTCCGCTCGCCGTCCAGGTTTATGGGCCGGACAGCAGCGATGGGCCGGCGCTCGACGTGTCTTTCCTCGACATCAGTTTCACCGTGCCCGATCCGTCGATGTTCACCTTCACTCCACCGGCCACCGCGCAGGTCACCCAGCAATCGCAACCCGCGGCCGGAGCCGCGCCGGCCGTGAAACTGATCGGCTCAGGTTGGACGACCGTCTTCGAGTGGCCGGACTCGTCGCTGTTCGACCTGCCCGCGGGGTCGAGTCAGTTGATCGGCGCAGTGCTCCCCGCCGTGCAGGGCGCGTGGGGCAGCGGGCACCTGTTCGACTCGAAGCTGGTCAGCGGACTGATCACCGATGACGGCCGCGTGTACCTCGGAGCCGTCGAACCCTCAGTGCTGTACGCGGCAGCCGCCAACTAGGGCTTACTGCAGGTAGCCCTCGACCTCGGACTCGCTGCGTTCGTGGACGCTCTCAGGGTCGCCACCGTTCTCGGCCTGCGCCCGACGCTGACGCAAGAGGTCCCACGCTTGATCGAGTTCGCGCTCCAGATGCTGCAGCCGCAGGCGGTCGTCTCCGGTGAGACCGTGGCCTAGGTGCGCCGCGCGCAGAGCGCGCTCCTCTTCGACCAGTTCGTCGATGTGGGTCAAGATCGTCTTGTCGTCCATCAGCGCCTCCTTCGATCGGTATGCCTCCCTCGACGGTAGTGGCTGCCGTGGCAGCGTCGCACCGCGGTCGTGAAAGGATCGGGCCGTCTGCGGGCTGAAACCACGATTTGCGCCGCCGGTGGACATGGAGGGCTCGCATAGTGGCCGAGTGCGGCGGTCTTGAAAACCGCTGTTGGGTGATCCCCAACCGAGGGTTCGAATCCCTCGCCCTCCGCGAATGTTCGGCTCTATCGGCCGGGCCGAGCTCGGACTGGGACGGCGGATCGTACGTCACCCCTCACCGTCCGCTGCCAGCCACGGCTAGCTTGGCAACAGCCCTCGAAGCCGCGCGGCTTCGGCGAGATCGATGCGAAAGCGGTCGAGCATCGCGAGCGTGTACATACCGTCGATCTGGTCGGACTCCCACAGCTGGTAGATCCGAGTCAGGTCCGCCATGCGGGACTTCCACCCGATCCCGTCGACTACCACCATGATGAACTGTCGTGGTTGACGGACGTCGGCCATCGACTTGATTTCGTCGTAAGCCGCGGTGAGCTTCGAGCCGGTGCTGTCAAATACCTTCGCCGCAACGGCGATCTGCGCACTGTCGCCCGACGGCATGACGAGGTCGCAAGGACCGGTCTGACCGTTCCGGCCGAAAAAGCGGGTCCGGGTCTCGTAGTCCAGCCCGAGGCCCTTGGCGATGTCCTCGATGTTGTCCTCGAGGGCTCGGCCTGCCTGCCCGGCTCGCGATGCGGTCACCCGGGACCCTGCGCGGGCAACGAGAACGTCCCCAAAACTGAACTGCTTAGTCCGTTGCGTTGCGATCTGGCGAATCAGGTCGTACTCGTTGTCGAGCCAGGTAACCAGCTCGCCCGATCGCTCACGTGCAAGCGTCGTGAAACCACTAGTGTCGAACGAGTCCTTCAGCGCCATCCTCAGCTTCTCAAGGCCCAGCCCGACCGCAAGTCCAAGCACGTCGGCGTGCCTGGCGTTCCCTGCGGCCCACGCCGTAAGCGACTCGATGTTGATATCGTCGAGCGCTGCCAGCGAATCGGCTGCCTGGTGAATCGCCACACTCGCCGCCGTCGGCATGTTCGGGTCCACGTGAGCGGTGAGCCGACCGAGCGATGCTACGTATTCGTCAAGGGTCGGTCGGCCTACCACGGCTCAGCGTCCGATGAAGAGGTACTCATCAACGTTCCGCCGCGTCGCCGCTCCATGCGTTCCGAAGTGGTAGCGGTGGTCGATGCGCACGATGTTCACTTCGTGTTTGACCTCCAGCAGCAGGGCCTCGATCACGTCGGCGGTCGGGAGAGCATTGGAGCTGTAGGACAGGACGATCGTTGACTCGTGGAACTGCTTGAAGGTTGATCGTAGGGCTTCGACAACTGTTGATTTGTATGCAAAAGGCGTGTATTTCTTGACGATCTTCTTCGTGATCGTTTCATCCATGATCGTCTGGCCCTGCCAGTAGCATGCGAGGCCTTCGAGGAAGTGGTACCGCTTGATGTAGTCCGCGTCGTCAGACGGTGGCGCGTAGGGCGGGTCCAGGTACACGAGGTCGTAGCCATCCGGATGAACCTCGGACACGTCTCCCGAGACCGAGCGGTTGCGCACGCCGCCGTTGAACACGACGGCGTTGTACTCGGCGACACGTTCGCGAAAGTGCTGCGACATCGGAATACGAAGGTCACGTCGGCCGTCGTCGTAACGGTTGCCGGTGAAGGTGAAGACTCCTCGCGGTTGCTTCCGCGCCGCAGAGAGAACCAGGGCCGAGATGGCCAAAGCCCGCTTGTGGCCCGTCATAGTATCGATGTGGGACCAAGCGTTGTCGAGGAACTTGAGGTCATCCGGGCTGAAGAATATCCCGTCAAACGTCTTGCGAATGAAGTTCCGGCCGTCCGCGGCGGGGCCGCAGATGCGTTCGACGTCCGTACTGCTCAACGTGGTCGCGTGGTTGACGACCGTTGCGCGCGAGATTGCGGCGGGAAACTGAAGGAAGTCGTTGCTGGTGACCTGATATCGCTGTGCCTTCATGAGATACGAGACCACGCCCGAGCCGCTAAACGCGTCGAGGGCGGTAGTGCCTCCGACCTCGGCAAACACCTGCGCAAGGTGTGGCAGCAGTTTGTATTTGGACCCCATATAACGGAGGCGAGGAAACGTCCTTGCTCGCGCGAGCGCGGGCAAGGTATCGAGCGGAGGTCGGTCGGCGGGGAGGGCGGTCATGCTGTACCTCTCACGTGTGGAGATTATCGAAGGGCCCTCCGACAATTCCGCGGCACACCGACGCGAACGGCCAGGTTGTTCACAACCGGCCGAGCGCCCACAGAACTAGATAAATGGTTGAACGGATGCCGACGCCGTGGATCAGGTTGCTCACCGTCTCGGCTTGCGGGTTCGAGGTGGCTGACCTTCAGGACTTGGCGGCGGCCCGCACCTGAACGGCCGGCATGATCTTCTCGCCGTACGCCGCGAGTGTCGCGCTCTTCGCGTCGTGCTGTAGATACAGCGAGAACTGGTCGACGCCGAGGTCCTCCAGCTCGCGCAGCCGCGAGATCTGCTCGTCCACTGCTCCGATCAGGCAGAAGCGGTCGACAATCTCGTCCGGGACGAAGTCCGCGTGCGTGTTCTCGGCCTTGCCGTGCGTGTTGTAGTCGTATCCCTCTCGCCCGGCGATGTAGTCCGACAGTGCTCGAGGGACGGCTGCTCCGTCGGCCCCGTAGCGAGCGACGATGTCGGCGACGTGATTGCCGACCATGCCGCCGAACCACCGGCACTGGTCACGCCCGTGCTGTAGCCCATCCTCGGAACCATCAGTCACGTACGCAGGAGCGGCGACGCAGATCGTGATGGACGCCGGGTCTCGGCCGGCGTCCGCGGCGGCTTTGCGGACGGCGGCGATGCTCCACTGCGTGATGTCCGGGTCGGCCAACTGGAGGATGAAACCGTCAGCGACCTCGCCCGTCAAGGCCAGCGCCTTCGGCCCGTAGGCGGCGACCCAGATGGGCAGGCGGGAATCAGCTCCCCACGGGAATCGCAGCGAGTTCCCTTTGTATTCGGCGGTTTCTCCGTTGGCCAGTGGCCGGATCACCTCAATGGACTCGCGCAGGGTGGCCAGCGTGACCGGTTTGCCGTTGATCACCCGGACGGCGGAGTCGCCTCGCCCGATGCCGCAGATCGTCCGGTTCCCGAACATCTCGTTGAGCGTTGCGAAGAGGGACGCGGTGACTGTCCAATCCCGAGTGGCCGGATTCGTCACCATCGGACCCACCATGATCTTGCGGGTGTTCGACAGGATCTGGCTATAGATCACGAACGGCTCTTCCCACAAAAGATGGGAGTCGAAGGTCCATACGTGGCTAAAACCGAAGAGCTCCGCTTGCCGCGCGAGTTCGATGACCCGTGATGCCGGCGGGTCGGTCTGCAAGACAACGCCGAAGTCCATTCGACTCTCTCCGATCTAGATCAGGTTCTGCGACAGCGAGCGTTTGAGGAACTGCCCGTGCGACTGGGAGCCGATGTAGCCGCTGCTGTCCTTGATCACCGTCCCGCGCGAGATCACGGTGTCTACGTGGCCGTCGATCTCGTAGCCCTCCCAAGCTGAGTAGTCCATGTTCATGTGGTGCTGCCTGCCGGTGGGCCGGCCCATGGGATCAAGTCCCATGCCGATGCTGGTGTGACCTGCCGGGTCGTAGATCACGATGTCGGCGTCGGACCCGGCCGCCACGACGCCCTTGCGCGGGTAGAGGCCGAACATCCGCGCTGGAGTGGTGCAGCAGACGTCGACCCACTTGGCCAGACTGATCCGAGCGTCGGCGACGCCTTGGTACAGAAGGTCCATCCGATGCTCCACCGAGCCGATCCCGTTGGGGATCTTGGCGAAGTTGCCGATGCCCATCTCCTTCTGGTCCTTCATGCAGAACGGGCAGTGATCGGTCGACACAGTCGTGACGTCACCGGTGCGGATGTACTTCCACAGCTCGTCCTGGTGACCTTCGGCGCGGGAGCGCAGCGGCGTCGAGCAGACCCACTTGGCGCCCTCGAAGCCAGGCGCGCCGAGGTTCTCCTCCAGCGACAGGTACAAGTACTGCGGACACGTCTCGGCGAAGACGTTCTGCCCGGCGTTGCGCGCCTCGGCGATCCGGGCGAGCGCTTGCTTCGCCGAGACGTGCACGACGTACAAGGGCGCCCCGGTGAGGTCGGCCAACATGACGGCGCGGTGCGTGGCCTCCTGTTCGGCCTGCCAGGGCCGGGTGACCCCGTGGAAATACGGCGCGGTGTCGCCACGCTCGAGCGCCTGCTGGACGAGCACATCGATCGCCGAGCCGTTCTCAGCGTGCATCATGATCAAACCGCCGTTGGCGGCGGCGCCTTGCATGGCCTGCAGGATCTGCCCGTCGGATGAGAGGAACACTCCGGGGTAGGCCATGAACAGCTTGAAGCTGGTGATTCCCTCGTCGATCAAGGAATCCATCGCCTTCAGGGACTCTGCGTTGACCTCGCCGATTATCTGGTGGAAGCCGTAATCGATCGCGCAGTTGCCGCCGGCCTTTTCGTGCCAGAGCTCGACCTGATCGAGGACTCGCTGGCCGTGCGTCTGGACGACGAAGTCGATGATCGTGGTGGTGCCGCCCCAGGCGGCTGCCCGCGTTCCCGTCTCGAAGGTGTCGGAGGCGAAGGTGCCGCCGAACGGCATCTCCATGTGGGTGTGCGCGTCAACGCCCCCGGGGATGACGTATTTACCGCTCGCGTCGATCACCTGGTCCGCCTGTATCGCGCCGAGTGCGGTGGAACCGGGAGCGAAGACGGCGGAGATCTTTTCGCCGTCGACCAACACGTCCTGCGCGGCCGCACCGGTCGAGCTGACCACCGTGCCGCCCTTGATCAAGAGCGTCATGGGGCGGTCACCTTTGCGTAGGACTCTGGACGGCGGTCTCGGTAGAACTGCCAGTCGTTACGAGTGCGGGTGATCTCGCCGAAGTCGAGATCACGGATGACCAGTTCGTCATTGTCCGTCGACGCTATGTCGCCGACGTAGTTGCCGCGCGGATCGACGAAGTAACTGGAGCCGTAGAAGCGGACCGCTTCGTCGCCGAACTCCTCCGACTCGATGCCGACCCGGTTGTTCGCGGCGATGAAGTACTGGTTCGCGGCGGCGGCCGCCGGCTGCTCGATCTCCCAGAGTCGGTTGGACAGGCCCGGCTTGGTCGCCGACGGATTGAACACCAGCTGCGCGTTGCCGAGGCCCAGCTCACGCCAACCCTCCGGAAAGTGCCGGTCGTAGCAGATGTAGACACCGACCCTTCCCACCGCAGTCTGGAAGACCGGGTACCCGAGGTTGCCCGGGCGGAAGTAGAACTTCTCCCAGAACTGAGGCAGGTTCGGGATGTGGTGCTTGCGGTACTTGCCGAGGTACGAGCCGTCGGCGTCCACCACAGCCGCGGTGTTGTAGTACTCACCCTCGTTCTCGACTTCGTAGACCGGCAGAACCATGACCAGGTGCAACTCGGCGGCCAGCGCCTGGAAGCGCTCGACGGTGGGGCCCGGGACGGATTCGACGTAGGCGTAGTACTTCTGATCTTGAACGATGCCGAAGTACGGGCCGTAGAACAGCTCCTGGAAACAGATGACCTGTGCGCCCCGGTCGGCCGCCTCTCGGGCCAAGCCGATGTGTCGTTCGATCATCGACTCCTTGTCGCCGGTCCAGGCGACCTGGGTGACCGCTGCTCTGACAATCGTCATCTTCCCCACCTCGTCGACGCGAAAGCTACGGAGGAAGGGTCAGTCTAAGCCGCCGCCCGGATCGGCGAGAGGTCAGTCGCGCACGATCAGGGTCGGTGGGCGCCCAGGAAGGCCAGCGTGCTCTGGGCCACTTCGGGCCAGCCGCTGTCGATCACCAGGGAGTGGCCGCGCCCGGGAATCTCCTCGATCTCTGTGGGCGAATCGTTGCCCTTCTGCTTCTTGTAGGACGCGTTCGTGATCGCCCACGGCACAGTGTGGTCTTTCTCGCCGGAGATGAACTTCATCGGCCCGCGGTAGCGGTTCTTGCGATCGACTGCGGTCTCGGTGGACGGGCTGAAGTTGGCGAACGCCGCCTGGAACAAGGGCAGGCCGGCACCGGGCACCGGGAACTTCTCGTATAGAGACTTCGCCTCTGACTCCTCGACCTGGTTCGTGAACGCGAAGCGCCACTGCTCATAAGTCAGCATCACGGAGCGGCTGCGGTTGGCCGGATTCGACAGCACCGGGGCGCCGGACTTCAACGCCGACAGGGGGAGGGCCAGCACGCCGCGGGCCGGTGCCGGGTCGATCGCGACCGAGGCGAACGCAAGTCCCATGCCGGCGAGCTTCTGAGTGATCAGGCCGCCGAAGGAGTGACCCACCACGGCCGGTTTGGCGGCCAGAGCGTTGATCACCTCCGCGTAGTGGTTGGTGATGGTCTGAACGCCTTTGCCGGCGAACGCTTCGGGATGCGCCCGGCCCTCCTCGACGGTGTCCGGGTCGTCGGGCCAGCCGGGTGCGATGGTGGCGTAGCCGTTCTCCTCGAACAGTTCGCGCCACGGGTCCCAGCTTCCGGCGAGCAGCCAGAGCCCGTGGACGAAAACGACCACCGGTTTGCCGGAGGCGTTGGCGCGCTTGACCTCGTCTAGTTCGCGGTCGGTCGGCGGCGAGACAGGCATGGGCGCTCCCGATGATCTTGGCCCGATGATCTTGGCCTGATGACCTTGGTTCCTAGCGCCGAACGTAATGCCGCCGATCCGGCTGTGTCTATGGGTACTAGCCGGCGAGCCCGTCGACGACCTGCGCGTTGGGCAACTCGGCAAGCGCCGAACCCGGCAGCGAGAGCTTCGAACGCCTCAAGCCACTCCCGATCACCACCCAGTCGGCCTCCGCGACGGCCGCGTCGACCAAGATCGGCCAAGTACCGGGAAGTCCGATCGGCGTGATCCCGCCGTACTCCATCCCGGTCAGTCCGACGGCGTCGTCCATCGGCGCGAACGAAGCCTTGCGGGCTCCGAGCAGCTTGCGCACCACGCCGTTGACGTCGGCGCGCGTGGTGGCCAGCACCATGCAGGCCGCGTAGGTGGTGAGTTCCCCGCGCCGGCCGGCGATCACCACGCAGTTGGCCGATTCGCCGAGCGCGATGTCGTACCGCTCGCAGAAGGCCGCTGTGTCCGCGAGATCCGGGTCGATCTCGGCCCCTTGCACGTCCACCGCACGCTGCCAGTAGGCGAGCGCCCGCGCCACGGGCGGAGCGAGGAGATCCGCAGATGGACTGGTCCACGAAAGTGTGCTCACCGCTGCACTGTGCCAAGCCGCGGGTCAGACGATCGGGTCGAGGTGGCCCTCACGCGCCGCGATAACGCCCGCCTGAAAGCGACTGTTGGCGCCGACCTGGGCCATGTAGTCGGCGATGTGCCGGCGGCAGGTGCGAACAGAGATCGACAGCTTTCGCGAGATGGCCTCATCCTTCTCGCCCTCGCCCATGAGCCTGAGGATGGCCGCCCGGGTCGGATCAACCGGCTGCTCGCCGCGTTTGCCGCCGACCGCCACGTCGAGGGGTGTCGACTCGCCCCAGAGCTGCTCGAAGGTCGCCTCGACCCACGCGACCACATTCGGTTCGCGAACGACGGCCAACCCGCTGCGAAGATCACGATGTGGAATGGGCAGCAGAGCGACCTCCGAGTCGACCACCAGTGATCGTCCGGGCAGCGTGTTGGCGAGGCGAACCTGAGCGCCTCGCTCGGCCAGGTCGCGCAGGTACGGTCGCGAGGATCGATCCCGCAGCGCGGACTGCTGGTACAAGATCCGCATCTTCACGCCGCGCTTGAGCGTGTAGGCGTTGGCTGAGTTGCTACGCGCGTCGGAGCTGCGAGCCGGATTGCGGCCTGGTCGGACCGACAGCACCTCTCGCACGCACGTCTCGGCGTAGTGCATCAGCACGTTGGCGATCGCTTCGGGGTCGTAGACGACGTCGACGGCGTTGGCCGCGATGTTGCGACGCATCGCAGCGGCCCACTGCGGACCGACCTGGCGGATCGCGCTGCGCTTGGCCTCCATCGCGACGCGTCGCGTGCTGAGCTCGTATTCCTCAGCGCCGAGCGCCTGGGATTCGGCGAGGGCAGGATCGACGGCCTGGTGAGCGCCCTCGGAGTCTTGTCGGATCAGGCCGAGTTCGGTGAGCCGTTCGACCGCCGCGCAGACGTCGGCCCGGGCGCGAGAGAGCCCGCGGGCGAGTTCATCGACCGTCATGCCGGGCGCGTCGATCAAAGACTCGTACAGCAAAAGGTCGATCTCAGCGATCGTCCCCGCGTCGGTCATCGGTCTCCGCTGTCTCGAGCCTCATGGGCCTGTCCATGGCGATTTCCTTGCGATCTTATGGTCAGTATTGCTGCTATTTCGCCATGATGCGCGGTGAGATCGACGCGGTCGCCGCGCGTCCGGCGCCGTGGGTAGCGTCCTGAGTGCGGGCAGCGAGATCATTTCCGATCCGCCGCGGAAACGCCGGAGTCCTAGCCGAGCGCGGCGCTGATGATGTCGCGCGCCTCACGTTGAATCTGTCCAAGGTGATCCGGACCCCGAAAGGACTCGGCGTACAGCTTGTAAACATCTTCCGTGCCGGACGGTCGCGCGGCGAACCAGCCAGACTCGGTCGTCACTTTCAAGCCGCCGATCGAGGCGCCGTTCCCGGGCGCGCTGGTCAACTTGCTGACAATCGCTTCACCCGCCAGATGATCGGCCCTGACCTGATCGGGTGAGAGCTTGCCGAGGATCGCCTTCTGCTCGCGGGTAGCCGGCGAATCAATCCGCGCGTAGGCGGGCGCACCGTGTCGCTGAGTGAGTCCTTCGTAGAGCTGCGACGGTGACGCCGATTCGACAGCAGTGATTTCGGCCGCCAGCAAGCAGAGCAACAAGCCGTCTTTGTCGGTCGTCCACACCGAGCCGTCACGTTGCAGGAAGGACGCGCCCGCGCTCTCCTCGCCGCCGAACGCGACCGAGCCGTCGAGCAGTCCGGGCACGAACCACTTGAAGCCGACGGGAACCTCGAGCAGCGTTCTCCCAAGGTCAGCCGCGACCCGATCGATCATGGACGAGCTGACCAGCGTCTTGCCGACGGCTGCGTCGTTCGACCATCCGGCGCGGTGCGAATACAGGTAGTTGATCGCGACCGCCAGGTAGTGGTTGGGGTTCATCAGACCCCCGTCGGGCGTCACGACGCCGTGACGATCCGAGTCGGTGTCGTTGCCCGTGGCGACATCGAAGTCGTCCTGACGCGCAATCAAGGACGCCATCGCATACGGCGACGAGCAATCCATCCGGATCTTGCCGTCCCAGTCGAGTGTCATGAAGCCGAACGTCCGGTCGACGTGCGGGTTGACCACGGTGAGGTCAAGCCCGTAGCGATCGGCGATCGCACCCCAATACGCGACGCTCGCGCCGCCGAGGGGGTCGGCTCCGATGCGCACGCCGGCCCGCTTGATCGACGCGAGGTCGATCGCGAGGTCGAGGGCGCCGACGTATTCGTCACGGAAGTCGAAGCGGTTCGCAATGGCCTTGGCGCGCGCATAGGGAATCCGTCGGACGCCGGCGAGTTTGGCGGCCAGCAGCTCGTTGGCCCGGTCCTGAATCCAGCTGGTGATCTCGGTCCCGGCCGGCCCCCCGTCTGGCGGGTTGTATTTGAAGCCGCCGTCAGCCGGCGGGTTGTGCGACGGCGTGACGACCACGCCGTCGGCGCGCGCGCCTGATCGCGCGTTGTGCGTGAGGATCGCCCGCGAGACGGACGGGGTCGGG
>Ga0105237_10005380_pt1 | contig 14472 bp, 15 predicted proteins | sample KBSC24metaG_FD_81520 | JGI IMG/M metagenome (GOLD analysis project Ga0105237, IMG submission 81520) | Corn rhizosphere microbial communities from Kellogg Biological Station, Michigan, USA - KBS C2-4 metaG | ecosystem: Host-associated > Plants > Roots > Rhizosphere > Soil | place: Michigan, USA... | reverse complement strand
TTCTTCGTCAAACGTTCGCGTGATGTAGACTCCGGTGGCGGGGAGCACTTGGGCGTGGGTCCGGAGATTGAGCGTCGGCACGGTTTGTTTCGATCCGATGCCATGGCCGGGGACTACTACGCCTGCTGTGGCGTACGGGCGGCCGAGTAGGCGGGCGGCTAGGGCGACCTTGCCTGCTTCGATGGCGCGTCGGATCTCGCTCGAGGACACGGTTCGGCCGCGGCGTTTTACAGGGGTGATTACGCGGGTTTCAAAGCCGTAGCGTTGACCTAGTTGCGCTAAGACTTTGGTGTCGCCGGCTTGATCGTGTCCGAAGAGGAAATTACTACCTACGATCACCACGCGGGCACGGAGGGCTTTTACCAGTACGCGTTCGACGAATTGTTCGGGGGTCCAGTGGGCCATTTCGCGGGTGAAGGGGAGCACTAGCACGTACTCGATGCCTTCGCGGGCCAGGATGGAACAGCGTTCGGCTTGCGTGGTGAGCAGGCGGGCGGCGCGCTGGGGGGCTACGATCGAGGCGGGGTGCGGGTCGAAGGTTAGGACGGCGGGTTGTAAACCCTTTTCTCGGGCGGCGGTCGTCACTTCGTGCAGCAACAACTGGTGGCCGGTGTGGACGCCGTCGAAATTGCCGATAGTCACGGCCACCGGCTCGAAGGCGGCGGCTTCTTCCAGGGAGCGGGCGACTCGCATGTTAGAGCGGCACCTCTAGTTCTAGGCCGTCATAGGCTAAACGCACGTTGGGCGGGAAGGAGGCTTCGGTTTCGGCGTGTGGGAGGTCGTGGCAGATGTGGGTGAAGTAGGCGCGGCGGGGTTGGAGTTGCTTTACGGATTCCAGGCTCTGCGCGACGGTCGAGTGAGTGGGATGCGGGCGGTGGCGGAGGGCGTCCAGGAACAAGACATCCAGGTTTTGTAAGAGCGATTTCGATTCTTCGGGGATGTCGCTGTGATCGGTCAGGTATGCTGCGTCGCCGAAGCGGAATCCTAGAGTGAGGCCGCGGCCGTGCATCAGGGGGATCGGGATCACGCTCAGTCCGAAGAGGTCGAAGGGTTCTTGGGTGATGGTGTGGAGGTCGACACGGGGGGCGGAGGATTGCGAGGGCTCGGGGTCGAAGGCGTAGCGGAAGATGCGGCGGACGATGTCGAAGGTTTCGACGGTTCCGTAGGCGGGGATGGACATTTTCTGGTGGTAGTTGAGGGGGCGGACGTCGTCTAGGCCTAGGATGTGGTCGGCGTGGGCGTGGGTGTAAAGGATCGCATCCACGCGGGCGATATGGGCGCGCAGGGCTTGGGCGCGGAAGTCTGGCGTGGTGTCGATGAGAACGTTCTTGTTGGCGTACTGCATTAAGACGGAGGGGCGGAGGCGGTTATCGCGCGGGTCTGTCGAGGCGCACGTGGCGCAGCCGCAGCCGATTGTGGGGACTCCCGAACTGGTGCCTGATCCCAGCACCGTTATGCGAAGGGATTCCGGCATTAGGCTGAGGCGGGCGGAGGCTCCGCGGGCTTCTGATCCGAGACTTGTACGAAGCGGAAGCGCAGTTCGGTGAGCGCGTTCTCGATCAGGCGCTGCTCGTCTAGCGCCAGGTTCCCGCGGGTTTTTTCGGCGATCATCGCTAGCAGATCGATGGCGTGGCGGGCGGCGGGGAGGTTGGGCTGGTCGCTGGAATTCTCGTCGAAGCGCAGCAGGCCGAGTTGCATTTCAGCTTGGGTCTTGAGCGAGAACACCAGAAATTCGAAAGTCGGGGGCGGGAGGGGGAAACCGGAATCACTCATGGTCTTTATTCTTAGTGTAGTTTGGAATGGAATGTCTTCGCCGGAAGAACCGGGGCGGCCGGATCAGGAACGGATGGACGCGATTTCGGGCGCTCTCGCGCGCCTGATCGAACGCCAGGACACGGTGGAACAGCGGCTACTGCGGATCGAAGGCGCCATGGGATTGCTGCCGGCGGCGCCGGTGACTGAGCCGATGCGCGAGATTGTGCCTCCGCCATTGCCGGTGCCGTCTGCTCCGCCACCTTTTACTACGGTTGCCCCAGAGCCGGAGCTCGAAAGCAGATTCGGATTGGGGTGGCTGAACCGGGTGGCGGTGGTCACGCTGATTTTCGGTGTGGGTTTTCTGTTCAAGTACGCGGTGGACAATCAGTGGATTGGTCCGGGGATGCGGGTGGCGCTGGGGGTGGCGGCGGCGACCTTGTCTCTGTTTGTGGGGGAGTGGATTTCGCTGCGGGGGCAAAAAGTTTTCGCGCGCGGGCTGACGGGGCTGGGGCTGGCGCTGCTGTATTTGTCGTTCTACGCGGGGTTTGGATTTTATCATCTGCTACCGCAGGGGACGGCCTTCCTTTTGATGTTTCTGACTACTTGCGCGGGGGCCGCTCTGGCGCTGCATTACGATGCGCAGGCGGTGGCTTGGCTGGGGTTGGCGGGTGGGTATCTTACGCCGGTGCTGCTTTCGACTGGCGAGAATCGCATGTGGGTGTTGGCGGGCTATACTTTGCTGCTGAATTTGGGAGCGCTTAGCATTGCTCGCGTGAAGCGGTGGCCGGCGCTGGAGTACTTGGCTTGGGTGGGCACGGGCACCTTGTATATGGGATGGAGCAGCCAGTGGCTGTCGGACGAAACGCGGATTGCGGCGTTCGAGTGGCTGTCGATTATCTTCGTAGTGTTCTTTGCGGCTAGTGCGGTGGGGGCGCGCTTGTGGCTGCTGGCGGTGAACACGGGAGTCTACTTCGTGGGGTCGTATGAGCTGCTCGATCACCAGTTTCACGAGGGGATGGGGGCGTTTGCACTGGCACTGGCACTGCTGCATGGCGGGTTGGCTGGCGCGGCGTGGGGCAAACGGAAGGAGTTGGGACAACTCGCGGCGGCGATGGCGGTGGTGTTGTTGACGCTGGCGGTTCCGATACAATTTGTGGGGTTCCGCATCACTATTTTGTGGTCGCTGGAGGCGGCGGTGCTGGCGTGGCTCGCGGGGCGATTTCAGGCGGGGGCCTGGGCGTTATTCGGGTTGGTCTTCGTGCGGTTGCTTACGTTGGATAGCAGGATTTACGCGATGGAGGCGCTGGTTAACCGGCGTTTTCTGACGTTCGCGGTGGCGGCCGCCAGTTTGTGGATCGCTTCACGGGTTGCGCGCTCGGGGGCAGCGAAGGCTGTCAGTTATGGCGCGGGGCACTTCGTTCTGCTGTGGGCATTGGTGATGGAAGTGAACGGATGGGCGGCGCGAAACGCGGATGTCCAAGATGTTTCGAACGTCGCGTCCACCGGAATTTCTATCTTGCTGGCGGTGTATGCGGCGGCGCTGGTGGTGGCGGGCGTGGCGCTGCGATCCACGGTGAATCGAATTTCGGGGCTGGGGTTGATGGCGCTGGTGATCGCTAAATTGTATTTACTGGACGTATGGTCCCTCAGCCGCGGTTTCCGGATCACGGCGTTTCTGGCGTTGGGCGGGCTGCTATTGCTGGTATCGTATCTGTATTCGCGCTTTAAACCGGCCATTGAACGAGTATGGAAAGACCGGTCCGTTTAATTCATGCCTCGACATTTCACGCTGGCACAAGCCGAGCAGATGCTGCCCGAAGTGGAGCAGGCTCTGCGCGACGCCTTGTTTCACAAGTCTGAGTACCAGTCTGCCGAGGAAGAGTTGAACAAGAGCACGCAGCGCATCCGCATGGCGGGGGGATCGCGCGTGAATCCGGGACCGATTCTGGCGGCGCGCGCGCGGCGCGATACCAGCGCCACGGCACTGAAGGAAATCTTTGAGCGGGTGGAAGAGATGGGTGTCCTGATTAAGGATTTGGACGTCGGCCTCATTGATTTTCTGACGCGCTATCACGGGCAGGAAGTGTGTTTGTGCTGGAAACTGGGGGAAGACCGCATCCGCTTCTGGCACGGGATGGAAGAGGGGTTTCGGGGGCGCAAGGCCATCGACGAGGAATTCCTGCAGAATCATCGGGGTGACGCGCTGGTTTGACGAGGGACAGTATCCTCAATCCCCAAAAATGCATTGGGGATTCAGGCGAGCTTGGGCGCCGGAGATTGTGTTTCTCAATATTGAGAGCGCAAATATGGCGGAGATCATTTCGCGTACGCTGGAAGCCGAGTTCCCGGCTATCCAGCGCGTGGCCATCCATCCTTCGCAGGACGTTTCAGTGCTGCGGCAGGTTTTGCATTTGCACATGACGCAGTTGCTGGCGTCTCCGTTTGAAAACGGAGAGGTCGCGCAAGTACTAGACCTACTGGAGCGGGATTTGGAAGTACGGCCCGCGACCATCGATTCAACGGACCGCTTCTTTGCGTATGTTCCGGCCAAGGCGGGCGTGGGCGCATCCACAATCGGGCTAACACCACCTGGGCGTTCAGCCAGATAGAGAACACCCATACGCTGCTGGCCGATTTCGATATGCCTCGGGCATCACCGAGTTTCTGTTTGACGCGAAGCACGATCGCAACCTGGCGGAGGCGGGTTTGGAGCTGACGGGCGGCCGGCCCCGGCGGGTTCGGCGCGAATGAACGGCAGCAGCAGGCCCCGGCCGGCGATAACGAGGCGTTTTCGAGGGATCCCGAACAACTGGATTGTTACGAGATTATGCAATTGAATCCGAAAGCGGACGGCGACACCATTTACCGCGTCCACCGGATTTTGGCGCAGCGCTATCATCCCATTACACCCGACACCGGGAATGCCGAGATGTTCATCCGGCTGACGGCGGCGGCGCGGATCTTGAGCGATCCTGAAAAGCGCGCGAGGTACGATGTGCGTTATCAGGCATCGAAGCAACTGCAGTGGAGGATTTTGGACAAGCCGAAGCGGTGCAGGGGCTCCTTGCACGGGGATAACGGGCGCTACACCATTACCGTGCAAGGCTTTGACGAGGTGGAAACGCACTCGATGATACCCGCGCAGAGCAACATCAAACTACTGGAACCAGCCAGACAAAGAGTCGCTTGAACTGCACGGAAGTATCGTTTGTGCATTTCGAGTGCACGCGCGTAGGTAAAACTTACAGCGCGTGACGCTTGAGGAACCGCTCGGAGCAAACCCGAGCACGATTTATGTTCGAACGGGTACGCTCTGCTCCGTATAGGCCGATAGGTATTGGGCGAATATGCGGCTTTGCTCGCTGTCGACGCCGTAGCGTTCTACGGAAGTCGTGTAGAACTGTTCGATCAATTGGCGCTGGAGATCCTGTTCCGCGGATAACGCTGTCGTGTCGGGAAGAGGGGTATTCATAATGATAGATTTTCCTGCCTACCTAGTTATCTATTGATCAAAAGCGGGCCAGCACTTGGAATCACTGGCCCGCGTGTGAAGTCCATTCGCCATCCGGAGAATGACAGTTCTATTCCTTGCAATCGACCCACCAAAGAATACCGATCGCGGAGCAGGGGGTAGGTCCTCTTTTTCGACGGAGTAGCGTCGCGCGTGACCACAGGTGGTCAAGTGCCAGACTCGCTGGGCTAGTGGTTTTAAAGGGGGGCGCAATGGCGGGCTACTTGCAGTTAAACGGTATGCTTTCCGCTGCACCATCTTTGGCCCGGTCCAAGAATTACAAAATGGAAGATTCTATGCAGGCGGCTATGGTCGAGCGCCGGTCAAAGGTGCGCTTTCCGCTGGAACTTCGGGTGCGATACCGCAGTTTAGTGCGGCGCTGTCCGGTGGCGGGGACGGGTGTGGTGATGAATATCAGCAGGAGTGGTGTGCTGGTGTCCTGTGAGCACGAACTCAGCGACGGCATGCGCATTGAATTGCATATCGAATGGCCGTCTTTGCTGGACGGGCGGGTTCCTCTGCAGGTAGTCACGGTGGGCAAGGTGGTGCGTTGTGAGGCGTCCAGTTTCGCCGTGGTGTTGGCGCGGTATCAATTCCGGACTACGAGGAAGAGGGATCTAGAGATTCACTTGGTGACGTCGAGGATCTGATAGTCCGGGGGCGGCTGGAACAGGCTGGGGTCCGGCTGGGCGCGGCTCACGTTTTGGAGCTTGGTGATGGTTTCTCCGTTACGGGGGTCGGAGCGGTCCTGCAGGATCATCAGGCCTAATTCTGTGTTGCTCCAGATCTCGGTGACGTTGGAGATTTCGCGGTCGTTCCCAGCGATCCGATAGGATAAGTTACGGTAGTTCGCCTGCCATGGACGCTTAGGCCCTCCATGAATTGCGTTCCCAGATCCTCGGTCTTGAACTGAGGTTGAGACTTTCCGGGCACGGACGGGGGCGGGGCTGGTGGCGCGCCCTGCGCTAGCGGAAAATTCATGGGCGGTGCAGCGGCGCCGCCTCGGGGCATGACAGAGCGGCGCGCAATCTTCTGGGTGGTGTCGAGGATATAGCTGTAGCCGGCTAGGGGATCGGTAATCAGGATGATGGCCGGCGGCGGCGGCGCGCCTGCAAGCAAAGAACTGGGCATTCTATCGGATCGGGTCCTACCCGCCGAGTCGCGGTACATTTTCACGATCATGGATTGGCGGGTGATGTGGGTGCCGTCGGCGAGCGTGCGCGCGGTGGTGGTGACGGCGTCGGCCGAGAAGGGTTCGTTCAGCAGATTCTGGCGGGGCGTGAGCTGGACGGTTTGCGCCGCGGCGGAGAGCGCGAGGAGGAAGGGGAGCGTGATTGCGAAGGGAACTCTCATAAGGTTAGGGAATTCTCGCCGATTGGAGGATTTGTTCGAAGGACGGCTGCACGGCCGGCAGGTCCTGGGCCGCCATTCTGGCGAAGAAGTACGTTGTGGTGTGCGTGGTGTAGATCCAGGTGAGCAGTTCGACAAATTTCTTACCGCCGCGTTCGTATTCTCCGATGGCGCGTACCGCCTGCTGGCCGCCGATTAGCGTGTGTTCCACGCTGCCGGGGCGGATGGCGTAATTTTGAACCAGGTGCGGGCCGGCTGCTCCGGTTTCGCCGGCGCGTATCCCGAGGAGCAGGGGGACGGCTCTCGATAGCGCCGCTGGAATATCGGCCGGCGGGATGTCCACCTTGGCCATCGCCACGGAAGCGAAAATCGCTTTATGGGTGGGGTCGATGAGAGCGATCATTTTGCTGGCATCGTCGGGAGGTCTGGGGCGCACGACGGTCCATCCGAGGGGCACATCGAATTCGACTCCGGTTGCGTTGTGGCGATAGCGGCCATTTTCTAAAACGCCTGGTGGCTGGGTAGCGGTGGGAGCGACATGCGGAGCCGGAGCCGCTAATACACGCTCGAGGACCAGAGGCAATCCTTTGCCATGCTGGAAGAACGTCCCCACGATAGTTCCGTTGGCGAGCACATCTCCGGAATAGGTAACGTCGATCAGGGGGATGGCGAAGTGGAGCGTGGACCCCGAAAGCGTGATGGAGGGGACGGGGGCTCCGTAGGCACCTTGGTCAGGGCTATCGTGGGTGGCTTTCAGTTCGGTGTCGGGCCCAGTGACGTGCAGGACGATATGCAGAGAGCTTTGCGGGAGGGCGAGGACTCCGACCCAATCGCCGGCGATACCGGCCAGGCTCAGGACGGGAGACACAATCGCTAAGACGACAACGCTTGATAATTTCAAGATTGACCAAATATTAGGAGATTCGTTCGTCAATTTCAAGGGGGAGGGGCGCGCACACGCCCGGCTTGGAGGATTATAGCGCCGTTAAATGGCAGCAATTTTCAGTGAAGAAAGAGCTACCCGCAGGGGTATAATTGCGTGTTGCTCACAATTCTTTTATGGGTCGCGGTACTCGCGGCTGTCGCTCTTGAGATCTCGGGTTTTAGGACATCCGATATTTTCCGGCAAGAGGTGTGGACTCCTCAGGGGCTGCAGCGCTTCCTGTGGTACGGACTGGTATTTACGGGGCTGGGTGTGGGGCTGTTGTTCGCCAAACGTTATTTCGCCCCCGTGATTTTAGGGGTTGTGGCGCTGGGAACTTGGATCGCTGTTGGCCCGCTCGCTGTGGGCGCGGCGCTGCTGTTCGTGTTCTCCGCGACGGTGCTCGGGAAACTTGTATTTGGCCGGGAACTGGAGGGGCCGGTAGCGTTCCTAGGCGGCGCGGCGATGTGGATTCTAGCGCTGAGCTGCTGGATTCGGGTTCCGGTTCAATATGCGGCGGTTTATTTAGTCCTGTTGGCGCTGCCGGTGGCGGTGGGCTTGCCGATCGCACGCTGCTTGGCTCACGATTGGCTGCATTTGTTGCAGCCGTCTTGGAAGCCGACGCTGCCGGAATTCATGGCGGTTTTTCTGGTGGCGTTCGTGGGCGGGGCGCACTGGCTGGTAGTGCTCAAGCCGGAAGCCAGTTATGACGGCTTGGCGATGCACATGGCGGCTGCAGCGAATATTGCGATTCATCACGCATTCACCATCGATTTCCGGCAGTTTGTCTGGGCATTAATGCCGATGGGCGCGGACTGGTGCTACGGCGTGCTGTACGTGCTGGGCGGCGAGTACGCGGCGCGGCTGTTGAACCTGGCTCTGTTGGCGGTGATTGGACTGCTGTTGTTCGGCGTCGCGCGGAGGTGGGTCTCAAATGCTACGGCGGCATTGGTGGTGTTTTTATTTCTATCGACTCCGATAGTGCAACTGGTGACGGGGTCGCTGCTGGTGGAAAACTTCGTGGCGGCGATGAGTTTAGGCGCCGCGGTGGCGCTGTGGAAATTCCAAGAGAAGGGCACGAGCCGACTTTTGATGCTTGCGGCGTTCTTGCTGGGAACGTCGGTTGCAATGAAACTGGAGGCGGTTGCGGTGGCGGTGGTCATATTGCCGTTCTTCATCGCCACCATGTGGAGGCAGCGGGGGCAATTCGAACGAAAAGTTTTGGTGGGCGCGGTGGCGGTCCTGGTTGTGTCCGCGGGCGTTCCTTACGCTACTGCGTACGTGCGGTCCGGCGATCCCATTTTTCCCTTTGAGAATGCGCGGTTTCATTCTCCGTACTATCCGAATGAGAATGTTAGGGACGCACGCTACAGGGAGCCGCTGACGTGGCGCATGCCGTTCCGGATGACTTTTGGAACTAGCCACTACTACGAGGCACAAGATGGATCGTTCGGTTTCCAGTACCTCCTCTTCTTGCCGCTGACGCTGGTGTGCCTGGCGTCGTTAAAATCTTATGCGGGGCGCTCGGCGGCGATGATTGGCCTGGGAGGCGGGCTGATCATTGCGATTGCCTTGCCCAATGCGCGCTACTTTTATCCTGTGCTGCCGTTTCTGACGTTGGGAGCGACGGCGGCGGTGGCGGGGTTGGCCGTTCAACGACGGTTCCTGTTTCGAATCAGCCTGCTCGCGGCGCTTTTGGCCGGTGTGTTGAATACGTATTTGCTGCCGGCTTCGGGCTGGCTGCATAAGGACTTTTTTTCGGTGCCGCTGTTTTCAAAGCGGGGCCATCGCGAATATCTTTTGAGTCAGGCGCCCGTGCGCGAGTTGATCGCCTACATCAATCGCGTGGATCGGGTTGCACCAGTGGCCTTCCTCGATAGTTCCACCTTCGCGGGGCTAATGGCTCCGGCGTACGCGCTGAACTGGCACGATTACAAGTTTTGGGAGCAGGTTGATGCGATCGAAGATCCGCAGGACTTGTACCGTTTATTCACGGGGTTGGGAATTCATCGCTTGATTATGGAGCCCAAGAGCGAGCGGGGGGCGATTATGAAAACGGTTTTGGACAAATGTACGCAACAGGAGTATTCTGTTTCCGGCAATTCGATCATGCATCTGCGAGCGGACTGCGATATAAAGCCGCCTCATATGACGCCTTTAACTGCGGGCACGTATGACGAAACTGATCCGCGTATTGCGCTGGTAGGGAACTGGACGCGCATGAAGGATCTTCCTTTCGCCTATCAGCACACGGCGGCTTACACGAGCCGGGCGGGTTCCAACATCCGTTTCCTAATGGTGGGACGCGGTTTCCGCTATACCTATGCCGGAGCTTACAATCGCGGGATCGCTGAAATCGTGGTGGATGGGAAGCGTGAGAGGGTAGTGGATCTGTACGATCCGAAGATCGTATGGCAGGCGCAAGTGACGGTTACGGGACTCGCGCCCGGGATGCATGACATCGCGATTCGCGCGCTGGGGCAACAGAACGCGGGGGCAAACGGAAACTATGTGGATATCGATTCCATTGAAGTTCTGAAGTAGGCGCAGAATGCCTCGGTCCAATACTCAGGTGGCGGTGGTGATTCCGGCTTACCGGCCGGGCGCTACACTCGTGTCGCTGGTGGATGCGTTGCTGGCGGGGGGCGGGGGCAGCATCGTCATTATCGACGATGGCAGCGGGGCTGACTTTGCGGGGTGCTTTGAGGCGGTGGCACGGCGAGACCGCGTGCACGTCTTGCATCACGCGGTGAATCTGGGCAAGGGGGCGGCGCTCAAGTCTGGGTTGAACTATGCGCTGGCGGAGATTCCCGGGTTGCTGGGCGTGGTGAGCGCGGACGCGGATGGACAACACGATGCGGAGGACATTCTGCGCATCGCAAGGCTGCTACGGGAGCATCCGGAGCGTCTGATTCTGGGAGTGAGGCAGTGGGAAGAGCGCGTGCCCTGGAAGAGCCGGGTGGGCAATCTGGTTACGCGGATTCTGCTGCGGCTGATGGTGGGGCAGGCGCTCTCCGATACGCAGACCGGGTTGCGCGGGATTCCCGCGGCGTTGATTCCGCACCTGCTGCGCATCTCTTCGCAGGGCTATGAGTTTGAACTGGACATGCTGATTACGTGCAAGCACCAGGCGCATCCGATTCTCGAAGAGCCGATCCGCACGATTTATCTGGAGGAAAATCGCGGGTCCCATTTCCGCCCGGTGGTGGATTCGATGCGGATCTATTTTTTGTTGTTTCGCTTCGGGGCGCTGTCGTTCCTCACGGCGGTGCTGGACAATGTGGTGTTTGTGGCGGCGTTCGGCTCGACGGGCAGCATTGCGCAATCGCAGATCGCGGCGCGGCTGTGCGCGATGACGTTCAACTATCTGGGCGCGCGGCGGATGGTGTTCCACTCGCAGCAGCGGCATGCGGTGGTGCTGCCGAAGTATGTTGTGCTGGTGCTAGCGAATGGACTTGTCTCGTACGCTTTCATTCGCTGGCTGCATGACGGTCTGGGATGGCGTGCGGTCCCGGCGAAGCTTGTGGCGGAAGGGTTGCTGTTTGCGGCGAACTTCGTCTTGCAGAGGGACCTTGTATTCACCAGGAAGCGAAGCACGGGCAAAGCCACTGATTGGAACGCTTATTACGCCCAGGTAGCGCCGACGGCGAAGCTGACGCGGCGCTACACGACGGCTGTGCTACTGGACGTAATCCGGGCGCACGCTTCGTCTGTGAATGGAGACGGGCGTTTGGCGATCGTCGAGATCGGGGGCGCGAACAGCTGCTTTCTGGACGCGATCCTGGCGGGGATCGGCTGCCGTTCCTATGACGTGGTGGACACCAATGAATACGGGCTGTCGTTGCTGGCCGGGAAAGTGGAGAGCAGCAAAGTGCTGCGACTCCATCAGCAGAGTGTGCTGGATTTGCAAGTGCGGCCCAACGCGGACCTGGTATTCAGCGTGGGGCTGATCGAGCATTTCGATCCGCCGGAAACCCGGAAGGCGGTGCAGGCGCATTTTGAAGTTCTGCGGCCGGGTGGCGTGGCGATTATTTCTTTTCCGACTCCGACGCTGCTGTACCGGATCACAAGAGGGTTCATTGAAATGCTGGGGATGTGGAAATTCCACGATGAACGGCCGCTGGCGCGGGGCGAGGTGACGGCGTCTGTGGAGGAGTGCGGGGATGTGTTGAGGAGCGAGACTCTGTGGCCGCTGCTGTTGACGCAGGAGTTGATCGTGGCGCGGAAACATGCGAATCCGCGCTAGCAGGTGTGTCCAAGCGTGCGCCGGATTGACACTCCTCGCGCGCCACCCTTAGACGGAAGCTAACGGTGCGGTTCCCAGTGGCCGTGCTCGTCGCGGCGCAAAGAGGGACGGCCATGTGATACGTTCAACAAGAGGTCGGTTGCCCGATGCAGACTTGGCCCCTCGTGGCATCGCTCGTAACGATCGCAATCACGGCACAGTGGTCCACTGCGCAAACGCCGCTACTGTCTGATCCACCTAAGTTCGCTCGCATCTCTGGCACCGTCCTAAACGGGCAAGACGCCCAGCCGCTCAACCACGTAGTCGTGTGCTTCATTCTAGATCGCAACGGCTATTATGACGGAACGAACGACTATTGCGACGAAACCAATGAGCGAGGATCATTCCGCGTGGCCGATTTGCCGGCTGGCCGGTATGGGTACCGCGTCAAGCGAGCGGGTTACATTGCCGCCGAACCGGTGACGGATAATCTCGCGGGGGTGATCAGCCTGAGCGCGGGTGATGAGTTGCACGACATCAAGTTTCGTATGCAACGTGCGGGCGTGATCACAGGACGCGTAGTGTATGCGGATGGGGAACCCTTCAGCGGCGCCGAATTGATAGCGCATCGAGGTGTTTCGGACGAAGGGCGAACAACCACAAATGACTTGGGTGAGTATCGCGTCGCGAATCTTTTGCCGGGCGATTACTCTGTGCACATTCAAACTCCGAATCAAACCGGCGATTGCGCCCAGCTCACCAATCGCAAGACCCGCCTGTACGTCGCGGAGTCCGAAGGCCGGGAATTGCCTTCGGTTCACATTGCCCTCGGGCAACAAGTTTCCTATCCAGATCTTGTGATGGTCCAGTTGACGCCACAGCGTGTGTCGGGCCGAGTCATTTGGGACACATACCCATTGCCTGGTTATTGGATTGTCAATCTTGGCCCCCGGGGCGGAATGCGGGCGAATAATTCGGATGGTTCATTTTCATTTTGCGGTGTGCCCCCTGGTGAGTTCGCCGTCCGAGCGTCAGCCAAGGTACTCGGCCGTACATTCGCGGGGGAAGCGCAGATTACTGTCGCCGACGAAGACATCAAAGGCGTAGAAGTTAATCCGGAACCGTCCGGGTCCATTCGCGCGCGAATTGAAGTGGAAGACAACGTCCCGCTCGATCTATCACGCATCCAGATCACGCCATTTTCTGGAGTGCCGTTTTTGCACAATTCCGTGCCGCAGCCGCGCCGCGAGCCAGACGGGACGTTTATCATTGACGAGGTTTACACGGCGGATTATCGTTTCAGTTTATCTCCGCTCCCAACGGGCAGCTACCTGAAATCAGTGCGCCTCGGCGGCCAGGAGTTTATCGATGCGCCAGTGTCAATTCACAGCGGCGAAACAATCGATGACCTCGTGCTCACAGTTAGCACGAAGGCCGCGACGATCGCAGGGGTAGTCAAGGACGAGGCCGGTAACGCCGTTCCGGACGCCCATGTGATGTTGAGGCCAGATCCGCCACACATCGACCCGGATATTCATGGTTGCTTTCAAGACTCAGACCAAAATGGGGGATTTGTCTGTCTAAGTCTCGCACCCGGAAAATATCGGGTTGCCGCGTGGCCCAAGGATAATGCTGACTGGCAGAACATGCAGGAGATTGTGAGATCCAGCGGCGTAAGGGTAGACGCTCCGGAGAGCGGTGAGGTATCTGTGATCGTTCCCCTGATCAAGCCATAGTCAGGGCCGCGCTCTCTAGTTTGAAAGCCATCAGTTTGCGCAGATGACTCGCTAGGGGTGCGCGAGTCTGTAAGAAGTTGCAGCCAAAGAGTTAAAACCTAGCAACCCAAACATTATTTCAATCGTAACAGGCGGAGACTGGAATCAAGGCTTCCACCGGCATTGATGTGATTCCGTGGTCAGTTCGCTGGTCATAACCGGAGGTGTAGCAGTTTTCCCTTTTGTATAGTCTTCCCCCGGCTGGAATTGACACCCCTCTTGCGCCACCCTTAGACTAGAAGCTAACGGTGAACGGAGAGGGATGCTGCTCGCACGCGAATTTGTCGACTACATATCACGCCAAACCATCCGGAAACTGAGTCCTCTGTGGATCGAGACCACCGACATTGAGGTGGCGAGTGAATTCATGTCCGGAATCATCGAGGATGACCTGGCCGTTGAAGACCAGTTGAACGATGAAGTCCGCGAGATGCTGAGCCAGTACAGCGAGTATATGCGCAAGGAAGGTGTCAGTTATCAGGACATGTTCCGGCGCATCAAGAACACGCTGATCACGCAGCGCAAGGTGATTCGCGCGGCGGGGCGGGACGCCGGCGACCAGATGAAGCTTTCGCGCGATAAGATTAACGACTTGTCGCATAAGATCGTGGCGGCGCTGCGCAAGAGCCGGGATTTCAGGCTGAAGCGCGATCCTAACGATGTGCGGCTGGAGATGGTGAAGATCATCACGGAACTGCTGCAAACCGAGGAAAAGGTGGATCGGGCGGCGCGCACGAAGATCCGCACGCAGAAGCGGGACATTCCTGAGGGGACTGAGGAATGGGATCTGCTCCATAAGCGGTATTACGCTGAGGAGCTGAAGAAGCTGGGGATCGATTTGGATTCGCGCTAGGGGTTAGGGGAGCGCGAAGACGAAAATCGAGTTGTTGGTGCCGGGCTTCAGCTCGGGGGCCATGCGGTTGACTCCTACCGA